>ERZ761602.587-NODE-587-length-76351-cov-8.039753_pt1 | contig 76351 bp, 61 predicted proteins | sample MGYA00512165_ERZ761602 | MGnify/ENA primary metagenome ERZ761602 (study PRJEB28899, sample SAMN02445085) | bioreactor sludge metagenome | biome: EBPR sludge; isolation source: Thorneside wastewater treatment plant | place: Australia: Brisbane, Thorneside Wastewater...
GTGCTGGTCGGTTCCAATCTGGCCTGGTGCCATCCGGTGCTGTATCAGCGCATTCTCGCCGCGCGGGAGCGGCGCGCGGGTCAGCCGAAACTGGTGGTCATCGATCCGCGCCGCACCGCCACCTGCGAGGCCGCCGAAACGCATTTGCCGCTCAAGCCCGGTTCCGATACGGCGCTGTTCAACGGCCTGCTGGTGCATCTCTATCAGCAGGATCGCTTGGACCCGGAGTTTATCGAGCAACATGTCACGGGTTTCTGGCCGGCCTATCGGGCCGCGAAGGAGGTCGCGCCCAACATTCCCGCCGTCGCGGCCCGGACCGGCTTGCCGGCAAGCGACATCGCCGAGTTTTACGGCTTGTGGGGCCGCACCCGCAAAGTGGTGACGGTCTACTCGCAGGGCGTGAATCAGTCCGCTCACGGCAGCGACAAGGTGAACGCCATCATCAATTGCCATCTGGCCACCGGACGCATCGGCCAGCCGGGCATGGGGCCGTTCTCCGTGACCGGCCAGCCGAATGCGATGGGTGGGCGCGAGGTTGGCGGGTTGGCGAACCAGTTGGCGGCGCATATGGATTTCGCGCCGGATGCTGTCGCGCGGGTGCGGCGGTTTTGGCGAGCGCCCGCCATTGCCACACGTCCCGGCCTGAAAGCGGTCGAGCTGTTCCAGGCGGTCGCCGATGGCCGGATCAAGGCGATTTGGATCATGGGCACCAATCCGGTGGTGAGTCTGCCCGACGCCGACGCCGCGCGAACGGCCTTGCAACGCTGCCCGCTGGTGGTGGTGTCCGACGCCGTGGCCGATACCGACACCATGCGGCTGGCGCACATCAAGTTGCCGGCGCTGGCTTGGGGCGAGAAGGAGGGCACGGTGACCAATTCCGAGCGACGGATTTCCCGCCAGCGGACCTTTCTACCATCGCCGGGCGAAGCGAAACCGGACTGGTGGGCCTTGACCCAAATCGCCCACCGGCTGGGATTCGGCGCGCTGTTTCCCTATGAATCGCCAGCGGCCATTTTCCGCGAACATGCGGCTTTGTCGGGATTCGAGAACGGGGAGAGCCACCGCCGCGACTTCGACATCTCCGCGCTGGCCGATCTTGCCGACGCCGACTATGACGCTCTTCAGCCCGTGCAATGGCCGTTACCGCACGGCGCGACGACGGGCGCGGCACGCCTGTTCGGCGCGGGCGGTTTTTTCACCGCCGATGGCAAGGCTCGTTGCATCGCGGTTGGCGAGCGGGCGCCGGTTCACGCGGTGGATGACAGCTTTCCGCTGATCCTCAACAGCGGCCGGATTCGCGATCAATGGCACACCATGACCCGCACCGGCAAGACCGCGCGGTTGACCGGCCATATCCCCGAGCCCTACGTCGAGATTCATCCGGTGGATGCGCTGGCCTGCGGTGTCAGCGAAAACATGCCGGCGCGAGTGCATAGCCGTTGGGGCGAGGTCATCGTCCGGGTCCGCACCAGCGCGGAACAACAACCCGGCAGCGTCTTCGTGCCGATGCACTGGGGTTCGCCCCTGGCGCCGCGCGGGCGGGTCAATGCGGCGGTCAATCCAGCGGTCGATCCCGTGTCCGGCCAACCGGAATTGAAACATACGCCGGTGCGGGTGCAGGCGTACCAGCCCCGCTGGCACGGATTTCTGCTGTCGCGCGACGCCATCGAGCCGCCGACGGTCGAATACCGGGTCAGCGTGCGCGACCGGGAATGCTGGCGCTACGAACTGGCGGGGGAAGCGGCGGTGGACAACTGGCCGGCCTGGGCGCGCGGCCTGTTGGGCGACGATCCGGCTTGGGAATGGCTGGAGTTCGCCGATGCCGGCGCGGGCCGCTACCGGGGCGCGGCGCTGGTGGAGGGACGCCTGCGCGCCTGTCTGTTCGTGGCGCCCGGCCACGAATTGCCGCCGCGCGGCTGGCTGGCCGGACTGTTCGCCAAGCCGGAACTCGATGCCGCCGAACGCGCCAGTCTGTTGACCGGGCGTCCAAGAGGGGGACAGCGCGACTGCGGGCGGATCGTCTGCGCCTGCTTTGGCGTGGGACTCAACACCTTGACCACCGCCATTCGCGAACGGGGATTGACGACGCCGGAGGACATCGGCGCGACGCTGAAAGCCGGAACCAACTGCGGTTCCTGCGTGCCGGAACTACGACAACTGATCGCGCAGGGCTAGAATCGTCGCTCCCGAACTCTAACCCAAGGAGCGAGAGTCGCAATGTTCCGCGTCCAGACCGGTCTCGAAACACTCATCAACGATTTTCCCGAAAAGATTCGCGGCGCGCGGATTGGGGTGGTGTGCCATCCCGCCAGCGTCGATGCCGAACTGCGCCACGCGCTCGATCTATTGCAAGCGGCCGGCGCTCGAATCGCCGCCATTTTCGGCCCCGAGCACGGGGCTCGCGGCGAAGCGCAGGACATGGAAGATGTCGATGACGTACCGCTCGATCCTCGGATCGGGGTGCCGGTGCATAGTTTGTACGGCGCGACCTTCGACAGCCTGACCCCGCGTCGGGAACAGCTTGAGGGCCTGGACGCGCTGGTAATCGATCTGCAAGATGTGGGCGCGCGTTATTACACCTTCGTCTGGACGATGGCGTTGTGCATGGAAGCGGCGGGCAAAGCCGGGGTGCGGGTGCTGGTCTGCGACCGTCCCAATCCTATCGACGGCTTAACCACCGAAGGCAATCTGATCAAACCGGGCTTCGAATCCTTCGTCGGCTTGCATCCGCTGCCCAACCGACACGGTCTGACGCCCGGCGAGATCGCCCGCCACATCCAACTGCGGCGGGGTGTCCGGTGCGAGCTGGACGTGCTGCCCATGCGCGGTTGGCGGCGCGAGATGTACTTCGAGGACACTGGATTGCCCTGGGTTTATCCCTCGCCCAACATGCCGACAGTGGATACCGCGCTGGTCTATCCGGGCATGTGCTTGGTGGAAGCGACCGAACTCTCGGAAGGACGCGGCGCCTGCCGACCGTTCGAGGTGGCCGGCGCGCCAGGCATCGATCCCGAAGCCCTCGCCGCCGAACTGTCCCGGAAAAATCTGACCGGCTGCCTGTTTCGTCCGCTCTACTTTCGACCCAAGTTTCAAAAGCACGCCGGCGGCACTTGCGGGGGCGTGCAAATTCACGTTACCGACCGCCGGCTGTTCTATTCCCATGCGGTCGGCGTCGCTTTCCTGCAAAGCGTCAAGCGCGTCGCGCCCGAGGTTTTCGCTTGGCGGGCGAAGCCCTACGAGTTCGTGACCGACGTTCCCGCCATCGACCTGCTGGCGGGGGATGACCGGCTGCGCCTAGCGTTGGAGAGGGGCGCCGATCTGACCGAGCTTGCCAGCCAGTGGGCGCAAGAGCGGGCGGCGTTCGAGGAAATTCGCCGGGAGGCGTTGCTCTACTGATTGCCGCCGTGGAAACTGCCGTCAGAGCTTGTTGGGGTCCACGCCCAACCGCCGCAGTTGTTCGGCCAAGCGCGCCGCACGTTCCACCGCCTGAGCGGCCTCCTGCTTGGCGGCGCTGGCCTCCTGCTTGGCGGCGCTGGCCTCCTGCTTGGCGGCGCTGGCCTCCTGCTTGGCGGCGCTGGCTTTATGTTCGGCGATCTCATCCTTGTTGGGCAGCAATTCCCCCGTTGGAGTGAACCAGCGCAGCCAGGTGGCTTCGACGCCCAGGTAAACGCCTTCCCAGGTTCCCAGACACAGGTTCAGCGCCGGGCTCAAGATTCGCCTCTGGGCATCCGGCGAGAGCGGTTGGTATTCGGCGCCAATCAAGGTGAACCCGGCAAAATCATCTGGATTGAAGGGGTCGTACCAGTAGTATTCCGGGACGTGTACCCGCTGAGCGTACAACTCCTTTTTGCCGGTCTTGTCGTAGCGAGCGGTGCTGTTCGAGAGCAGTTCCACCACCAGGTCGGGAATCCGACCCTGCTCCCAGACCACCCAGCTTTTCCGTTCGCCGAGCGGCACGTCCAGGACCACGAAGAAATCCGGTCCCATGAAATCGCGATGCCGAATTTGTTCCAGGCTGTGGTAAAGGAACATGTTGCCGCCGGCAAAGCCGCGCCCCCGCTGCGCCAGCCAGCCTTGCAGGGCGTCGATCAACAGGGTCATCTGGAAGCCGTGCCGGGGAGTTTCCATGGGGATGCCATCGTCGCAGGGAAGGTCGTCCTGAGTGGGGAGACGAATGGAAAAATCCGCGTCGGGCGGCGGCAAGGGTTGGAGCGTGATCTGGGATACCATGGCGTTTTCTCCCGGTTGGCAGAAATAAGATTAGCCCCTCAATCCGCCAGTTCCGGCTTGGTGTGATAGCCGCGCGGGGTGTAGACCCACTTTCCCGCCCGCCGGGTTTCGCTGTTGCCGACCATAACCAGCGACAGCATGTTCAGCGGTTCCGGGTCCAGTTCGCCCAGGGTGGTGACGGTGATCTGCTCGCCCTTGCGGGTGACGTTGAAAGCGACGATGACCGGCGTTTCCGGCTGGCGATAACGCAGCAGGATTTGCCGCGCTTCCAGCAGTTGCCAAGACCGTTTGTTGGACACCGCGTTGTAGAACGCGATGGCGAAATCGCCCTGACCGGCCAGATCAATCCGCTTGGCGATCAGCTCCCACGGCGTCAGCAGGTCGGAGAGGGAAATCACGCAGAAATCGTGCGCCAGCGGGGCGCCGACCAGGGCCGCCGCCGCCTGCATGGCCGAAATGCCGGGGATGACTTCGATTTCGACCTCGGCCCATTCCGGCTTCGGTTTGCGCGCCAGCAGCTCGAACACCACCGTCGCCATGCCGTAGATGCCGGCGTCGCCGCTGGAAACCAGCGCCGTGGTTCGCCCGCTGGCGGCCAGATCGAGCGCCAGCGCCGCGCGGGTCAGTTCTTCGCCCATCGGGGTTTTGTGGCGAGTCTTGCCCTCGGTCAGCGGACCGAGCAGGTTTAGATACAGGCCGTGGCCGGCCAGATCGGTGCAGGATTCCAGCGCGGCTCGGGCGGCGGGACTGAGATGCTCCAACCCGCCGGGGCCGGTGCCGATAATGTAGAGTCGTCGAGTGAGAGGCATGAAGGTTACATCGCGGTAAAGTGATTCCAGGGCGAATTCTGGCACACTTCCGCGAACCGTCCCCAGCTTTCGACATCCCGCCGCTCCAGCAACCGCCCGGCAAATTTCAGCGCCACCGCCAGATTCGCTTCGGCCGCCGCGCTCAACGGCTGGCCCAGCTCGAACCGTTCGCCGCGAATGGCCAGTTGAAACGCCGGTGGTGGCGGGACGTGATTGATCTGCTGGTAAACGTGCAACACGGCGGCGGACGACAGGGCGTGGCTGGTGTAGCTGGTATCGCGCGCCGGCCGCAGGCGGGTGAATTGAAACGGCGGCGGGCAGGAGACGCTGGCGTCCACGAACAATGCCAGCGCTCGATTTTCCAAATCCACCGCGTGTTCGATCTGCAACTGAAAATCGGTGAGCAGTTCGATGTCGTTCCAGTCACCGCGTTGCTCCCGCACCGCCGCCAGCCGTTCCAGAAACAGCGGCCCTAAGGCGTCATCGCCCCGGCTGGGATTGCCGACGGCGAGAACCAACAAACAGGAACAACGCCCCTCAACGCGCGTCCCGGACAACTCCATCCACATCCCGCGTCAGAGAATCGACCACCGCCCCACTCTCTTCCTCCACCAACTCCACATAAAGCGGCATCTGACCCAGGGCGTGGGTGGCGCAGGACAGGCAGGGATCGTAGGCCCGCACCGCAACCTCGATCTGGTTCAGCAACGGCTCGGTCAGTTCCTTGCCGTCGAGATAGCGTTCCGCCACCTGGCGGATGGACTCGTTCATCGCCTGATTGTTGTTGGTGGTGGACACGATCAGGTTGGCCTTCTCGATCAGTCCATCCTCGTTGATGCGGTAATGGTGGAACAGCGTGCCGCGCGGCGCTTCGATCACGCCAACGCCCTCGCGCGTCATCTCGCCGCACACCACCAGTTCGTCGCCGAAAATGTCCGGATCGAGCAGCAGTTCCTGGATCGCCTCGGCGGCGTGCAACAGCTCGATCATCCGCGCCCAGTGATAGGCCAGGGTCAGGTGAACCGGCTGGCCCTCGCCCAGCGCGGCGAACTCGCGCCGTTCCGCTTCGGCCAGGGGCGTGGGAATGAAGTCGCAGTTGTTCACCCGCGCCAGCGGACCCACCCGATACCAGCCTTTGTCCGGCCCCAACGAGTGGATAAACGGGAACTTCATGTAGCTCCATGGCTTGACCTGCTCGCGCAGCACCTGGGCATAGCGCCGGTAATCCAGATGATCGAACAGGATGTCGCCCCGGTCATTCCGGGCCCGTAGCCCACCGTGGTACAGGTCCAGCCCTCCATCAGTGCGAACCAGACCGAGGTAGTTGGAGTGAATGGTGGCGAAATGGGTGAAATAGCCGGGATTCAGGGCGTAGGCCTGCTTGATCAGCTTGAGGATATTGCGGCCCCACTGGATCATCAGATCGAGATCGGCCAACAGGTAGTTGCGCTCCTGCAAGGTCAACGCCTTGTTGACCCCGCCGGGCACGTTGCCGGAGCCATGCACCCGCTTGCCGGTGGTGATTTGGATCACCTCCTGGCCGTACTTGCGCAGTCGCACGCCCTGGCGGGCGATATCGGGAAAATCGGCCATGACGCCACCGACGTTGCGGTGCGCGGCGGGATCGTCGAAATCGAACAGGAAATCCGGCGAGGCCAGATGGAAGAAATGCACCGCGTGCGATTGCAGGGTCTGGCCATAGTGCATCAGCCGACGGATCTTCTCGGCGGTCGGAGTGATTTGCGACGCTCCGACCAGTTGATCCACCGCCTTGGACGCCGCCAGGTTATGGCTGACCGGACAAATTCCGCACAGCCGCTGCACCACTACCGGCACCTCCCAGTACGGCCGGCCCTGGATGAACTTCTCGAAGCCGCGAAACTCGACGATATGCAACCGCGCCTGGCGGACGTGATGATCCCGATCCACCAGCAACGTGACCTTGCCGTGCCCCTCGACCCGACTGAGCGGGTCGATGGCGATCCGACGCAGATATTCCGGCTGGGCAGCCGTTTCCAAGGTGCTCATGACGCGCCTCGCTCAATCATAGTGAATCTGGGTATAGGGCAGCGCGAGCGGCTGGCCCGACAGCAGTTGATTCACGAAGGTCCAAATCGCGTCCGCCGACGGCGGGCAGCCCGGCAGGAAGTAGTCGATCTTCACCACTTCGTGCAGCGGATGCACCTGGTTCAGCAGCAACGGAATTTCCGGATCGTTGGGAATCTGGGGATTGACCAGGCCGATCCCGCGCAGGTACGACTCCTCCAGGCATTCCTTGAGGTCGTACTGGTTGCGCATCGCCGGAACGCCGCCGTTCAGCGCGCAAGCACCGATGGCGACCAGAACCTTGCAATGCGCCCGAAACTCCATCAGCACATGGACGTTCTCGGCGTTGCAAACCCCACCCTCGATCAGGCCCAAATCGCAGTTACCCAGTTCCTTGATGTCGGTCAGCGGACTGCGGTCCAGTTCCACCCGTTCGGCCAGCTCGAACAGCCGCTCATCGAGATCGAGCAGCGACATATGGCAGCCAAAACAGCCGGCCAGTGAACAGGTAGCGATCTTCACCTTGGGTTCACTCATGGCGGCGTCCCCCCTTGCTTTCCGCCAGCGTCGCCACATCGCCGACCACGCTGATCGGCTTGCGGTCGTAAAGCCGCTGGCCGATGGGAATCTCATAGCCGCGGTGCTTGGTCAAAATCGCTCCGGTCGGACAGACTTGCGCCGCTTTGTCGGTGACGCTGAAATCGGTCGCGCCGAGCTTGCCGGATGGGGTATTGACCACCAGATGAGCCTGGATACCTCGTCCCTGCACCGCGAAGATATTCTTGCCGTCCACGTCGCGACTGGCGCGCACGCACAGCTCGCACAGAATGCAGCGGTTGAAATCGATCACCGCCTCGGGATGGGAGGCGTCTACCGGCCGGCGCGGATAGAAGTGGGTGTAGTGCGGCGCCAGCATCCCGACGTAATAGGCCACCGCCTGTAATTGACACGCCCCGCTCTTCTCGCAGGCCGGACAGACGTGGTTGCCTTCCACGAACAGCATTTGCAGGATGCCACGCCGAATCTCGCGCAGTTCCCCGGTTTCGTTCTGCACCGCCTGGCCCACCGCCGCTGGGGTGGTGCAAGCCGCCTGCACCCGACCGTTGACCTTGACCAGGCAGACCCGGCAACTGCCGTGCGGGGCGAATTCCGGGTTGAAGCACAGATGCGGGATATAGACTCCAGCGGCCAGCGCGGCGGCCATGATGGTCTGGCCGTCCTGGAACGGCACCCGCCGCCCGTCCAGCGTGAAACTCCGGTCCGCGCTCATGGCATCGCCCCCAGTATCAATTCTTCCTCGCGCAAATAGGCGTCCGGGTCGCTGCGCCCCGTCAATTGCCGGGCCTGCTCCAGCGCCGCGTCCAGATCGAAAGCCGGCTCGAAGGCGGTGGACCGCAGCCGCCGTTCCCAAGCTTCCGGAAACTGCTCCAGACTGTCCAGCACCGGATTGGGCGCGGTCTGACCCAGCCCGCAATGACAGGCGACCTGCATGATCCGGCCCAGCTTGCGCATCTCTTCCAGGTCGTAACGGGTTCCATGGCCGGTGTGCATCTTGGTCACCAGATCACGCAGCAGCGAGGTGCCGACCCGGCAGGGCGTGCAGAAGCCGCAACTTTCATGGACGAAGAAATGAGCGAAATTGCGGACGCCATCGAGAATGTCGCGCCGATGGCTGAACACCATGAACGAGCCGCCGGTCGCCAGATCCTCGAAGCAGATACGCCGGTCGAACTGGCGGGCGGAAATCATGTGCCCGGCCGGACCGGCCATCTGGATACCTTGCGCGTCCAGCGCGCCACAGTCTTCCAGCACCCGCCGCACCGTGACGCCGAACGGGTATTCGTAAATCCCCGGCCGCTCGCAGTCGCCGCTGAGGCTGAGCAGCTTGGTGCCCTTGGACTCCGCCGTGCCCCGGCTGGCGAACCAGGCGCCGCCCTCCACGGCGATCTTGGCGGCGGCGGCGAAGGTCTCGACGTTGTTGACCACGGTGGGCTGGTTCAAATAACCGTGCGTGGTCGGGAACGGTGGGCGGATGCGTGGCACCCCGTGCTTGCCCTCCAGCGATTCGATCAGCGCCGATTCCTCGCCGCAGACGTAAGCGCCCGCTCCAAGGTGAATGTCAATGTCAAAACCGAAGGTCGGATCGCCCAGGATAGCCTTGCCCAGCAAACCCACCTCGCGGCGACGTTGCAGGTGGGCTTGAAGCGATGGCAACAAGTAGCGGTACTCGCCGCGCAAGTACACGAAGCCCTGGCGGGCGCCGATGACCCGGCCGCACAGGGTCATGCCCTCGAACACCAGGTCGGCGAAATCCTGCATCAACACCCGGTCCTTGAAGGTGCCTGGCTCGCCCTCGTCGGCGTTGCAGACCACGTATTTCACCTCGCCCGGCGCGTTGCGGCAGGAAATCCACTTGGCCGCCGATTTGAACCCGGCGCCGCCCTGCCCGCGCAAACCGGACTTGACCATCTCTTCCAGGATCGCCTCCGGGCCACGCTTGAGCACCGCCCGCAGCGCCGAACCGTCGGCGAAATGCCGCCCCAGCAAGATATCGGCGCGGCGGATGTTGCTGATCACCTCGAAAAATTCACACGGCCATTGCGCCAGTGGGATTTGCCCATTCACCAGTTCGGCGATCCGATTCAGGCGCGGTTTGTCGAGGCGAGTGAGCGCATAACCGTTCACCAGCGCCGCCGGTCCCTGGTCGCACATACCGGTGCAGGACGTCGTACCGACTGTGACTACTCCATCGACGCGGGTTTTACCGACCTCGACGCCCAGCCGCTCGCAAAGGTAGTGCAACAGTTCGCGATTGCCGAGCATCCGGTCGGTGATGTTGTCGCTGAAGAGGAGGTCGTAGGAACCGCGCGGCGCGGTGTAAAGGAAGGAATAGAATTCGGCGACGCCGCGCACCTTGGCCGGGGAAATGTGGAGTTCCTCGGCGACCCGGTCCAAGGTCTCGGGCGACAGCCAGGTCAGGTGGTCTTGCACGTCGCGCAGGATTTGCAGCAGCCGGGTCGGCGTGCCGCCGTGGCGTTGGACGATTTCGCAAACCGTCTGGGCAGGTAAGTCGGATTCCGCCATGGATCACCTCCATCGTCGATGGGCCAATCCGGCGTCGTGGAGCGCGGATGGCGATTTTTTCGAGCAGGCCGCTAAACCACAATTTTTTCAATCATAACCCAAATCAAGATAAAAATCTTTATTTCCTTATGGGTTAAGACCTAATCCAGCAGTGGCGTGGAACGTGGTGGGCCATGTCGAATCCAACGATTTAGAAAAATCGTCCGCCCTTTCCCCAAACCGCCTCGCGGTAGCCTCGGCGCGATTGCGTTCTGGCGTTACCAGGGAATTGCGGGCAGAATTTTGATTTCCCGCGACCCACTACCGGAGGCGAGACGCTCCCATGCCGAGCCCACATTCGAAATCCATCCGCTGGCTACTGCTCGGATGGTTGGCCACCAGCGCCGCGCAGGCGGCGTTCTATCCCCTGCCGCCCCCGGACACCGACGTCATCGGACAAGTCAAGGTGATGTACGCCACCAAGGACGACACCCTGCTCGACATCGCCCGCCGCTATAGCCTGGGTTATGACGAAATCGTTCACGCCAACCCGGGCGTGGACCGCTGGGCGCCTGGCGAAGGCACGCCCATCGTCCTGCCGACCCGCTACATTCTGCCCACCACCCCACGCGAGGGCATCGTCCTCAACATCGCGGAGATGCGGCTGTACTACTACCCGAAGACCAACGCCGGCGAGGAGCGGGTGGTGTACACGTATCCGGTCAGCATCGGCCGGATGGACTGGAAGACACCGATGGGTTTGACCAAGGTGGTCGCCAAGGAAGTCGATCCGGCATGGCGACCGCCAGCCTCGATCAAGGCCGAACACGCCGCCGAGGGCGACATCCTGCCGGACGTGATTCCCGGCGGCCCCGACAATCCGCTGGGGCGTTACGCCATGCGCTTGGGCGTGCCCGGTTATCTGATCCACAGCACCAACAAACCTTTCGGCATCGGCATGCGAGTGACGCACGGTTGCGTGCGGATGTACCCGGAAGACATCGAACGTCTGTTCGGCATGGTGCCGGTCGGTACGCCGGTGCGGTTGGTCGATCAACCGGTGAAGGTCGGGCGGCTGAACGGCCAATTGATGGTCGAGTCGCACGCGCCGCTGGAAGAAGACAACCTGCCGATCAAGGTGACCCTTGAGCAGGCCCACCAGGCGGTCATCGCCAAGACCGGCCCCGACATGGCCGGCGTGGATCAGGCCACGCTGGAACTGGCGGTGGAACAATTCAGCGGCATTCCCGTGCCGATTTCCGCGCCGGTTTCGCATCCGGTCACCCAACCCACCGGGCCAGCGCCAGGGCAATCCGCCTCCGAAGCGCCCGTCGCCAACCGAGCGCCGACTCCCTACCCACCCCCCACGGCTTACAGCCCTCCTCCCAGCCCGGTTTACCGACCCGCGCCGCCCGGAGCCGCCCCCGGCAACTCAGCAGCGGATTACCGATCTCCTTATTCTTACTCGCCGGACGCGCCGCCGCCCGTTTCCCGACCCGCGCCCGTCTATCCCGCGCCCTACCCCTACTCCACCCCGCCCGCGGCTCGACCGTCCGCGCGCGACGAGATTCGCGAACCGCCAACTCTCTCGCCGCCCAGCCGGTTGTAACGCCCACAAAAAAACCCCGTTCGCACGGGGTTTTTTACCGCCCTTAAAAAGTCGGGCTTACTTGTACATCGACTTTTTGAACATGCGGTTAATCTTTTCCTCGGTCGCCATGCTCATGGACTTGGCGTCGTTGGCGGTATCCAGGGCATTGCGCGCCATGGCCTTGGCTTCGTTGGCATCATTCTGCACTTTTTGCAAATCACTGGTGCTGGCGCAACCCACGGTCAAACCGGCGATCAGGGCCAGCGCGGAAAGCTTGGTGACGGTCTTGAGGGACATCTTCAACTCCTTAAACATCATTACATGACAAACACAAAGGTGCTGACTAGCGACTCTGTCGCTAAAGCACAACCAAGTTGCAACAACACAACAAGACCATTATATAACGAAACCGAAGTTCACGGACAATGGCGAAAACACCGCGATCAGCGTATTTCGACCCGCATGCCTTTTCTGACCCATGGTCTGAGCGCCTCGATCTGATGGTTGTCCAGCGCCACGCAGCCGCTGGTCCAGTTGATGCCCGCGTTGTGAACCCGTGGATCGCCCATCCCCACCCCATGAATACCGATCTGCCCACCCAGCGGCGTGTCCTGTGGCGGGGTATAGCCATGGGTCCAGGCGGCGCGGATGCGCTCGTAGGTGGCGCGGTCGATCCGATGTTCCCGCAACGCCCGCTCCGCGTAGTCGGGATTGGGATAATCGAGGCCGATAAAGGTCTTAAACCGGCTCTGATCGTTGATCCAACCAATCCGGAACACTCCGGTCGGCGTCCGGTTGTCGCCGCGCCGAGACTTGACGCCGGCCCCGCTGCTGCCCAAGGCAATCGGGCGAAATACCTTGATCGGTTGCTGGCCCTGCATGATGCTCAACGTATCCGCCTTGGTGTCCACCAGCAGCCAGGGCTCGCGCAACGACGCGAACTGATTCGCCAACGGGGGCGGCGCCGATTCCTGAAGGTCGTTCGGGGCGCAGGCGCTGATCAACCAGGCCAGCAGCCCAAGCAACACAACCCGTTTACCGAACTTCCACATACCGGTCCTCACGCCTCTTGCTGTTTTACTCAAGGTAAATTTATAGGCAGCCCGCACGATGACGCAAGCCCATTCCCCAAGCTCGCTCGCGGTTAGAACCGGGGCTCCAACGCCACCTGGCTCAGCAGCGAGTTGCCGACGAAGCAATTTTCCTTGGCCTTGCGGTGCAATTGCCGCACCGTATCCTCATCGGGAATCGTCGCGCCGCCGAACGTCACCTGGGGGCGCAGCGTCATCCGGGCGACCATGAGCTTGCCCTTCTCGTTCTTGCCGAGTTCGGCCACCGGTTCGTCCTCGTAGCGATCCACCACCAGTTTCCTGAGCGCGGCGATGGAGAGAAAGGTCAGCATGTGGCAACTGGACAGCGCCGCCAGCAACGCCTCCTCGGGGTTGCTCATCTCGGGATTGCCGGAATAGTCCGGCGCGGACGAGCCGCGCACGGTCTGCCCGCCGGCCAATCGCCAGACATGGTCGCGGCTGAAGGTTTTCACGTCAAAATCCGGCGTGGAGCGTTGCCAGCTCAAGCCAATGGAAAAACTGGACATGATGCATTCCTCATGGGGATGGACAAGGAAAATCCACGAGGTCGTCGACCCGTGGAACCCGCGTCAACGGCTGGTCGGTGGCAGCGCCTCCAACGCCGCCGACGCGCAAACGTCGCCGCGCAATGTCTGCTCCAACCGGGCGATGCGCTTGCGTAACTCGTCGTTCACCGCTTCCCGCTGGGCCAATAACGCCGCGCCATCCACGGCGCGGACGCCGAATCCCGCCCCGCTCATCAGCCAGCCGACGGCCAGCCCGCACAGCAGAATCGCCAGCGCCGCCAAACCCCAGGCCCAGGCCCGCTGGTGGCGCGGAATGGCCGTCTCGGCGGCGTAAACCGTGAATTGCTCCTGTTCCTGTCGATTCATGCCGGATTCCTCAGCGCTCGACGGTGAAGGTCGTGACCGGCGTCATCGCATTGGGCCGGACCGTACCCTTGAATACCGACTCCTGGCCGCCCCGGATCAGGCGCACCTGAAACGGCGTCTCTCGGGGGTTCTGCTCGTCCTTGCGCGGCGCGTAACGCACGGCGATTTCGTAGCTTCCCGGCGTGGTCCGACCCGCTGGCCAGAAAGCATTCTCCACCGGCCGGTCGCTGAGCGCGCCGCGCGTGGCATTGGCGTCCACATCCAGAGTGCCGCCGCATGCGGCTGGATTGCGGTAATCCAGTTGCTGGCCGGATGGGCAGCGCACCACCAAGTCGAGATCGCCTGGACCGTTCCACAACAGCGTCGCGGTGATTTCACCGGTCGTCGCGCCGGTCTCGGTCATGCGGTTCGTAAATTCCCGGCGTTCCTCGGCGGTTGGCTCGGCCTTGACCGGCGGCTCCGTCAAGGCGGGTGGTTCGGCCTTCCTGATCGGCGGTTCGGTTCGAGCGAGCGGCTCGGTCTTGACCGGCGGTTCAGCCTGGGGTCGTGGCGGTTGGCGGGTCGGCGCATCCGCCACCGGCGCACGCCCAACCAAAACCTCTTCCAAGGTTCGCGTGGGCGATTTCGTTTCCGGCGAAGCGCGAGATTCCAGCCTCGACAATGGTGGGCTGACGCTGTCCGAAGGATCGATGGCGCTCACTGGCGGCATGGCTGTCGGCGACACGGCATGGTCCGGCGTGATGGGTGTTGCCGTCGCTGGAACCGCGGGGGCGACGGGCGGCGCCATGCCGGGGGTAGTCGCCGCGCGGGCGGCAGTTGGCGCATCCACGGTTGGAATTGCCACAGAGTGGTTGGAGGGGGCGGTGACCGCCGGTTCACGCGAGCCATTCCCGCTCGCGACCGCGACCGCGGATTGAGCTGGAGCCGCGCGGCCCTGGCCGGATTCCCGAATCGCGGGAACGGCGGTGTCCGCTCTGGCGGCCGGCAACGGACACTGACCACGTCGCTCGGCGAGTTGCGTCAACAAACTTTCCAGCCGGCTCCGCAATTCCGCCTCGGTGTGCTGGGCCTGGGCCAAGACGCGCTCCAGGTCGGCGTCCAGGACGGACTTCGATTCCTGACCCGACGCGGAAAATGGCGCTGGCCACCCCATCCCCCACCGGAACGCCGCGATCACGGCCAGCAATACGGCCAGCGCGAACACGCTCCAAAAATACCGGGAACCGACCACCACGTAACGCCATTGGGTTCCGGATTCGAACTCAGACCCGGATTTGGGCTCCACCGCCGCATCGAGCGGTGCCGCGGCCGACCTAGGGGTTTCGGATTCGGATTGAGAATCCTGTGATGCTGGGGACACGACCGCCGCTGGTGGGGGCTTGGATTCCGACGGCAGTTCCGGCGGCGATTCCGACAGGGTCGGAGACGAGGCCGGCTCTGGGGGTGGAATCGGTTCCGGTGGCGGTTCCTGCGCCGGGGTGGGCCATGGCGCGACCGGCGGCGATTCGGTCAACGGCGGCGGCTCGGTTCCGGACTCCGGCGCGGCGGCCCGTTCGGGCATGGCGATTTCCGGTATCACCACATCGCGTGCTGGTTCAGCCGGTTTCGACGCAGCCGGCGGAACCAGCGGGCTTCGCGCCGGCTCCGCCAGCGTCTCCCAGGGTCGATCCGGGGTGAAGCCCCAGCGGATCATCACCGGTCGTCCCTCGACCAAAAACAGTTCGGTTTCGGCTGGCGTGCTCAGGGCCACCCGCAACATCGCCCCCAATTGCGCCCGGCGGGCTTCCTTTGAAGCGGCGTAACGCTCCGCCACCTCCCGCCCACGGTCCAACAGGTCGTGGACTTGAGCAAGTAGCGGCTGGCGCTGTTCCTCGGGCAGATCGCCCAGCGCCGCTGGCGGATGATCGGGATCGCCTTCGGTATACCAGTCGATCCGGTCGTTGACGCGATCCACCACCGGTTCGGCCAATAGCGCCGCCGCCTCCGATCCCAGCTCACTGGCCAGCACCGCCCGAATCTGCGGGTACAGGGCGTGCAGTGGCTGACCAAAGCCGCCGGTCTCGCGCATCCCCGCGAAGGATCCACTGCTGAGAAGAATCTGTTCCACCATGCCCGCCGCGCCTCGCTAGGTTCCTGAATCCCGAACGACTTCCCAATTCAACGCGCCGAGGCGCTTGATCGGCTTGGCGGAGCCACCGCGTCGGCCGGCTCGGTCAGGGCAATATCGACACCACCGCCACCCAGGGTCAGATCAAGGCCATACTGTACGTTCTGCAAATACAGCATGACGCCCTTCTCGTTGCGCAACACGGCGTTGCCGCCACCCTGCACCACGGTCAACCCACCCTCGACCACGATATAGCGTCCGGGGAAATCAGCCAGTTCTCGCAGGCGGTAGACCTGACCGAGAGCATCCACGCTGGCGATGCCCAGCGTCGCCGCCTTGATCCCGGAAACGGTGAACGGATATTTTCGCCCCTGGAATTCCAGCGCGCCCTGCCCCCACTGATAGCCGAACACCAGCCCGATCGCCGTGCTGGAAAACGCCAGGCGAGCGTCTGGTCGCCGATCCTGGGCCAGGGCCGTACCCGCTCCGGCAATCAGCGCCATCATCAAAACCATTTGCATGAATCGCATCGGTTTCTCTCCCCAGATGAAGCTCAGGCTGCCGGGATCGAATACCGGGGCCATTCAAACTGATTCAGCAACATCTTTTCCAGTTCGCGGGTCAAGTCCACCTTCGGACCGCCACCCTTGACGCCGCTGCGCGAACAACTGTCCAACGGCCAGACGCCCACTTTTTCGTCAAGATTGACTTCCTTCCACTTGGGGTGGCCGGTCTGCCGGAGCACATCGATGTTGGCGCGAATGGCCTGGCCCAGTTTCGCCAACTGCTCACAGCGCTGGGCGAAATAGGGACTCCGCTTGCCGGAAAAGTCGAAGCTCATCAGCACCGCCTTGACCGCGATGGTCGATACGTCGCCGCTCAACCACTCGTAATCGACCGGGCCGATCCGGGCGGGCTGATATTCGCGCAGCATCCGCGGATCGTCCAGCGGCACGAAATGGACGTTCGCCAGCATGGGCGCGAATTCCGGCTTGGTGATCAGGTTGCCCACCTTGGTGAACAGGCTGACCGGCTTGCCCGCCACGTAGAACGTCGCGTCGGCCTCGCCCTTGAGCACGGCGGTCACGCCCTGCAACGGCGGCAAATGGATCAGTTCGGCGGGTTTGACCCCGGTCAGTTGCAGCAGATTCATCGCGGTCAGCCAGGTGCCGCTGCCCTGCTCGCCCACCACCACCCGCTTGCCCTGCAAGCCGTCGAACGAAGTAACGGTCTTGTTGGCGAACAAATGGACCTCTTCGTTGTAGAACGGGAAGATCAGCCGCAACCGGCTGGCAACCTGGCGCGTTTCCGGGTTTTCGGAGCGGCTGAGGAAACCCAGCACATCCGACTGGACGATGCCGAAGGTCGCGTTCTCCTTGCTGTTGATGCGCTTGATGTTGTCGATCGAACCCTGGGAGTCCTTGACCAGGATATCCAGGCCGACGGTCTTGGCCACTCCGGCGATATCGTTGCCAAACTTGATGTAGGTGCCGGTCTGAGAACCGGTGACCATGCCGATTTGCCTGGCGTCGGCGTCGTCGGCGCGCGCCGACGTCGGTCCACAGCACAGTAACAGTAACAAGCCGCTGATCAACAGACGATTCATACAGATACTCCTCGCGGTAAGTCGCGATGCGGGAATCGGTTCGCTTCCGATGATTTACGTATTCAAGGCGATGACTTGGGTCGACGCAACCCTTTCTCCAATTCCCGTAAGGTTGGATCGAATTGCGATTTCAGTTCATCCTCCAGACTGCGTCCGGAGCCGCCTGGCTGGATGGGCGGAGCCGGCGGCGATTTCAGCGGAGCTTGGGGGGCCGGCGCGACCGGCGGCGGAGCGGGCGTTCGCTCGGGCGCGGGCGGTTGCCTTGGCGTAACCGGCGCGGGGGCCGGCGGCGGGGTCGAAACCGGCGGCGGAGCGGGCGTTCGCTCGGGCGCGGGCGGTTGCCTTGGCGTAACCGGCGCGGGAGCCGGCGGCGGGGTCGAAACTGGCGGCGGAGCGGGCGTTCGCTCGGGCGCGGGCGACTCCGGCGCGGGGATCGGCTCCGGCGCGGGCGCCGGGACTGGCGCGGGGATCGGTTCCGGCGCCGGTTTCGGTTCCGGCGCCGGTTTCGGTTCCGGTGCCGGTTTCGGCTCGGGGGCGCGGTGGATGCTGGTTGGAGCACCCGTCGGCGACGCGGCCATGGGAGCATTGCCGGAGCGCTGACCGAACCACCACCAGCCTCCCAGCGCCGCCAGCGCCGCCAGCAGGATCAGTCCGGTCGACAGCCCGAAACCCCCTCCAGGTCGTTCCTCGCCAGCCGCCTCGACGGGAACGGGCGGTCGCTCCGAAAGCGACGCGGGACGGCGGGATGACGCTGTAACCGTTGGCGGCTCTTCGCCCGGACCCGGCGCGACAAGGGGCGGCGGTGGAGACGGGACGACCGTTGGCTGGTCATCATCCACGGTCGGTGGAACCAGACGCCCCGACACCTTGCGGGTCGGTTCCGCGACCGGGGGACGCGGACTTGAAACCGGCGGCCGTGCCCGCCCCTCCGTCACCACCCGCGTCGGCCCCTCCTGGCTCGAATGCGATTCCCGCACCCGGTGCCCCACGACCTGGGTCGGCGCAGCGCCAGGGCCCGCCACCGTCGGATCGGCGCCAATTTCCGGAATCGCCACGTCCGGAATCGGCAAATCCGCCTGGCTCACCTCCGGCGACTCGACCGTCGGCATGGCGTCGGGTTCCGGTTCCGGGCGCGGTTTCGGGGCCGCATCCACCCGCGTGCCGCTAACCACCCGCCGCTCGCCACCGGCGGCGCCCTCTTCCAGTTCCAGCTCCAGGGGCCAGACGAAGGTCACGGCGACAGTATCCGACAACCCCTGCCCGCGCACCCCCAGGGTGTACGGCCTGTTCTCCAGTTGGAACGCCAGATCGGGATGGACGATGAATTTCAGCGCGTCTCCGCTGTACCACGCTTCATCGGGTTGCAACCAGCATTCCGCGCCCTGCCAGCCGTCCGAACCGAGATGGTTGGCGGCAAAACCGTGGCGGCTGAGCGTGAACTCGAAGGTCTCCAGCCCGCGCGGCAATCCGTTGAGGGTAATGATGGCGTGTCCCAGCGGACGAGCGGGGTCTTCCGAAACACGAACCGATAGGGTGGCCATCCAACATCCTCCAGGATTCTTATGGGTTAGATTGTAAACGAAGCGTGGAGGAACCGCATGGCCCACGGCCGGACCGGAAGTCGTGGCGACGGTCCCGGCGCGATCCGCTATATCGCGCCCGAACTTTCTGATAGGGTTATCAAAAATCAGCCCTTCCGATGGAGCTTTCCGATCCATGACCTGTGACCTCCTCTCCCTCGCGGCACCCGGCGTGCGCACCCTGCAACCCTATCAGCCCGGCAAACCGGAAAGCGAGCTGCGCCGGGAATACGGCCTGAGCGATATCGTCAAGCTGGCGTCCAACGAAAATCCGCTCGGCCCCAGCCCCCGGGCGCTGACCGCGATCCGCGACGCCCTAAGCGGCTTGGCCCGCTATCCCGACGGCAACGGCTTCGAACTCAAGGCCGCGCTGTCGGCCAAACTCGGCTTGTCCACGGCGACGCTGACCTTGGGCAATGGCTCCAACGACGTGCTGGAACTGGTGGCGCGGGCGTTCCTGACCCCGGAGCATGAAGCGGTGTTTTCCGAACACGCCTTCGCGGTCTATCCCATCGTCACCCAGGCCATCGGCGCGACCGCCCGCGTCGCCAAGGCCAATCCGCCCGATCACGCCATGCCTTACGGTCACGATCCAGCGGCCCTGCTGGCGCTGATCAACGACCGCACCCGCGTCGTATTCGTCGCCAACCCCAACAACCCGACCGGCACCTGGTTGAAAACGGGGGAACTGGAAGCGTTTCTGGAAGCGATTCCCGAATCGGTCATCGCGGTAGTGGACGAAGCCTATTTCGAATACGTCGAGGCCGACGCGGATTGCCCCAACGCCCTGCGCTGGCTCGACCGCTTCCCCAATCTCGTCGTGACCCGCACCTTCTCCAAGGCTTACGGACTGGCCGGACTGCGGGTCGGCTACGCGATCTCGCATCCCCAGGTGGCGGATTTGCTCAACCGGGTTCGCGAGCCGTTCAACGTCAACAGCCTGGCGCTGGTCGCGGCGGCGGCGGCGCTGGACGATTTCGGGCATCTGGAACGGAGCCGGGCGGTCAACCGGGCCGGGATGGAGCAGTTGCGGAACGCCTGCCGCCAACTGGGATTGCCCGGGTTGCCCTCGGTCGGCAATTTCCTGTGCGTGGATGTCGGCCGGCCCGGGCGGGACGTGTTTCTGGAACTGCTCAAGCGCGGCGTCATCACCCGGCCGGTGGACAACTACGGCCTGCCCCGCTTCCTGCGCATCAGCATCGGCGCCGAGGCGGAAAACGCCCGCTTCATCGAGACGCTGACCGACGTGTTGAAGGGTTGACATGACCGCGACGCAACCCCTGATCCGTCGTCTGTGCGTCATCGGCGTCGGCCTGATCGGCGGCTCGTTGGCCCGCGCCCTGCGCGAGCAGGGCGAAGTCGCCGAAGTGGTCGGCTCCGGCCGCAACGAGGACAACCTGCGCGCGGCGATTCGCCTGGGCGTGGTGGACCGTTACGACACCGATCCCGCCCGCGCGGTCGTCGACGCCGACGTGGTGGTGGTAGCCGTACCGCTGGGCGCCATCGAATCCGTGTTGCGCGCCATCGTCCCGCGCCTGGCGACCGACGCGGTGGTCACCGACGTGGGCAGCGCCAAGGGCAGCGTGGTGGCCGACGTGGAGCGGGTTTACGGTCACATCCCCCCCCACTTCGTGCCCGGCCATCCCATCGCCGGCACTGAGAAGAGCGGGGTCGAAGCCTCGTTCGCGACTCTGTTCCAGCGCCGGCGAGTGATCCTGACGCCGCTGGCGGAAACCGCCGCCGCCGCCCATCGCCTGATCAAACGGATGTGGGAATTGACCGGGGCCGAGGTGGTGGACATGGGCGTGCGCCATCACGACGCGGTGCTGGCGGCGACCAGCCATCTGCCGCACATGCTGGCCTACACCCTGGTCGATACCCTGGCTCGCCTGGACGACCGGGCTGAAATCTTCCGTTACGCCGCCGGCGGTTTTCGGGATTTCACCCGCATCGCCTCCAGCGACCCGACGATGTGGGGTGACATCTGCGCCGCCAACCGCGAGCAATTGCTGGAAATGATCGCGTTGTTCAGCGCCGATCTGGCGCGGCTGGCCGAAGCGATCCGCGCCGACGACCGCGCCGCGATTCTCGCCGTCTTCCAGCGGGCCAAGCGCGCCCGCGACAACCTCTATCTGGATTGATGGAGAGCGTGGCATCACCGACCCGAAGGGGAGAGTGGGTATCATCCGTACATGGCCTGAACGGCGCGGTGATTCGGGCGCACCGGTGTGGGCGTCTCGTCGCCGCGTTCCTTGATCGCCACCTCGGCGGTCAGGCACCGATAGAACTCGCGGGCGCTGGGAGTTTCATCCCATAGCTCGTACTGGCGGACCACGGCGGCCACGTCGCCCGGCGCGAGGCGGTCGAGCCGCAGCACGGCCTCCTTGCAAACCGCCACCTCGGCCAAATCGCCGCCCAGCCGGGCGAACTCCTGCGCGAACAGCCCCCAGCGCTGGCCGGGCTTGAGCCAGTCGAAGCGGATCTTCCACGGGAAGCGGCGCAGGCTGGCGGCGTCCAGGCTCTCCATCAAGTTGGTGGTAGCGATGAAGATTCCGTCGAACGCCTCCATCTGGGTCAGCAGTTCGTTGACCTGGGTCACTTCCCAGGAGCGATGCGCGCCGCGTCGGTCGCGCAGGAAGGAATCGGCCTCGTCCAGCACCAGCACCGCATCGCGCTGGCGGGCGTCGTCGAACATCGCGGCGATGCTTTTTTCCGTCTGGCCGACATACATGTCCAGCAGGTCGGAGGCGCGCTTGACCAGCAACGGCTTCTCCAGCGTGTCGGCGATATGGCGGGCCAGTTCCGATTTGCCGGTGCCGGCGGGGCCGTGGAAGCAGAAGGTGCCGTGCGGGCGGCGCTGCAACGCTGCAATCAGCCTGGGAATATCCTGATCGACGTTGAGGAAACGCAGGTCGTAGCCGGTCGGGACGTGGTTGCGCGCCGGCGCCCGCTTCTGCCGGAGCAGGGTCGCCGAGCGGTCGAGGGCTTGCAGCACCAGCGCCCGGTTCACCTCCGGATCGCCGTTGCCGGCGTGCTGCGCCAGCTTGGCGGCCCGCTCCAGTTGCGCCGGGGTCAGATGTTCGTGGGCGGCGATCCGCGCCAGCCAGTCGTCCTCCCCGGCCCAGTCGCCCAGATGGTGGCGGGCGATCTCGATCCGCACCGCCTGCGGCGGCACGGTGAAGCGAATGGCGTAGTCGAACCGGCGCAGATAGGCCCGGTTCATCGAATCGGCGTCGTTGGTCAGCCACAGCGCCGGCACCGGGTTGTTTTCCAGGGTGCGGTTGATCCACGCCTTGCCGGCGGTGGCGTTGTCGCCCTCCCCGCCGAACAGCCGGGCGAAGGGATTGCGCTCGAACACGTCCTCGACCTCGTCGAACAGCAGCAGGGCGTTGTCGCGCCGGGCCAGCAGACGCTGGCCCAGATTGAAGGCGCGCAACCGCCGCTCGCCCCGGATCGGATCGCCGTCCTCGTTGGCGTAATCCACCTCGTACAGGTCCGCGCCCACCGCCGCGGCCAGCACGGCGGCGAATTCGGTCTTGCCCACGCCCGGCGGGCCGTACAGCAGCAGGTTGGTGCCGGGAATCCGGCGGTCGAGCGCCGCCCGCAACAGCCCGACCGCCGCCGCCGTGTCCTGGCTCAGATGGGGAAAATGGGCCAGGGTCAGGGTGCGCCGGGGCGAGCGCTTGAGGAAGCGGGCCATCAGCGTCTCGGCGTCGGCGTGCGGCGTGAACAGGATGTTCGGCAAATCTTTCCACACGTCGAGCTTGTCCTCCAGATCGACGCTGTGCGCGGCGATTTCGACCAGCCCCGTGGTGATGAGCGTGCTGGTGGGACTCAGGGCCGCGCGGATGTCGTCCTGGGGGAGGCCGGTCAACCGCGCCAACAGCTTGTGCAGAAACGGCGTGCTCGTGCTCTGTGATTGTTGGGCGATGGCATTCTGGAAGGTGCGATCCCCTCGCAGAAACACAGCGAAACAGAGCACGGCCAGTTCGACTTCGCTCAGCCCGAGCAGCCCGGCGAGCAGATTCATGTTACGCACCAGCGGCAAATCCGGGTTCAGGGTGATTTGCGCCAGTTCCGCGCGCCGCTGCCGGAGCCGCTGGAGCAAGCGCTCCGCTGACTGAGATCGCCCGCGCGGGTCCTCGTCCTCTTCTTCTCTCTCGTCCGGCTCGGCGTCATCGCCTTCGGCCAGGCCGGTCAGGGCCATGAATTCGTCGTTGTCCCAGCAGCGATGGTGATGAAAGGGGTGGCGGCGGCGTCCGGTGCGCACCCAGCCCAGCAACAGGGCCAGATCAATCAGCCAGCGGCCCAGCACGGCGCGATAGGCGACGGTGTCGTCGTCGTCCAGCGTGGTGAGGGTGGCGACGGGGTTGGCGTGCAAAAAACGGGGTAGAGTCATGAGGCGCTCCGATCAGGTTGGTGAACGGAGCGGAGCATACGGCGGATATCCGACAGGATGCGTCGGCTGGGTTGCGGCGGCACGGTTGAGGAAGGAACAGAGAATCAGACGCCGGACAGCACGCCCGTTACGGGTCGGTCATGAGGCGGTCATGGTGAATTCAGCCAGTTTTCCACGGTCAGGCCAGGAACCCGGCCAAACTCGCGGACGTTGTGGGTCACCATGATCGCCCCCAGCGCCAAGGCGTGGGCCGCAATCAGCGTATCCAGAGGTCCAATCGGCGTGCCCCGGGCTTGTAACTGGGCGCGGAGCGAGCCGTAGGCGGCAGCGGCGGGCGCGTCGAAGGGGGCGATTTCAAAGGTCGCGAGGAACAGCTCCAGCTTGGCGAGGTTGATCGCGCGGCGTTGGCTGGCGGCGATGCCGAAGCGCAATTCAGCCAGCGTGATGGCAGACAGCGCGATTTCGCCCTGTTGCCGACCGTCCAGGCGTCGCAGAATCGCCTCGAAGCCCGGACGCTGGTTGAGCAGGTAGATGCAGATATTGGTGTCGAGCAGCACCATGCCGGTTCAACCAAAATCCCGTGGCTGATCGATTTCCGGTTGCTGGCGTTCCAGATCCAGCGGACCGATTTCGTCGAGCAGCGCCTTCAGATCCTGATAAGCATAGATTTTTGGCAGCAGGATGACGGCGTTACCGACCTTTTTGATCACGACCTCGTCGCCTTCAAACCGGAATTCCTTGGGGAGGCGCACGGCTTGACTGTTGCCGTTGGTAAACAGGCGGGCGGTTTGCATGGCAAGTTCTCGGAATGAATGTACATCCCAAGTATATACCTTTCGGTTCGTAGCTGTCCTGCGGCACGGCGCGGCGCCCGTCGAACCTTATATTCATCACTGCAGCGCAACCTGCCGCAGCAACCGCTTGCTTAGTGTGGATTTTCCTGTGATAGGGACCTGATGAGTCAATAGGCGCCACACAAAACCGCATGAAACACAATCAGGATGCGTCGGCTGAGTTCCGGGGACACACGCGACGATGGTATCCGACGCAACTGGTCGCAAAGCCAGCGTATTCTTGTATCCGATAGCGGGCGACCGCCAAACACCGCCCGCGCCCAACTTCCCCACCCGAAGGACATCGCCATGCCCCGTAAATCGACGCTGGACCCCCAAGTCAAGGCCCTGCTGGACAACCTCAATCTCGACGACGGCGGCGAGGAACTGCTCGCCGAACCCACCGAGGATACCACTCAGCACCTGCACACCCTGTACGAACGCCTGACCAATGGTCGGGAGCGGACATTGCGCCCCGGGCAGATGGTCACATGGAAGCCGGGACTGAAGAATCGTCGCTTCCCAGCGTATGGTCAGCCGGCCATTGTGGTCGAACGGCTCACGATTCCGATTCTTGATCACGAAGCTGAGGCCGGGTCTCCGTATTATCGCGAGCCACTGGATGTGCTGTTGGGCATCTTGCGCCGGGACGGTGATTTTCTCGTCTACCATTTTGACAGTCGCCGCTTCCAACCGTACCAGGCAGACGAAACCGGAAGTCGTTAGCGGTCGTTGTCAGCGCCCGGACGTTCGGCGCAAACGCCCGCTCTCCCCCGCCCCATCAGGGAACCGCTGATGAAAGAAGACGCCATCACCACGTTCAACCGCCGCCTGCGCATTCTGGCGATGTTCAAGGGCAGCGAGCCGCTCACGACGCAAATGATTTTCAAACGGTTGCAGGGGACCGCCGAGGAAATGGACGAGCGCTCGGTGCAACGGGTCCTGGCGCTGCTGGGCGAGGCCGGTTTTCTGGAAACGGTCAATCTCGATGCCAAGCCGTTGCAGTGGCGTTGGCCCAAGGGGCGAAAGTTCATGGCTCTGCCCCGGCTGTCGGATCAGGAGGTGCTGGCGTTTCGGCTGCTGGAGCTGTTTCTGAAACCGCTGTTACCCCGCGAGTCCTACCGGGCGCTACGGCCCTACTTCGAGACCGCTCGCGGTGAACTCAACGACATGCCGTTCTGGGCGCCGGTCAAGAACTGGGAGGCGAAGGTGCGAGTGGTGCCGCCGGCGCAACCGCTGTTGCCGCCGGAGCCGCCGCCCGGACTGACTGGGGAGACCGCCCGCCAGGACTGGGAACGCCAGCAGGAACAGACGCGAGCGGCGCTCCTGGAAGCCCTGTTCGAGAACCGGCAGTGCGCGGTCGAGTACCAGCAGCTCTGGCGGGACGAACCGGCGCGCTGGACGCTGCATCCTCTCGCGTACCTGCAACGCGGACCGGCGTTCTATCTGCTCTGCACCATCGCCGAGTACGCCGACGTGCGGCAACTGGCCGTGCACCGGATGCTGTCGGCCATGGTGCTGGACCGGAAAGCGAGCAAACCGGCGGGCTTCGACGTGGATCGGGAAGTGGAGCGCAGTCAAGGCATGGGCGGTAGCGGCGAACCGCTGCGACTGGTGGCCCGGTTCTGGAAACGCGCCGGACTACATTTGCTGGAAACCCGCCTGGCCACCGATCAGGTGGCGGAGGACGAGGGCGACGACCATTTCCGGCTCACCGCCACCGTCAACGACACCGCGCAACTGCGCTGGTGGCTATTGTCGTTCGGCTCCAAGGTGGAGGTGCTGGAACCCACTGAGCTGCGGGAGGAAATGGCGACTCAGGCGTATTGGATGAATCGGATGTATGCGAGGTCGAGTTCGCCACCAGAGAGCGCAATCATTATGGAGCGGTCATGAGGCGGTCGTGGCGAATTCAGCCGGTTTTCCACCGCCAGGCCCGGAACTCGGCCAAACTTGCCGACATGAGTGGATCGCCACGACCGCTTCACTCACCCCTTGATCGGTTCCATCACCGCGTCCAGGTTCAGGTCGTCGCAAAAATCCAGAAATTCCTCGCGCAACAAGGCGATGTGGGTATTGGCGGGGACACCGATGGCCAGGTTGACCGAGAACATCGGCGTGCCGGTATGCGGCGCGCTGTAGCTCTTGGTGACCATGTCCTCGATGTTGATCGAGCGGCTGGCGAAGAAGCCGGCCAGATGATGGACGATGCCCGGTTGATTGACCGCCACCACCTCCACCGCGTAGGGCAGCGCGTCGCCCACCGGCGGGCGGTTCTCGGTGCGCTTGGCGACGATGGTCAGGCCCAGAGTCTGCTCCAGCCGCTTGAACTGCATTTCCAGCTTGGTCAGGGTATTCCAGTTGCCTTGCACCAGCAGCAGGATGGCGAATTCGCCGCCCAGCACGGTCATGCGACTGTCCACGATCCCGCAATCGCAGTCCAGGATCACGCGGGACAGTTCGTTGACCAGACCGGGGCGATCTTCACCCAGGGCGGAGACGACCAGATAATTTTTCACGGATGGAGTTTCCTAAACGGGCCAGGGAACGGGAATCGCACCGCGCCAGTGTACCGCCATCCAACCGGGGTGAAAACCGCCCCGCTCACCGCCCATCCGTTTGAGCTAACGCCGCGCGGGGGTGTGGGGGGGCGGGCAAGAACAGGGGTACTCAAAATCCCGCTCAAGGAAAGCCATGCGCGATTGTGGAATATTCTGTAGTAAGGGCATCGGGTTATCCGGGGTGGCGTTTGCTAGAATCCCTTCATGGCCACCGGGCCGGAGAACGCCGCCGCCATGAAGACCGACAAGCAGATTCACGCCCTGCTGGCGTCCAGCCCGGAGGCATTCCGCTTCCTGACCGACGGGATCGAGTTGAACGGTCCCTATCAAGGCCGCTCGGTGGTCTTCAAGGACCTGGAACGGCGGGCCGACCACGTGTTCGAAGCCGATGACGGCAAGGGACCCACCTACCTCATCGAGGTCCAGGCCCAGCACACCGGCGATGTCTACGACCGGCTGGTGCTGGAACTCCTGCTGTACCGCCGCGCCCACCCGGAACGCACCGTCCAAGGTCAGGTCATTTTCCTCACTGCGAGCTGCGACGAACCGGACTGGCCATGGGCCGAATGGGTCGGGCGAGGGCCGCTGCGCAAGCCGGTCTATCTGGACCAGGTGCTGGAAAAGGCCCGGCAACACCACCCCGATCACCCCCTGCTGGCGGTCTTTTTACCGTGGTTCGCCCGCGATGCGGAACTGGCGCAACAGGCCCCGCTGGCTTGGCGACGGCTGGAAGCGCTCACCGAACCCGGCGCCGCGGTCCTGCTCGACGTGTTCATGTCCTGGATGATGGAGCGATTTAAAGGTCAAACCTACGAGGAGGTTCTCCGCATGTTACAAGTACTCACTCCCCTGGAAGAAACCCGCGCTTATAAGGAACTGGTCGCTATCGGTATCGAGAAGGGTAAAAAGGAAGGCCGCGAGGAAGGTAAAAAGGAAGGTAAAAAGGAAGGTAAAAAGGAAGGTCAGGCTGAAGGTGAAAAATGGGGTCGCCAGAAAGAAGCGCGGGCGCTGCTGACCAAGCAACTTCGCCGGCGGTTTGGCCAGTTACCCCGCTGGGCCAGCGCCCGTCTGCGCCAGGCAGACACACAGCAACTGGAAACCTGGGCCGAGAACATCTTCGATGCCAAGGAGTTGACGGATTTGCTCGGCCCAAAGCCTTGATCGCCCCGACCAAGGAAACCGATGCCCGCATCCTGATCGACGATCAGTTGCGCGCGGCGGGCTGGAATCCGGCCGACAAGTCGCAGGTGTTGACCGAGGTCAAGACCTCGGGCTGCTGGCATGGCGTGGCCGAACCGGAATCGCAAAGTACCGTTCTCTCGACTCAAGACGGCGACGCCATTCCCACCGGACGGGCCGATTACGTCCTGCTGGATTCGCGCGGCAGGCCGCTGGCCGTCATCGAATCCAAGCGGCAGGCCATCCAGCCGTATGTGGCAAAACAGCAGGCGCTGCCTTACGCCAAACAGATCGGCGCCCCCTTCATCTTCTTGACCAACGGCGAACTGATCTACTTCTGGGATTATCGGAACGACGACGCACGCATCGTCCAGTCGTTTTTCTCGCGCCGGGACTTGGAACGCCTGGTCCACATGCGCGGCACCCGCCAGCCGCTGGCCACGGTCCCCATCCCGGACACCTATTTCCGCCAGGGCGAAACCCGATGGCTGCGCCCCTATCAAACCGAGGCCATGCAGGCCCTCGACCGCACGGTGGAACTCGGCAAGCGCCGCTTCCTCATCGAATTGCCCACCGGCTGCGGCAAAACCGATTTGATCGCGCTTTACCTCAAGCGCCTGATCGAAGCCGGCCACGCCGAACGGGTTTTGTTTCTGGTCGACCGCGATCAACTGGCCAAGCAGGCCATCGAAGCCATTCAGGACCTGTTGCCGGGACATTCGAGCTATTGGCTCAAGTCCGGCATGGTTCGCCAGGAACAACAAATCACTGTGTGCCTGCTGCAAACCATGATCGGCCGCTACCCCGAGTTCACCAGCGGCTACTTCGACGTGGTGGTCGCCGACGAATGTCACCGCTCGATTTACGGCGCCTGGCAGACGGCGCTCATCTACTTCGATGCCCTGCACATCGGCCTCACCGCGACACCGGCCCTGTATATCGAGCGCAATACGTTCCAGTTCTACCACTGCAAGGACGATACGCCCGACTACTCGTACTCTATCCAGCAGGCGTTCCAGGACAGGTTTCTCGCGCCCTACCGTTTCGCCACCGGCATCACCACGCTGGTGTCCGAGGGGGCCGACGTGGACGAAGAACATTACGACCCTGCCGAGTTCGAGCGCCAATGGACCAACGAGGCGAGCAATCGGCTGATGATGGCGGAGTTCGACCGCCTCGCCTGGGAAAATTACCGGGAACTGGCTCCCGGCCAGAAAATCGGCCCCGGCAAGGCGGTGATCTTCGCCATCACCAAACATCACGCCGCCCGATTAACCCAGTATTTGAACGAACTGCACCCCGAATATCAGGGGCGCTACGCCGAGGTCATCACTTCGGATGTCGCCAACCCCGACGACCTGATCCGCTGTTTCAAGCGGGAAGAGTTGCCGATGATCGCGGTCAGCGTCGGGATGCTCGACACCGGTTTCGATTGCCGGGAAATCCTGCATCTGGTGATGTGTCGCCGTGTGCGCAGCCCGATTCTCTACCAGCAAATGCGGGGTCGCGGCACCCGCCCGGCGCCGCACATCGATAAACGGAAGTTCGTCATTTACGATTTCTTCCGCAATCATGAGTATTTCAACGACTCGGACACCGACATCTTCTCTGGCGGCGACAGCGGCCACGCACGCAAACCTCAGCCCGTCAAGGCCAAGACCGCCCGCGAGTTGATCGAACTGGGGTTGGAAGACGAATGGCTCGATGCCGTTCATTACATCGAAATCGGCCCCGACGGCGAGCGGGTGGACAAGCGTGATTACGTCACCGACTGGGAGCGGGCCATCCGCCAGCAGGCCGACCGCGATCCGATTCTCGCCAAGGTCAAGGCCGGCGAGGCGCTCACCGACGCGGAAGAAACCGAACTGGCGCGGCGCTTGAACCAGCCCGAATGTTATTTCAACGAAGACAACCTGCGCCGCGCCTATCGCAATCCGGGCGGCAATCTGGTGGACTTCATCCGCGCCGCCCTGGGAATGCTGAAACTCAAGAGCCGCGAAGAGCGCGTCGAGGACAATTTCCGCGCCTGGCTGGTGGCCAAGAATCTCGCCCCGGCGCAGGCACAGTATTTGGCGCTGCTCAAGAATCGGGGCCTGGTCAAGGGTCGGGTCTCGCTGGACGATCTTTTTAACCCGCCGCTCTCCATCCTGAACGCGGCCAACATCGGCATCGAACTGTTTGGCGAGGAGGGTCTCAAGGCCGTGATGGATGAAATCAACCAGGCCGTGCTGGTGGCGTGAATAGACCCCCCACCCCAACCCTCCCCCACAAGGGGGGAGGGAGTCTTATTGGCTCCCCCTCCATCAAGGCCACGATCAACGAGGCCGCGCGAGGTGGCGGGAAGGAGTCTTGTTGGCTCTCCCTCCCCTCCGTGGGAGGGAGTTGGAGGGAGGGGCGAACGATGACAACCAAGGCAACAACGTGAATCCACAACTGCGCCGCAAGCTCGATCACATCACCGACACCCTCTGGGCCGGTGGCGTGACCAATCCGGTGACTTATATCGAGCAGATTTCCTACCTCATCTTCCTGAAACTGCTGGACGAGGAGGAATCCGACCGCGAGCTGCGCATCCGCCTGGGCGCGACGGGCGGCAACGCCAAACTGCTGTTCCCGGCGCAGGCCGAGCGTTATCGCTGGAACAAATGGCGCTTCAAGAGCGGCAACGCGCTGCGCGATTTCATCCGCGATGAGGTATTTCCCTACATGGCCTCGCTCGCCAGGGACGAGCCGGAAGTGGCGGAATATTTCCGCGATGCGGTGCTGGAGATCGTCGATCCCAACGTGCTCAAGCAGGTCATCGACGAACTCGACGGTTTTGAATTCCGCAAGCTCGGGCCGGACGTGAAGGGCGACATCTTTGAATACCTGCTGGTGCATCTCGGTTCCAGCGCGCTCAACGGCCAGTTTCGCACCCCGCGCCAGATTCGCGCCTTTATGGTCGAGATGGTCGATCCCGACCTCGGCGATGCCCTTTTTGATCCCGCCTGCGGCACGGCGGGTTTCCTGATCGATGCGGTGGATTTCCTGCTCGCCAAGTACTCCGATCACATCAGCGAATACCCGATTTACGGCGAGGACTGGCTGGACAAGAAGGGCAAGACGGTCGCCGAACTCAAGGCCGAGAACCCGCGCTTGCAGACTTATCGCAAGGGCGCGGGGGAAAAGATTCCGGAGTGGGCGTTGCTGGAAAGCGCGATTTACGGGACCGATGTGTCGCGCCAGATGGTGCGGATCAGCATGATGAATCTGGTGCTGCACGGTATCCGTCACGCACGGCTCAAGCGCGCCAATTCGCTATCCGACATGGGCGGACTATCCGAGGACGATCTGCGCCGCCGCTACCAGGTGATCCTGGCTAATCCGCCGTTTGCCGGTCAGTTGCCCAAGGATTCGATCCGCGCCGACCTGCCCACCCACAGCAAGAAAAGCGAGTTGCTGTTTTTGTCGCTGATGATGCTGCACCTCGCTCCCGGCGGGCGCTGCGCGGTGGTCGTGCCCGAAGGGCTGCTGTTCGGCTCCACCGGCGCGCACGTCGATCTGCGCAAGAAGCTGATCAACGACTTTGATCTGCTGGCGGTGGTGAGCCTGCCGGCGGGTGTGTTCAAGCCTTACGCGGGCGTCAAAACCGCCGTACTGGTGTTTCGCCGGCCTGCTTCCACGAGCGCCGCCCGGCTGGATAAAGTCTGGTTCTACGAGGTGCGGAACGACGGTTACGACCCGGACAAGGTCGCGGGCGGCGGTCGCGTGGAAACGCCGGACAAGAGCGACATTCCCGACCTGCTCGCCCAGTGGAAAACCTACAAGGCCGGCGGCTTCAAAACCCCGCCGGGACTGGAAGCGAACAGCTTGTTACCGCACGGCAGCGCAGAACCGAGTTGCTGGTGGACCACGAAGGAGAAGCTCATTGAGGCGGATTACAACCTCGGCGCCGGGCAGTGGAAGCCGCGCGTGGCGGAGAAAGTCAGCGATGAAGACCCGTGTGAGTTGGTGAAGGAAGTTCTCGCCGATTACCGGCATGTGGTGGCGGGACTGGAAAAGCTGTTGGCGGAGTTAGAGGAATGAGGTGGTTGCAGACAACTATAGGTGAAATCTGCTTGCCAACCGTGCAAATAGATCCCACTCGAAAGGGCACAGAAAGCTTTCGCTATATAGACATCGCAGGTATTGATCGAGAGCAAAAAACTATTTTCCGTGCTGATCCTAGCCCATGCGAGTCTGCACCCAGTCGTGCCCGAAAGCTTGTCCAAGCTGGAGATGTCTTGGTCTCTACTGTTCGCCCTAATCTAAATGCGGTTGCACTCGTACCTGAAGAGCTTGATGGTGAAATCGCCTCAACTGGCTTTTCCGTGCTTCGTGCAAATCAAAAACTCGTTAATCCTCACTATTTGTTTTATCGGGTACAGCACCAAGAGTTTGTTGCCTGCCTAGTGGCAAACGCTACGGGCGCAAGTTATCCCGCCGTAACGGATGGTGTAGTTCGACGTGTTTTCTTACCCTTGCCGTCCCTGAAGGAGCAAGCCCGCATCGTCGAAATTCTCGACGAAGCCGACCGGTTGCGCCGACTGCGCCGTGTGGCCGACTCCAAAGCCACCCGCATTCTACCTGCGCTGTTTCTCAAGATGTTTGGCGATCCTGAAACTAATTTGAAAAACTTTCCGGTTGTAAAATTGGGAACCATGATTGAGGATGGTCCACAAAATGGACTCTATAAACCGAGTTCAGCCTATGGTAAAGGCGTCCGAATCCTGAGAATAGATGGTTTTTATTCCGGTCAAATAACCGATATTTCGGTCTTAAAACGCTTGGAAATTCGCCCTAATGAAATCGCAAAATATGGCCTCCATGAAAATGATATCGTCATAAATCGTGTGAATAGTGAAGAATATCTAGGAAAATCGGCAATCATTCCTAAACTCGATGAATCAGTTGTCTTTGAATCGAATATGATGCGGCTTTCAGTCGATTTGACACAAATAGATCCACTCTTCTTGATCGCACATCTCCAGACGCCATTCACGAAAAAAGAAATTCTCCAAAAAGCAAAAAGAGCCATTAACCAAGCAAGTATCAATCAGCAGGACATTCGAGCATTATCTATTCTCAAACCTCCGATAGAATTGCAAATTCGTTTTGCCTCAATTGTCCAAGGAGCCAACGCAACGCTTTCAGTAATGGCAGCTACCATAGGTAAACTGGATCATCTTTTCGATCTTCTTCTACATCAAGCCTTCTCCGGCCAACTCACCGCCAAGTGGCGCGAAGCGCACAGCAAAGAACTGCTGGCCGAAATGGAGCAGCAGGCCCGGCTGCTGAACCTGCCGCTTCCGAAAGAATTGGAACTTGCCCCATGAGCGCAAAGGTACCGGCGCACTACACCGCCTTGCTGAGCGACATCAAGCAGCGCATCCGCCATGCCCAGACGCGGGCGGTGCTGGCGGTCAACGCCGAACTGATCCGCCTCTACTGGGAGATCGGCGCTCTGATCGACGCCCGACAGAAACAGGAAGGCTGGGGCGCGGCGGTGATTCCCCGCCTGGCGGCCGATCTGCACAACGATCTGCCGGAAGAGAAGGGCTTTTCCGAGCGCAACATCAAACGCATGTTGGCGTTTTACCGCGAATATCCGGCGCTTGAATTAGCGCCACCGGCGGTGGCATTCCCACAGGCCAGCGCAGAAGTGCCACAGCCTGTGGCACTTTTTACGCCGGAGATGGTGCTGGCACTGCCCTGGGGGCACCACGCAGTGCTGATGGAAAAGATCAAGGATGCCGCCACCCGCCAGTGGTACATGCGCGCCTCGGTCGAAAACGGCTGGAGCCGCAATATCCTGCTGATGCAAATTGAATCGGCGGCACACACGCGGCAAGGCGCGGCCGCCAGCAATTTTGCGCTGCGCCTGCCGGCGCCCGATTCCGACCTGGTGCAGCAAACCCTGAAGGACCCATATCTGTTCGATTTTCTGACACTGCAAGAGCCTTTCCACGAACGGGAATTGGAAACCGGCCTCATCGCCCATCTGGAAAAATTTCTGCTCGAACTCGGTCGGGGTTTTGCTTTCGTGGGACGGCAATACCACTTGGACATTGGCGAGCAGGATTTCTACATCGACCTGCTGTTCTATCACCTCAAGCTGCGCCGCTACGTGGTGATCGAACTCAAGCGCGGCGCTTTCAAACCGGAATACGCCGGCAAGATAAACTTCTATTGCAACGTAGTAGACGACCATCTGCGCCACGGCGATGACAAGCCGACCATCGGCCTGATTCTATGCCAGCAACCCAACCGCGTGTTGGCCGAGTATGCGCTGCGCGGCATGGATAAACCCATCGGCGTATCGAGTTTCGAGCTGACCCGCGCCCTGCCCGAAACTTTACAATCCAGCCTGCCCAGTATCGAGGACATCGAGCGCGAGTTGGGCGATGTCAACGGAGATACCTCGTGAGCCGCCGCCTCACCGCCCTGCGCGTCGGCAACTTCAAGGCGTTTGCCAATACCCAGCGCATCCCGCTCAAGCCCATCACCCTGATCTTCGGCCCCAACAGCGCCGGCAAATCCAGCTTCATTCACAGCCTGGCGCTGGCCCACGAAGCGCAATTTGGCCGCGACAAGCGCAGCCTCGCCCGCCTCGATGTCCATCACACCGATATCGGGGGCAGCAGCATCGATCTCGGCGGTTTTCGCCAATATATCCATCGTGGCCAAGCCAACCGCCGGGTCGAATGGGGCGCGGAATTGGCGGTCGCCAGCTTCGGCGGACGTCTCGCACAACTGCTCGCACCGGTGAACACGATTACGGTGACGCTCTGCCTGGGCATTGAACTAGACGATCAGGACCGCCCCAAACCGGGCGCCGCGCCGAAGGTGGAAGCCATCGAGATCAGCGCCGACAGCGCCGAACTGCTGCGCATGAGCCGCCGACGTTCCGACGCTCACGGCAGCCTCCTGCGCCTGGACCGTCTGGATGCCGCTCATCCCGTTTTCCGGCAGGTGCTCAAGGCCATCGTCGAATCCGCCACCACCTCCGAAGAGATGCGCCCGGAAGACTTCGAGGGCGCCAACACGGCCATCGCCGACCTGCTGCCCGAGTTGCAAGTCCGCGTCGAACAGTTTTTCCCGACCGCCGTGGAACTGCCCAAGGCTGAAGGCGCGGAACTCTCGCCCGTCAGCCTGCTGTTCCCGATCAGCAAGGGCAATCGGCGCGAAGACATCGCCCAAGCCGTGCGTTTCTATCTGCCCCGCACGATCAACGACCTCGTCAAGGGACTTTCCGACGTGCTGGCCGATGAACTCAAACACCTTCAGTATCTCGGCCCCCTGCGCTCCTTCCCGCCCCGCCACCTCGCCTTTGCCGAGCACGAAGACGCCAACTGGTACGCCGGGGGCGGCTATGCGTGGGACGTGGTGCGGCGCGATGACCAAGTGCGCGAAGTGGTGAACGGCTGGTTGGGTTCCGACAAACTGAAGACGCCCTACAAGCTCGTCGTGCGTTCGCTTTTCGGTATGGATACCATCGAAGAGGTTATTGAGTCTCGATTGGAAGAGATCGAAAAAAGTGAACTTGACTTCATGCCTGGTGATTTTCAGGAAAATCCTGCTGCTTACCCTCAAATTGGTCTTCCGTATCTCAGGGATCATCAAAAATCTCTTGAGAAAACGATTGCGGCTTTTCAAGAAGAACCGGGCAGATTGCTGAGTGAGCTAGTCCTGATTGATAAGCGTATTAACACGGTCGTCACTCACCGAGACGTGGGTATTGGCATCTCTCAAGTTCTTCCCGTTCTGGTCATGGCCTACGGTTCACAGGGTAAGCTGATCGCCATGGAACAACCGGAAATCCACCTCCATCCGGCATTGCAAGCGGAATTGGGCGATGTCTTTATCGAAGCCGCACTCGGCGAGCGCCAAAACACTTTCATTCTGGAAACCCACAGCGAGCATTTGATTTTGCGATTAATGCGCAGAATCCGTGAGGGAAAGATCCATCCGGACGATGTCGGGGTGGTATTCGTCGAACCGTCGAGTCATGGGAGCCGATTGATCGAATTGCGCCTGGATGAAGAGGGTGATTTCATCGACGAGTGGCCTGGAGGCTTTTTCGAGGAGTCCTTCCACGAGAAATTCGCGGGGCGCTGAAGATGCTTGTTCCATTTGTCATTGATGTTGACAGCCTTGCTCCTGATCCCGGATGGACGCCGGCGCAGCTTCAGACCTGCCATCAGTCCCTACTCGATGTTTGGCAACGCATTGGAATTCTCAAGCACGATACTGATCGCTTTGAAACTTCGCGCCTTCAACAGGCCGTCCAGCAGTTGCCCCAAAAGATTCGGCCGCAATGGCTCGCCATGCTTCAGCGTAATCTTCTGCTGGCTTGCGGTAATGGTTGGGACGGAAATGTCACCCCAAACAGTATCAACCAACTCGATGGTATTGCGCAGGTCGCTTTGGTCGATGACACACGCGCCGAAGTGGATTTTGGACTCTCCGAAGAGGTGTTGTCTTCCCCAGCCCAAGGCATCCCGAATGTGGAGGTTTGCAGAATCCTGGCGGCAGCGCACGCAAAGACTTTCCGGGATGCGCTCGCCAGATCGACCGCCCACATCGAACCGAAAGAAACATTCAGGGATATTTGGACGCAACGTTTCAAATCGCTGGCTTGCGCGCCCATCAAGCGCGTTGTCATCGTCGATCGGTTCGTGATCGGACAACTATTCAATCCGCCGCACCAGCAGCTTTCTGGATTGGACCGCTTTTTGAGGCTGTTGGACGCGGACGCCAGTGGGCCTCGGCATGTCACTCTTTACTCTTCATGGGCAGATCTTCCGAGAGCAACCGGGATAGCTGAAATAGAAGCCGAAATTAACCTGGCGATGAACCGGTTGCAGCACAGAAATATCAAGCAATTGAAAGTAGTGATGCTCCCAAACGCGATCTTTGGCGATGTCGCCCATGACCGCTTTATCCGATTCGAAAGGGTGGTCTGGGATATCGGATTGGGGTTGAAAGTCTTCGAAGGAGCCTTTGCAGCCGAACGGTCTTCGGCTACGTTCAAGGCAGAGAAAGTTGCAGTGGATAGTTACAAAAAGGTAGAAGCGGAACTTGCGCGACATCCGCAAGCAAAATCTTGGGTTCTCCCATCCCCACTGGGCTAACATCGACCTGCGCTAAGCCGACGCCGAGCGACTGGAACCCTGGGCGAAAACCATCCTCGACGCAAAGAGTTGATCAACTCGCCCGGATCAAGGCCGAACTGATTCAGCGATTTTCGCCCCTATTGCAACAGATTTGCCAGCAGATAGATCATGTGCTTTATGTCCTTATACCATTTCCTGTTAGGTTTTGTTTTTTCAGGGGTCAAAAACTGTTCCATTCGTCATACCCGCGAAAGCGGGTATCCAGTGGTTCGGTGGCTGACTGGATTCCCGCCTTCGCGGGAATGACGAAAATCTATTCAGAATTAGTATTACGTCGTCATGATGAAGAGACAGAACGGCCTCCTCGACATCTGGTGAAGGACAGCTATCAGGCGCATGGGGAGCGATTGGCCGGTGCATCGAGTCACCCCCGCTCACAATAATCATGGGAACCGACAGGTGGCGAGACCGCTCCCAGGGCAATCGCCCCATGTGTTTTTATCAATATTTATCAAATATTTGAAAAATACAGGCAGGGTGCGTTGACAAATCAATATTCAGTTAAACCAATTTCTTACACTGACACAGCCCGATTGCCCTGGGACCGCCCCGGCGGGCGCTTGTCAAGCCCGCCCGGTCACCGTACCATGCGGCGATTGCGGGTACACCGGGAGCATAAGATCATGTTTCGTGGCAGTATGGTGGCGGTGGTAACGCCGATGAAGGAAGACGGGGCGCTGGATTTCGAGGCGCTGGCGCGGTTGGTGGAGTTTCACATCGAAAATGGCACCGACGCCATCATTTCCGTCGGCACCACCGGCGAGTCGGCGACCGTGGATTTCGAGGAGCACATCCAGGTCGTACGCCGGGTGGTGGAACTGGTCAGGAACCGGATTCCGGTCATCGCCGGCACCGGCGCCAATTCGACCGCCGAAGCCCTGCATCTGACCCAGCGCGCCATGGAGGCCGGGGCCGACGCCTGCCTCCTGGTGACTCCGTATTACAACAAGCCGACCCAGGAAGGACTGTACCGGCATTACCATCTCATCGCCGACAGCGTGGCGATTCCGCAGATTCTCTACAACGTGCCGGGCCGCACCGCCTGCGATCTGAAGCCGGAAACGGTGGAGCGGCTGGCCGATATTCCCAACATCGTCGGCATCAAGGAAGCCAGCACGCTGGAACGCATTCAGGACCTGGTGCGCCGCCTGGGCGACCGCATGGACGTCTACAGCGGCGACGACGGTATCGCCGCCGAAGCCATGCTCGGCGGGGCCAAGGGGGTGATTTCGGTGACGGCCAACGTCGCTCCACGCCTGATGCGCGAGATGGCCGCCGCCGCGCTGGCTGGCGACCGCGCCCAAACCGAGGCCATCAACGCGCGGCTGGTCGGCTTGCACCAGGCGCTGTTTCTCGAATCCAATCCCATCCCGGTGAAATGGGCGGTCCATCAGTTGGGCCTGATTCCGCCGGGCATTCGCCTGCCGCTGACACCGCTGTCCGAGTCTTGCCAGTCGGCGGTGCGCGCGGCGATGCAACAGGCCGGAGTGATCTGACCCGCCATGACGATACGTCTTTCCTCTCCCCTGCGGCGCGCGGCGCCGCTCGCCGCCGCGCTGACGACGCTGACCGCCTGCTCCACGACCTTCGATACCCTGTTGCCCGACCGACGGCCGGATTATCGCCAGAGCAAGCCGGGACAGACGCTTGCAGTGCCGCCGGACCTGACCTCGTCCACCATCGACGACACGCTGGTGGTGCCGGAGATCAACCCGGCCGGCTCGGCCAGCCTGTCGGCCTACGCGGGCGAGCGCGGCGATTCGCGGCAACCGCAAGCCAGGAAAGCCGAAACGGTGTTGCCGCCGCAGACCGGCATCACTTTGGAGCAGGACGGCAACCAGCGCTGGCTGCGGATCGCGGCCCCGGCCGATCAGGTCTGGCCCAAGGTACGGGAATTCTGGATCAGCAACGGTTTTGCCCTGAAGCGCGATGATCCGACCATCGGCATCATGGAAACCGACTGGGTGGAAAACCGCGCGGACATTCCCCAGGACGGCGTGCGCGCCATCCTGAAAAAATATTTGGACGTTCTCTATTCATCGCCTACTCGCGACCGGTTTCGCACCCGGCTGGAACGGAGCGCCGACGGTCAGAGCACCGAGGTCTACCTGACCCACTCCGGGGTGGAAGAAATCGCGATGGGCGGCGCCAGCGCCAGTTCCACCAATACCTACATCTGGCAGCGGCGGCCCTCGGATCCCGAACTGGAAGCCGAGATGCTCAATCGGCTGACGGTTTATCTGGGCGCGTCGGAGAAACGCGCCGAAGCCCAAAAGGCCAAGGCGGGGACAACCCCGGCCGGGCCGCGCGTGCGGCTGGTCGAGCAGGGTGGCGAGAGCCAACTGGTGATCGGCGAAGACTATTCCCGCGCCTGGCGACTGGTGGGGCTGGCCTTGGACGGCGGCAATTACGCGGTCGAGGAGCAGAACCGTGGCCAGGGGTTGTACGTGGTCGAGTATCGCGATCCCGAACAGGAAAACCAGAAACCAGGAGACGAAGGGTGGTTGTCCAAGCTGGCGTTCTGGCGAAGCAAGCCGGACGCGCCGCCGCCGGGAACTCGTTACCGGGTTCGGTTGGCGGGCCAGGGCCAGCAAACGGTCGTGGTCGTGCGCAACGCCAGCGATCAGCCGGATAACTCGCCCGGCGCCCGGCAGGTGCTGGAAACCTTGCGGACGGTGATCAAGTAAACCGCGCTGGGCCGCGTCGGCGTTCGGTCGGCGCGGCCCAGTCGCGCGATCTTCCTTCCTCCCCTTTCGTCGCTGGATTTTCCTTTACTGGTGAGCGCGCGTATCCAGCGGTTGCCGCCGCAATTGGTCAGCCAAATCGCCGCCGGCGAGGTAGTCGAGCGCCCGGCCTCGGTGGTCAAGGAGTTGCTGGAAAACAGCCTGGACGCCGACGCGACGCGAATCACGGTCGAAGTGGAACAAGGCGGCGTTCGGCTGATTCGGGTGCGCGACAACGGCATCGGCATTCATCCCGACGACCTGGCCCTGGCGTTGAGCCGTCACGCCACCAGCAAGATCGCCAGTTTCGACGATCTCCAACAGGTCACCAGCCTCGGCTTTCGCGGCGAGGCCCTGCCCAGCATCGCCTCGGTGGCGCGGTTGACTCTGACCTCCCGGGTTTCCGGCCAAGAGACGGGTTGGCGCGTCACCGGCGACGGCGGCGACACGGTTGGCGAGCCGTTGCCGGCGCCGCATCCGGTCGGAACCACGGTGGAAGCCCGCGACCTGTTCTTCAACGTTCCGGCCCGCCGCAAGTTCCTGCGCGGCGAGCGGACCGAATTCGGCCATATCGAGGACAATCTCATCCGACTGGCGCTGAGTCGGTTCGAAGTCGGTTTCGGGCTGTGGCACAACCAGCGGGCGACGCTGGACCTGGAGCCCGCCACGAGCGACGCAGACCGAACCCGGCGGGTGGCGGAGTTGCTCGGCCGCGAGTTCGCCGCCGCCAGCGTGTTCCTGGACCGCGCCGACGCCGGATTGCGGCTGTGGGGCTGGCTTGGGCTGCCGACGGTCGCCCGCGCCCAGCCGGACCAGCAGTATTTCTTCGTCAACGGCCGGCCGGTGCGGGACCGGACCCTCGCCCACGCCGTGCGGCTGGCCTTTCAAGACGTGCTCCCCCAGGGCCGCCATCCGATGCTCGCGCTGCATCTGGAGCTGGAGCCAACGGCGCTAGACATCAACGTCCATCCCGCCAAGCAGGAAGTACGATTTCGAGAGTCGGCCCTGATCCACGCCTTCATCCGTCAAGGCGTACAGACGGCGCTGGCGGAAGCGCGACCCGGCGTTGCCCCGGCCCCGACCATTCGGCCCGGCCAACGACCGTGGCCGGCGAGCGGATTCGGCGGTGGATCGGGCGGTGGGGTCGAGGTTCGGCAACCCGGCTTGCCGCTGGCGGTGAACGAACGGCTGGCGGCGTATGGCCAGCTTCACGCCCCTCGGCTGGAGGTTGAGTCCACCCCCGTCGCCCCGCCGGACGAGGTCGCCGAACCGCCACCGCTCGGCTACGCGCTGGCGCAATTGCACGGTTGTTACGTGTTGGCCGAGAACCCCGCCGGGCTGGTGGTGGTGGACACGCACGCCGCCCATGAACGCATCTTGTACGAGCGGCTAAAAGCGGCGCTGGCCCAAGGCGGCGTCAAAACCCAGGCTCTGCTGGTTCCGGTGGCGGTCGCGGTCGGGCCGCGCGAACGCCAGTGGATCGAGGAGCACGGCGCGCTGTTCGCCCAGGCCGGGCTGGACGTGGCGGCGCTGGGGCCGGAAACCGTGGCGGTGCGACAGATCCCGGCGCTGCTGGCTGGACTGGACATTGCCGGGCTGGTGCGCGACCTGCTGGCCGATCTGGCGGCGCGCGAGAACAGCGACCGGGCGGAGCGGGCCGTGTTGGACGTGCTGGCCCGCCTGGCCTGTCACGGCGCGGTGCGCGCCAACCGGCCGCTCAATTTGCTGGAAATGAACGCCCTGCTGCGCGACATGGAGCGAACCGACCGGAGTGGCCAATGCAGTCACGGCCGACCCACCTGGACGCAACTGACATTGGCCGAGCTGGATCGGCTGTTTCGGCGCGGGCGCTGACGGCGGACCATGACCAAGGTTCCCGATTCGCGCCCACCCGTGCTGTGCCTGATGGGACCGACCGCGGCGGGCAAGACCGCGCTGGCGGTCGATCTGGTCCAGCGGTTGCCGTTCGCTATCGTCAGCGTGGACTCGGCGCTGGTCTACCGGGAAATGGACATCGGCACCGCCAAGCCCGACGCCGAGACCCGACGCCTTGCGCCCCATCGCCTGGTGGATATCCTCGACCCAGCGGAACCCTACTCCGCCGGCCGGTTTCGCGCCGACGCCCTGCGCGAGATCGCCGCCATTCAGGCGGCGGGCCAGGCGCCGTTGCTGGTGGGGGGGACCATGCTCTACTTCCGGGCGCTGGAACGCGGGCTGGCGAAATTGCCCTCCGCCGACCCTACCCTCCGCGCCCGGTTGGTGGCGGAGTTGACCGAGCAGGGCAGCGCGGCCCTGCACGCCCGGCTGGCGCAGATTGACCCAGCGGCGGCGGTCCGCATCCATCCCCATGATCCGCAACGGATTCAGCGCGCGCTCGAAGTTTACGAACTCACCGGTCGGCCGCTGACGGAACTTTGCGCGCAATCGCGCAACGAATCCTTGCCGTTTCGCGCCATCAAGCTGATCGTGGCGCCGGCGGATCGGGGCGTGTTGCACGCGCGCATCGAGCGCCGATTCAAGATGATGTTGGAACAGGGATTCGTCGCCGAGGTCGAGCGTCTACGCGCCCGTGGCGATCTGGATCCAAACCTGCCCTCGATGCGAGCGGTGGGCTACCGGCAAGTCTGGGCCTATCTGGATGGCGCGCTGGACCACGCAGCCATGGTGGAGCGTGGCATCGTGGCTACCCGCCAGTTCGCCAAGCGGCAATTGACCTGGCTGCGCGCGGAATCCCAAGCCATCTGGTTGGATGGCGTCGAAAACCGCCTGCTGGATCGAGTCGTCGTCCACCTGCGCGAGCAGGGGGTTTTTCCGAACACGCCAAAATGCTTATGATAAAATGTAACCGCTTTCGGTCGACCGCCTCCACTCACGCGGTGGCGGTCCATCCCGCGATCTTCGATAATCCCACGGGCCACACATCATGGGAAGTGATGAGCCGGTCGTCCGGCGGAACGCCCTGGGAAGCAGGCGCGCGTTTTGTGGCGCGCCATTCGTTTCCTTGAATTTTTAGCGAGCATTCTCGCGTTCGTTAGTTGATGGTTTTTTCCAAGCCTCATAAAAACAGGGGAGAATCATGATGGCAAAAGGTCATTCCCTCCAGGAACCGTTCCTGAACGCCCTGCGCAAGGAGCGGATTCCGGTTTCGGTCTATCTGGTCAACGGCATCAAGTTGCAGGGTCAGATCGAATCCTTCGACCAGTTCGTCGTGCTGCTCAAGAACAGCGTCAGCCAGATGATCTACAAGCACGCCATTTCCACGGTGGTGCCAGTACGCAACGTGCGGCTGAATCTGGCGATGGACGACAGCGGCGCAGGCGGCGAGCAGTCCTGACGGGCGCAAGCGTAGGGGTGGGAGGCGGTTTGTTCGAACGTCCGCGCGGGGGCGAGCGCGCCGTTCTGGTGCGTTTGCTGCTGAATGGGGCCGAGGAATCCCAGGACACCGCCGAATTTCAAGAGCTGGCCGCATCGGCGGGCGCCGAGGGCGTGGCCCTGATCACTGGCCGCCGACAGACTCCCGATCCACGCCTGTTCGTCGGCGGCGGCAAGGCCGAGGAAATCCGCGCGGCGGTCGAGGCGCACGGGGCGGAACTGGCTCTGTTCGATCATGCCCTGTCGCCCAGCCAGGAGCGCAATCTGGAAGCCCTGCTGAAATGCCGCGTGGTGGACCGCACGGGTCTGATCCTGGATATCTTCGCCCAGCGGGCGCGCAGCTTCGAAGGCAAGCTTCAGGTGGAGCTGGCGCAATTGCGTCATCTGTCCAGCCGGCTGGTGCGCGGCTGGACTCACCTGGAACGGCAGCGCGGCGGCATCGGCCTGCGCGGTCCCGGCGAAACCCAGTTGGAAACCGACCGGCGGCTGCTGAGCGACCGCATCCGACAGATTCGCCTGCGGCTGGAGCGGGTCGAGCGCCAGCGCGAGCAGGGGCGGCGGGCGCGCCGCAAGGCCGACTTGCCGACCGTTTCGCTGGTGGGCTATACCAACGCCGGGAAATCCACCCTGTTCAACGCCTTGACCCAGGCGAACGTGTACGCGGCCGACCAGTTGTTCGCCACCCTGGACCCGACCTTGCGCCGACTGGAGTTACCGGGCGCGGAGCCGGTGGTGCTGGCCGATACGGTGGGCTTCATCAATCGCCTGCCCCACGAACTGGTGGCGGCGTTTCGCGCCACCCTGCGAGAAACCCGCGAGGCCAGTTTGCTGTTGCAGGTGATCGACGCCAGCCACCCCGACCGGGACGCGGTGATCGCGCGGGTCGAGACGGTCCTGGCGGAAATCGGCGCGGACGAAGCGCCACAACTGCGGGTGTTCAACAAGATCGATCTCAGCGGCGAACCGCCCCGGCTGGAACGCGACGCCGAGGGCCAGGCGCGCGCCGTGTGGCTGTCGGCGACAACCGGCGCGGGTCTCGACCTGTTGCTGGCGGCGCTGACCGAACGTCTGCGTGGCGACGCCGTGCATGGCTGGTTGAGCTTGCCGCCGAGGGCGGCCCGACTACGGGCCAAGCTGTTCAGTCTGGGCGCGGTGGTGGCCGAACGCGCCGGCCCGGAGGGCGAATGGCTGGTCGAGGTGCGCACGTCACGTGGTAATCTGGAGTGGCTGCGCCGCCGGGAAGGGTTGCGGATGGAGTGGGTGCGTTCGGGTTTTGAAATCCCGGTGGTATCAACGGTGATCTGACGAGGTTGGGGTACCGACATGGCTTGGAATGAACCCGGTGGCGGCAATCGCGATCCCTGGAGTGGCGGGGGGCGCGAGCAGGGGCCGCCCGATCTGGATGAAGTCGTCCGCAAGCTGTCGGACAAGTTCGGCGCCCTGCTGGGGGGGCGGCGCGGTGGCAACGGCGGCGGCTCGGGCGGTTCAGGCTCTGGCTTCGCCGGCATCGGCTTGATCGTCGGCGTCATCGCCGTGATCGGCTGGCTGATCGCCAGTATCTATATCGTGAACGAAGGCGAACGCGGCGTGGTGCTGCGGTTTGGCCAATATCTGAAAACCACCCTGCCTGGCCCGCACCTGCGGCTGTTCCCCATCGACCGGGTGGAAATCGTGAATCTTGAACAGCGCCGATTCCGGGAGATTGGCTATCGCTCCGGCGCGGGTGGCGCACGCCAGCCCGCGGTGCGCACGGTGCCCAAGGAAGCGCTGATGCTGACCCAGGACGAGAACATCGTCGATGTGCGGCTGGCGGTGCAGTATCAAATCAGCGATCCCTACGCCTATCTGTTCAACGTGCTCGATCCGGAGAACGTGCTGGTGCATGTGGTCGAAAGCGCCGCCCGTGAAACCATCGGCAAGAGCACCATGGACTTCGTGTTGACCGAGGGTCGCAGCAGTATCGTGGCCGACATCAAGACCCTGGCGCAGCGCATTCTGGACAGCTACGGCCCCGATCCAAAACGGCCGGCCGGGGCCGCGACGCCCGGAAAGAAGGAGGAATCGCCGCTTCCGGGCAGGGGCGCCGGTCTGCAAATCGTGACCGTCGTGCTTCAGGACGCCCAGCCGCCCGAGGAGGTGCAGGACGCCTTCGCCGACGCCATCAAGGCGCGCGAGGACGAGCAGCGGTTGAAGAACGAGGCCGAGGCTTATGCCAACGAAGTGATTCCCCGCGCCCGCGGTCAAGCGGCGCGACGGTTGCAGGAAGCGTCGGCCTACAAGGAACAGGCCATCGCCGAGGCCCAGGGCGAGGCCAGCCGATTCGAGCAATTGCTGGCGGCCTATGAGAAGGCGCCGGAGGTGACCCGCGAACGGCTGTATCTGGAAACCCTGGAAACGGTGCTGGCGCGATCCAGCAAGGTGCTGGTGGACGTGAAGGGAACCAACAATCTGTTGTACCTGCCGCTGGATCGTCTGTTCAAGCCCAGAGAAGGGGCAGAGACGCGCGCCGCGCGGATAGACGGCGTCTCGCCGGTCGAACCGTTGCCGGCCACTTCGACCACGGCCGACGATAATGCGGCGGCCAGCCGCTTGCGTGACATGAACCGTAATCGGGAGGTGCGCTGATGGCCCTGTCGCGATGGCCGATGTCTCGTAACGTATCGTTGGGCGCGCTGGGCGCCGTGGTGGCGTTGCTGGCCATGTCCGTGTTCACGGTGGACGAAACCCAAACCGCCATCCGTTTTCAGTTGGGCGAGATCGTCCAGGCCAACCATGAACCGGGCCTGCACTGGAAATGGCCGCTGATCAACAACATCCGCAAGTTCGACCGGCGGTTGCAAACCCTGGACACCGAGCCGGAACGATTCCTGACCGCCGAGAAGAAGAACGTAATCGTGGATTCCTTCGCCATGTGGCGGATCGAGGATGTGCGCCAGTTCTACACCCGAGTTGGCGGCGACCCGGCCCAGGCCAATGTGCGGCTTGACCAAATCGTCAAGGACGGCCTGCGCAGCGAGTTCAGCAAGCGCACGATTCAGGAGGTGGTGTCGGGCGACCGTGACCAGATCATGGAAACCCTGAGTCGCCTGCTTCGCGAGCAGGCCACGCAATTGGGCATCGCCGCGGTGGATGTGCGCATCAAGCGTATCGACCTGCCGCCGGACGTGAGCAACTCGGTGTTCAGCCGGATGAAGGCCGAGCGATTGCGGGTCGCCAAGGATTTCCGCTCGCGCGGCGGCGAAGCGGCCGAGCGCATCCGCGCCGACGCCGACCGGCAAAGCACGGTCCTGCTGGCCGAAGCCTATCGCGACGCCGAGCGCCAGCGCGGCGAGGGCGACGCCCAAGCCACCGACATCTACGCCCAGGCCTACGGCAAGAATCGGGATTTCTACAGCTTCCACCGCAGCCTGGCGGCCTATCGGCAGAGCTTCAGTTCCAGGGACGACGTGCTGGTCATGCAGCCGGAAGGCTCCCAGTTCTTCCGTTTCTTCAATCAGTCGCAATGACCCGGACAGCTTGTCAGACAGACGATGGCGCCGCGCCGCCGACCGAACATCGCCATGTGGGATGAACTGCTGGCGGCGTTCGGGTTGATGCTGGTGCTGGAAGGTATCCTGCCGTTTCTCAACCCCGGCGCCCTGCGTCAGACGTTGCTGCGTCTGGCTCAACTGGAGGATCGGACGTTGCGGTTCGCCGGTCTGGCCAGCATGGCGTTGGGATTGCTGGTGCTGTATTTTTTCCGCTGAAGCTTTTCGTGAATTCGCTCGTCGCCCGCCTTTGCCGATTTACCCACCGCCCGCCATGACCGCCGAAGACCGCTGGCTGTTGCCCGAAGGCATCGAGGAAATCCTGCCCCCCGCCGCCGGTCGGCTGGAGCAGTTGCGCCGTGGCCTGCTCGACCTTTACGCCAGATGGGGTTACGAGCTGGTGATTCCACCATTGATCGAATTTCTGGAATCGCTGCTGACCGGCACGGGTAACGATCTCGAACTGCAGACCTTCAAGCTGACCGACCAGATCAGCGGCCGGATGATGGGGGTGCGCGCCGACATGACTCCACAGGTGGCGCGGATCGATGCCCATCTGCTGAAACGCGACGGACCCGTCCGGCTGTGCTACATGGGCACGGTGTTGCGCACCCGCGCCGACGGCTTCGGCGGTTCCCGCAGCCCCTATCAGGCCGGCGTGGAGCTGTACGGCCACCGCGGCCATGAAAGCGACCTGGAAGTGCTGACGCTGATGCTGGAAACCCTGGCGGCGGCGGGCATCGATGGCGCGCATCTCGATTTGGCGCATGTGACGATCTTTCGCGAACTGGCGCGACGGGCAGGTCTGGACCGGGAGCGCGAAGCGCTGCTGTTCGAAGCCCTGCAACGCAAGGCGCTGCCGGAGATTCGTCAGCAACTGGCCGCCTGGGCGCCGCCAGCGCCGCACGGTGAACTGCTGTTGGCGCTGGCCGAGCTGAACGGCGGGCCGGAGGTGCTGGATGAGGCCGAATTCCGCCTGGCGGCGGCAGGCGAAGGCATCCGCGCGGCGCTGGCCACCCTGCGGCGGTTGATCGCTGCCTTGCGGCGACAGTGGCCAGCATTGCCGATTCATGTGGATCTGGCGGAGCTGCGGGGCTACCACTACCACACAGGCGTGGTGTTCGCCGCTTACGTGCCGGGGCAGGGGCAGGCGGTGGCGCAGGGCGGGCGTTACGACGAGATCGGTCAAGTGTTCGGCCGCGCCCGGCCAGCGACCGGTTTCAGCACCGATCTGGCGACCCTGCTGCTCCTGGGTTCGACGCCGGGTGCGGTGAGTGGGGGTATCCATGCGCCAGCGGTCCCTGACATCGACCTGGATCGGCGCGTGGCCGAGTTGCGCGGCCGGGGCGAACGAGTGGTTCGGGAACTGCCGGGCGCGACGGCGGCGCCAGAAGATTTGGGCTGTGATCGCCGACTGGCTTGGCGGGAGGGAGAATGGCGCGTGATCCCGCTGGCGGTGGTCGCCTGAGTTGGAACATCGACTAAAACCATCAGGAAACCGACATGGGTAAGAACGTGGTCGTCATCGGCGCGCAGTGGGGCGACGAAGGCAAGGGCAAGGTGGTGGACCTGCTCACCGAGAACGCGGCGGCGGTGGCGCGCTTCCAGGGTGGGCACAACGCTGGTCATACCCTGGTCATCGGCGGCCAGAAAACCGTGCTGCACCTGATTCCCTCGGGCATCCTGCGCGAAGGGGTGGCTTGCCTGATCGGCAACGGCGTGGTGCTGTCGCCGGCGGCGCTGCTGACCGAGATCGACCGGTTGGAAACGCGGGGCGTGGACGTGATGGAACGCTTGCGGCTCAGCGAGGCTTGTCCGCTGATCCTGCCCTATCACATTGCGCTGGACCAGGCGCGCGAGAAGGCACGCGGCGCGCGGGCCATCGGCACCACCGGGCGCGGCATCGGGCCGGCCTACGAGGACAAGGCCGCGCGGCGGGCGGTGCGGCTGGCCGATTTGCTCGACCGGGAACGTTTCGCCGTCAAGCTGGGCGAGGCGCTGGATTTCCACAACTTCGTGCTGCAACATTATTTTCAGGCCGATCCGGTGGATTTCCAACGGGTCTTCGACGAAACGCTGGCGATGGGCGAGCGCCTGCGGCCGCTGGCGGCGGATGTCACCGCACTGCTGGACGCGCATCGGCGGCGCGGCGACAACGTGCTGTTCGAGGGCGCGCAGGGCGCGATGTTGGACATCGACCACGGTACCTATCCCTACGTCACCTCCTCCAACACCACCGCCGGCGGCGCGGCCACCGGCACGGGGCTGGGGCCGCGCTATCTGGATTACATCCTGGGGATCACCAAGGCGTATACCACGCGAGTCGGCGGTGGGCCGTTCCCAACCGAGCTATTCGACGCAACCGGCGACTATCTGACCGAGCGCGGCCACGAGTTTGGTTCGACCACCGGCCGGCGGCGGCGTTGCGGCTGGTTCGACGCGGTGGTCCTGCGTCGTTCCATTGTCAACAACAGCGTTTCGGGGTTGTGCGTGACCAAGCTGGATGTGCTGGACGGGCTGGACCACATCCGGCTGTGCGTGGGCTATCGATGCGGAACGGAACGGCTGGACGACGCGCCGGTGGGCGCCGAGGCGCTGGCGACCTGCGAGCCGATCTACGAGGACATGCCGGGCTGGCGCGAATCGACCCTGGGCGTGAAGCATTACGAGGAATTGCCGCCCGCCGCGCGGGCTTATCTGCGGCGGATCGAGGAGTTGACCGGCGCGCCCATCGACCTCATTTCCACCGGCCCGGACCGGGTGGACACCATCGTGCTGCGGCATCCGTTTGCTGGGTAAGCAACGTTCGGTGACCCTGTCGGGGAGACCAAAATCAACCTACGAAACCTAAAAACTGTCAGGCTGGATCGGCATTGCCGGTTTTCTTGCGGCCACTTGCCTTGGGCTTCGTTGCCGGAATATCTGGCTCCGCTACCTCAGTCCTTTGTTTCAAATCATGAAAATTCATGGTCGGCAACGTGACGGGGCCAGCCAACATGCGCGAAGTAACGGTCAGCACCTGTTCGCGCACCGCGGCCCACAGTAACGAAGCCCCATTCACCGCCGCCAGATCCTCTGGCGGTGCCAGTTTTTCGGCACCTTTGGGTACCACCACCACACCACGCACGTCGACCTCGATGAGGTAGGGGCAAAACTTGCGTTCAGGGGCCTGATCCGACGGCTGGTTGTTCACCATGACTTTCAGTGTTACGAGAAACAGTCGCCCTCGCTCGTGATCGGGGTCGATCTCGCCGATGCCAAACTCAGTGTTGATCTCGACCCCATCGAAAATAAAGATTGTCGTGAAGGGATTGAGGGGTTCCCTAGGAGCGTGCCTCTCATCGATTTGAACCGATACCTTCTTGAAAAACAACTGCAATAACTGGATCGGAGCAAGCTTCACGATGCAACTACCTCAAGCAATTCATCCGAATCATTGCAAGCCACAGTTGCTTCAAGCCTGCTTGTGTATTTGATTACCCCCTCTAGTTGCTGCGTAATGCCTACGCGCTGTTCAATCGACAGCTCCGGCCGCATGGTTTGCTTTCGCGTCACAGAATGATGCGGCATCTGGATCGGTCGCAACTTCACGCGCTGCTCATCTTCGCAGCGTTCGGTCCACAGCGGCAAATCCACCCCTGCCTTGTCAGCCAGCCATTTCATGGCATCGGCTTTCTCAATTGCCAAGGTCATCAGTAGAGTCGTGCTTTCATCCGGGTAACTGGTTTCGGACTCGTAGCGGGAAAATGCGATCTTACCCTTGCCAAAGATGCGGGAAGCCTGCTGTTGCGTCAGGCCATAGCGCTTGCGTAGCGCGAGGATTTCCTCGCCCATGAGCAGCTTGCCGTAGTGCGCCTTGCGGGCGGCCAACGCACGCAGGTTTTCCTTGTGCTGTGACGCCTTGGTGGTCGCCTCTTCGCAAACGTCACAAACCGAGGTTTGCAACGGCACCTCGACACGCTTGCCATTGGGTTCAAAAACGCGGATGCGCTGCGCGGCCACAAGGTGGCCCTTGCGGCACACCGGGCACAGCCCAAAATCTTCCGTCGCTTTCATCATGATCTCTTTCCCCTCAGCGAGAGCTGTGGCACGAAACCAACACCAGACTGAGTTGGCCATCCTCTGTCACGGAAAACTTCATGTACACCTCAAGACCACGCGGATTTCGCTCGCACCGTTCGCAGTCGTAGGGCAAGCGGTAAACATCGCAGGGGTACATCGCCCCGCCTTTGGTCTGACACCACTCCGCTTTCTTAAAATCCCTTGATTTCAGACAGATCAGCATGCGCAGGACATCAGCAAAGCTCCACTGCCAGTTTTGCAGATCCTGCTCGCAGCGATCCTTGGCCACCCAAACCTCATCCTCTCCCAAGGTGCCATCCGACACCAACGCTTGCAGGACAACCAAATCAAGCAACGGTTTGTGACCGATTAACCGCTGCTTGTTGGTCGGTGGAATGAGCAAACTGCGGTCTCGTTTCCATAGACCAGACATTCAGTTTATCACCATGATAAGTTTAGGTCTGAAATTTCCGCTTTCAAGCCCGCCAGTCAAGCAGGGCTTTTCCGCCAACCGAAATAATCACTTCCAGTATACACTCCATCCCACCTTAACCCCCTCCCCGCCAGGAGTTTTTCGACAGTCCCTTAAAAGCGCGTGGTGTCCTATCAGGCCGAGAAAGCCATCTCGCCCTATCGGGGCAACTGCTCCAGGCTGTCCAGCACCGCCCGTGGTTCGAGCTTGCCCTTGAAGAACAGTACCGGGCCGGGAATGTCCCGGAAATCGTCCGCGCCGACGTTCAACCGTTCCGAGACGGCGACGATGAGATCGGGCATGGCGGCGCGGCGCAGCTTGTCCAGCTTGCGGCGCAGATAATCCGGGTGCCAGAACCCCATGATTTCGACATGCGCCACCCGGCCATCGGGATGGCGCAGGGCGAAGTCGGGCACGAACACCGTCCCCTTCAAATCCACGATTTCCACTTCCCGCTCCAGCGTCCACGGCGTTCCCAGCTTTTCCCAGCGGCGGGCGAAGCTTTCCTCCAGCAGGCTGTCGTAGGCGGGCGGCGCGGCGGTCAACGGCTTAAGCGGCGATTGCGCATCGAGCCGGTAGCTCAGTTCCTGCCCGTCCCGCTGTAATACCGCCTCCATCTCCCAGCGGCTGACTCGCAGCAGCGCCGGCAGGAACAGCGCCATTTGCAGACCGTACTTGCGGGTCTGCTTGAACAGGCTGGCGGGCCCGTCCACGTAGATTTGATAGCCGTCGTCCAGGTTGCCCTCGACCGCATACATCAGGCCGTGGAATTTGAGATGTTGAAACAGCCGGCGGTATTCGCCGGGGACGTTGCGGTGGGCGGTGAGGCGCAGACACAGCGCCGAGTACAGCAGACCCTGGGCCTGGGCCAGGTTGTAGCGGTCCACCAGTTGATCCGGGGTGAAGTCCGGCAACGCGGTCAGCAGATGGTTTTCCGGCAGGTCGGCGTACAACGCCTCGCGCAGGGTTTCCGTTTCGAGTCGATAGCGCGGCGTCACGGCTTCGAGCACCTCCCGCGCCTGAGTTTCGCCATAAACGCCGCGTTCGGTCGCCAGGGTGAAGACTTCGCGCCGCAACGCTTCCGGCTCCAGTTCGCCGGTGGCCAGGGTGAATTCGGCGGCGTTCAGGGCCAGATGGGCGAAGCCGCGCACGATGCGGTAATCGGGCGAATCGCCTTCCAGCGCCCGCAGGGCCGTTTGCAACTCGCCGCGCGTGCGGTGCTGATGCTCGCGGATCAGGCTCAGCACCTGCTCGGCCCAGACGTATTGTTCCCGCCGCAGAAAGCGGGGATGGACCTGGGCGCCGCGCTTGTGGGAGAAGAGGAGATCGGAGGGCAGCATCAGCGGTCGGGCTTGTGGCCGGTAGACCGTTCCGGGTCGAACAGCGCCAGGGTGGCCTCGATCCGCTCGGCCTTGCGGCTGGCGTCCGGCGGCGTTCGCCGCCGGTCGGCGACCCGCTCTTCGCGGGTTTCGCGGGCGATGACTTCGTACAGCACCGCCTGCTTGCCATGGCCGCGCCGCAGGATGCGGCCCAACCGCTGCACGAATTCCCGCGCCGAGGCGCTGCCGGACAGGATCACGCCAATCGAAGCGTCCGGCATGTCCACCCCTTCGTTGAGCACGTTGCTGGTGGCGATGGCGGCGTAGGCGCCGGACTTGAAGCGGTCGAGAATGTCCTGTCGCTCCTTGATCACGGTCTGGTGGGTCAGGCAGGGGATCAGAAAGCGTTGCGAGACTTCGTAGGCGGTGGCGTTGTCCTCGGTGAAGATCACCGTCCTGGCGCCCGGATGATTGGCCAGGATCATGCCCAAGGCCCGCAGCTTGGCGGGGGTGGCGTGGGCGATGCGGCGAGCGTCGCGGTGGGCGCGCATGGCGCGGCGGCCCTCGACGCTGCGGGCCGACAGCATCACGAACCGGTTCCAGCCTTCCAGCGTGCTCAATCCCAAACGGTTGGCCTGCAAAAAGGCGTTGCGCTCGTCCAGGGCTTGTTGATACGCGGCCCGCTCGGCGGGCGACAAATCCACATGCACCGGCCGCACCTGGAAATCCGCCAGCACATCGCCGGCCAGTTGCTCCGGGCGCTTGCGGTAGACGATGGGACCGATCAATTCCGGCAAATCGGCATCCTTGCCATCGCTACGTTCGGGTGTAGCGGTCAACCCCAGCCGATAGGGCGCGAGCGCAAATTCGGCGATGACCCGGTAAAACTCCGAGGGTAGATGATGCGCCTCGTCGAAGATCAGCAGGCCGAAGCGGTCGCCCAACCGCTCGATGTGGCGGGCGGCGGAGTCGTAGGTCGAGATCGTCAGCGGTTGCGGTTCGTGATAGCCGCCGCCGATCAGGCCGATCTCCTGATCGGGAAACGCCGCCCGCAGTAGCGCGTACCACTGCTGCATCAGGTCCAGGGTCGGGACCATGATCAAGCCGTCGCGCCGCGCCCAGCATAGCGCCAGCAACCCGACCAGGGTCTTGCCGGCCCCGGTCGGCAGCACCACCACGCCGCGCCCCTTCGCCGCCTGCCAGGCCGCGAGCGCTTCCTGTTGATGGGGATAAGGCGTCATTTCCAGCGCGCAGGCCAACTGCCGAACCTGGTAGCGCGGTGCCTTGTTGCGGGCCAGTTCACCCTTCAGCGGGCCGATGATGTCGCCGTAGCGGTGGGCGGGCGCGCGGTAGGCGTCCACCCGGGGGTCGTAGCAGAACCAGGTTTCCAGCCCGGCCGGCAGTTCGGCCACGCCTTCCAGCAACAGTGTGCCTCGGTCGAAGCGAAGCTGGCGCTCCGCGTCGTCGCGGCCGGTGCGGTACAGACCAGCGGTGTCCTTGGTCCGGTGCTTCATATCCATATCCGCCATAATCGCTCCCGAACGGTTGCGCCGTGCCAGTCGGTTTCCAGCCGTTCATCCTCGACTTCGGCCAGCGGCAATGCGGCGCGATAGTGGCTTTCCGCCGCGCGCTCGGTTACCCGCATGGAAGACGGCGCGGAACCGGCGTGGGCCAACTCACCGTAATCATCGTCCACCGCCGGCCCTCCCAGCGCCGCCCGCACCCGGCCCAGCGCCAGATCGCCCAGCAGCAGCACGCTCTCGAAGCATTCGTTTTCCAGCGGTTGACGCGACAGCGCGGCGTCGATCTCCGCCCAGCGTCCCGCCAGCGCGAGCACTCGCAGCGCCTCCCGACGCGCGCCGAAGTCGCGGTTGCCCTCGCGGGTGGCCGCCAGCAAATCCAGGGCCGGTTCGACCGGCGCGGCGTCGCTGGGATGGAGCGTTCGCCGCGCCCGCCAGTCCAGCAACCGCGCCCGTTGGACCAATTGCCACTCCAGCGCCTGGGCTGGATGAAGTCCGACAAGGGTTTCGGTCAATCGCGCCAATTCGTCCATCGCGCGGCGGCGGAAGGCGACACGGCACAGTGCCCAGAGATGCGTGGATGCGGTCAGGCGGGGATATTCGTCACGCCAGCCGGCCCAGGCGCGGGAATGCCAGTCCCAGGCAGCGGTGAAATCGCCCTGGCGCAACGCCAACTCACCCTCCAAAAAATCCAGCGGCGCGGACCATGGCCGCCGCAGGTCCGCCAGCAACCGCCGGCCCTGATCGAGCACCACGCGGCAAAAGCCGGCGGACTTGTGATCGAGACTGATATGCACGATGGCGATCAGCGCGCTGAAGACATCGGCGGGATCGGCGGTCGCGGCCCGTTCGCTGGCCGCCTGTAACAAAGCCACCAGCGCCAGATCGTCCTCGCCGGCCTGGCGCAAGCTGTAGCCTTCCCACAGCAGCGCCCGCGTCCGCTCGCCGACCCGACCCAACGCCTCGGCCCGCTCCGCCACCTGGCGCTCCAGCCGGGCCGCCCGGCCATAATCCCCGACGACGCGAGACTGGCGGGCCTGGGCGCGCAGCGAATCGAGCGTCCGTCGGTCGGCGATCATCGCCGGGGCGCGCGCCGCGTCGCCGGAGGTCGAGCGGCGGTCAATGCAACAACGAGAACATCCGCCGCCGGTAGGTGGCCACCAGCGGATCCTGGTTGCCAAGCATCTCGAACAGCATGATCAGACCCTTGCGGCCCGCGCCGTCCTCGAACTGGGGATGACGCCGCAGGATGTCCATGAATTGCTCCAGCGCCGCCTCGTAGTCGCCGGCCAGCACGTAGCGGGCCGCCAGTTGTCGGCGGGAAACGCAATCATCCGGCTGCGCCCGCACCTGCGTCTCCAACGTGGCCAGGTCCGGCGCGCCCTGGACCAGATCGGCGAATTGCAGCCGCGCCAGCAAGCCGCTGGCCGGTTGCCGATCGCGCTCCTCCGCTGGCAGGCTCTGCAACAGCGTCCGCGCCTCCTCGCCCCGATCCAGTTGGATGAGCTTGTCGGCCAGCGCCACCTTCAATTCGCCGCGATCCGGCTCCTGCTTCAGCGCCTCGCGCAACAGCTCGACGGCCTGCTTCTGGCGGCCATGCTCCCAAAGCGCGTTGACCTGTTCCAGAATCTGGTCGGCGGGACCGGCGCGCAATTGATCGATCACCGCGCGATAGGCCGATTCCGGCTGCACCCCAACCATTTGATCCACGATTTGCCCCTGCCAGACCACCATCACCGTCGGCAGGCTGCGGACCCGGAAATGGCTGGCCAGGCCCTGCTCGGCGTCGGCGTTGACCTTGGCCAGAACGAAACCGCCCCGGTATTCCTGGGCCAGCCTGGTCAGCAGGGGGGTGAGCGTCCGGCAGGGCTGGCACCAGTCGGCCCAGAAATCCACCAGCACCGGCACGCGTTGGGAGTTTTCCACCACCACCGCGGCAAAGTTGTGTTGATTCACGTCAAAAACGTAGGGCGATTCACTCATCGTTGAAGATCCGCAAGGGCCGCGCCGGGCGGCGATGACATTCGGCGATGACCCGGAAATGGAGGCGCTGGCCGGGTTTTCAACGGGCAGGGCCGGGAACGTTCGGAATCAGCGCTGGAGATATTGCAGCTTGTCGGGCTTGCCGTCCCAGGCGGCGGCGTCGGGCGGCGGATCCTTCTTGGCGGTGATCACCGGCCATTGCCTGGCCAGTTCGGCGTTGAGGGCCAGGAACCGTTCCTGGCCCGCCGGCACGTCGTCCTCGGCGAAAATCGCGCGGGCCGGGCATTCCGGCTCGCACAGGGTGCAATCGATGCACTCGTCGGGATCGATGACCAGAAAGTTCGGTCCCTCGTGAAAGCAGTCCACCGGACACACTTCCACACAGTCGGTGTACTTGCACTTGATGCAATTTTCGGTGACGACGAACGTCATGGAGAGTCCCCTGAAAGGCTGGAAAGCATGAAGCACGCTATCTTGACTACCCGCATCGTCATGTGAGGCGGGAACTTCCGGAAACGAGGAAGCGCGCTATCTTAACCGCGATCCTCCGGTTTGGGCAGGTCATGCTGGCGTGCGCCCTCGCTGCGGCAAACCCCTAACCGGCGGCGGACCGCAGCCGCGCCAACAGTTCACCCAGCCGGCGATTGGCGACGAGATCGACTTCCGCGCCGTCGCGGGTCCGGGCGTTGCGCTCCACCAGGTCCAGGAAGCCGCGAATCCAGTCGGTGTAGTAATCCTGGTCGTAACTGGAGGGTTGTTCGCCCAGTTGCGGACCGCCGCGCGGCACCGTCCGAGGCGGAAACACCGGCCGGGGACCCGTTTCCAGCGCCAGCGTCGGCCGCTGCTCCAGCGCCAGGACGTCATACCCCAGGAAGTCCACGTAACCATTGAGCAGGTTGGTGGTCAACCGGGCCGGCAACGCCACGATCTGTTCGAATTTCATGCGAAAACCGGTTACCTGGCGCACCAGCGCTTCGATGCGCTCCTCCAGTTTCAAGCGCTGCGCGCCGGCGATCAACTCCTTGACGAACTCGGCCATGGCGGCTTCCGGCACCCGATAATAATCGCACAGCGACTTGTTGCCGCTCAGATCGTGCAAATCCCGCATCCATTCCGCCACCGCCTCGCGGGCGAACAGCGCGGCGTCGTCCCGGCGGGGCGCCTCGGTCGGTTCACCCGTCGACGGGGCTCCCAACCCCAGCAACGCCTTCATCTTGCCGGTATCCACCACCGCGCCGATGGTCGGGGCGCCGATCGCCTGCTTCTCGTCCGGCAACCGGGTCTCGATCCGGTAATAGATACCTTCCAGTTCGTCGCTGTCGGCCTGCAACGCGCGCAGCAATTCGCCGAAACGCTGCTCGCCGGCGCAGTCGATCAGACTGCCGGCCACCTGCCGCGCCGCCGCCCGGCGCTTTTCCAACTCCCGCTCCGGGTTGTCGCTGACGTAGTAATGGGCCATGCGCTCGATCATCTGTTCGCTCAGCCGCGCCACCTGCCCGGCCAGTTGCTGGTGCTTGAGTTCGGGATTGCACAGCGGGCGCAGGCTCTCGGCCAGATAGCCGACGCCGCCGTCGTTGAGGGCGAAACCGGCCTCCCAGGCTTGTTCGGGATTCTGGAAATGGGCGCTGGCGGCGGCATCCTTCAGAAACGCCTGTCGGAACTGCTCGATCCGCTTGCGCTCGCCGGGCCGGACGTTCAACTCCTGGCCGTTCTCGTCGTAGTCGAAGATGTTCTTGGCCTTGAAGTTGGGATTGCGCAGCCAGAAGCTGTTGCGGAACGGCCCCTGGGCGTCCCACTGGTGGGGCCAGTCGTGTTGCTTGCCGAAGAAGTTGAGTAGCGAACTTTCCAGCCGGGTGATCCAGCGGCTTTCCGGCGAGCGCTCGCCCGCCTTCTCCTCGAACTCCATGTCGAACTTGGTCAGCACCAGAAACAGCGCGGTCGGCTGTTGCGACCGCTGTTCCGGGGTCGCGCCGTGGGTGGACACGATCCAGTCGAACACCATCTCCGGCAGGGTCTTGACCTCCTGATTGCTGGGGCCGATGCACAGCAACATGCTGGTCAGTTCCTGCTCGGCGCAGTACCGCTCGAACAGATAGGCCACCTTGCCCCGCAGGAACAGGCTCCACAGGGCGTCCGCGCCTTGCAAAAAGGTCGGCAAGTCCTTGATCTGCTCGCGGGAACGGGCACCGGGGAAGTCGAGCAGATCGGTATGCTGGAAGAAGTCCCAGGGCTGCTCGTTGATGACGATGCGCAACTCGGCGATCAGCGCCGTCACCTCGTTGCGCGGCAGGGTCACCCGCGCGCCGCCGCTGCCGATCAGAGCCAGCGTTCCGCCGCCGCCGGTTCCCAGGCCCTTGAGGGTCTGCACGTCGATGATGCTCTGCTCGCGGGGAAGCAGCGCCTCCAGCCCGGCGCTGGCGTCGGCGGCGAAACCCAGTCCCTGCAAGCCGGTGTAAAGCCGGACATAAAGCTGGCCGAACGCCTCCACCCCGCCCCAGATCACGCCAAACAGCTTGGCGCGGTCCTGAATTCGCAGCCGGGGGGCCAGTTGCGCGGCCTGTTCCCAGTAGCCGTGCCGCAACAGACGCACCCGCTCCTGGCCTTTGAAGTAACGCTCGAAATAGGCTTGCAGGTCGTAAACGTCCTCGGCGGTCAGTGGGTCCACCGGCTGCGGTTGCGCCGCCGGGGCGAGCGCGGTCAGCAGTTCGGTCAACTGGGCCTGGGTCAACGCTACGTCGTCGCTGTGGTCGCAGTCGGCGTAGTAGGTGTTGCCGAGAATCTTGACCAGATCGGTTTGGGTCAGCAGCCGCATTTGCACCGGGGCGGCGGACGTGGCGCCCGCGGCCGGCTGCAGGGTGAAGCGGGTCACCAGGCCGGTGGATTCGCGCCCGCCTTCCGGGTTGATGTCGCGGATGAAGTCGATGTCCTGGCCAGCGAAATCGGCCAGCAGCGGTGCGTTGCCCTTGCGGGCCAGGGCCGAGATCAGATAGGACTTGCCGGACTGGCTGGGACCGAACACGCCGACGCACATCGGCCGTTGCGCCGCCTGGTCCAGCCGGCGGGCCTGGGCGGCGAGCCGGCGGAATTCCTTGGTCAGCCCGGCCTTTTCCTGGCGGACCCGCTCGGCGTTGTCGTCCAGCCAGGTCAGGAATTCGGCGCCGACCTGTTCCAGGGTGCGGCAAGTATTGCTGAGGGTGGCGTCGGTGGCGGTCATGGCGAATTCGCTGGCGATGGTTAACGGGGCGTTCGAGACATTGTAGCGCAGCCGGACGGGTCGATTGAGCGTGATGCCAGGTCGTCGTCGACCGTGTCTCGGCAGGTTTCGTCCACGAATCGGGCCAGGTGATCGCCAATCAGGGAATAGGGCAGCAGCACCTCGTTGGCGCCGCTGGTTTTCAGGACTTCCACCTCATGCGCCGAATCCGCCGTGGCGACGATGACCGCATTCGGCGCCAAGGCCCGACAAGTGGTCACGATAGCTTGGTTACTGGTGCCCTTGAGCATCATATCGGGAATGGTGGACAGGATGATTTCCGCGGTGGCGACATGGGCGTGTTCCAGGGTGTCCCGACTGCTGATATCGCCAAACAGTCCCTTGATATTTCGGTCGCCCAATTCCTTCAACACTTCCAGATTGAAGTCGATCACCAGAATCTTCCGCAAGAGTTCCGGGTTAGTGATCTCCAGTTGCTCGATAAAAGCTCTGGCTCCACGATGATAGCCCAGCAGCACTACCGGATAATGATCGTATTCATCCTCCGTCACGGATTCCCTGACCTTGTGGTGAAAACCCATCTTGGTGAGCCATTGGTCGAACGCCAGGTAGGCCTGGTGATTGCCATTGATGAAATAGCTGGACAGGACCGAGGTAAACGCCATCGCATAGATGATCAGCGACATCATGCGTTGGTCGATGTGACCGTAACCCACGCCCAATGCCGCCACCACCAGGGAAAACTCACTGATCTGGGAAAGATTCAGGCTGGCGGTAAAACTGGTTCGTCGCCCGCTGCCGGCAAGGGAAAGCAGCGGATAGATGATCAAGAAGCGGGATGCGATGACGAACAGGACGATGACGACGGCCATGATTAGCAAGGCGGCGTCCGGAACCGGGATCTTCATGCCGATGGAGAGGAAAAACAGGGTCAGAAAAAAATCGCGCAGCGGGAGGACCTTGGCCGTGACATGGATGCTGTACGGAAAGGTCGAGATGGCCGCCCCGGCGATCAGGGCGCCCATTTCCATGGAAAGGCCGATCCAGGCCGCCAGGCCCGCCATCAACGCGCACCAGGCAACCGACATGGCCACGACCATTTCCGGTGTGTCCGCGATCTTTGCGAAGACCCACTCCAGCAAATACTTGCTGAGGAGAAAGCCCATCGCCAAGAGCGCCAGGCTCTTACCCAGCGCCATGACGACGAGCATCAGCCGGGGATCGGTGAGATGCGGCTGCAAGGCCAGAATCAGGATCGCCCACAGGTCCTGGAAGATGAGAATTCCCAGGGTGATTCGACCGGGCAGGGTATCCAGTTCAAACTTGTCATACAGGAGCTTGACGACAATGGCGGTGCTGCTCAAGGCGCAGAACATCGCCAAGTAAAGGGCCTCGATGCGGCCTTGACCCAGGTCGTAGCCCAACAGCATGAAGAATCCCACGCCCATCAATATCGAGAGGGGAAATTGACCGATGCCGGGATAAAGCAATTGCCGTCCCGACGACAGCAAATGGGAGGGATTGAGTTCCAGGCCGATGATGAACAGCAGCAGGATCAGGCCGAGTTCGGAAATGACTTCAATATCCGCTGGATCGGATACCAGCCCGAGGCCAATTTCGGGTCCGATCACCGCGCCGGCGACCAGATACCCCAGAATCACCGGCTGGCGGAAGAACTGGAAGGTAAAGCCCAGCACCGTGGCCGCCAGGATGGCAATACCGATTTGAGGAAGAATGCCGTGCATGAGAGCCTATGCGAAAAATATGGGTCAAATGAAATAGTCACGAAAAAAACACAACGGTTTACCACTTAGAGCCATACCCTGATTCCTGTATGGGCTCTTAAATTTTTTGCAATATTCCGAGTATCACCGTGAATAGTTCCTCTAAATCTTCCGGGACCCGATAGGTATGCAAATCTCGATGGATGCTTTTTTCTTTTCTGTTCAGAATTCCAAAACGCCAAAGCTCGCCGATGCTAACCGCGCCATAAATTGAACCTGGTGATTTTGGCTCCCTGTACATATCCAACGCTATCATTTCGGCTATAAGCTGATTGAATCCCTTGTCAATATCCCCCTTTTTGGCTTCAATGACGATGATCTCCTGATCGGAGTAAACCAAATAATCGAGCGATCCACTCAGTCTATTGTCAACGTCAATCTGGTATTCGACATTGATTTTCGCTTTTGCACCGCGGATGATCTCCCACAAAACTGGAGCAATCATGAAATCCCTTTTCGCCATCTCGGAATCCAGGGTAATCTTTGGCAAGATTTCATAGAAATTTTCCCGCAAGACCATTATCGATTTTTTATCCACATTCGTTGCAGCCGGTAGATCAAGGATTTTGGTTGCAAACGAGTAACCAAAGGCGTTAGCGATCTCTTCGGTCGTATTGGTAAAATAAAAGTAATCACTGAACGTATATTTTTTCTCTTCCTTAAAGATCACTTTGCCCATATTTTCATCTCCAGACAGGGTATTTGCGCATTCACCGCATTCATTCAGCCATCTCTCCTTCCACCAATGGATAACCCTTGGAAAAATTCAAAACCCAACCCGTCTCCCACAGGCGGGCGAGAGAAGTGAATGGTTACACGCCCCCGAACACCCAAATCCCGGCCAGCGCCGCGCCGAGCAAAACCAGGGCCGCGATGCGCAGCACTCGCCGCTGGCGGTCATACGCCGTCCGATCCACTACCTTGCCCAGCAGCGGGACGCCGTCGGGTTGCAGCGCGACCAGTTCGTTGCCCGGCTTCAGTTCCCGACAATGAACCTGGACCTCGATTTCCCGGCGTGGCGGCGGACTCCAGCGAAACGACGGATTGATCAGCGCATGAGCCGGATCCGTCGGCGAGCGGCTCGCCAACGGGTGCAGCATGGTCAGCACGCCGTCGCGGCCAGCCCGTTCGATGGGCGCCAACCGAAAGGCTTGCGGCGCGCAATCCCGCAGCAGTTGGTCAGCGGTGTTCAGGGAACGCGCCAACCGGTGATCCAGATACCACATCAACCCACCCAGCAACGCCACGATCGGCAACATCAGCAGGCCGATCAACCCCAGCAACAGCAGGTTCGTGCCATCCTGGCTGGTGAAGGCGATCGCCATCTCGAACAGCAGCGTGCCCGCCACGGTCAGGAACAGCAGCAGGCTCAGCAACCGCAACCGCCGACGATGGACGGCAGCCAGCTTTTGCAGGCTGGGATGCAGGGGAGTGGTGGGAGTGACGGTCATGAGGAGCGTCCTGGTCAGCCGCCCGACCGAGCGGAGATGGAAAAAATGCCGGTGTCCAGCCAGTAGCCGTACTCGTCCTTGAGAGTCTGCAATTTGAGCAGCACCACGCCGCCCGGTTGCTGGTTGCCGTCGGCGTCGGCCACGTCGGTCACCTTGAAATCCAGGTCCACGTTTTCATCGGTGGAGCGTTCCAGCGTGACCTTGAGCGGCAACGCCCTGGCGCGAGCGTCCTGCGGGCGGGCGAAGGTGATTCGGTACAGCGGCGTGGCCGGCCAGCGCTCCACGCCCAGTTGCCGAAACCCCAGGAACACCGGCGCGTAGAAATCGAAGGTCGCCTCCGGCAGCTGGGTCTTGCGATCCTCCAGTTCCAGGTTGGCGAACAGCACATTGTCCTGTTTCAACCGGCCGGTCTGCTCCAACACCCCGACGAAGCGGGCGGTGGATTTCATGCCCAGTTCGCGGCTGCGCAGATTGAACTTGTACAACTGCCCTTCCGACAGCGCGCAGACCATCGCGCCGACCGCCGCCGTGGTCTTGGGATCGGTCAAGCGCCCGCTGACCGAGCGGAACGGGTACCAGTCGCCCACCCGATAAGCGTGCAGACTGACGATGCGATCCGGCGGCGTGGGCAGCTTGGCCAGGATCGCCGCCCGGACCGCCGGCAACCGGCAGGGTCGACCGGAAATCAGCAGATAGTCGCAGTCGTACAGGTACACCACCTCGCATAGATCGCTCAGCACCTGACCCAGAATGCGGCGCACCGTGGTGTCCAGCGCCAGCATGGTGGTGGCGAACGCGACTTCGGCCAGCTTGAATCCCTGGCTACCGTCGACGCGCACCGCTTCTTCCAGAAACGCCACCACCTGCTCATGCGGTCCCGCGCCAGGCGGATAGACATCGGCGAGCTTCAGGGTCACGGCTTCGTTGCCGGTGCTGAGATCGGCGTTCTCGTAGCGGCGCAGCAGTTCCAGCGCCAGCGGCAAGGCGACCTGGTTGGCGAACTGGCGGCGCAACACCCGGTCGCGCTCGGCCTGATCACCGCGGTTGGCGCCCAGCAGCCGGGCCAGTAGTTCCTCCGAATTGGCCGCGCCGCTCTGGCGGATGGCGTCCAGCAGCGCCGGCAGCACGTTGCGCTCGATCAGCCCGCACAACACGTCGTCGCCGGCGATGTTGAAGCCCTCGCGGAATTCCTGGGTCGGCTTGACCGCCGTGCCGCCTTCCAACTGATAGGTGGTGACGATCAAATCGGTGGTGCCGCCGCCGATGTCGATGCTGGCCAGCCGCAAACAGGGCAGTTCGCCGTAACCCTCGCGCGTCCGGCCAAAGACTTGAAACAACAGCGAGGCGTCGCCCTGGAAGTTGTGCTTGATCTCGTTGTACAGGAACACGATCTGGGTGCCGGTGGCCTCGTCCCATTGCAGGAACGGCTCCGGGGCTTGGCTCTCGTCCAGCCCCAGCGCGCGCCAGGTCAAGCGAATGGCGGTTCCGACCCGCCGGGCGAACAGCTTGCGCTCGGCCAGCGGCATGGCGGTCGGCAGGGTCAGGATGACCCGTCGCAGTCGGCGCGGGGCCTCGGAATAGACCCGCTCGTAGCGGCGGGCCGGCGAATTGGCCTGGACGAAAGCTTGCAGCAACACCTCGGCGACGAAGAAGCTCATCAGCGAGCCGCGAGCGAACAGGGCGGTCACGGCGGGTGGCTCGCCAGCGGCCAGTTCCTCGCCATCCTCGCGCAAATGGCCGACAAACGGGCCGGTGGTGACCGGGCCGCTGTCGCCGGCGCTGGCTGGACCGGGGTTGAAGCGCCACGGATGGTGACGCGGGTCCGTATCCCACAGATAACGCTTGGGGCCGGACAAGCCGGTGTTGCCCTCCGCGCCGTGACTGAACCAGGACAGCGCCTGGGCCTCGAAACCGACCCGAGTCACCGTCGGCCACAGAAACGCGCTGGCCCGCCCGCTGCGGCGCGACAACTTCTCGTCGCCGAACGCGCCGCGCACGAACTCGATCCGGCTGGGAAAGGGTTCGTCGTAGACCCGTTCGGGATGGCTCAAGTCGCGCAGCTCCAGCCGGTAGCTGTCGTTCATGTCCACCGGGGCGTCGCCGCTGGTTTCCATCAGGATTCCGCAGGTGCGGGAATTGCCGATGTCCAGCACCAGGTCCACGTCCACCGGCTGGTTGAGCCGGGCGGTCGGCCCCTCGTCGACGAAGGTAAAGCGCAGGCGCGGTGGCTGGATCGCCCGGCGCAGCAGGGTCAGGACGGTCAGATACGCGGCGACCGCGTCCGGACTCTTGCGCAATTCGACTTCGTCCACCCGGCGCGGAGCGCGACGACGCAGTTCGAAGGCGTGGAACCGCTGAAAGAGCCATTCCCGCGCCCATTCCTGTTCCAGGAACCAGGTCGTATCCACCTCGGTGTCGGTCAGGGCGAATTCCTCGCCGGACTGCATGTCCAGCGGGCTGGGCGCGAGATAGGGTCGGCCCTCGCGAGTCGGCAGCAGTTGGGTGTCGAAGGCCAGGGTCACGCGGTGGGTGTGACCCTCGGCGTCCGGCGTCGGCAATTCCACCAGCCGCGCCCGCGCCCAGTTGGTCGGCCCCTGGTCGAACAGGTGATAGCCGTCCGGGCGTGGTTCCCGAATGCGCAGAAATGGAACCGGAATCCAGGCGCCATCGAGAATGCCGGCGGCCTTGGCGGCGTTCAGCGAATAGACCTGCTCCGGTGGAACCGCCCGGCCGTCCTGGGTGACGAACTGGCCGCTGGCGTCGTCCGGATACAGCGTGGTCAGAATGGCGCGACCGTCGGCGCCGGGTTCCGTCAGGAAGGCCCGCGAGACCCGCGCTTCGTTGAGGTTGAAGCCGAAATCCAGAAACTGGATCGCCGTGTTTGGAATCAGGTTGACGAGCGGAGCAAGGGTCTTGAGTTTTGCCAACATGGCTGGTTACCTTCGCAAATACGGCTATCCTTGGGGAATTCCGCCTTGACCGGGGTCGCGCCGCCCCATCCGGCCCAGGACGCATTGTACGGCTTTTCGACCGGCCGGGTTTTCCTCGCCCCAGGCGGGCTGGAAACGCGCGCCGCGGCGAGGGACCAAACTCAGGTCGGGGACGGCCGGTTGCGCAAGGGTTTCGCGCCCTGTCAATTTAGTCGAAAGCCACGACGAAAGCTTCCCGCCGGAAATCGCCCATGCCCGTTCTCGCCGGTTCCCCACTGCCCTCGCGCCGCAAGCCGATTCCACGCTCCGATCGCGTGGCGGGTCATTTCGCCCTGGCCGCGGCGTTCGTTTCCTGCTTGTGGGCGGCGTCCCCCGCCTGGGCGGCGCCGCAAAGCGCCGCCCAGCGCAATGTGTTGATTCTGGCTTCCTATCATGCCGGCTTCGCGTGGGACGACGGAATCAAGCGAGCGGTGACCGACGTGCTCGAACCGACTCAAAACGCGTTGGAATTGCATTTCGAGTACATGAACACCAAGCGGATCAACGATGCGACCTACGCGCGCATGCTCCATGATCTCTATCGCTATAAATACCGCGATACCCGATTCGCGGTGATCGTCGCCTCCGACAATTTCGCGTTCGACTTCCTGCGGGAACACCGCGACGAGCTGTTTCCAGGCGTTCCCGTGGTGTTCTGCGGGGTCAATTTTTTCCGGGACGAGATGCTGACTGGACAGCATTCGTTCACCGGAGCGGCGGAACGGTTCGACGCGGCCGCGACCCTGGACATCATCGTCAAGGCGCACCCGACGGCGCGGGCGCTGTTCGTGCTCAACGACCCGGACCTGACCGGGCGAGCCTGGGCCGACGATATCCGGCAACAGATTGCCGGCCGCTATCCGCATCTTCGGATCGACTACGCCGAGCCGATGACCGAGGCGCAGGCTATCGACCGGGTTCGCGCGCTTCCCACCGATACGGTGGTGTTGCTGGGCGTCTTTCTGCGCGACGCTCAGGGTCGGTACATGGAGGCACCCGATTTCGCCCGGCGGCTGACCGCCGCCAGTCCCGTTCCAGTCTACGGCCTGCTGGATCTGTACATCGGTTACGGCATCGTCGGCGGCCACATCATCGACGGTTACCACCAGGGAGAACTGGCCGCTCGCCTGGCGCGGCGGGTGCTGAACGGCGAGTCGGCGGATCGGATTCCGGTCATCAAGCAGGGCGTGACCCGTCCGATGTTCGACTACGTTCAACTGCGGCGTTTCGACATCCCGGAAAGCGTCTTGCCCAGAGACAGCGTCATTCTCAACAAGCCCTATTCGTTTTACCAGGAACACAAGGGCAAGATTTTCGCGGCGGCGGCGTTCGCCGCCGTCGCGGCCGCTTTCATCTTTCTTCTGAGCGGCGCGCTCGTGGCCCGGCGGAAGGCGGAGGCGCGACTGCGCGACAGCCAGCAACGGCTGACGCTCACCCTCGACGCGGTGAACGAAGGGGTGTGGGATTGGCGCGTGCCGACCGGCGAAACCGTGTTCAGCCCCCGCTATTACACGATGCTGGGCTACGAGCCGTATGAATTTCCGCAAACCCACGTCGCGTGGGTCGGTCTGGTTCATCCCGACGATGTCGAGCGCATGGAACGGGAGATTCGCCGACACTTCGAGGGTGGCGACGCCTATACCGTCGAATTGCGGATGCGGAACAAATCCGGAGGATGGCGCTGGATTCTGGCGCGGGGGCTGGTGGTGAAGCGCGACGCCGCCGGTTGCCCGCTGCGGATGGTGGGCGCCCATACCGACATCACCGAGCGCAAGCAGACGGAGATCGCGCTGAAAGCCAGCGAGGAGCGGCACCGAGCCCTGATCGAATCGATGGGTGAAGGCTTGATCGTCATCGACCGTGAGGCCCGGTTGACTTACGCCAACCCCCAATTTCAGCGGATGACCGGCTTTTCCGACGAGGAACTGCGAGGCGCCTCCCTGGAAACCCTGCTGAGCGACGATGGCAAGGCCACGTTCCGCGCCCAGTTCGAACGGCGCAAACAGGGAGTCGCCGAACGCTACGAACTGGAATGGCTGAAGCAGGGCGGTGGCGCGATCTTGACCTTGGTCTCGCCCAAGCCGCTCCACGATCCGGAGGGCCATTTTGCCGGGTCTTTCGCCGCGATCACCGACATCACCGAAAGCAAGCGGGCGGAGCGAGAACTGCTCGCCTATCGGGATCATCTGGAGGATTTGGTCAGGGAACGAACCGCGGATCTGGCGCACGCCAAGGACGCGGCCGAAACCGCGAACCGGGCGAAATCGTTTTTCCTGGCGAACATGAGCCACGAACTGCGCACGCCGTTGAACGCGATCCTGGGCTTCTCGGCGCTGATGCGGCGGGATTCGTCCATCACCGACAACCGCCTGCGGCAAAGCCTGGACATCATCAATCGCAGCGGCGAACACCTGCTGGCCCTGATCAACGACATCCTGGACATGGCCAAGATCGAAGCCGGTCGCCTGCAAGCACGGATCAAGCCGCTTGATCTCGGCGCCCTGGCGCATGATGTCGTGGAGTTGATGCGGGAGCGGGCCACCGAAAAGGGTTTGAGTCTGCGACTGGAGCAATCCTCGGCGCTACCTCGGCTGATTCGCGGCGACGAAACCAAGCTGCGGCAAGCGTTGGTCAACCTGGTGGGCAACGCCATCAAGTTCACCGAGCAGGGCGCGGTGATCCTGCGGCTGGGAACCACGCCAGAGCCGCGCGGTTTGCGGTTGTCGATCGAGGTCGAGGACAGCGGAATCGGCATCGCGGTGGAGGATCAAGTCCGGATCTTCGACCCGTTCGCGCAAGTGGAAAAGACCGGCGCGCAAAGGGGCACCGGCCTGGGGCTGGCCATCACCCGGCAATTCGTGGAGCTGATGGGCGGTCGGATCGGCGTGACCAGTCAGCCTGGGCGGGGCAGTCGCTTCCGGATCGAACTGCCGGTCGAGCCCACCGCCGAGTCCGAGACGCCAGCCGGCGCGTTCGATCCGGGCGAGGTGTTGGCCCTGGAGCCTGGCCAGCCGGACTACCGGGTCCTGATCGTTGAGGACCAGGCGGAGAACGCCCAGATGCTGGGCCGGTTGCTGGAGGGGGTGGGATTTCAGGTGCGAACGGCCGAGAACGGTGCTCGGGGAGTCGAACTGTTCCAGCGCTGGCGGCCCCACTTCATCTGGATGGATCGGCGTCTGCCGGAGATGGACGGGCTGGAGGCGACCCGGCGCATCCGGGACCTGGAGGGCGGCCGCGAGGTCAGGATCGTCGCCCTGACCGCTTCCGTATTCGTCGAGCAGCATCAGGAAATGCTGGCGGCCGGCATGGACGACGTGGTGCATAAACCGTTTCGGCCGGCGGCGATCTTCGATTGCCTGACGCGGCATCTGGGCGCGCGGTATCTCTACCAGGCACGCGCCGCGCCATCCGCCGTGATGGAAACAACAGTCGATCAAGTGGATCTGACGGTATTGCCGGAGGCGCTGCGGCGGGATCTGGCGGACGCCCTGGTCACTCTAAACACCGAACGCATCGACCAATTGATCGGGCGCGTGGCCGAACAGGACGCGGCGCTGGGTCAACTCCTGCGCCGATATGCCGACAACTACGATTACGCCCCGATCATGAAGGCGCTGGCGCCGGACGGACAGACCGGCCGGGTGGGAGGATGAGATGAGCTGGCTGTCATGCCGGCCCTGCAACCGGCGATCTCCAAGCCCGGTCCCGCGCCGTCGTGTAATGAGCGTCCAATTGCGGATGCAAGGCCGCCAGCGCCGCCAGTCGGCGAATCAGATCGGTCAGGTAAACCGCCTCGTCCAGCCGCAAATCCCGCCCCAGCACCGCTTTTTCCCGGTAGCTCAGCCACTTCTTGATGACCTGGTAGCCGCCGATGCTGTATTCCCACACCGACCGGGGCACGTTGGCCAAATAAGCAACCTCGTTCAGATAGAGGTCGTAAGCGGGTTCGGTCATCGATTTTTCGAGCGGGCGCGGTTCGATGCGTCCCTTGCCCGGCATGGTGACGCCACCCTTGCCCGCATAGCCCCAACCCGCCGTCACGGCCAGCTCGCCCTCGTCCGGGTCGATGCTACCGCCACCGACCCGCCACATCGCGCCCACGATCCGCAATTCCGGGCGAATCTTGCCGACGGTCACCCCCGTTACCGGTCGGTCGATGTCCAGCAGCGCGGCGATCTGGCGACCCAGTTCGGCGGAAGCCAGCAGCGCATCCCGATCCGCCGGCAGCGGAATCCGGGGCCAATCCTGGCGAATGCCGTCGGCGTTCTCGGCTAAATACGCTGGGCTGAAACCGATGGCGAGCGCGTGCCGCCAGAGCAGCGCGGCGGTCTCGGCGTCCTGGTCGGGATCGGGCAGTTTCAGGTGTTGGAGATAGGCGCGGGCGACCGGCGACAGATTGGCGGTGATGATCGGCTCGTGATCCATGCCAGCCAGCACACCGTTGGAACCGTTCTTCTTGGTCGGTTCCGGAAGCCGGCGCAGCCATACCGGGAAACAAGCGTTGTCCGGCACGATGAAATGGTCGTCGGACAGGTCGGTAACCCAGTAACAGGGCACTCCTTCCGGCGCGGCCGATGACCGGAACCGGGTCATGAAAAAGGCGTTGCCGTCCCAGCACTGCTCCCAGTAACGCGGACGCGGCCTGTTCCACAGAGACCGCAAGGGAAGGTAATAACACCAGCGGTTATCGAAGGGCCGCACCGCGTAGCGCCGCAATCGTTCGGGATCGAATTGCTCGGCCTCCAACAACTTAGAGCGGATTTTTCGGGCATCGTAAAGCGCCGCGTTCTTGGTCAGCCCACCGTTCCGCGCCTCCAGTTCAGCCCAGCTTATCGCCGGATCGAAATAGGCGCGCATCCGTTGTTCCAGGGCGTCCCGGTCGATGTCGATCAAGCCGCCGCCGCGTTTCTCCATCAGACCGTTGGTCGGCGGCTCGGCGCACAGGTCGAGGACACTCGGCCAGCCTTGATAAGCGACCGAAATCGTCATCGGGCGAAAGGAAAAGCGGTTCTCCCGGTTCGGCCGCGCCAGTTGGTACTGGCCGTCGAAATCCGGCGCGCCCAGACTCGCCAGCAATTGCGCCCGCCGCTCCACCGCCCGCGCGGCGTCGATATCGTCTCGGAACCGCACGACGGCCGAACGCTTGGCGGATTTGGAACGGTCGGTTTTAACCCAGAGCGACGTGACGACGCCCTGTTGAATGCCTTCGGAAAAACCGGGAATCGCAAACACCGTCTCGCTGGTACGGCCATCCGGGGCGTATTCGCTGATCTTGCGATTGCCGTGCAGATTCTCGACCCAAATCTTGTCGAACGACTGCAAAAGATGCTGGCGCAGCACCACGAACGACGGATCGCCGATCCAGGAATGATTCGAGATGTAGCACACCACCCCCCGCCCGGTCTTGACGATCCGCCGCTCGGCGACGCGGAAGAAACGCACGTAGAGATCGTCCAGGTTGAACTTTTTGATTCCCCAGCCACCGTCCGCGACTGGCTTGTTCAAGTTTTCCTTGTACGCCTCCACCAAATCGCCCTCCTCGTCCGGGCTGACCCCGGCGAAGGCGTTGTAGGGCGGATTGCCGAGAATCACCAGGATGGCCTTGCGCTGCTTGATTTCGTCGGCCTTGTCGCGCTCTTCCTGGAATTCCGGGAACGGAATCGCCATCTGCTGGCCGGCTCGCGCCAGCGGTTCCCAGTTGGTCAGGGCGTTGGTGAGGTAAATCCCGGCGCGCTCCCGATCCTCCCGCAGCGGCACGCCGAACTGCCGCAGCAGCAGACCCAGTTGTAAATGAGCGACCACGAAAGGTGCCGGCAGGATTTCGAAGCCGAAAACGCGGGTCAGCGCCGCCTGCTTGAGTTGCGCGGAAGTCAAGGCCGCGCCACCCTTCTCGTGCAAGGTTTGCCGAATCCGCCGCAGCACCTCGACCAAGTAGGCGCCGGTCCCGCAGCACGGATCGAGCACCAGCACCGAAGGATCGGCCAAGCCGTCGGTCAAGCCCAATTCCTCGCGCAGCACGGCATCGACCCGCGCCACCTGATAGCGGACGATTTCCGGCGGCGTGTACCAAACGCCCAACTGCTTGCGCAACACCGGGTCGTAAGCTTTCAGGAACGGCTCGTAAAAATACTGAACGGCGTATTCTTCCTCGAAATGCTTGAAAAACTCCTCCCGCACCACCCGGTTGAGCGCTCTGCCAGCCCAGTCCAGCACCTCGTCGAGATGCAAGGGTTGCAGGCGCTTCGGCGTGGCGATCTGCTCGAACAGGCTGGCGATCATCGGCACATGCAGATTCCAGGCGGCGGCCCGCCAGTCGAACGCGCCCGTTCCGCCCTGTCGCGCCCACAGCACCCAGGCGGAAAATACGCCGTAAAACAGGGTTTGCACCAGCGTCGCGCGGAAAAAGCGTTCGCCGCTACCGCCCTCGAATTTCAAGCCCAGCGCTCGTTCCAAACCCTCGCGCAGCAGCGCTAGGCCCGGCAAATCGCTGGCGTTGTCCACCCGGGCGCGGGCCTCGCGGGCGTGGGAAGCGAGAAACCAGGCCAAATCCTGCGGGTCGGTCAATGGCGCGTTGAAAATCAGGGCGCGGGTCAGAAAATCCAGCAAGCGGTCGCCGAGCTGGGCGGCGGTCTGGCGCGGCTGGCGCAGCAGATCGAGAAATTCCGCCTCGGTGGCCGCCAGTTGCAACCGCTCCAACGGAACCAGTTGGCCGACGGCATCCCGACCGACCAGCGCGAAATCGCGGTAATTGCTCACCAGCACCGCGCCGTAGTGCTGGGCGTAACGCGCCACCTGCTCGCTGGCGGCGATGGTCGAGATGTCCTCACCCAAATCCTTGGCCTCCACCGCGCCGCGCTCCGGTTTCTGTCCCGGCAACGGCTCGCTCTCCATTTCGCTCTCGAACTGACCGGCGGTGAACAACCCGAAATCGGGACTGCCGGCCCCGGTATCGCGCAACTGCGGCACGGCCCTGACCTTGGGCTCCAGGCGGTCCCCGGCTTGATTCAGCAGGCTTTCCAGCGCGCCGTAATAGGAGGTTTCGGCGACCCCTCCACCGGTTTCGCGAATCTGGCGGAGCTTGATGAGGTAGGTTTCGAGGGGGTGGCTCACAGTCAAACTCCCGCCAGCTTCGATTCCGCCTTGACTATCGCCGGATCATATTCGGCCAATGCCGCCGCTTCCTCCGCCGTATGGTGGACCTTGCGCGCCAACAGGGTGTAGGCCACCGGCACCACCGACAGCGTCAGCGCCGTCCCCAGCAGCAAGCCACCGACGATGACCCAGCCGATTTGCTGGCGGCTTTCCGCCCCCGCGCCGACCGCTAGCGCCAGCGGAATCGCGCCGAGAATGGTCGCCAGCGTGGTCATCAGGATCGGCCGCAAGCGCAACGTCGCCGCTTCCAGCACCGCCTCGCGCCGGCCCAGCCCGGTCGAACGCAACTGGTTGGCGAATTCCACGATCAAAATGCCGTTCTTGGTGATCAGGCCGACCAGCATCACCAGGCCGATCTGGCTGTAGACGTTCAAGGTACCTCCAGTCAGAAACAAAGCCAGCAGCGCTCCGGTCACCGCCAAAGGCACGGTCAGCATGATCACGAACGGCGAGACGAAACTCTCGAACTGCGCCGACAGCACCAGATAGATGAAAAGCAGTGCCAACACGAACGTCACGTACAGCGTCGCGCCGGATTCGCGGAATTCGCGCGACTGGCCGTCCAGCGCGGTCTGGGCGTTCTCGCCCAGCACCTCGTCGACCGTTTTATCCATGAACTCCAGCGCCTCGCCCAGAGTGTAACCGGGCGCGATGTTGGCGGAAATCACCGCCGCGCGCTGCCGGTTGAAGCGGTTCAACTCCTTGGGCGCGACCGTTTCCGCCACATCGACCAGATTCGAGAGCTGCACCAGTTGCCCGTTGCGGCCGCGCGCGAAAATGGCGGTCAGGTCGGTCGGTTGCTCGCGGTCCTGGTCCTTGAGTTGCACGATCACGTCGTACTGCTGGCCTTCCCGCTTGAAGCGGGTCACCTGCCGCCCGCCGAGCAGGGTTTCCAGTGTGTGGCCGATTTCCTCCACGTCGGCGCCGACGGCGGCGATCTTGTCCCGCTTGAGCACGACGGACAACTGCGGCTTGTTGAGGCGCAGGTCGGTATCCGCGTTCGCCATGCCCGGATATTGCCGAGCTTTGGCCAAGAGTTGATCGACCATCTTCTGCAATTCCGCGTAGCTGCTGGCCTGGATGACGAACTGCACGGCCGGATTGCGGAAGCTTTGCCCCAGGGAGGGCGGATTGATCGGGAACGCCAGCACGCCGGGCAAGCCGCCGAACAGCTTCGGCGCCAGTTCCCTGGCGATCTCCTGCTGTTTGCGCTGGCGCTGCTCCCACGGCTTCAGCCGCACGAACGACAGCGCACTGTTCACCGGGTTGGGCCTTTCCAGGCCCGGCGCGACGGAGACGAAGTACGAAGCCACTTCGGGAATGGCCTGGTAAAACTGCTCCATTTGCCGGGCGTAACCGTCGGTGTAGGCCAGGGTCGCCCCTTCCGGCGCGACGATCACGCCGATGATGGTCCCGCGATCCTCCAGCGGCGACAGTTCCGATTTCAGGTGCAGGAACAGCCAGACCGCGCCGGCCCCGGTGGCGAAGAACAGCGCCACGATCGACCAGCGCCAGTCGAGCGCCCAAACCAGCGCGCCGCGATAGCCGCGATTCATGGCTTGAAAAAACCGTTCGCTCAGATCGAACAGCCAACCGTGCTTTCTCTGGTGGCTCAGCAGCTTCGAGCACATCATCGGCGTCAGGGTCAGCGCGGTGAAACCGGACACCAGCACCGCCGCCGCCACGGTGAAGGCAAACTCGGTGAACAAACGACCGGTGTTGCCGGTCATGAACGCCAGCGGCGCGAACACCGCCACCAGAGTCAGGGTCATCGCCACCACCGCGAAGGCGATTTCCCGGGAGCCTTGCAGCGCCGCCCGAAACGGCGGCATCCCGCCCTCGATATGGCGGTGGACGTTTTCCAGCACCACGATGGCGTCGTCCACCACCAGGCCGATGGCCAGCACCAATCCCAACAGCGTCAAGGTGTTGATGGTGAAACCCAGGGCATACAGGAAGATGAACGCGCCGATCAGGGACACCGGGATGGCCACGAAGGGAATGACCGTCGCCCGCCAGTTGCGCAGGAACACGAAGATCACCACCACCACCAGCACCAGCGCTTCCCCCATGGTGCGATAAACCGCTGCGATGGACCGCTCGATGAAGATCGAACCGTCGAAGCCGACGAGGATTTTCATGCCCTCCGGCAAACTGGCTTCGAGTCCCGGCAGCAGCGCCTTGACCGCCTGGGCCACGCTCAAGGTGTTGGCGGTGGATTGTTTGACGACGCCCAAACCGACCGATGGATTGCCGTTGACCCGCACCGCGTTGCGCTCGTCCGCCGCGCCGATTTCGGCGTGACCGATGTCGCGCAGTCGGATCGGATAACCCTTGGTTTCCTTCAGAATCAAATCGTTGAACTGTTCCGGCACGCGCAAATCGGATTCGGTCAGCACGGTGAACTCGCGCTGGCGCGATTCGATGCGGCCGGACGGGAGTTCGACGTTCTGCTTTTTGAGCGCGTCTTCCACGTCCTGCGGCGTCAAGCCGTAAGCGGCCATGCGGTCGCGGTCCAGCCACAGGCGCATGGCGTAGCGCCGCTCGCCGGCGATGATGACGCTGGCCACCCCCGGCAAGGCTTGCAGGCGATCCACGACGACGCGGTCGGCGTAGTCGGTGATCTCCAGCGCGCTGTGCCGGGTGCTGGAAAAGGCCAGCCACATGATGGCCTGCGCGTCGGCCTCGATCTTGGCCACCACGGGATCGTTGGTCTCGTCCGGCAGCCGGCTACGCACGCGGGACACCCGGTCGCGCACGTCGTTGGCGGCGGCGTCCACGTCCCGCTCCAGCAGAAACTCGACCGTGATCTGGCTGACTTCCTCGCGGCTGACCGATTTGATGGTCCGCACGCCTTCGATGCCGGCCAGCGAATCCTCCAGCGGCTGGGTGACCTGGCTTTCCATGATTTCGGCGCTGGCGCCCGGATAGACGGTGCGCACTGAAACGATGGGCGCGTCGATGTTGGGATACTCGCGCACCGGCAACCGCAGGAACGCGATCACGCCGATCAACAGGATGGCGAGGCTCATCACCGTCGCCAGCACCGGGCGCTTGATGCAGAGTTCGGGGAGGAACATGGGGGGTTTACCGGAATGGGGTTAAACTGCCTGAAACTATCGTTGAAATAGCATCGAAACGCCATGAGCTACCCAATCTTCCACGCCGACTGTTTCGACTGGCTGCGCGACCAGCCCGGAAACTCCATTCACGGCGTTCTGACCGACCCATTTCGGCTTTTCAGGCGGCTCCATATCCGTTTTCGCGGCGGAGATCGCTCCAAGAGCGCGAACAGGAATCGGCTGAAGTGGCCAGGTTTCCTCATGCCGACTACAGGGCTTCCACATGACGACTGCCGACACCCTGCTCGACCCGAAAAACGATTTCGTCTTCAAAAAGCTGTTTGTCGAGTCGCTCCCCCTCCTGTCCGATCTGATCAACGCCATCCGCCATCCCGAACCGCCCATCGAGGTGGTCGCCATTCTCAATCCCTGCATCGAACCCGATGAACTGCTCGGCAAGTACATCATCCTGGATATTCTGGCCCGGGACGCCCAGGGGCATTTCCACTGAAGTGGACCCCATAATCAAGACAGAATTTAGCCGAATTTAAGGTGGACACTCTGCGCCTCATGGCGACAG
>ERZ761602.588-NODE-588-length-76217-cov-45.644980_pt1 | contig 76217 bp, 77 predicted proteins | sample MGYA00512165_ERZ761602 | MGnify/ENA primary metagenome ERZ761602 (study PRJEB28899, sample SAMN02445085) | bioreactor sludge metagenome | biome: EBPR sludge; isolation source: Thorneside wastewater treatment plant | place: Australia: Brisbane, Thorneside...
CTTTCACGGCGGTAACAGGGGTTCGAATCCCCTTGGGGACGCCACTATTCGCACGATCCACGTTAAACTAGCCGCTGATTTTCCGAGGGGGCGGTGACTATGCGTGGCTTTGGACCTCGGGCGCTCACTCCGCGCGATGGTTGGAACTGGTTGATCCAAGCGTGGCAACTGCTGCGCCGCCGCCCGTGGTTGTTCGTGACGGTAGCCCTGTTCGCGCCGACGGGGAGCGCGTTGCTGCTGGCCTTGCCCGTGTGGGAATGGTGGCTGCCGGTGGCGGGCGGTTGGGTGACCTTGACCGCCACGCTGTTCTGCTATGGCCTGCCGTTGAGCTTGACCGTCAGTTTGGCTTGCGGGTTGGCCCGCGCGGTCAACCGCAAGCGGCAATTGGCTTCCAGCCAGCTGTTCAATCGAACCGCGTTCAAGGCGCTATCGCGCGCGGCGCTGTTCTTGTTTTTGCTCCTGCTGCAGGGCTATCTGCTGGCGTATTGGGTGCAGGATCAGCTGTTGCCGGCCGAGGGTCTCGCCGGCGAGGCTTCCTCGCCGCCCGCCGCGTTCGGCATCGCCGGGACGATTCTAGGCACGCAGCTCAGCGTGCTGGGGAGCGTGCTGTTGATCCTGCAAATGGTGCTGGCGGTTTTCACGGTGCCGCTGCAGTTGTTTCGGGAGTTACCCCTGGCGGTTTGCTGGCGGCGAAGCGCCTTGGCGATGCAGCTCAATCCCTGGTTGTTTCTGGTGCTCGGCATGATTGGCCTGGCCTTGCTGGCCTTGCCGTTTTTCAAGCCGTTCGCCACCTTGGCGCAAATATTGGCGTTGCCGCTGCCGGTTTATCTGGGCGTGTTGTTGTACGTGGCCTGGAACGATGTCTTTCAAAGCGGCGCCGAGGAAGAAGAAATCATGGAGATGCAGGAGCCCTGGCGGGCTGGCGTCACCGGCGGATCGGTGTCGCGCCAGAGCTGGCGGCGCTAGCACGGCCATTCATGAACCGGCAGGCCGCTTCGTTGCCGCTCCAGATAGGCCAAGGTCAGATCGGTCAAATCGGACCCGTGAGCGCCGAGAAAATCGCGCTGCCAGCGCGCGCCGGTTCGCCCGCTGTCGATGCGGGCGGCGATCGGCTGCAAATAGTCGCGGATATCCGCGTGATCGATCTCCAGCGCGAGCAATCCGCGCCGGGCCAGCGGCAACAGCGACTCCAACAGCAACTGGCGTAACGGCAGGCAGCGGCCGTCCGACCACATCACCTCGGCTTGCAAGCCGTCGCGCGCCGCCGCATAGAAATTGGCCCGACAGCGGGCGAAGTCCAGGGTGGCGCTGATCGGCGGTCGGGTATGGGCCAAACCGTGGACCAGTCCGTAGTAAAAGGCGGCGTTGGCGATGGCGTCGGGGATGCTGGGACCGGCTGGCATCACCCGATGCTCGATGCGCAAGTGCGGCTCGCCATTCTTGCCAAAGCCCAACAACGGTCGGTTCCAGCGCCAGATCGTACCGTTATGCAGGCACAGATGGGGCAACCGCTCCGCCGGTTCCTCGCTCAAGTCCGCCGGCAGCAGCGAGGGATAATGCGCCAAGTTTTCCTCGAACAGCTCCAACAACGACGCTTTGACATAACCGCTGCCGAAGCAGACCCGGCGGTGGCTCTGATCGTCTGACGCATCCCCGCCCGCCAAGGCCACCCCTTGCTCGAACAGGGGGATGCGGGTTTCCTGCCATAACCGCTTGCCGAATAGCAGGGGCGAGTTGGCCGCCACCGCCACCACCGGCGCCGACGCGGCCAGCGCGGCGTTGAAAAACGCCGGTCCTTCGGACGCCGCGACCTGCAAATGCGTTTGAAACGAGGTGGTCGCCGCTTCCAGCATCACATCGGGATGGGTCAAATGCAGGCTATCCTCGCCGTGAATCGCCAGTTCCATCGGGCGACCGCGCCGCCGCGATAGGATTTGATCGTTGATCGCCCGAAAACGCGCTTGGCTCGACATGTGCTCCAAGCTGAGATCCTCGGCGCGCAGGGTCGGCGGAATGCCGATCAGCATCACCGTGCTGTTCAATTCGGCGGCGACGCGCTGGCAGCGTTGCCAGAGGCTTTCGAGGTCCGCGTGCATCCGCCGCAGCGCCGGTCCGTGCAGGGCCAGCGGCGGGGTGTTCAGCTCGATATTGAACACGCTCAGTTCAGGCACCACCAACGGATCGGCCAATCGCGCCAGAAAGGCTTGATTGAGAGGCGCTGGCCGTCCGGCCCGATCCACCAGCCAGCCTTCGAGTTCAAAGCCGCCGACCCCGCTGGCGCGGGCGAAGTAGCCCGCATGGAACCATTCCGCCAGGCGGCCGGTTTCTTCCCCTAGCCGGGTCTGAAACCGCTGGAAATCCGCTGGTTTGAACTCCGCTTGGGATATGCCTTGACCCATGATTGGAGCCCTCTCGATCAAATGGCGATCCCGCGTCCCGGCGAGCTTAACGGTCGCGCGAGATCGAATAACGCGCGGTGCTAGCCATCAACTATAGTCGGTAACGCTCGTCCCGGAACGAGAAGCCGCACAGCGGACCGTCGAGATTCCGGGTCAGTCCGATCACCTTGAAGCGCTCGCCCATTTCGCCGGGCAAGGTCAGCAATTTGACCTGCCGGACCTGTTCCAGATAGCGGACGGTGTCGGCCGCGTCAGCCTGGGCCAACAACTCCATAAGACCGCAACCGAACAGAAAATAATTTTGGCCGGCGTAACCGATCACCTGCAAGCCGGCGGCGCGCGCGGCGTCGGCCACGGCGGTGAAATCCACGCTGGCGGTGATGTCTTGCAAGCCCGGCAGCCGCAGCGGATCGGCGTGGACCCGATGGCGGTAGTGGCAGAGCAGGGTGCCGTCGGCGCGTTCGGGATGGTAATACTCCCGGCGCGAATAACCGTAATCGATCAGCAGCACCGCGCCGGCCGCCAGCGGCTCGGCGACGGCGCGGGTCCAGGCCGCCAGTTGGGGCGCGTATTCGGAGGTATAAGCCTCCGGCAAACGCTGGCCGATGTCCGTCTCAATGCGGGCGACGGCCTCGGTCACAGCAGGATCTTCCGCGCCTTCGGCCCACGCCAAGCGGGCGGCGGAACGGTTGGCGGAGTCGCCCGCGTCCGAGACGACCACCAGCCGGCGCGGGCCGTCAGCGGTGATGCGAAAGCGCTCGACCGGCAACGCATCCAGGACTTCATTGCCGAGTATCACCCCTCGAAAGCCCGGCTCCGGCAGCGCGTCGAGCCAGCTTGCGCGTTCCACCAACCCCGGCGTCCGCTCCGTTAGAGTTTGGCGCTGGCGTTCGCGCAGTTCGGCGCTGAGCTCCAAAATGAAGTAGCGCTCCGGCAGCGCGTCCAGCGCGCGCAACTCCTGAAGGATATCGGCGGCCATGATGCCGGTGCCGGCGCCCAATTCGAGAATCGCCCCGCCGGTCTGATTGAGAATTTCACGACACTGGCGGGCCAGACAGCGCGAGAATAGCGGAGACAGTTCCGGCGCGGTGATAAAGTCGCCGCCGGGGCCGAATTTGCGCGTTCCGGCGCGGTAGTAGCCCAAACCCGGCGCGTATAGGGCTAGATTCATGAAGCGGGCGAAGGAAAGCGCTCCGCCGTTTTCATTGATTTCGCAATGGATCTTGTCCAGCAGGCGGGCGCTATGCTCGGCCGCGAGGGGATCGGGTTCGGGCAGGCTGTTATGGCGGTCGATGTTGGGCAGGGTCATAGGTGAGAGTCAAGGAGGCTGGAACGCTCGGTTCGGAGTCGTAAACGCGCGGGGCGGCGGACGCTGAAAAATGCTCGATAAAATTTAACCGCGATTAAGCGTGGTTGCCCATATAAACAGCGCGTGCAAACCAGTAAAATAATCCAAATTTGTTATAATTGATCATGGTTGTTACTCATTAATGGCATTTCCGTGCTGATGAAAACCTTATTTATTGTATTCGTCTTGGCCGTTTTGGCGTCGGTTGCCATCCGCTCAGCTCAGGCCCAGTCGCCGGCTCAACTCCAACCGCGAACCACGGCTTATGTCAGCGATGCGGTCAATGTGCCGCTGCGCGCGGGCGCTTCCAACCGTTATAAGATCATCGGTTCGGTCGCCAACGGTTCGCCCGTCACGATTTTGAATGTGGAGGCGGCCAAGGGTTATACCCAGATTCGCGCTCCCTCCGGCGCGCGCGGTTGGATTCCGAGCGAGCAATTGAGCGATACGCCCGGCAGCCGCGAGCAATTGAGCGATGTCCGCCAGGAATTGGCTCAGTTGAAAGCGCGTCATTCCGACCTCACGCAACATATGGACGATGTGGTCAACCGGCCGGATGGCGAGGAACTCAGTTATCCGCAATTGTTTGAAGAGGCTTTGCGCCTGCGCCAGCAATTGGCCCAATACCGCAAGGTGGCGGCCGATACGGTGGCGATCGACGACCGCAACAAGCAGTTGCAAGAGCGGGCCGTCACCCTGGAGCGCGAATTGCAAATCGTGCAGCAAGAGAACCGCGCCCTGCAAAACGATAACGGGACCATGCGGTTTCTCCTGGGCGCGGTATTGTTGGCGGCGGGCTTGTTGGCGGCGGTGTTGATGCCGCGCATCCGGGAACAGCGCCGCGCGCAGTGGAGCCGCTTGTAAACCGGCCGCGGATCGGGGCTTTAAAGCGCCAGTTCGACCGGGCGCAAGCTTGCCCGCGACCGATCGAAGCGCGCCCACAATTGCGCGAAGGTGATCCCTGACAGCGGATGACGGCGTTCCCCGGCGATCTCCGCCAGCGGAGCCAGCACGAAGGCGTGGCGGGTGATTTCGACTCGGGGGATCCGGAGGCCGTTTTCATTCAACACCCCATCGCCGTAAAGCAGCAAATCCAGATCCAGCGCGCGCGATGGGTGCTTTGGAGCCAGCCCGGCCGGTCGATGAGCGGCCTCGATGGCGCGAAGCGCGGCGGCCACGCTCGCCACTGGCCGGTCGCTGACGAAACTCACCACCAAATTCAAAAAATCATCGCCTGCAAAGCCGACCGCCGGACTGGCGTAAACGGTCGATACCACCAGCGGGCCGAAGCGTCGGCGCATGTCGGCCAGCCCCAGTCGGATATGCCGTTCTGGATCGATATTGCTGCCGACGCCGACGCCGACCCAGGTCATGCGCTTACCGGGTTCCGCGTTCGATGAGGACGCCCGCGTCGCGAGCGCCGGCGATCGCGCCGGGCTTGCACAGCCTCAGGCGCAGCCAGGGAACGTTAAATTCCCGCAGCAGCAGTTCGGCGATCCGCTCGGCCAGCGTTTCCACCAATTGAAAATCGCTGGCGGCGGCGAATTGGTCGATCCGGCGCGCCACGGTTGCGTAATCCAGCGTATCATCCAGCCGATCACAGGCGGCGGCGGGTCCGATGTTCGCGCCCAGTTCCAAATCGAGCACCAGCGTTTGCCGGGATTCACGCTCCTTGGGATAAACGCCGATGAGGGCTTGAACATGCAACTCGCGAATAAAAATGGTATCCATAGGTGGGGTTCCACAGAGTGATTTATCTTAGCCTAAACCCATCGTCCCGGCCCGGTTTCATCCGAAGCCGGCGGTTTTTTTGACGGCGCTGGATCGATTAGCGGCGGTTGCTATGTTGGCCATCATCCTGTTTGTCATCCTAGGTTATGGGGCGGGTTCCGTTTCCACCGCCATCATCGTCTGCCGGATCATGGGCTTGCCCGATCCCCGCACCGAGGGTTCGCGCAATCCCGGCGCGACCAACGTGTTGCGCTTCGGCGGCAAGAAAGCCGCCGCCGTCACCTTGGCCGGCGATTTTCTCAAGGGATTGTTGCCGGTGCTGTTGGCGCGGCTGGCGGGCTTGGAGGAGACCGGTCTGGCGCTGACCGCGCTGGCGGCGTTTCTCGGCCACCTGTACCCGGTATTTTTCGGGTTCGAGGGGGGCAAGGGCGTGGCGACCGCGTTTGGCGCCATTCTTGGCCTGTCCTGGCCGGTGGCGCTGGCGGCGCTGGCCGCCTGGTTGTTCATGGCCTTCGTGGTGCGCATTTCCTCGCTGTCGGCCCTGACGGCGGCGGCGCTGACGCCGCTGTTCGCGGGCTGGTTCGGGTTGCCGGGCGTCGAACTGGGCGTCATCCTGGGGATGGTCGGCCTGCTGGTCTGGCGGCACCGCTCCAACATCCGCCAACTCCTGGCCGGCACCGAAGGCAAGATCGGAACCGAACGGCCGGGCGGTTGACGGCGGTTGGCCGCGCGCAACCTTAGGCCGGCGATTCGTCGAAGCCGAGAAAACCGTATAATCTTATCGATTGAGATTTTGAGCTTATCCCGATTTTTAGAATTCAATAATATATAAAGGGTATTCCTGGTCGTGAACAGACAATCCAGCTACAGTCGCGATGACTTGCTCGCCTGCGCCCGAGGCGAATTATTCGGTCCTGGTAACGCGCAGTTGCCGTTGCCGAACATGTTGATGGTGGATCGGATCGTCCATATCGGCGCGGAGGGCGGGCAGTACGGCAAGGGTGAAATCGTTGCGGAACTGGATATTCATCCCAATCTGTGGTTTTTCGGCTGTCACTTTATCGGCGATCCGGTGATGCCGGGCTGCCTGGGTTTGGACGCGATGTGGCAGCTGGTCGGGTTTTTTCTGGGCTGGATGGGGGGCCAGGGACGGGGACGGGCGCTCGGTTGCGGTGAAGTGAAGTTTACCGGCCAGGTTCGCCCCGAAGCTCGAAAGTTGACCTATCACATTCAGATGAAGCGGGTCATTCTGCGCAAACTGGTTATGGGTATCGCCGACGCGAGCCTGGAGGTCGACGGCCGGACTATTTACACCGGCAAAGACTTGCGGGTCGGCTTGTTCACCTCGACCGACGGCTTTTGAGGATAGCGACGATGAGACGGGTGGTGGTGACCGGTATCGGTATCGTATCCAGCATCGGCAACGACCGCTGGGAAGTGTTGGAATCGCTGCGCCAAGGCCGCGGCGGCTTGGAGTATGCGGAAGATTATAAAGCGATGGGGTTGCGCTCGCACGTGCGCGGACCGATCCGGCTCGATCTGGCGGCGCAAATCGACCGCAAGATCTTGCGGTTCATGGGCGATGCCGCCGCTTTCAACTACATCGCCTTGCGCGAGGCCATCGAGGACGCTCGCTTGTCGGAGGATCAGGTGTCCAACCCGCGCGCCGGCTTGATCACCGGCACCGGCGGCGGCAGCCCGCAGAATATGGTCGAGGCGGCCGACCTGCTGCGCAACAAGGGCTTGAAGCGGGTGGGCCCCTACATGGTGCCGCGCACCATGAGCAGCACTACCACCGCCTGCTTGGCGACCCCGTTTAAAATCAAGGGCGTCAACTACAGTATCGGTTCCGCCTGCGCCACCGGCGCGCACTGCATCGGCCACGGCGCGGAATTGATCCAGTGGAACAAGCAGGACATCGTCTTTGCCGGCGGCGGCGAGGAAGTCCACTGGAGCCTGACCCATCTGTTCGACGCCATGGGCGCGCTGTCCACCAAGTACAACGCCACCCCGCAAACCGCCTCCCGCACCTATGACGCCAACCGCGACGGCTTCGTGATTTCCGGCGGCGGCGGGATCGTGGTGCTGGAGGAGCTGGAACACGCTCGCCGGCGCGGGGCGCGGATTTACGCCGAATTGGTCGGTTACGGCGCGACTTCGGACGGTTACGATATGGTCCAGCCCTCCGGCGAGGGTGCGTTGCGCTGCATGAAACAAGCCCTGGAAGGGTTCGACCAACCGGTCGATTACGTCAACACGCACGGCACCAGCACCCCGGTGGGCGATATTCGCGAACTGGAAGCGCTGCGCGAGATGTTCGGCGAGCGGGTGCCGCCGATCAGTTCCACCAAGCCGCTGACCGGACACGCGCTGGGCGCGGCGGGCGTGCACGAAGCCATCTATTGCCTGCTGATGATGGACAACCGCTTCATCGCGGCCTCGGCCAACATCGAAACCCTGGACCCGGCGGCGGAAGGCTTTCCCATCGTCCGGCAGCGGGTCGATGACGCCGACCTCAAGGTGGTGATGTCGAACAGCTTCGGCTTCGGCGGCACCAACGCCACCCTGGTGTTCCAGCGCTTGGCAAACTAGGCGCGTCTGGCTGAACGCGGGCCGCCGGCGCAGGCGGCCTTGTCATTTCTTCGGAGGAGCCGCCATGGCCAGTTTCCCCTTGCTTGCGGTCGTCGTCGTGTTGTATTCCCTGTTTGCCATGATCGCGCCCGGTTGGCTGACGGCGGTGCAGTTTGAGATGCCGTTGCTGTCGGGCGCGACGCTGCGGTTTCAAGGCGGCGATCTGTTGCTGGTGCTCGGGCTGATTCTGTTGTGCGTCGAGGTCTATCGCGCCACCAGCAGCTCCAGAGGCGCGATCCTCAATCACGTCTTGTCGCTGGTGGTGTTCATCATCGCCTTGATCGAGTTGTTGGTGATGCCGCGCATGGCCAACATGACCTTCTTCCTGATCGTGCTGATGGCCGTCAGCGATGTGATCGCCGGTTTCACCGTCACGATTTCCTCATCCCGGCGCGATTGGCAGCGCCCGGAATGAACCGATTGATGACATTGACGCCGGTCGGCCTAGCGTCGCGCTGATGGCCGCGTCCGAGTTTTCGCTGATCGAGCGTTATTTGGCCGCTCAGCGGCTGGAGCGCGCCGACGTGGTGTTGGGCATCGGCGATGACGGCGCGCTGCTGTCGCCGCCCGCCGGCCAGCAATTGGTGGTGACGCTGGATACCTTGGTGGCGGAGGTGCATTTTTTCGCCGCCGCCGATCCCGAGGCCATCGGGCACAAGGCGCTGGCGGTGAATTTGAGCGATTTGGCGGCGATGGGGGCGACGCCGGCTTGGGCCACGCTGGCGCTGGTGTTGCCCGAGGCCGATGAGGCGTGGCTGGCGCGGTTCTGCCAAGGTCTGTTCGCGCTGGCGCGGCGGTACGACATCCAACTGGTGGGCGGCGACACCACGCACGGACCGGTCACGGTCATCGCGCTCCAGGCGCACGGCTTCGTCCCGCCCGGATCGGCGCTGCGCCGCGATGGCGCGACGCCGGGCGATGGGGTTTACGTCACCGGCACGCCGGGCGACGCCGGTTTGGCCTTGGCGGCGGCCTTCGGCAAGGTTCAGATCGCGCCCGGTCATGAAGCGGCGGTTCGGACCTGCTTGGAGCGGCCGGAACCGCGCATCGCGCCGGGCCTGAGCTTGCGCGGCATCGCCAGCGCCGCCATCGATGTTTCCGACGGTCTGGCCCAGGACCTCGGCCACATTCTCCAGCGCAGCGGCGTCGGAGCGGTGCTGGAGGTGGACCGGCTGCCGCTGTCGCCGGCGCTGCTCGCCAGTCTCGACCGCGACGCGGCGGCCGCGCTCGCCTTGGCCAGCGGCGACGATTACGAACTGTGCTTCACCGTGCCGCCGGAGCGGGTTTCGCAACTGGAGCGCGCGGCGGCGGCTTGGGACTGTCGCTGCACCCGCATCGGCGTCATTACCGCAAAGTCCGGCTTGCGGCTGGTCCGCGCGGACGGTTCCGACTTTCTGCTGGAGCGGTTGGGCTACGATCATTTCCGGTAAGGGACGCCCCTCGCCGCCAGCGCGGAGCGGCCGACGGTTGGGATGCGGCGGCGGAGGCGGGCCGACAACGATTGCGGGGCGGGGTGACTGGACATTACCCATATCTCGCGTCCAGACTTGATGGGTCATTTCCAGTTATCGACGGAACACCGAACTCATGAAAATCGAAACCATCGCCATCCACGGCGGCTACACGCCCGAGTCGACCACCAAAGCCGTCGCTGTTCCCATTTATCAGACCACGTCCTACGCCTTCGACGACACCCAGCACGGGGCGGATCTGTTCGATTTGAAGGTGCCGGGCAACATCTACACCCGGATCATGAATCCGACCACCGCCGTGCTGGAGCAGCGGGTGGCGGCGATGGAGGGCGGGGTCGGCGCGCTGGGCGTGGCCTCCGGCATGGCGGCGATCACCTACAGCATCATGACCATCGCCGAGGCCGGCGACAACATCGTCACCACTTCGACGCTGTACGGCGGCACCTACAATCTGTTCGCCCACACCTTGCCGCGCTACGGCATCGAGGTGCGCTTCGCCGACTATCGGGATACCGAGGCGATGGGCCGGCTGATCGACGGCAAGACCAAGGCGGTATTTTGCGAATCGATCGGCAATCCGGCAGCCAACGTGGTGGATTTCGGCGCGCTAGCCGCCGTCGCCCACGCTCAAGGGGTGCCGCTGATCGTGGACAACACCGTGCCGACGCCGTACCTGTGCCGGCCGTTCGAGCACGGCGCCGACATCGTGGTCCACGCCCTGACCAAATACATGGGCGGCCACGGCACCAGCATCGGCGGCGTCATCGTCGATTCCGGCCGCTTCCCGTGGGACCAGCACAAGGCGCGCTTCGTCCGCCTGAACGAACCCGACCCGTCCTATCACGGCGTGGTGTATGTCGAAGCGCTGGGGCCGGCGGCGTTCATCGGCCGGGCGCGGGTGGTGCCGCTGCGCAATACCGGCGCGGCGATCTCGCCGTTCAACAGCTTTTTGATCCTGCAAGGCATCGAGACCCTGCCGGTGCGGATGGACCGCCATTGCGAAAACGCGCTTACGGCCGCCGAGTATTTGCGCGATCACCCGCAAGTGGAATGGGTCAACTATCCCGCCCTGGCCGATAGCCCCGCCAAGCCGCTGGTGGACAAATACATGGGCGGACGCGGCTCCAGCATCTTAAGCTTCGGCATCAAGGGCGGGCGCGAGGCGGGGGCTAAGTTCATCGACGCCCTGCAACTCATCGTCCGCCTGGTCAATATCGGCGACGCCAAGTCGCTGGCTTGCCATCCGGCCACCACCACCCATCGCCAACTGTCGCCCGCCGAGCTGGCGCGCGCCGGGGTCAGCGAGGATCTGGTGCGGCTGTCGATCGGCATCGAACACATCGACGATATTCTCGCCGACCTGGAACAAGCCCTGGCGGCGGCCAAGTAACCGCGCCCGACCCTTAACCCGCACGAGGAACCGAACTGATGAAAGCGCGCGCCGCCGTGGCTTGGGAGCCCCAAAAACCCTTGGTCATCGAGCAGGTTGAAGTCGAAGGCCCCAAGGACGGCGAGGTTCTATTGAAGGTGGTGGCGACCGGCGTTTGCCACACCGATGCGTTTACCTTATCCGGCGACGACCCCGAAGGCGCGTTTCCGTGCATTCTGGGCCACGAAGGCGGCTGCGAGGTGGTCGAATGCGGTCCCGGCGTCAAGGGCCTGAAGCCCGGCGATCACGTCATCCCGCTGTATATCCCGGAGTGCGGCGAATGCGACTATTGCCGCTCCACTAAATCCAATCTGTGTCAGTCCATCGCCGCCACGGTGTGGACCGGCTACATGCCCGATCACAGCCGCCGCTTTTCCTGCAAGGGGCAGCCGCTGTTTCACTACATGGGGTGCTCGACCTTCGCCGAATACACCGTGGTGCCGGAAATCGCGCTGGCCAAGATCAATCCCGCCGCGCCGCTGGATAAGGTCTGCCTGCTCGGCTGCGGCGTGACCACCGGCATCGGCGCGGTGCTGAACACCGCCAAGGTCGAGCCGGGTTCGACGGTGGCGGTGTTCGGCCTCGGCGGCATCGGCCTGTCGGTGATTCAGGGCGCGGTGATGGCCCAGGCCGGGCGGATCATCGCCGTCGACCTCAACTCCGACAAATTCGCCATGGCGACCGCCTTGGGCGCGACCGATACCCTCAATCCCAAGGAGAGCGGCATCGATGTGGTCGAGGCGATCAAGGAGATGACCCATGGTGGGGTCGATTACTCGTTTGAGTGCATCGGCAACGTCAATGTCATGCGCCAAGCCTTGGAGTGTTGCCACATGGGCTGGGGGGTCTCGACCATCATCGGCGTGGCCGGAGCCGGCCAGGAAATCCGCACCCGGCCGTTTCAACTGGTCACCGGCCGCACCTGGAAAGGCACCGCCTTCGGCGGGGTTAAGGGCCGCAGCCAGTTGCCCGGTTACGTCGAGCATTATCTCCAGGGCAAGATCGAGCTGGATCGGATGGTGACGCACACCCTGCCGCTGGAGGATATCAACACCGCCTTCGAGCTGATGCACGAAGGTAAAAGCATCCGTTCGGTGATTCTGTTTTAGGAGCGGCGGCATGGAAAAAATTGAAGCCATCAAGGAGTTCGGCGGCTGGCTGAACCGTTACCGCCACCGCTCGCAAGCCTGCGACTGCGACATGACTTTTTCGGTGTATCTGCCGCCGGCGGCCGAAAAGCAGAAAGTCCCGGCCGTCTACTGGCTGTCCGGCCTGACCTGCACCGACGACAATTTCCGGGTCAAGGCCGGCGCGCAGCGCTACGCGGCGGAACTGGGGCTGGCGCTGGTCATCCCCGATACCAGCCCGCGCGGCGCGGAGGTGCCGGATGTGCCGGAACGCTACGATCTCGGCCAGGGGGCGGGCTTTTACGTCAACGCCACCCAAGCGCCGTGGGCGCGGCATTATCAAATGTACGAGTACGTGACCCGCGAGCTGCCGACGCTGGTCGAGTCGGCGTTGCCGCTGACCGCCGCCCGATCCATCACCGGGCATTCGATGGGCGGCCACGGCGCGTTGATCTGCGCGCTCAAGGAGCCGGGGCTGTATCGGTCGGTCTCCGCCTTCGCGCCGATCTGCCATCCGATGGCCTGCGGCTGGGGGCAGGGCTGCTTCAAGGCCTATCTCGGCAACGACCGGGAGACGTGGGTGGCTTACGATGCCGTCCGGCTGATCGAGGAAGGCGCGCCGGCGATTCCCTTGTTGATCGATCAGGGCGCCGACGACGAGTTTTTGGCCCAGCAGCTCCATCCGATGTCGCTGGAGCGGGTCTGCGCCGCGCGCCAGTTTCCGCTCACGCTGCGCTGGCAAGACGGATACGATCACAGCTACCATTTCATCGCCACCTTCATCGGTGAACATCTCGCTTACCACGCCGCCAAGCTCCGTTGAATCAGGAACTGCTCAAGCTGCTGCAAAAAACCCTGCGCGGCGAGCTGAGCCGGACCCGCCGCCGCAAAAACCGTTCGCCGTGGCTAGTGGGCGGGTTGACGGCGGCGGTGATGGCGATCAGTTACGCTTTGCATCAGCCCAAGGCTCCGCCTTCGGCCACGGCGAATGGAGCGGAATTGGTTTGCACCGTCCAGGCTGTCCATGACGGCGATACGCTCGTCGCTGGCTGTCCAGCCGGCGAAGTCAAGGTGCGCGTCTTTGGCATCGACGCGCCGGAAATGAAGCAGGAGCCGTGGGGCGACCGGTCGCGCGAGGCGCTGCGCGGGTTGCTGCCTCGTTTCGGTTCGATCACCCTCCGGGTGATGGATCACGACCGCTACGGCCGGACCGTCGCTCAGGTGGTGACGAGCGAGCGCGATCTGGGCTTGGAAATGGTCCGGCTGGGACAAGCGGTGGTTTACGAACAATACAATCATTCGCCGGACTACCGTCAGGCCCAGTCCGAGGCCAAGCAAACCCGGCGCGGCATCTGGGCGAAGCCGGGCGGGCAACAGGACCCGGCGACTTGGCGGCGGCTCAATCCGCGCTGAGCATTTTCGAACGGTGATTCCAGTATGAGCGCCGCGGCTTCATCGGCTTACATCAGTCCCGCCACCCTGCGCTGCGAGGCCAACCGCTGCCGGCTGGGCGGAGACTGGACCCTGGACGGCATCGAGCGCCTCGATGACCAAATCAAAAGCGCGCGGTGGCCGGCCGGCGCGCTGGAGCTGGAGGCCGCCGGCATCCGCGCCATCGACACCACCGGCGCGCTGCGGCTTTTGAATCTGATCGCCGAACTGGAGCAGAGCGGGCGCGCGATTCGCCTGAGCGGCTTGCGTGAATCGCAACAGGCGCTGCTGGAGTTGGTGCGGGAGCGCCGCGCCAGCGCTGGAGCGGCTGGAGCCAGCGCATCGGTCGGATTTTTGGAACGGCTGGGCCGACGAGTCGTTTTTCATCTGATCTCGGTTCAGTCGTTCTTGAGCTTCATCGGCGAGGCGGCGGTGGCGTTGCTTCGATTGCTGCTGCGGCCCCGCCGGTTTCGCTGGCGCGCCTTGTTCGGCAACATTGAGGACGCCGGGGTCAACGCGCTGCCCATCGTCGCGCTGCTGGCGTTTATGATGGGCGTCGTGATCGCCTATCAAGGCGGCCAGCAGCTCAAGGCGTACGGCGCTAATATTTTCATCGTGGAATTGATCACGCTGACCATGCTGCGCGAGCTGGCGCCGTTGATCACCGCCATCATCGTCGCCGGCCGCACCGGGTCGGCCTACACCGCCCAGATCGGCACCATGCAGATCACCGAGGAGGTGGACGCGCTGCGCACCATCGGCATCCCGCCCATGGAATTGCTGGTGCTGCCCAAATTGTTGGCGCTGGTGATCGCGCTGCCGCTGTTGACGGTGTTCGCCGACGCGCTCAGCGTGTTTGGCGGCATGGTGATGGCCCAAACCTTGTTGGAAGTCAGTTTCAGCGATTTTCTGGACCGGGTGCCGCAGGTGGTGAGCTTGACCTCATTCTTGCTGGGCGTCGGCAAAGCGCCGGTATTCGCCGCCATTATCGCCTTGGTCGGCTGCTATCAGGGCTTTCACGTGCGCGGCGGGGCCGACAGCGTCGGCCGGCAGACCACGGTCAGCGTGGTGCAGTCGATTTTTCTGGTGATCGCCGCCGACGCCCTGTTTTCGGTGGTGTTGGGCGGGGTCGGCTTGTGAAAGAGCCGGTCGATCCCAAGGCTTCAGTGATCGTGATTCGGGATTTGCGGACCGGATTCGGTCCGGTGATCATCCACGATCGGCTGGATCTCGACATCCGCCAAGGCGAGATCGTGGCCCTGGTCGGCGGCAGCGGCTCGGGCAAGACCACGCTGTTGCGGTCGATCATCATGTTGTTGCGGCCGATTGCCGGCTCGATCAAGTTGTTCGGTCAGGAAGTGATCGGCATCGGCGAACGCGCGGCGTTTCAGTTGCGGCGTCGGTTCGGGATGCTGTTCCAGCAAGGCGCGCTGTTCAGCTCGCTGACGGTGCGGGAAAATGTCGGGGTGCCGCTGCGCGAGCATACCGCGCTTTCCGCCCGCGACATCGCCGAAATCGCCGATCTCAAGATCGCCTTGGCGGGCCTGCCCGCCGACGCCGGCGGCAAGCTGCCGCGCGAGTTGAGCGGCGGGATGTTGAAGCGGGCGGCGCTGGCGCGGGCCTTGGCGCTGGACCCGGCGCTGCTGTTTCTGGACGAGCCGACCGCCGGACTCGATCCGGTCAGCGCCGGGGCTTTCGATGAATTGGTGGTGCAGCTCAAGGAGTCGCTGGGGCTGACGGTGGTGATGATCACCCACGATCTGGATACCTTGTGGCAGGCCACCGACCGGGTGGCGTTTCTCGGTGAAAAACGGGTGATCGGCTACGCGCCGATGCGGGAGTTGACCCAATCCAACCATCCGTTGATAAAAGCTTACTTCGAGGGTCCGCGCGGCCGCGCGGCGGAGAACAGGCGTGCTGAGTAAAGTCAATTACGCGCTGGTCGGGTTGTTCGTGCTGCTGTTGGGGGCAGCGCTGCTGGGCGTGGTGTTTTGGCTGACGGTGGGGGGCGAGAACAAAGTCTACGACCGTTACCGCGTGTATTTTCAGGAATCGGTGGCCGGTCTGAACCCCAAGGCGACGGTTCGCTATCGCGGCGTGCAAGTGGGGCAGGTGGAGTCTATCCAACTGGACGCCAAAAATCCCGATCAGGTCGATGTGGTGCTGGATATCGAACGCGGCACCCCGATCCGGCGCGACACCATCGCCACCCTATCCACTCGGGGTCTGACCGGGGTCGCTTCGGTGGAATTGAGCAGCGGCCGCGAACAGTCGCCGCTGTTGGAGAAAAACCCGGATCAGGATCTTCCGGTAATTCAAGCCGGACCGTCGCTGGTGGCGCGGTTGGACGATGCGTTTAACAACATTCTCACCAACGTCAACAATCTTTCCGGCCGATTGGAGCGGCTGCTGGGCGACGAGAATCAGCTCGCGCTGACCGAGATTCTCCGCAACGCGCGCACCATCACCGAAGCGGTGGCCGAGCGGCGCGCCAGCATCGACAAGTCTCTGGCCAACGTCGAAACCTTTACCAGCGAATTGGCGAAGCCCTCGCAACGGCTGGGCAAGTCGCTGGACCAATTGGCCGCCGGTTTGGAAAAATCGGGCGACCTGAGCGCGCAAATGCAAGGCACCTTGGATGATTTTCGCGCCAGCGCCCAGGCGGTGCGCAAGACGGCGGAAGCCTTCAATCAGACCAGCCGGGATTTGAGCGGCGCGGCCGCAAGCGGACAACAAGAGTTGCGCCGCTTGGGCCAAACCACCCTGCCGGAACTCAACACCTTGCTGTCGCAGGTCAGCGAGCTGGTGGAAAGCTTGCGGCGGGTGTCCGATCTATTGGAACAAAACCCCCGCGCCCTGCTGTTGGGCAAGCCCAACGGCCGGCCAGGTCCGGGCGAAAAATAAGCGGTTGCTGGAAAACCGCGATGGCGTCCATCGGGATTCCGAGGCGGAAAACGCCGGGTTAATGCCCCTCAGTTGACAGCGGAGAGAACGAGAATGAAGGGTGTGGTTACGGAGCGATCCAAGGCCATTCGTCGCGGGATGAGTGGGATGCTGCTGGGCGCGTTGCTGGCGGGGTGTTCGCTGCCGGTGGACAAATCCGAGCCGCCGCAAGCTTTTCTGTTGGAAGTCGGCGCTTTCGAGTCGCCGCCGGCGCGGCGTCCAACCGGCAAAACACTGCTGGTGACGGTTCCCAGGGCCGCGCCCGGCTTCGATAGCAACCAGATCGCTTATACCCGGCAGCCGCTCAAGCTGGACTACTACAACAACAGCGTTTGGAGCGACACGCCAGCCAAGATGTTGCTGCCCGTCCTGGTGCGGGCGTTCGAGGGCACGGGCGCTTTCAAGGCGGTGGTGTCGCCGCCGGCCTCGGCGGTGGCGGACTTGCGGGTGGATGTGGACCTCATTCGCTTGCAGCAGGAACTGATGGCCCAGCCCAGCCAAGTCCGGTTGACGGTCCGGCTCAAGGTCATCGACACTCATAACGGCCAAGTGCTCGGCGCGCACGTCTTTGAAGCGCTGGAACCGACGCCCAGCGAGGATGCTTACGGCGCGGCGCGGGCGGCTAACGCGGCGGTGCAAAAGCTCTTGGGCGAGATCATTCCCTTTGCCTTGGGGTATTTGACTTAGACTGGCGGACGATGTGAAAAAGGCGGCTCGCGAGCCGCCTTTTGCGTTGGCGCGAAAGATGCTGACAGCCGCGCGATCAAGCGCCGGCGGGTCCGGCCGGAGCCGGTTTGACCTCGGCCGTCCTGGCGTAGCGCCCGCCCAGGGTTTCGCCCAGTTGGTACCAATCCACCTTGCGGGTGATCACCATCGCCAGCGCCAGACCGCCGAACAAGCTGATCGACCCCGCCAGCAAGGCGTGATCCTCCAGGCTGATCAGCACGTACAGCAGCCCGAACACCGCGCCGATCAGCGCGCCGAACGCCAAGCCCCAGCGCGGGCTGCCCAGGATATGCGCGAGGTAGTACGTCAAAAGCGCTACGCAGCCGAGCGTGGCGATGGCGTAGGACAGCGCGAAAGCCAGATGTTCGGACAACGCCAGCAGCAGCAGGTAAAACAGCACCAGCGCCGCGCCGGTCAAACCGTACTGAAAGGGGTGAATCGACAGCCGCTTGAGGATTTCAAACAAGAAGAACGCCGCGAAGGTTAAGCCCACGAACAACAATCCGTATTTGATCGCGCGATCGGTTTGCACGTAACTGTCGGCGGGGTCCATGAACCGCACCCCGATCAAAGTGTCGAGCGGCCGGTCGTTGCGCAGATGCTCGAACAATTGATGCGGCATATTCGTGGCCAGCCGGGTAGTGGACCAAGCGCCCGAGAAACCGGCGTCGGTCACCTCGCGGGTTTCGGGTAGAAATTGGCCGTAGAAGCTGGGATGGGGCCAATTGCCGCGCACGCCGATCCGGGTGGCGTCGCCCACCGGCGCGAGTTCGAAGGCTTGAGTGCCGCGCAAATCGAGCGAAAACGAGAAGTTGGCCGACCAGGCCGTCTGTAAATCCAGGCCGCGCGGGTGGGCTTGAATGCCGTTGGGCATCTTGGGTTCGGCGGTGCCGGGCAGAAAATCGAGCCGCTGCTCGGCCCACGCCAGCACCGGCGCGCGCAAGATGCCGCGCGGATCGGTAATGCCCACGATCAAGCGGGGATCGCCGAAGATGATCTGTTCGTTGGCCTGCGGCTTGAGCAGGCCGCCCTCGCTCGCGAAACGGCCCTTGATGCTAATCCCGGCGGTGAACACGACGGCGTGATACAAACTGCGTTGGATCTGCTCAGTATTCATCTGGTTTTGGACTTCCAATTCGGCCGGCAGCAGGTAGAGCGTGTCGGAGAATCGGTTTTCAAACTCAACCAGTTTGGCTTCGGCTGGTTTTTGCGGATCGGCGTTCAAGCGCCATCCTGAAGCAGAGTTTTCGACTTCGGCCGGTTTAGCTTCCTGAGTGCTGAGTCTTTGAGTCTTGACGATGCGGGTATACGGCACCACCAGCACCGGCCCGATCAGGGTTTGCTCGCGGGCGGTGGCGGCGGCGATGCCCAACACGACTTCGTTGCGCCGCGCGGCGCGTTCGTCGATCAAGTAGCTGATCCGGGTCAGGCCGATGCCTAGGAAAACCGTGATGAAGAAGATCATGGTGATTTTAGCGAACAAACCGTAGCGCATGACTGGACTCCTTGAGGTTGAATGAGGCCAGCTTAATCACCCTGGTTGGCGCGATGATGTGCGGCTGATGAGGGAATGATGGGGATTTCGTGAAGTTGAAATTAAAAGCAGAAACAGCGGCCGATAACGCTTGGGAAGCGGCTGAAATCCATCGGGCGGGCACGCCAGGGTCGCGAAACCACTGGGCCGAGGCCGGCGATCAACCGGTCGTCCAGGAATGCTCCAAGGAAAGGCCCAGTGACCGGCGATCACGCCGCATCGCCGGTTCGCAGCGAATAACCCAAGCCGCGATGGGTGCGGATCGGATCGACGGAAGGATCGATCTCCCGCAGTTTGGCCCGCAAGGTCTTGATGTGGGTGTCCACGCTGCGCTCGAAGCTGGCGGCGGGATCGGGCCAAGCGCCGTCCATCAGTTGCGCTCGGGAAAACACCCGTTCCGGCTGAGCCAACAGCGTTTTGAGCAGTAAATACTCGTAGCGGGTCAACGCCAGCGACCGGCCGCGAAAAGAAATGCTGGCGCGCGACTCGTCGAGTTCGAACCAACGATTGAGGTTCGGGTGGTCCGCCGTTGCGGCTTCGATTGCGGCGGAGGATCGGTTAGCGCGCTTGAGGATGGCCTTGACCCGCGCCGCCAGCTCGCGCGGGCTGAAGGGTTTGCCGATGAAATCATCCGCGCCCAGTTCCAGTCCGAGCACCCGGTCGAGCTCGGCGTCGCGCGCGGAAAGAATGATGACCGGCACCTCCGAGACGCGCCGCAGCCGTTTCAGCACTTCCAGGCCGGAACCGTCGGGCAGGCCGAGGTCGAGTACGACCAGATTGTAAGCCTGGGCCGTCAGCGCGGTTTCAGCCTCGGCGGCCGACGCCCGCCACGTCGTTTGAAAGCCTTCGCTGGCCAGCGCGAACTGGACGATTTCGGCGATGGACGGTTCGTCTTCGACCAATAAAATCTTAATGAGCATCGGTGTATCGATTGGATAGCAAGGTCTGGCGTCCGCCAGCGATAAAATTGTAATGTTGTTGGCGGCGCGCGTAACGAAAAGATGTATTAATGTAAAAATGGCGCTATTATCAGAACGCGACGAGCGAGGGTGGAATTCTCCGGCGTCTTGCGCGGAAAGCTCGCTGCCCCGCGGGCCCACCTCAAGCGGCGGTCGCGTTTCCATCATGACCGAAGCCGCTGCTCGCGCTGAAAAACTCCTTGCCGAGGAGTATCTTTAGGGGAAGCTTCAAACCAACGCGCCTCGCCGTTGGTTTGAAGTGGGAAAGCCGCCGGCCCCGCGTGGCCGTGGCGGCAACATCCAAGCCTATCCCGCCAGGACCTCGACCGTTCGGCGGTGGAATGGAGACAGGTCCATGCCGACCAGGACATTACTCCGACTAACCCTCTTAGCCGGGCTGGCAGCGCCGCTGTGCGCTTTCGCCTTGGGTATCGGTCCTCTCGCCGTGCGCTCGGCGCTCAATCAGAATTTTGAGGCCGATATCCCGCTGATCGCCAACAATCCTGGCGAATTGAACGGAATCACCGTCCAGGTTCCCCGACAGCAAGAGTTCGACCGGGCGGGCATCGAACGCTTGGCGATGTTTTCGAAACTGCGTTTTTCCGTCGAGACGCCTTCCGGGGGACCCAACGTCATCAGGGTCCGCTCTTATGAGCCGATTCGCGAGCCGAATTTCAATCTGCTGTTAGAGGTGATTTGGTCGCGCGGCCGGATAATTCGAGAATTTACGGTTCAGGTCGATCCGGAGCTGTACGCCAACCGCCAACCGCCGCCGCCGCCGTTGCCGCCGCCGGTACTGCCGAAGCCGGTTGCCGCCGCGCCGGCCGCGCCGGCCGCGCCGCGCCCAGGTTTGGCGTTGCCGCCGCCGCCGCCGGTCAGCTTTGAAGGGGCGACGAGCTACGGGCCGGTGCAACCGGGCGAAACGCTCTCCAGCATCGCCAACCGGGTCCGTCCTTCGGGCAACATCGACCGGCGCCAGATGATGTCGATTTTACTGGCGGGCAATCTGGGGGCGTTCGCCAACGGCAATCCTAACACGCTGCGGCGCGGCGCCACGCTTAAGGTGCCGACCGCTCAGGCTTTGGGTGTTCAAGGGGGCCCGCCGCCCGCCGTGGCCGCCGCGAGCGCGCCAGCCTCCACCTTCGAGCCGGCGGCGGTCGCTCCGCCGCTGACGACCGCTCCGCTGGAAACCGCGCCTCAAACACCGGCGGCGTTATCGCCGGTGACGCCGCCACCGGCGATGACTTCACCGCCAGTGGCGGTCGCGCCACCCGCGGTGGGGCCTGGATCGTCGGGCGGTCCTGCTTCGAACGTCCAGCCTCCAGCGCTGTCGCCAGCCGAACAGCCGCGAGAGATCGTGCCTCAAGCCAGCATTCCCCAACCCGAAACCCCGGCCGCCGCCAGCGTCGCGCCGCCTGTCGCCACCGCGCCGAACAGCACGGCGACTGCTCCAGCGGCTGCCACCGCGCCGGAACGGCCGGCCGTCGCGCCGCCTCCAGCGGTTAAACCGCCGGCGCCGGTGCAACCGGTGGCCGAATCGAGCTGGATGGACAATCCGATGTTGTGGCTGGCCTTGGCATTGATCGGTTTGGCTATCGCGTCGGTGTTACTGTTGCCGCTGTTGCGGCGGTCCGAGCGCGAAACGTCGGTGGCCCAGCCTATCGAACCCTCCTCCAGACGTTCTCTGGAGCCTGCGTCCACCCCGACCGTGGCAAGAGAGCCGATAACCCAGACGCGAGTGCAAACGCCGCCGCGCGAACCGGATTTGACCCGACCCATCGTAGTCGGCGGCGCGGAGCCGATCAAGTCGGTTGAATTGGCGAAAACGGGCGCGGCGGTGGCCGCTGTTCCAGCCGCGGTTGCGGCCGCGGCCTCGCCTCCCTCAATCGCCACTCACCAGCCGCCTCATCCGGCGCAACCTCCGTCGGTCACCGAACTGCTCAGGGACATCGATTTTGGCCTCGAGCAAACCGGGCCGACCTTTGCCGAGCCCGCGTCATCGACTCTAAGCCTCGACGCGCGCTTGCCGGATGCCGAGCCGGTCACCGCTTCCGCCACCCGCAGGCCCACCGGACGAGTGACGGAGCAATTTGCGGAGCGGGAGGCCAACCGGCCGTCGTCTCCGCAGACGGAGTTGCCTTCCGAACTGCGGCTGGATGGTTTCGATTTCGAATTCAGTGATTTGAGCACTCAGCAGACCGGATCGCACTCGGCCGAGTTGCCACCGTTGGAGTTGAAGCGTGATGGATCTGGAAAGGCGGCGTTGCCGTCGGTAATCGACGGGCATGAGCCCGCGACCGAACCGGCCTCCAGCACTTCGTTCTCCTCGATGTTATCGGCGCAGGCGCTGGCGGACCGACAAACGATTCCGACGATCCCCACCGCTCCAAAGCCCGATGCGCCCGACCATCGTTTCGATTTTTCCGATGTGACGCAGGAAGTCGGGAAGCTGCAGGAGCCTATCTCGCTGCGCTTGGACGAGAAAAGCTTGCCCGACTTCGGCAACCCATCCATCGGGCTTTCGACATCAGATACGCCGTCGCGGCGCGGGCGCGGCGATACGACCGATTACATCGAAACCAAGCTCGATCTGGCCACCGCCTATCTGGATATGGGCGATCAACCCGGCGCGCGCGGTTTGTTGGAGGAAGTTCTGGCGGAAGGCGATCCTTCGCAGAAACAACGCGCCACGGACTTGCTGAAGAAAATCGGTTGAACGGTTGGTTTTGAACAATAAAAACCCCTCCTAAGAGGGGTTTTTTTGTGGCGGCTCGCCTTAACGCAGGCGGGCGGTGGTGAGCGTATCCGCCAAAACTAAATCTTGATTGGCGACCCCCCGCTGCGCCAAGCGGGTAATCGTGCCGGCGGGCAGCCAGACCATGGAGCCGGCCGGCAACGCGATCCGACCTTGCTGGGCGGCCGGTTTCCAGGCCTGATTGAGGCTGGCAAGTTCCCAAGAGTTGACGTCGTAGTAAGTGGACAAGGTCGCGACATCGACCGATTGCCGCAACCGCACCCGGTCCAAATTCAACGGCGGCTCGAAGCGCACCCCTTCCGGGAAAAACCGTTGCGGGTTTCGGGCGATCTCGCGCGCCGCCAGAAATTCCGCATAGAAGTTGCGCGAGGCAAAGCCGAAACCGGGGCCTGAATACCCGCGCACGATGGCGGCAAAATCGTTGCCCAGCGCGTCCTGCGCCCGTCGCATGCCGCCCACGCCGTGGTTATAGGAGGTCAGCGCCATCGGCCAACTGCCTAATTTATCATAGGCGTCGCGCAGATAGCGGGCCGCGCCGTGCGCTGCGGCGACCGGATCGCGCCGTTCGTCCACCGCGTCGTTCAACATGCCAAATTGACGGGCGGTGCCGGGCATGAACTGCCAGAACCCGACCGCGCCGGCCGAGGAGGCCGCATTGTATTGAAAGGACGATTCGACGTGAGGCAAGCAGGCGAGGTCTTCGGGCAGGCCGGCTTCATAGAAGATCCTGCGGAAGGTGGCGTCGTAACGGCCGCTGATTTCCAGTCCGCGCTTGAAGCGTTCGCGCAGGCCGCGTTGGGTTCGCAAGCGCTCGCTGGCGCCGAATAGGGCGGCGGCGCCGCCGCTGCTGTTCTTGATGTGGTTGGCCAGCGCTTGTTCGGCGGAGGTCAGCGGGAGGTTCGACGCGCTCTTGAGCGCGACTTGCTCGAGCAGAGACTTGAGGTTTTCGTAGTGCCCCTTGACGAACGCTTTCTGTTCGGCGGTTTGGCTGTCATAGCCGGAATCGGACAGCGTGAGAACACCGTAGACGATGTCCAGATAACGGTCGTCGTGCAGCGCCACCTGATTGCCCTTCCAGGTGCTATAGACTTTGCGCCAGAAGGCGATTTGCGGCTGCAACTCCGGCAGTGTGGGCAGCGTGCCGTCCACCGGCGAGGGCGTTGACGAAAGTTTGACGCTCGGCGGTTCCGGTTCGGTGGCGCAGGAGGCCAACACCAGCGTCGTCAACAAAATCAGCAATCCGCGCATTGTGGGTCGCATCGACGGTTTCTCCCTGATGATCTCGTCGCAATCAATGGAAATCATAACGATTGAATACACTAAAAGAGCGCGGGAGCGGCCGGGGTTACGGCGCTAGCGCACCTGAAAAATTCAAGGTCCAGCGGCCGTCGCCGCCCGGCGGACCCAACAGACTTAGAGCCTGGCGCAACGCGGCGTTGCCGGTTTCGCGAAGCGCGACTTGGCCGTTCAAACGATAGCGCCCGTCCGGCGTCAGGTTCAAGGTTCCATCCAAGGCCAGCGGCGCGTTGGCATCCTTGATCTGGCCGCGGATCCCATCCGCGCCCGCCGGCTCCACTTGAAGGCGGAAGTCGCCGAGATTCAGGGGCTGGCCGAGCAAGGCGCGAAGGTTCAAAAGCTGCACGGCGCCTTGCGCCGCCAACGGCCATCCAGACGCATTCAGTTCGAGCGCGGGTAGATCGAAGGCCACAACTCCGTCCACGGGAAGTTTGTTCGAGGCGGCGAGCTGGCCCAGGCGACCCACCGGCAGTTGGCCGACGAGCTGGCGGAACTGCAACCGCCGATTGAAGCCGAACGCCGCATCGCCGGTCAACATCAGCTCGGGATCGTCGGAGCGCAGGCTGAATTCCAGACGTCCCGCCAGCAGGGCCAACGGCCGCCAACGCCAACTGAGTCGGTCGATGCGAAGGCCGTGCCAATGCACGCCTGACATGGAGCCCCGCGCGGCGGAGCCTTCAACAGCCTGGGCGCTAAAACCGCTCAGGCGCTGGCCGAACTGATCGGCGAGCAAGGTGGCGGGCGCTAACAGCGCCAGAAAGATCAAAAACGAGGCCAGCCCCAGCAGGACGTAGCCGACAACAGGTTTCATGGCCGGCCGCCCAGGACGATGCGCGCGTTGACCAAGCCCGGCGTCTCGGTGCGATCCGCGCTGAAGCTGACCAGGCTCACGCGATGGTCGTGCTCCAGAACGCCGAGCCACGGCACGAGTTTGTCGAATTCGACGGCGTCCAGTTGGGCGCTGAGCTTGTCGTCCCCTTGCGGGGCGACCCGCTTGAGGGCGGCTCCCAGGCCGGCGGCCCGCGCGGTTTGATCCACCAGGGTGAGCAGGGAACGATTGTCGGCGGGTCGGGCGGCGGCGGCGTTCAAGCGCTTGACCTCTGCCGCCGCTTGTCGCATCCAGGCCAAATCCGCGCGCTGTTCGGCGACATTTTGTCGCAACCGGCGGTGGTTGGCCTGAAAAGGCTGCCAGATCGCAAGGTAAAACAGCAACAGCAGCATTGACAGCGCGCCGCCCGCGACCAAAGCGCGTTCCCGGTTGCTGATCCCGTCCCACCACGCCTTCATGAAGCCGCCTTCTTCAGGGTGACCTTGCTTTCCATTTGGCCTTCCCGTTGGGTGGTGCGCATTTCAGCTTGCAATCCGGGCTGCTGGTTCAACTGTTGGCGAAGTTGATCCAAAGCCGCCGGATTGCCGCCTTGGAGCGATAAATCCAACAGGCCGTCGCGGTAGCTGAAACCGCGCAAAACCACTTCGGAAGCTGAGGTCAAGGCTTGCGCGCCGCGATTCAACAGTTCGAGAAAAACCCCTTCTTCCCCGCCGTTCGGGCGTAATTCCCGAAGGTGGGCTTCCAACTGCGCTTTGGGATTGACGATGCGGGTCGAATCCGGCAAAGCCTCCTTGTAGACCCGCTCCATCTCGACGCCGAGCGCGAGGGCTTCCTGTTGCAACCGCCGGTGCTCGTAAAGCGTGGTGAACCCTTGGACCAGCAGGCAGGCCCCGGCCAGCGCGGCGGCGGCCCGCCAAGGCTTCAACCAGCGGCCCCACTGCGTCTGGCGGCCGTAGGGGCCTTGCAGCAGATTGAGGGTTGCGCCGGGCTGGTGGCCCGACGCGAACAGCGCCAAGGGTTCGACCGGTTCGGTTTCGATCTGGCATTCGCAATCGGCCAGCGCCGGATCGGAAAAGCGGTCGGCGTCCCGCCCCCAAATGCGCAAGCGGGCGGGTTTGGCTTCACCCGCTTCCGTCATGATCCGATCCAGCAGCAAACCCAGCAGATTCCGTTCGGTCGAGAAGCCTTGCCAGAGTCCGGTTCGCGCCACGGCGCGACGCTCTTCCAACAGCAGGCTCCATTCGCCTTCTCGCCAGGGCAGCAGCAAGGGTTCCGGAATGACGGCGGCCGGCGTCAGGCCGTGCTGGCCGCAAGCATCCAACCACGCGCGCAGCGCCGCGTGGCCGATCACCGCCACCGGCAAGCGCTCGCCTTGCGGCGCGTTGCCGAGGGCGAAGTGCAAGGCTTCGATGTCCTCAACCAGTTGATCCTCGAGGGCGTAAGGGACCGCCTTGGCCCAGGTACCCCGATTGCGGCTGGGCATGGCGACCGGATTGAGGATCAGCGCTTCACCGGGCGCGACCAGAATTTGCCGCGCGCCGACGGTTTCCGCCGCCCATTCCGCTAGCGCGCCGCGCCGGATGTGGCCGTCGGCATGACGCCATTCAACGCGATCTGGAGCGAGCAAACGGAAAAAAATCAGTTGGGCGGGCACGTTGTTATCAATCCGGGTTGCCGAAGGCGCGCCGCAGGACGCGGACGCCGTTTTTATCACGATATAAGGTACTGTATAACATCGCGCGCCCGTCGCCCACCCGCGCCTCGACTTGCAGCAAAAAATGTTGGCTGGCGACGCCGATCTGGTTTTTCAAGCGCGCTTCCAAGCTCAAATCGGCCGCGTTTAGAAATTCATCCACGTTCTTGTATCCGTCGGTGGGCCGATTTTCAAGCACTTGTTCGATGTCTTTGGGATCCTTGCCCTCCGCCAGGGCGGCTAATACCAGCGCCGGCGCGGTGTTGACGTTGAGCGGCGCGTCGGGAGGCAACGCGCACACCAGCGGGGATAATTTGTCGTACGAGTCTTGATCCACGCCCTTGATCTGCCGCAGTTCCGACACGCTCAGCATCGGGCGGTTGGCGGCCAGATAAGGCGGCGTCAGGACGTTGTAGTCGCTGTCCTCCGCGCCGTCGGGAAAAATCGGGTCCTGATCGGGATCGATCCAATCGACGATGGCTTGCGCCAGTTCCGGCTTGAGTTCGAGCCGGGCCAACAAGCGTTGCAGCACCTGAAACTGAGCTTCGTTCAAGCGGCCCTTGCCCGGCTCGGCCTCATCGGAATTTTGGGCTTGCGGCTCGGTCGGCGGGGGCTTTTTAGCTTGATCTTGAGCGGAATCCTTTCCGTCCGATTGCTTCGGTCGATCTTGCTTCGGGCCATCCGGAGGTGGGTTGTCGCCGGTTGGATTGTCCCGAGCGTCGTTTTCGGAGTTGGGGGATTGCGGCTTGGCTGATGTTTGCCAGAGGCTGTTGAGGTTGAAGCAGCCTTGCAGGTCGCGGATACGACCCGAAATCGTCGCTTCCTTGACCGGCAATAGCACCGATGCCTTGGCCCACGCCTCCTCGGGATGGTCGGTTTCGTTTTGTTTGCCGTCGCGCGCCAGCGCCAGCAAGGCCCATTGTTCCACGCCGAGGGTGTAGAGACGGGCTTGTTGTTGGTGTTGGAGGACCGTGCTGCGGCGGATGGCGGTCTGTTGCAAGGCGGCGAGGCCGGCGGCGGTGACGCTGGCGAGAAAGACGATCAACAAGACCGTGATCAGCGCGACCCCGCGCTGGCGCTGGAGGCCGGAACGCGAGTTCGCCGCCCGAACGCCGCCGCGCGCCGCGTCAGCCGGGCAGAAGCAGCAGCCGGGTGATTTCACCCCAATCCTCCAGCGTCAGACTGATTTCGATCGCCCGCGGCAGCGCTTCGCGAATTTTGCGGGCGTGGTCTTCGTCGGAGGCGAGCGGCGGCCATTCTTTCAGCCATTCCTTGGTTTGCAAGAACCGGACTCTGAATTCGCGAACCCGCTCCAGCAACAAGGTTTCGCGCGGTTCGCTCAAACCGCCGCGATCCAACACCTCCCAGTACAGCCGCCACAAACGCCCGTCCCGCAAGCGATACGCCACTCGCTGCAAGGTGGCGCGCGGCTGGCCGAGCGGGTTGTCCCATCCGGCGCGCGTCAGGATTAACCGGTCGGCCGCCAGTTCGCCGCCGAGCAGCGCGTTCTGAAAATCGCCGTATTCGTCGCGGACGGCGCGCGGCGCGGCCTGTTCGATGTCCTGCTCCAACCGAAACACCGCCAGCTGCACCGACGCCAGCCGGCGACCTTGCGTCTCCAGGGCGGCGCGCGTGGCCAGCACATTGCTCAAGCCGCTGTAGGCGGCGGTCGCCATGATCGCGAACACCGCAAGGGCGACCAGCAGCTCCAGCAGGGTAAAACCGCGCGCCGCGCCCTTCATGGCGGCTGGGTCCCCGATCTGGCGGCGCCGGGATGCAAGGGCTTGTCCGAAGTCGGTTGCGGGGTTGGAGCGGGGGCGGCGGGATCGTCGGGCGTGGATTCGTCCTCAGGCGGGCGGCCGCGGAAAGCCGATTGTTTGCTCAACACCGCGCCGCCTTCCTGGTCGCGGATCGTGACCTCCAGTTCGGTCAGATCGGGGTCGGTGGTTTTACGAAACCGCGTTTCCCAAAACCAGCTCCGATTGGCCAGTTCGGCGTTGCCCTTGCGCCCTCCCTCTTGCGGCCACGGCTCGGAATCCAGCAGCAGTTCGTTGATTTTATTGAGGCCGACCCAGCTGGCGAAGGTTTGGTCGCGCAGATAGCCGAAGGTGTTGATGCTTTGGGTGGCGATGCTGATGATCGCGCCCATGGTGATGGCCAGCACCGCCAGCGCCACCAAGACTTCCAGTAAGGTAAAACCGGCCGGGCGTTTCATCGGGTCACCGAGGCGCGGGTCAGCCGCCCCATCGCGTCGCCGGCCACGCGGTAGCGGGGGGCGTCCGGCTCTTGCTCGTCGGCGAGCCCGAAAACGGCGACGAACTCGGTGGCTTCGCCGCTGGCTAGCAACAGCACCTGCGGGACGGCTTTGGCGCGCCCGTCCGGCTTGGTCAGCGCCGCCGGTCGACCTTCGACCCAGAGCGACAAGGCCATGGCCTCAGGCAATCGATGTTCGATCAGCGCGCCGTCGGCGGCGGGTGCTTGCCATTGGCCTTTTTCGCCTTGACGCAAGATGGCGTAGCCGTTGCGGGCGAAGCGGATGCCGCGAAGTTCGCCGCTCAGAATCGCTTCCTGCTGGTGCAACTCGATCAGCGCCGTCAGCCGTTGGGCTTCTTCCACCAGCCGGTCGCGCGGCCCGCCGCCCACCGAAAGCAGGGCGAAGCTGGACAGGATGCCGACCAGCACCATCACCACCATGATTTCCAGCAGGGTGAAGCCCCGCGCCGGCGCGACCATTGCGACCCTCCGCGCCGGTTCGCTAATCGTCCAGATTCCAGTTGCCGATGTCGGCGTCCACGCCTTCGCCGCCCGCTTGGCCATCCGCGCCCAGCGAGTAAATGTCGATTTGGGCGTGCTGGCCGGGATTGAGATACTGATAGGGTTTATTCCAGGGATCTTTCGGCAACCTATCCAGATAACCGCCTTCTTGCCAGCGCTGCGCGTCGGCCGGTTTCTGCACCAGCGCCTCCAATCCCTGTTCGGTGGTCGGATAGCGGAAGTTGTGCAGGCGGTACAAATCCAACTGATTTTTGATCACCCGGATATCCTGTTTGGCCTTGACCACCCGCGCCTTGTCGGGATTGTCCATGATGCGCGGCACCACCACCGCCGCCAAGATGCTCAAAATGACCACCACCACCATGACCTCGATCAAGGTGAAGCCGCGCTGGCGCGATGCGAAGCGGTTTCGGCGGCGGCGGGCTTTAACAAGGCTAGACAACATCACGAATCTCCAGAATCCGGCCGTGAGGCGGTTGGGGCTCGGCGGCGTCAGCCGCTCAGGCGCGGCTCAACCGGTACAAGGCGATTTCGCTCAACAGATTGGGCCACAGCCGCGAGCCAAGCCACGCGCGGTGGGCGTGATCCAGCACCGTGCGTTCGAGGATGTCGATGCGCTTGCGTCGGCACAGCGCTTCGAAATCGCGGATAGTGAACAGATGAACGTTAGGCGTATCGTACCACTGATAGGGTAAGGTTTTGACCACCGGCATCAAGCCTTGCAGGGCGACTTGCGCCCGGCAGCGCCAGAAGCCGAAATTGGGGAAGGTGACGATGCCTTGACGGCCGACTCTGAGCATTTCATCCAGCAAGGCTTCGGTATGGCGTACCGCCTGCAAGGTCTGGGTCATGATGACGTAGTCGAAGCCGCCGTCGCTGAAATCGGCCAGGCCCGCCTCCAGATCGGCGTGAATCACGTTGACGCCGGCTTGGACGCACTTGATGATGTTGGCGGTGTCGATTTCCAAGCCGTAACCGCTGACTTGGCGGCGGTCGCGCAAGTAAGCGAGCAGCGCTCCGTCGCCGCAACCCAAATCCAACACCCGCGCGCCGGGGCGAATCCAGTCGCTGATCAGTTCCAGTTCAGGACGCATCGCCGTTCACCTCCCTGGCCACTCTGACCAGATAGGAGCGCAAGGTTTCATAGTAGAGCGGGATCGGCATTAAAAAAGCGTCGTGGCCGTATTCGGAGGGCACCTCGACGTAACTGACCTCGCGCCCGGCGCGCACCAGCGCCCGCACGATCTCGCGCGAGCGGGCCGGGGCGAACCGCCAGTCGCTGGTAAAGGAGATCACCAGAAAACCCGCCAGGGCGCGGTGGAAGGCGGCCGCCAGATCCTGATCGAAATCGGCCGCCGGATCGAAGTAATCCAGGGTTTTGGTGATCAAGAGATAAGTATTGGCGTCGAAGCGATCCACGAAGGCTCGGCCCTGATGGCGCAGATAGCTCTCCACCTGAAACTCGGTGTCGAAATTGAAATGGAAATTCGGGGTGGCCTCGCGCAGCTCGCGGCCGAATTTGGCGCGCATCCCTTCATCGGATAAATAGGTGATGTGCCCCAGCATCCGGGCGATCATTAAGCCCCGCCGAGGCACCACGCCGAATTCGTAGTAGTGGCCGTGATGAAAATCGGGATCGGACAAAATCGCCTGGCGCGCCACTTCGTTAAAGGCGATGTTTTGCGCCGAGAGGCGCGGCGCGGCGGCGATCACCAACGAATATCGCACCCGCTCGGGAAAGGTGATGGCCCATTGCATCGCCTGCATCCCGCCGAGGCTGCCGCCGATCACCGCCGCCCATTGTCGGACGCCGAGCCGGTCGGCCAGCCGGGCTTGGCTGCGCACCCAGTCCTTGACGGTGACGATGGGAAAATCCGGTCCGTAGGGTTTGCGGGTGTCCGGATTGATGGCGGTGGGGCCGGTGGAGCCCTTGCAACCGCCTAAGTTATTGCAGCAGACCACGAAAAAGGCGTTGGTGTCGATCGGCTTGCCCGGTCCGATGCAGTTGTCCCACCAGCCCGGTTTGCTCGGATCGCCATCGGCGTGGTAGCCGGCGACGTGGTGGTCGCCCGACAGCGCGTGGCAGATCAACACGGCGTTGCTGGCGTCGGGATTGAGCGCGCCGTAAGTTTCATAGACGATTTCGTATTCCGCCAGCGAGCGGCCGCAATCGAGCGCCAGCGGTTCGACGAAACGCGCGGTCTGCGGGCTGACCAGCCCGACCGAATCCGGAGGAAAAGTGTTCGGCATCGTGCTTCTGAACGGGGGTTGAGCCTTGAGGGATGGCGCGAAGACGGGGATGCCAGTCTAATCGGCGCCGGGACTGACGGCAACGGCTTAAGGCAGGATTAAATCCATAAAATTTTCATAGCGTTGGAATAGTGGGATGCTAAGGCGACGCGGCGGGCTCGATCCCTGGCGGCAGCCGGCGCGGGCCGGTGACCCGCAGCCGCTTGTCGCGGCTGGTCTGGCCGGCCAGCAAGGTGACCTGACTTTGGCCCACGCCGAACAAATCCGCCAGAAATTCCCGCAGCCGGGCGTTGGCTTTGCCATCCACCGGCGGGGCGGCGATGCGGACCCCGATTCGGTCGCCGCGCGGCTCCAGCCATTGATCGCGGCCGGCGCGCGGTTGGAGCCGAACGTTCAAAATCAAATCCGCGCCCTCCCAGCGGTAGCTGTCGAGCGCCATGGTTTCAGCGCGCTCCGACCCACAAGCCGAGTAAATCCTGGAGCAGCAAGCTGATGAAAATCAGCGCCACGATCGCCAGCATGGGCGATAAATCCACTCCCGCGATCGGCGGGAGCAAGCGTCGGGCCGGCTGCAGCAAGGGCGCGGTCAGTTGGGCCAGCAAGCGCGCCGCCGGATGGTAGGGATCTGGGTTGACCCAGCTCAGGATGGCCTGAATGATCAGCCCCCACAAGTAAATATTGATCAGCAGCTTGAACAGTTCGCCCGCCGCGATGAGGATCAAGCCGCCGATTCCGGCATCGCGACCGACGAGCAAGGTGACCAGCAGCACCTCAAGGAACTGCAAGACGAAGGCGAGCACCAGCGACGCCACGTCCAGCCCCTTGTAGCCCGGCACGATCCGGCGCAACGGCAACAACAGCGGATTGGTGATCCGCACCAGAAATTGCACCAGCGGGTTATAGAAATCCGCGCGGACGCACTGCAACAAAAAGCGCAGCATCACCGCCAGGATATAAAAGCCAAAGAGCGTCTGAATCAGAAAAATCGTAGCCGTCACGGTGAGTCCCCTAGTAAATCACCCAGTTCGCGAGACCGTTGCCGGGCCGCTTCCAGCGCCTTGGCCAGCAGCGCTTCCAGACCGCCCTCGCGAAGCACTCCCAGCGCGCGCTCGGTGGTGCCGCCCGGCGAGGTGACCCGGACGCGCAAGGTGGCGGGACTTTCCGCGCTTTCCAACGCCATCTTGGCCGCGCCGAAGGCGGTCTGCAGGGTCAGTAGCCGAGCCTTGTCCTCGTCCAGACCCAAGGCGAGCGCCGTCTGTTCCAGCGCTTCCATGACCAGAAAAAAATAAGCGGGACCGCTGCCGGACAGGGCGGTGACCGTATCCAGCAGCGTTTCGTCATCCACCCAAACCGTCACGCCGACCGCCCGCAGCAGCGATTCCGCCAGCTGGCGGTGGTCCTCGGTGACAAATTCGTTAGCGAACAGAGCGCTGGCGGCGCTGCCGACCAAAGCCGGCGTGTTGGGCATGGTCCGCACCAGCGCCAGCCTTCCCCCGCCCAGCCAACGGCGCAAATCCCGCTCGCGCACGCCGGCGGCGACGGAAATCACCAGCGGGGCGCGGGCTTGGAGCGCGGGCGCCAATTGTTCGGCGACGCCGCGCAAGATTTGCGGCTTGACCGCCAGGACCACAATGTCGGCGGCGGCGATGGCGGTTAAATTATCGGGGTCGGTATGAACGCCGTGGCGGCCGCGCAGAAATTCGCGCTGGGAGGCGTCCGGTTCGGCGACCCAGATCCGGCTGGGGTCGTGACCGCCGGCGATTAACCCGCCGATCAAGCTACGCGCCATGTTGCCGCCGCCGATAAAGGCGATAGGGAGTGCTTTCATCACCACCTCAGGGTGTGGGTTGGCAGGATTGCGAGTCGGCCCGAGCGCCGCGCCCTAGTACCGTAGAGCTTCAGGGTTTGCCAGCCGCCAGCCGGTTGATCTGCTCGCCGATACTGACAATGCGATTGTCGCTTTGATAGAGCGTGTAAATCCGTTGCTGGTCGCCGTTGCTAAGGCGCTGAAACGCGGCGTAGTCTTCCTTGGGTAAGCCCTCGCGCAGGGCGTTGTCGAACGCCGCGCGGTCCAATCCCGGCGCCAGCAATCGTTCGGACTCCGCGTTCGCCGCGGCGGATGCGAACGGAGCGGGATGGGTCTGGACGGTGATCAAAACCGCTGCCTGGTGCTTGGCGTCTTCTTCGATCTCGCGCAAATAATAGTCATCGGCGGCGAGCAGCGGCGCGGGCAGCGTCGCCGTGGCGATCAGCCAGGCGGCTAGAGACAGTTTTCGAATCGGGACGGGTGACGACATCGCTCGGTTTCCAGGACGATAAAACGTTTTTTGCCAGTCGTTTGAAGCTAATTTATGTTATGAACCCACTAGCATACTGTAAATGGCTCGTTCAGGCGCGGGGGCCGAACAGGGCGGTTCCGATCCGCGCCAGGGTGCTGCCTTCCGCGACCGCCGCTTCCAGATCGTCGGTCATGCCCATGGATAAGGTATCAAGCAGCAGACCCTCCGCAATCAATCGCTCCTGAAGCGCCCGCAAGCGGGCGAACGGTTCGCGCTGGGCCGCCAGGTCCGTCGAGGGCGCGGGGATCGCCATCAGACCGCGCAGCCGCAGGCGTGGCAGCGCCGAGACGGCCCGAGCGACGGCGGGGAGCTCCGCTGGATCCAGGCCGTGCTTGCTGGATTCCCGACTGATATTGATCTGAAGGCAGATGTTGAGCGGCGGCGGTCGGGCGGGCCGTTGCGCGCTCAAGCGCTCGGCGATTTTCAACCGATCCACGCTGTGCGCCCAGCTGAAACTCTCGGCGATGGCGCGGGTTTTGTTGGCTTGAATCGGGCCGATGAAATGCCATTCCAGATCGAGCGCCGCCAGCTCGGCCATTTTAGTCAAGGCTTCCTGAAGATAGTTCTCGCCGAAGCAGCGCTGGCCGGCGGCGGCCAAGGCGGCGATGGCCGCCGCCGGCCGGGTTTTACCGACCGCCAGCAGCCGGACCGATCCGGGCGGGCGCTGGAAGCGGCGTTCGGCGTCGCGGATGCGGGCCAGCACCGCGTGCAGGCGCTCGGCCAACTCAGTGTTCATATTCGAGGCTCCGGCTGGAATGCCGCGCGGTGTGACGGGAGGTTGCGCTATATACTATTCGAAATCGGCTTTTGAAAACCGCCCGCCAGCGGGCTACGCCAACATGTCCTTGCAGGAGCAACCGCCGTGACCCTCGACGAATTATTGAGTTTTTCCGTCAGCAACAATGCCTCGGACCTCCATTTATCAGCCGGACTGCCGCCGATGATCCGGGTGGATGGCGACGTGCGCCGCATCAATGTTCCGCCGCTCGAACACAAAGTCGTGCACGGTTTGATTTACGACATCATGAACGACAAGCAGCGCAAGGATTACGACGAATTCCTGGAATGCGACTTTTCGTTTGAAATCCCCAAACTGGCGCGGTTCCGGGTCAACGCCTTCAACCAGGATCGCGGCGCGGCCGGCGTGTTCCGCACCATTCCGACCCTGATCAAGAGCCTGGAAGATTTGGGTTGCCCGCCGGTGTTCCGGGATTTGATCTCCGCCCCGCGCGGGCTGATTCTGGTCACCGGCCCGACCGGTTCAGGAAAATCCACCACCCTGGCGGCGATGATCGACCACATCAACAAAAACGAATACGGCCATATCCTGACCATCGAGGATCCGATCGAATTCGTGCATCAAAGCCAGCGCTGCCTGCTCAACCAGCGCGAGGTGCATCGCGACACGCTCGGCTTCAACGAAGCGCTGCGCTCGGCGCTGCGCGAAGATCCCGACATCATTCTGGTCGGTGAAATGCGCGATCAGGAAACCATCCGCCTGGCGCTGACCGCTTCCGAAACCGGCCATTTGGTGTTCGGCACCTTGCACACCAGCTCCGCGCCCAAGACCATCGACCGGATCATCGACGTTTTTCCGGCCGGCGAAAAACCGATGGTGCGCTCGATGCTGTCCGAATCGTTGCGGGCGGTCATTTCGCAGGCGCTGCTCAAGAAAAAGGGCGGCGGGCGCACCGCCGCTTGGGAAATCATGGTCGGCGTGCCGGCCATCCGCAACTTGATCCGCGAGGACAAGGTCGCGCAGATGTATTCCTCCATTCAGACCGGCGCGGCTTACGGCATGCAGACGCTCGACCAGCATTTGCTGGAGCTGATCAAGAGGGGTCTGGTCAACCGCGACGAGGCCATCACCTACGCTCAGAATAAGGCATCGTTCCGTCAGGGATAACGCGGGATCGGCGGCACCGCCAGGCTAGAACGATGGTTTGTCGGGCGGCCGGCCGGAGTTCCCGCCGACACCCGCGCCGAGGCTGATGGTTTACAGGCTTTTGACGGGTTCGCGGGTCTGATAAGCCAGCCGATAATCGCCGGCCAATTCGCGCGCGCCGGCCAGCAGCGCGCGGCCGCCGCACGCGAACACCGTGACGTCAGCCACGCCTTGCGCGATGTCGAGCCAGCTGCGCGCGAGTTCCAAGACCTCGCCTTCAAAGCAGCCGGGCGCATCGCCGGCGGGGCACGCGAGCCGGCTGGGGATGGACCAGTCTTCCAACAAGGGTAAGGCGGCGATGGCGCCGGCCGGCAGGCCGGGCGTCATGATCCTGGAGGGCTGCGGTCGAAAGGGTAGCGGCGACGCCAGTTCGAACAGAGCGAAGGGTTTGGTGCGCGGTTGCCGGGCGCGTAGGACTCGCGCCAGGAACACGATGGGCGCAATACCCTCGCCATCGGCTAACAGCACGGCGCGGGGTGTGGCGGCGGCGGCATCGAACGGCTCGCCGAACGGTCCGCCGACAGCGGCTTCGCGCGCCGTGGCCGGCATCGAGGCGCCGCGTTGCAGGCAATCGGCCCAGCCCTGGTGGGGAGATGGCTGTAGCACCGCCCAAGCCGTCCCGTCGATTCCCAAAAAATGGCCGGGTTGCAGGGCGGCCGCCAAGCGGGTGCTGACCCGCAACAGGGCATAACCGCCAGGATAGGTTTGGTGGGACAGCACGAGGTCGGTTTTTGCCAGGGTTTCGTTCATGCTTGGTCGATCAGGATTTAATCCTGGCCACCTTCATAAATCACCCGACCTTCCAGCAACACCTGGGTAACCCGGCCGGGCAAGTCCCAGCCCAGGAACGGGCTGTTCTGACCCCGGCTGCGCAAGTGGTCGGCCGTCACCCGCCACTCCCGGACCGGGTCGAAGACGCAAACATCGGCCGGCGCGCCGATCCCCAGATGGCCCCGATCCAAGCCCAGGATGCGAGCCGGTCCCCAAGTCAGCCGCTCCAACGCCGCCGGCAGCGCCAGCGCGTCGGTCCGGGTCAGGTGCAGGCTCAAACTCAACAAGGTGTCCAGGCCGGAGATGCCGGGTTCGGTGTCGCCGAAGGGGGCTTGCTTGGCGTCGGGATCGTGGGGTTGATGGTCCGAGCACAGCGCGTCCAACGCTCCGCTGGCCAAACCGGCGCGCAGGGCGTCCCGGTCGCGTTCGCCCCGCAGCGGCGGGCAAACGTGACAGCGGCTGTCGAAGCCGGCCAGATCGATTTCGCTCAGATGCAGGTGATGGATGGCGACATCGGCGGTCACCGGCAACCCTTCAGCCCGCGCCCGCGCCACCAGCTCCACCGAGCGGGCGCTGGAGAGCCGGCAAAAATGCACCCGCACCCCCAGATCGCGGATCAGTTCCAGATCGCGGGCGAGCACGCCGGTTTCCGCCGCCGCCGGCACGCCGGACAAACCCATCCGGGTCGCGACGCGGCCCTCGTGAGCCAATCCCTGACCCAACCAAGGATCGAGCGGCGTCAAAAACACGGTCAGATCGAAGGTGGCGGCATATTCCAGCGCCCGCCGCAACACCCGGGTATTGGCGATCGGACGGCCGCCGTCGCCGACGCCGACGCAACCGGCCTCCTTGAGGGCGGCCATCTCCGCCAGCCGCTCGCCGCGCAAACCGTGGGTCAGCGCGCCCAGCGTCAGCACCCGCGCCTGACCGGCCGCCTCGGCGCGGCGGCGGATCCATTCCACCACCGCCGGTTCGTCGATGACCGGGTCGGTGTCGGGCGGACAGACCAGCGTGGTGATGCCGGCGGCGGCGGCGGCGCGGGCTTCGCTGGCGATGGTCGCCTTGTGTTCGTGTCCGGGTTCGCGCAGCCGGGCGCAGAGGTCGATCAGGCCGGGGCAGACCACGCGCTCGCGGGCGTCGATCAGCCGCTCGACGCTGAAACCGTCCGGCGGCCGACCGATGCCGGCGATCCGGCCGTCCGCGATGAAAACATCGGTCACCATGTCGATCTGATGGGCCGGATCGATCACCCGGCCGCCGCGAATCACGGTGCGCATCAGAGATTCTCCCCGGCCGGGTGAGCGTGGTTGCCCAAGGTGATCGACATGATCGCCATCCGCACGGCGATGCCGTTAGTAACTTGTTCCAAAATGACTGATCGCGGCCCGTCGGCCACCCGTGAATCGATTTCCACGCCTCGGTTGATCGGGCCGGGATGCATGACGATGGCGTCGGGCTTGGCCAGCGCCAGCCGCTCCTCGGTCAGGCCGTAACGCTCGAAAAATTCCGGTTCGCTCGGCAGCAGCGCGCCTTCCATCCGCTCCTTCTGCAAGCGCAACATCACCACCACATCCACATCCTTCAAGCCCTCGCGCGGGTCGAGAAACACCCGCACTCCCAGGCTTTCGACGGCGAACGGCAACAGGGTGCGGGGCGCGACGACCCGAATCTCGGCGACGCCGAGAATGTTGAGCGCGTGGATCAGCGAACGCGCCACCCGCGAGTGCAGGATGTCGCCGACGATGGCGACTTGGAGCTTGGCGAAATCCGGTTTGTGGCGGCGGATGGTAAAGGCGTCCAGCATTCCCTGCGTGGGATGGGCGTGGCGGCCGTCGCCGGCGTTCAACACCGCGATGTGCGGTTTGACGTGTCGGGCGATGAATTCCGCCGCGCCGCTTTGCTGGTGGCGCACCACGAACATATCGCACTGCATCGCCTCGATGTTGCGCAAGGTATCCAGCAGCGACTCGCCCTTGACCGCCGACGATTGCGCGATATTGAGGGTGATCACATCGGCGGACAGGCGCTTGGCGGCCAGTTCGAAAGTGGTGCGGGTGCGGGTGCTGGCCTCAAAAAACAGATTGACCACCGTTTTGCCGTGCAGGGTGGGCAGTTTCTTGACCCGGCGCTCGGCGACCCCGTGCAGCGATTCGGCGGTATCGAGTATCTCGATCAGATGCCGGCGGCTCAAGCCTTCGACGGTCAGAAAGTGTCGCAAGCGGCCTTGGCGGTCCAGTTGCACGTCGGAAGCGCTCATGGTGTGTTTTGCAGCAACAGTTGCAAGGGTTCGGGTCCGGTCAGTTGGATGTGGCTGCCGGCGGGCAGCTCCAAGCGCGAACCGGCGACGTGCGCCTCGATTGGCAACTCGCGGCCGCCGCGATCCACCAGCACCGCCAGCAGCACCGACGCCGGCCGGCCGTAGTCGAACAGCTCGTTCAACGCGGCGCGGATGGTGCGGCCGGTGTAGAGCACGTCATCGACCAACACCAAATGGCGGCCGTCCACGTCGAACGGCAGTTCCGAGGGTTTGACCTGGGGATTGACGCCGATCCGGCTGAAATCGTCGCGGTAAAAGGAAATATCGAGCTTGCCGAGCGGCGCGGCAACCTCGAGCCGCTGGCGCAAGCGGTCGGCGACCCAGACGCCGCCGGTGTGGATGCCGACCAGCGCCGGCTCGCCGATCCCGCGCCGGGCCAGCAGCTCCCGCAGTTGCACCGCCATCGCCTCGATCAAGAATTCGGCGTCGCGCATGAGCAGGGATTCCGTTGTTGGTTGAACCAGCTTTCCAAAATGACCGCCGCGGCCCCGGCGTCCGAGCCGGGATCCCGCCGGCGCGCGCGGCCGCCCGGCGATTCGAACGACCGCCGTTCGGCTTCCCAGGACGATAGCCGCTCGTCGATAGTGGCGACCGGCAGGCCGAAGCGGCCGTGCAACTGACGGCCGAACCGCAACGCCGCCTCGGTCACGGCATTGGCGCTGCCGTCGGCGTGGCGCGGCGCGCCGACCACCAGCACATCCGGCCGCCATTCGGCGATCAATCGGCCGATGGCTTTCCAATCGATGCCCCGATCCCGACCTGGCAGCACGCACAAGGGGCGGGCGGAACCGGTAATGGCTTCGCCGGTCGCGACGCCGATGCGGGCCAGGCCGAAATCGAAGCCCAGCGCGGCGTGCCCCGGTCGAACCGTCGCGGCCGGTCCGCGATCAGGCGTGACCGGCATTGGAAGACAGCAAGTTCAGATCGACGCCTAACAAGGCGGCGGCGGCGGCCCAGCGTTGCTCGCTGGGTTTGTAAAATAGAATATCGGGATCGGCCGGGGTCGATAGCCAGGCATTCTCCGCCAGCTCCCGTTCCAACTGACCCGGCCCCCAGCCGGCGTAGCCGAGGGTGAGCAGCCAGCGTTCTGGCCCTTCTCCGCGCGCCACCGCCTGCAGGATGTCGCGGGATGTGGTGATGCCGATCTGCTCGGTCACGTGCAGCGTCGCGCCCCACTGACCGATCGGGCTGTGGATGACGAAACCTTGTTCCGGTTGGACCGGACCGCCTTGATAGACCGGCAAGGCGGCGAGGTCGGATCGGTCGGTGCGGATTTGCAGGTGCTCCAGCAACTGGCCGAGCGACAGGCCCAGCGGCCGGTTGATGATAAGACCCAGCGCGCCGCTGGCGTTGTGTTCGCTGATGTAGGTTACCGTCTGAAAAAAATTGGGGTCGGCCAGAGCGGGCATGGCGATCAGAAACTGATTGGTCAGATAGGTGGTTTCGATCATGGGGATAGTATCGGAATTCGCCAGGTTCTTGACAAGCCGGGCGTCGTGGCGCTGGCGGACGCCGGATTGGCCCCGTCGGTCCAATGCCGCATGAGGCTTGCGAACCGGGCGCTATCCCGCGAAACCTCACGGCCCATAACGCGCCTTGTCGGGAAAAATCCAGCGTACGCCGCCGCGCGGGTCCGGCTGGTCGCCGAGGTAGCGCGGGATCAAGTGCAGGTGCAGGTGCGGCACCGTCTGACCGGCCGCCGCGCCTTCGTTGACGCCGATATTGAAGCCGTCGGGTCGGTGGTCCGCCAGCAACGCCGCCCGGATCTCGGTGAGCAGTTGCCCCAGCTCGACCCATTCCACCATATTCAAGTCGAACAGCGAAACCACATGCCGGCGGGGAACCAGCAGGGTATGCCCCGCCGACACCGGAAAGGCATCGCGGACGGCCAAAACGCGCGCGGTCTGGCCGACGATGCGCTCCGGCGGCAACGAGCAAAACGGACAAGCGTCAGCGGACATGACAGTTCTTGGCCCTTTTGGTGAAGATTTAGCAGTGGGTCAGCGGGTTCGCAACCGGCCGCTCGGTTCGAAGCGCCAGGGCCTGGCGATATGCAGGACCTCGTAACGCTGGCGCAGCGACGCCGAGAAAGGGGCGTAGGGCGCGCCGAGCCTGACGATCCGTTGCGCCGCTCGGTCCAGTTCCGCATTGCCGGAGGAACGGATGATGCGAACCTCTTGCAAGGAGCCGTCAGCGCGGATGGAGACATCCAAAACCGGGCCGGTACTCAGATTTAAGTGGCGGGCGACTTCGGGAAAATTCAGTTCTCCGATCTGTTCGACCTTGCGCGTCCAGGCCGCGATATAAAAACCTTCCAGGGATTGGGTGTCGTTAGGATTGACCCGCTTGTCGCGAACGCCCGCATTCTCACGGCGTTGGTTTTCCGCTTCGAGGGTGGCGACTTGGCTCAATAACGCGCTGGCGTTCGAGCGGCCGCGCGCGCCGGCGCTGGCCGGCGGATTGCCCGCACCTTTCGTCGTCCGTTCCGCCGTTCGGTTCAAGCGGCCTGGTTCGCCGGCCGTGGAGGGAGCGGCCGCTGTGACGGCGGACGCAGGCGCGGATTTTACCGGTGGCGGCGCGGCGGGCGGTTTGACCGGCGGCGAGCCAGCAAGGTTTGGCTCGGCTTTTAGCGGCGGTTTGGGTTTGGGCGGCGCGCTCGGTGGCGCGCTCGGTGGCGCGCTGGCGCGCGGCGTTCGCGCGGTGTTGACCGTAACCGGCGGCTTGGCGAGCGCGGGTGGCTTGGGCAAGAGTTTGCGCGCTGGCGTCGCGGGGGGCGGAACGGAAGGCCCGGCTGAAGGCGCGCGCGCCGGCGCGCGAGGTTTCGGAGCGGCTGGCCGAACGGGCGCGGACGCGGGCAGATGGGGCGATGGGGCGACGGTTGCCGGTCCGGAAGGCGGTGCGACCACCGGTGTTTCGACGCCAGCGCCAAGCGGCGCAAGCGCGGGCTCGGACGGGCGTGCCGAGGTGTTTGAAGCCGTCGGTTCCGGCGGGGGCGGCCGCGCCGCTGGCGCCAATAGCACCACATCAAAGCGCAACGGTTTGGGAAAATGCAGCGCCCACCAGCCGGTCGGGCCGGCGAACAGCAAGAGCGCGTGCAGCCCGAGCGCCAGCAGCGAAGCCAGCGCGAGCCGGCTGATGGGGTCTTCAGCGCTGGCGATCATCCCGTTGCTCGACCACCGATCACCTCTCAACGTCGCAAGCGCCCTTCGATGGCGGCCATCAAGTCCCCGCCGATATCCAATCCGAATTGCGCGTCCAATTCCCGCGCGCAGGTGGGGCTGGTGACGTTGATCTCGGTCAGATACTCGCCGATCACATCCAAGCCCACGAACAGCAATCCCATTTCGCGCAACCTCGGGGCCACTTGCGCGCAAATCCAGCGGTCGCGCTCCCCGAGAGCCACGCCTTCGCCGCGCCCGCCCGCCGCCAGATTGGCGCGGGTCTCGCCCGCTTGCGGGATCCGGGCCAGCGCGTAAGGGACCGGCTCGCCGTCGATCAGCAGGATGCGCTTATCGCCGGCGGTCACTTCGGGAATATAGCGCTGCGCCATGGTCGAGCGCCGTCCGTGGCCGGTGAGCGTTTCCAAGATCACATTGAGATTGGGATCGTTCTGGCGCAGCCGGAACACCGACGCGCCGCCCATCCCGTCCAGCGGCTTGACCACGATGTCGTGATGTTCGTTGAGAAAGGTCTTCAACCGAGCGGGATCGCGGGCGACCAGCGTCGGCGGGCAGCATTGCGGGAAGTGCAGGGCGAAAAACTTTTCGTTGGCGTCGCGCAGGCTGGCGGGCTTGTTGACCACCAGCACCCCGGCGGCTTCGGCCAACTCCAACAGATAGGTCGTGTAGATGTACTCCATGTCGAACGGCGGATCCTTGCGCATCAACAGCACATCCAGTTCCGCCAGCGCCAGTTCGCGCTCGTCGTCGAACGCGAACCAGGCTTGTTTGTCGTTCTTGACCCTCAACGCGCGCGACCGGCCGAACGCTTGGTTGCCGCGCGCGTACAAATCGGCCTGTTCGAAATAATGCAAATCCCAGCCGCGCGCCTGGGCCGCCAGCAGCATGGCGAGGGTCGTGTCTTTTTTGACGCTGATGGTGGCGATGGGGTCCATCACCACACCGAGTTTGACAGTCATGGGCAGCGGGTCCACCAGGTTGCGGGAGAGGAGTGCGCGCTAACGGGCGCGGTTGTTTCGGCATGAAATATGCCTGTTATCGAAAAATTGGCCAGCAGTAGAACGATTGTTACGGTTTCCGACATGGCATCATCGCCGTGAGTATGTTAAAAACAAACCGATCAATGGTATTAATCCATAAACGCGGCCTCGTGCTCCACGCCAACATTCAAGGATAACAGCGATTTCCAGTCGGGTCGCGCGACGGTCGTCCGACTCTAGAGTTTCGCGATTTGAGGACAGTGATGTGGCAGATGCGGTCATAACTCCCTCCACGGCGTCGTCTCCGCCGCACCCGTTCGATGTTCTGCTGCAGCTCGACCGGCGCATCCGCGAGCGCGCGCCGGCGGCGGCCAGCGCGCAGCTGTCTGAAATCAGAGGGCAACTGGCCGCGCGCCTAAGTTCCTGGAACCTGCTATTCTCGATGGATGACGTCGCCGAAATTATCCCCATCCCGCGCAGTATCACGCGGGTTCCGGGGGTGAAGCGCTGGTTGCTCGGCATCGCCAACCTGCGCGGCAAGGTGATCTCGGTTTCCGACTTGCGGGATTTTCTGACCGGCCGGTCCACGATGCAACTGCCGGCGAGTCAGTTGGTCGTGCTCCGATCCGGAGAGTGGGATTACGGATTGCTGGTGGATGAGATCATCGGGATGCGGCATTTTGGCTCCCAGCATCGCTTGCCGTCGCTCGACGCCGTCGAGGAACCGTTGCGGCCCTATGTCACGGAGGCTTTCTGGAGCGACAACCTTTGCTGGATGGTCTTCAACACGGGAAAACTATTGGCGGAGCCCGGATTTTTGAACGCGGCCGGCTAGCGTTGTTTTCAGAATCGATTTCCCCGCCGGACCAGCGGGCGGGGCGGTCATCAGGATCAAGCTTAACGAGAAAGAAAAATGCGTGATTTGCAAGATCGTTCGGCGTTGAAAGGAATGTCTTTCACCTATTTGGCGCTGTTGGGTGCGCTGGTGCTCTTCATCGTGCTGATGGGCGTCATCTTTACTCTGCTGGAACGTCAGGACCGGCAGAATGAAATCTATTTCAAACTCGTGGGCGAGCAGCGTTTCCTCTCGCGTTCGCTGGTCACCGAGGCGCTGGAGGCCGCGCGCGGCAAGGAGGCGGCGTTCGCCAAGCTCAAGGAAGGCCGCGACCGCTTCGAGCAGGCGCTGAACGATCAAAAGAGCGGCAGCGCGGCGTTGGGGCTGTCGCCCGCGCCGTCGGCGGTCCGCTCGCAGCTGGAGGAACTGGAAAACCGCTGGAAGCCGGTCAAGGCCGATCTGGATACCTTGATGGCCGGCCGCGACTCGGTGATGGCGGTCAGCAACTTTGTGCCGCTGCTGGAAAGCTCCCTGACCCAGATCGTCACTCTCTCCGACGAAATCGCCAAGAATATGTCCAACAACCGGGCCGATTCCAAGCAAGTCTATTTGGCCACCAATCAATTGCTGCTGGGACAGCGCATCGAGAGCGATCTGAAACGGATGTTGAGCGAGGGCGGCGCCGGCGTCGCCGCCGCCGCCGACCGGTTCGGGCGCAACGTCAATTTATTCGGGCGGATTTTGAAGGGCCTGCGCGACGGCGACGGCCGGCTCGGCGTCGATCGGGTCGGACTGCCCGACAGCGTGGGCAAAATCGCCGACCTCACCGAACGCTTCGGCTCGCTCGAAGCCGAAACCGGCCGCATCACCGAATTCGCGCCGGAACTGGTCAAGGTGCAGAGCGCCGCGCAGGACATCTCCCAGAAAGGCGACGCGCTGTTGGAGGCGACCACCAAATTGTTCGAAGCCTACTCCACCAGCAGCCGCCAGTTTCATCTGTTCGGCATCCCGCTCAACTATCAGATCGCTTATTTGCTGGGCGTGCTCGCCTTGATTCTGCTGCTGGCGCTGGTCTATCTGCAAAATCGCGAAAGCCGGCAACGGCTGCTCGACAGCGAGCTGCGCAAGCAAGAAACCGAGGAACAAAACCGCCGCAACCAAGACGCGATCCTGCGTTTGCTCGACGAACTCGGCAACCTCGCCGAAGGCGATCTGACCGTGCAGGCCAGCGTCACCGAGGACATTACCGGCGCCATCGCCGATTCGGTCAACTACGCCATCGAAGCGCTGCGCGATTTGGTGTCCACCATCAACAACACCTCGGGGCTGGTGGCCGGCGCGGTGCAGGAGACCAGCGCCATCGCCGACCGGCTGGCCAAATCCAGCGAAATCCAGGCCCGCCAGATCGAAAACGCCAGCGCCACCGTGACCCAGATGGCGCATTCGATGGACGACGTCTCCTCCAAAACCGCGTCTTCCGCCGAGGTGGCCGAAAAGTCGGTGGGCATCGCCCACGAGGGCGGCGACCGGGTGCGCCGCACCATCAACGGCATGAACGCCATCCGCGAGCACATTCAAGACACCTCCAAGCGCATCAAGCGCCTGGGCGAGTCCTCGCAGGAAATCGGCGACATCGTGGCGCTGATCAACGACATCGCCGATCAGACCAACATCCTGGCCTTGAACGCCGCGATCCAAGCCTCGGCGGCGGGCGACGCCGGCCGCGGCTTCGCCGTGGTCGCCGACGAAGTGCAACGCTTGGCCGAACGCTCCAGCAACGCCACCAAGCGGATTGAGACCCTGGTCAAGACCATTCAGGCCGACACCAACGAAGCGGTCATTTCCATGGAAAAGAGCACCGCCGAGGTCGTCGGCGGCGCGGGCTTGGCCGAAAAGGCCGGCGAGGCGCTGGAGGAGATCGAGAAAGTTTCCGCCAACCTCGCCGAATTGATCGACGAAATTTCCAAATCCGCCGGACAAGTCTCGGAAATGGCCTCGCGGGTATCGACCGCGATGATTTCGATCAACGAGATTACCGGGCAGACCGCCGAAAGCAGCGTATCGACCGCTTCCGCCATCGGCAAGCTCAACCAACTGGCGCGGGAACTGCGCCAAGCGGTCGCCGATTTCCGGCTCCCGGAATAGCGGTGACGACGCAATCCGACGGTCGAAGACCGCTCAGCCCGATCCCGATCAAACCGGCTTCGAGCGAAAACGGTCGGTTGGCTAGGCTATCCGCGCGGAGGTAGCGTGATGAGTTCGCATCGTGTCGCCGACAAACCCCTAGACGCCATCAAGGAAGCGATGCTGTTGGCCGTGCAGGGGATCAGGCACCATTTGGACGCCTATCGCAAGGAGCCGGCCGATCCCGCTCCGCTGGAAGCGATGATCGACGCCATCGCGCAAATTCGCGGACCCCTGCAAGCGCTGGAACATCGGAAAGCGGTGGTGTTGATCGATGAGCTGCGGGTGCTGACGCTCGGTTTGATCAAGGGCAAGTTCCAACACTGCGAGCCGTCGTTGCTGCAAGAGGCCGCCGTCCAGCTGACCGATTATCTGACCTTCTCGCTGGAGCCGGGCCAGCGGCGGGCGGAGCCCGAACTGTCCCGAATGATCGAGATGCTGCGTCACGTGCGCCAACAAGAGGCGGCGAAGACGGGCGGCGCGGCGCGGATCGTCGCCTCCGACACCGCCCGTTACGGCATTCTGGATGCGCTCAAACGCTTGCAAAAAAGCGTGGCGAGCGATTTTGAGGGTCTGATCGAACAGCCGAAATCCTGGATCTGGTTGCGCGACGAACTGAGGAATCTACGCCGGCTGCTGGCCGAGCAGGATTTGACCCGTCCAGCGTGGGGTTGCGACCGGCTGGAGCGGATCGCGGATGCCTTGGGCTGCGGAGCCGAGGCGTACCGATCCTTGGCCAGCGGCATTGTCGGGGAGATTTTGGCGGCGCTGGGCCATTATTTGGAGCCGCTGGATAGCAGCCGTCCCGCATCCGTCACGGTGTTGGATGGGATGGAAGAACACCTGGACCAGCTGGAAACCTTGCTCGGATTGCCGCCGCTACCCTTGATCGCGTCGAACGCCGCGCCGCCGGTGATTCCCTTGAAGGTGGACGCTATTCAGGAAGCCGATCTCGAGCTTGCGCTGGAGCTGGAGCCGCCAGCGGTCAATCCGGCCGATCTCGCGGGTGGCGATGAGCGCGCGCCGGTCGAGTTGAATTTGGAGCCGCGCGGATCCGCCGCGACTGTGGTCGAACAACGGGAGAACGGCGCGACGCCGATCGAGCTGCGTTTTGAGCCGCAGCCCGCTGGCGACGTCACGATGGACCGGACGCCAGATCCGGCGCTGGAGGAGTGGTCGGCGCCGTCTTTTTCGAACGACTCATCGGTCGCTAGCGACTTGCAACCACCGGTCGAGGATTTCAATCCGGAATTCGGAAGGTTGAGCCTGAGTCCGGCGGAAGCGGATGAGGCCGAAACCGCTGAAGCCGAACTGGCGGGCGCGGACGGCCGGCTTCGGTGGACTGAAGCGGTGGAAACGAATGAGTTCGAAACTGCTGAACCGGAATCCGTTTCGACCTCGCCGACCGAGCAAACCAGCGCCGAATTGATGGCGTTGATCGGCGTGGACGATTCCGACCCCGAATTCGTCGACGTGTTTCTGGAGGAAGCGCGCGAGGAGCTTAAGGTCATCCAGGATCACGTGGGCCTATGGCGGACTCAAGCTCACAACCGCGAGCTCGCTACCACCTTGCGTCGGGCCTTTCACACGCTCAAGGGCAGCGGCCGCATGGTGGGCGCGACCGTCATCGGCGATTTCGCCTGGGAATACGAAAATCTGCTGAATCAGGTGTTGAGCGGCGCGCTGAGCCCGAGCCCGGCTATTTGCGAGGCGGTCGGCATGGCGGCTTCGGCGCTGGCCCCGCTGGTGGGCGCGACCGCGCTGCGCGGCGGCGAGATCGACGCCTTGCGGCCGCTGGTGGCCCGAGCGCAAGCCTTGGCGCAAGCCGATGCCTTGGAGCCGGTTACCGCCCCGCCCTCGGCGCGCTTCGAAGCGGTTTCAAGCAAACCGGAACCCGTCGAAGAACCGCGCTCGGGTCGCCGGGTGACGCAGATCGATCCGGAGTTTCTGGAAGTCTTCATGGAGGAAGCCCGCGAGGAATTGCAACGCATCGAGCAGCAACATGCCATCTGGCGGCAAAACTTGGACGACCAGCCGGCAGTGACCACCTTGCGCCGCGCGTTTCACACGCTCAAGGGCAGCGGCCGCGTGGTGGGCGCGACCGAAATCGGCGACTTCGCCTGGGAATTCGAAAATCTGTTGAATCAGGTTTTAGGCGGCGGACTGCCGGCCTCAACGGCGGCAGCCGATCTGGTGGGCGAAGCGGGCGGCGCGTTGGAGCGGTTTCTCGAACAGCCCGCGGACAGGGGCAACGAGGCGACCATGCAGGCGCTGGTCGCGCGGGCGCAAGCCCTGTTGCAAGGCGCGCCGGCGCCCGCTCCGGCCCCGCCCGTTCCGGTCGCGCCGACCCAACCGCCGCCCGCGCCGCTCAAGCCGGCGCGGACCGTGGAGCTCAAGCCGGCGGCGGTTTCGGAAGCGGCCGCGCTGTCCGATCCCGATCAGGAGCTGATACAGGTCTTCCAGTATGAAGCGGCCGAAATTCTCGACGCCAGCGATTTGATTTTGCAGCGGCTGGCGGCGGAGGAGGAGGCAGCGGATCACGCCGCGCTGTTGAACGACTTGCGCCGGAGCATGCACACCCTCAAGGGCGGTTCGCGCATGTCGGGTTTCATGGCCATCGGCGATTTGGCGCACGCCGCCGAGTCGGTGCTGGACGCGCTCGGCAAAGGCGGCGGGCACGCCTCGCCGATCGTGCTCGAAACCCTGCAACACACTCTGGATTCCCTGAATCGAATGCTGGCGCAGGCTGCGTCCAGCGGCGAGGATCCGACCGCCGCAACCCCGTTGATCCACGATCTGCACCGGCTGGGCGACGCCATCGCCACGGGCAAGCCGATCACCGAACTGCCGGCGTCCGTGACGGCTGTTGAGCCCGCGACCGAGCGGAGCGCCGCCCAGCGGCCGGCGCCGGCCCCGCCCGCAGTCCAGACCATCACCGAACTGGATCAGGAACTCATTCAGGTTTTCAAGACCGAGGCCGGCGAGATTCTGGATTCCAGCGACGCCATCCTCAACCGCTTGCGCGAGGCTCCCAACAGCGTCGAGTTGCTCAACGACCTGCGCCGCGAGATGCACACGCTCAAGGGCAGTTCGCGTATGGCCGGCTACATGACGGTCGGCGAGTTGGCGCACGCCGCCGAGTCGATCCTGGACGGCTTGGGCAAGGGCGCCGTGCAAGGGTCGGCGCGGACCATGGACCTGATCCAGCGCGCCTTGGATCGCCTGCATCAGATGCTGGCGGGCGTCTTGGGCGGCGAGCAGCCGCCGGCGCAACGCGAGTTGATCGAGGAGCTGCAAGGCGTGAGCGGCGTTAAGAGCGCCGAGCCCCGGTCGCGGCCGCTGTTGCCGGCGGTGAGCGCCACCCTGACCGCGGCGGCGGCCGCCGCCGCGCGTCCCCCCGAAAGAGCCGTCGCCCCCGGCGCGACCTCGGCCGACAGCATCCGGGTCAGCGCCGCTTTGCTGACCACCTTGGTCAACCAGATGGGCGAGAGCAGCATCTTCCGCTCCCGGATCGATCAGGGCGTGGGCGCGATCAGCTTCAATCTCGGCGAATTGGAGCAAACCATTATCCGGTTGCGCCGCCAGGTCACCCACCTCGCGAATCAGGCTGAAGCCCGGATCCAATCGCGGCAAGACCAAAGCGCCAAGGCGCACGAGGTGGAGTTCGATCCGCTGGAGTTGGACCGCTTCACCGAATTGCAACAGGTCAGCCGCTCGCTGATGGAAATCGCCGACGACTTGGGCAACATCGGCAACGCCATGGGCGAGCACGCGCGGGAAGTCACCACGCTGCTGGACCAGCAAGGCAAGGTCAACAAGGAAATCCAGCAGGGGTTGATGCGCACCGGCATGGTCCGGTTCGGCAGCATCGTGCCCCGCTTGCGGCGGGTAGTGCGCCAGTCGGCTCAGGAGTTGGGCAAACGGGCCGAACTGCTGGTCGGCGGCGAAGAGGCCGAAGTCGACCGCAACGTGCTCGAAAACATGGTCGCGCCGCTGGAGCACATGCTGCGCAACTCGCTGGCGCACGGCATCGAGACGCCGGAGCGCCGCCGGCAGGACAACAAGCCGGAAATCGGCACCATCACCCTGACCCTGCGCCGGGAGGGCGCGGAATTGGTGCTGGAACTCGGCGACGACGGCGTGGGCCTCAATTTCGAGGCGATCCGGACCAAGGGCGAGGAAAAGGGCCTGTTGTTGCCCGATCAGCCGGCGACCCAGGAAGAATTGATCGCCTTGCTGTTGCGCCCCGGTTTTTCCACCGCCACCTCGGTCACCCAGATTTCCGGGCGCGGGGTGGGCATGGATGTGGTCAACGAAGCGATCCGCGCCATGCGCGGCGCGCTGCTGATCGAAACCGAACCCGGTCAGGGCACCCGCTTCATCATCCGCTTGCCGTTCTCGCTGGCGGTCACCCAGGCGCTGCTGGTGCGGGCGGGCGAGTCGATTTTCGCCATTCCGCTGCTCAGCATCGAGTTGGTGACCCGGCTCCAGGAAAGCGAATTCAAGGCTTATCTGTCCGGCGAGCCGCTCCAGCACCGCTACAGCGAGCGCAACTACCCGATCCACAACCTCGGCTTGTTGATCGGCGGCGAGCAAATCCAGTCCTTCGACGAGGTTTCCGACCGCCGGCCGCCGACTTTGTTGTTCCGCAGCGCCGAGGCGAGCGCGGCCTTGCAGGTCGAGGCGGTGCTGGGCAACCGGGAAATCATCGTCAAGCCGGTCAGCCCGCAGTTCAACGGCGTACCCGGTATTTCGGGCGCGACAGTGCTCGGCGACGGCCGGGTGGTGGTGGTGCTGGAGCTGGCGGCGCTGGTGCGCAACATCGGCTCGCACGGCCAGCGTCAAGCCGAAACCCGCGCGCTGCGCCAGGCGCGGCAGGAGACTCGTCCAGACAAGATCAGCGTGATGGTGATCGACGATTCGATCACCATGCGCAAGGTCACCGCGCGGATTTTGGAACGCCACAACATCGAAGTCGTCACCGCCAAGGACGGTCTCGACGCGGTGGCGATGCTGCAAACCCAAGTGCCCGATCTGGCGATCCTCGATATCGAAATGCCGCGCATGGACGGATTCGAGGTCGTGGCGCACGTCCGCAACCAGCCGAGCTTGCGGGCCATGCCGATCATCATGGTGACCTCGCGCTCGGGCGACAAGCACCGCGAACGGGCGATGAAATTGGGCGCGACCGATTATTTGACCAAGCCTTATCAGGAAGAGCAGTTGATGCAATCGATCCGCCGGATTCTCGGCGAGCGCGCCTTGGAATTGATTAGCTAAGAGCCGCCAGAACCCGGCGGCGACCGCGCCGCCGGTTTTCGCGCACCGCATGGACACCGTTATGGATGCTGCTGAAAATCTCCGCTGTTTGTTGATTTCGGTCCAGGGTGGTCAAGCCATCTTGCCCAACAGCGTCATCGTCGAAGTATTGCCGTTCGCGACGCCGCTGAAGATCGAATCCGCGCCGCACTGGGTGGTCGGCGCGATGCTGTGGCGCAACCTCACCACCCCGCTGATCAGCCTCGGCCGGTTGATCTTCCGGGTGTCGGCCGAGTCCGATCTCAATTCGCGAATCATCATCGTCAACACCTTAAGCGCCGATGCCCGCCTCCCCCACTTCGGGATTTTGGGCACCTCGGCTCCGCGCCCCATCAACCTGCAACGCGACGAACTCAAGCTCAACCCGAACGTCGAGGACGCCGACTTAAAGCTACCCGGCATTTTGAGTTGGGCGCGCTATCAGGAGCAGCCGGTGATCGTGCCGGATCTGGAAGCCATCGAAGCGGTGTTGCAGCCCCTGGTCCGCCGGGCGTGAGCCGGCCGCGAGAACGTTCGCCGGCGCGCGCATGCGGCTGAGCAAAATCAAGCTGGCGGGATTCAAGTCGTTCGTGGACCCCGCCGTATTGCCGCTGCCCGGCAACCTGATCGGCGTCGTCGGCCCCAACGGCTGCGGCAAATCCAATCTGATCGACGCCGTGCGCTGGGTGATGGGCGAAAGTTCGGCGCGCAGCCTGCGCGGCGAAACCATGAGCGATGTGATCTTCAACGGCGCGGCCGGCCGCAAGCCGGTCGGTCAGGCTTCGGTCGAACTGGTGTTCGACAACGACCGAGGCCGGTTGGGCGGCCCCTGGGCCAGCTACGCCGAGATCGCCATCAAGCGGCTGGTCGGCCGCGACGGTCAGTCCAGCTACTTCCTCAACGGCGCGCGCTGCCGCCGCCGCGACATCGCCGATATTTTCCTGGGCACCGGCCTGGGGCCGCGCAGTTACGCCATCATCGAGCAAGGGATGATTTCGCGGGTGATCGAAGCCAAGCCCGAGGAACTGCGCGTCTTTTTGGAAGAAGCCGCCGGCGTGTCCAAATACAAGGAGCGCCGCCGCGAGACCGAAACCCGCATCCGCCATGCCCGCGACAACCTCGAACGGCTGCGCGATCTCCGCGAGGAGCTGGGACGCCAGCTCCAGCACCTGCAGCGGCAGGCGCGCGCCGCCGCCCAGTACCGCGACTACCGCGCCGAGGAGCGGCGGCTCAAAGCCGAACTGTTGAGCCTGCGCTGGCGCGATCTGCGCGCCGAACTACAGGCCCAGGAGCAAAACCGCCGTCGGGAGGAAACCGCGCTGGAAGCGATCATGGCCGAGCAGCGCCAGGCCGAAACCCGGCTCGAAACCGGGCGGCTGCGGCGGATCGAACTCAGCGACGCCCACAACGACGCGCAAGGCCGCTACTACCAAACCGGCGCGCGGATCAGCCGGCTCGAACAGTATTTACAACATCAACATGACTTGCGGCGGCGGCGCGAAGAGGAACGCCGGCAAACGGCGGCGGCGCTAGAACAACTGGAAGGCCAACTCAGCCAGGACCGGGGCCAGCAACAGGCTTGGCTTGAGGCGCTGGCCGCCGCCGAACCGGAACTGACCGGCGCGCGAATCGCCGAGGCGGCGGCCGACGCGGCCTTGACCGCCGCCGAGGAGACGCTGCGCGGCGAGCGGGCCGCATGGGATGAATTCAGCCAGCGCGCCGGCGAGCGCCAGCGGCAAATCGAGGTGGAGCGCACCCGGATCGAGCACCTGCAACAGCGCTTGCTGCAAGGCGAGCAACGCTTGGAGCGCTTGCGCCAGCAGCGGGAGCAGTGGGGGGCGGAGGCGGCGGACCGCGAACGGACCGACTTGGAGAGCCTGGAACCCGCGCTCGCCGAAACCGTCCAGCGCGAGCAGGAACGGCTGGTGATGCTCGAACGGGAAGCGATTGAAACGCGGGACGCCTTGCGGCGGGCCGATCTTCAAATTCGGTTGGCCCGCGAGCGGATTGAAGCCGGGCGCGGCCGGCTGAGCTCGCTGCAGACCTTGCAAGAAGCCGCGTTGGGCCGCGACGAAGACGACTGTAACGACTGGTTGCGGGCGCAAGGGCTGGACCGAGCGCCGCGCTTGGCCGAACAACTCGAAGTGGAACCCGGTTGGGAAGATGCGGTTGAAACAGTGCTGGCCGACTGGCTGGATGCGGTGTGCGTGGATGAACTCGACGCGCCGGCGCGGGCGGTCGCCGAGTTGGGTTCGGGCCGGTTGACCTTGCTGGAGTCGACGGCCGTCTCGCCGGGCGAACCGAGCTCCGGACTGGCGGCTAAAGTGACTTCCTCGTATCCGCTGACCGACTTGCTGGCCGGCGTGGCGATTGCCGCCGATTGGAATGAGGCGCTGGCGCGCCGCGCCGGTTTGGCGGCTAACGAAAGCCTGATTACGCCGCAAGGTGGGTGGTGCGGGCGGCGTTGGCTGCGGTTGAGGCAGGCCGAGGACGATGGCGGCGTGTTGCGGCGCGAGCGCGAAATCCGCCGGCTGGAAGCGGAATTGCGCGAAGCCGAGGCCGAACTGTCCGAGCAATCGGCGCAGGCGGAACAGCTGCGCGCCCTGCTGCATGAGGACTTGGAACAGCAGCAACGGGACGCGCGACACCGCCTCGGCGAACGCCAGCGCGAGCACGGCCACGCGCAAGGTCAGCTACAGGCGCTGCGGGAACGCTGGCGGCAGGCGCGAGAACAACAGTCCAGGATCGCCGAAGAACAGGCCGAACTTGAAATCCAACACCGCGACGATCAGGAACAACTCCAACTGGCGCGCTGGCGGTTGGACGAGACGCTAGCGGACCAGAAAACGCTCCATTCCCAGCAGGCCGACCTAGCCGAAAACCGGGAGCGGGCGGGCGAGGCGCTGCGGCAAAGCCGGGCGCGGGCCGAGGCCGCGCGGCGGGAGGCGGCCGGACACACCACGGCGGTCGAAACCTTGCGCGCCCGACTGGAGGCGGTCCGGCAAGCCCTGGAACGGTTGGACGCGCAGCGCCAGCAGCTGCGGCTCCGGGCCGGGCGTTTGGATCAAGAGGGCGGCGGCGACGCCGACGGCGCGCTGGCGGCAGCCGAGGACGATCTGGCAAGGCATCTGGACGGCCAGCTCGAACTTGAAAACGAACTGGCGCGGGCACGACAAGCGCTGGAGGCGCATGAAGCGGAACTGACGGCGCAAGAGCAGCTGCGCGCCGGCTGCGAACGCCGGGCCGAAGGCCAACGCCGGACCATCGAGGACCGCCGGATCGCATCGAGCGAAACCCGCGTCCGCCAACAAAATTTAACCGAGCAACTGCGCGAACTGGACGCCGAACCGGAAACCGTGCTCGGCGGCTTGCGGCCCGAGGCCAGCGAATCGGCTTGTCTGGAACGGCTGGCTCAGGTCGAGCGCCGGCTCCAGCGCTTGGGTCCGATCAATTTGGCGGCCATCGAGGAATGCGCGCAAGTGACCGAGCGTAAAAGCTATCTGGACGCCCAAAACGATGATTTGACGACCGCGCTGGCCGCCTTGGAAAACGCCATCCGCCAGATCGACCGCGAAACCCGAGCCCGCTTTCAGGATACCTTCGAGCGGGTCAACGGCGGGCTGGGCGAATTGTTCCCGAGGCTGTTCGGCGGGGGGCAGGCGCAGCTGGTCTTAAGCGACGAGAATGTGCTGGAAGCCGGCGTCACGGTCATGGCCAAGCCGCCCGGCAAGCGGGTCGGCTCCATCGGATTGCTGTCCGGCGGCGAGAAAGCCTTGACCGCCATCGCCTTGGTTTTCGCCATCTTCCAACTCAATCCCGCCCCTTTTTGTCTGTTGGATGAGGTAGACGCGCCGTTGGATGAAGCGAACGTCGGCCGGTTTGGCGCTTTGGTGCAAGAACTGTCCGAGCAGGTACAATTTATTTTTGTCACCCACAATAAGGCCACCATGGAAATCGCCCGGCATCTGGCCGGCGTGACCATGCAGGAGCCGGGCGTCTCCCGCCTGGTGGCGGTCGATGTCGAGGCGGCGGCGCGCTTGGTCGAGGCGAGTTATGGCGCCTGAGACCGCCTCCTGACCCAACGGTTTTATCCGCGGCGCGCCGATAGGATAATGCGGCGGCCGGCGGCATTTGTTAAAGTAAATCCTTTACAGCACGAGCGGTGGGGCACTGTCCCCGACCCTTGGCGCGGCGTCGCTGGGGGCAACCGCATTCATAAGGCAATCGTGGCGAAAACTGGTTGCGGCTGGCGCAATCTGGGGCCTTCTATTTATGGAAGAGAAAACGCAATTACAGTGGTTGCTGGCCGGTATCGGGGTGGTCGTCGTCGCCCTGATCTACCTTTGGGGCATCCGCGCCCGTTTGAAGGAAGAACTCCGCAAACGCCAGCGCCGAACGTCGGCCAGCGAACCTCGATTGGGAGAAACCGATCCCAATGTTTCGGAAGAAGTCGCCGAGGAAGCGCATGAGATCGGCGACTTGGGCCGAGTGACGCCCGACCATCATCTGGCCGATAAGATTTTGGTGGAGGTGGAAGTCCGGCCGCTGCCGCGCGCGGAGGGCGCCGGGCGCGCGCCGGCCAGGGAATCGCCGCTGGCGTCGAAAAAAGCGGCGGCCGAGGAGGGGGCCAAGCCGCGCATTGCGAACGAAGCCGCCGGACCCAAGCCGGCGGACTTGGCCAAGGAGGCGCAGCCCGACCCGCAATCGTCCTCGCGCTCCAACAAGATGACGGTCGCCCTGACCATTCTGGCGCCGCGTCACCGCATGTTTAAAGGCCATGAAATTCAGACGGCGGCCGAGGAAGCGGGTTTCCTGCTCAGCGAGGCCGGTCTGTTCGAGCGCCACCCTGAATCGGCGACTTCGATGTATACGCCGGTGTTCAGTCTGGCGCACCTGCGCAAACCGGGTTCGTTTCAACCCGAAACCCTTTCGGAGCTGATCACGCCGGGCTTGTTGGTGTTCATGACGCTGCCCGGCCCCTTGGAAGGGATGAAGGCTCTGGATCTGTTGGTGCTGTCGGTCGATCAGGTGGCGCGCAAGCTCAACGGGGTGATTTGCGACGAACACCGCCGCAAGCTGACCAATCAGGGTCTGATGAGCTTGCGCGATAAAGTCGGCCGGCTCGAACTGCCCGCGCGTTAGCCTTCCGTCCCGCCTGACGCGCCATGACGGCTTCCAGCGCCGCCGACCGGATCGCGGAACTCCGCGCCGAAATCGACCGGCATAATTACCGCTATTACGTGCTGGACGATCCGGAGGTTCCCGACGCCGAGTACGACCGGCTGTTTCGGGACTTGCAGGCGCTCGAACACCAATATCCCGAACTGCTCGACGCCGCGTCGCCCACCCAGCGAGTCGGCGGCAAGGCGCTGGATCGCTTTGCGCCGGTCCGGCACCGAGTCCCCATGTTGTCCATCCGCACCGAGACCGATATCGGTCCGGGCGGCGCGCGCGCCTTCGACGCTCAAGTGCGGCGCGAGCTGGGCTTGGGCGAAGCCGATCCGCCCGTGGAATACGCGGGTGAGCTGAAGTTCGACGGCTTGGCGATCAGCCTGCGCTATGAAGGCGGCCGGCTCGTCCAAGCCGCCACTCGCGGCGACGGCGAGACCGGCGAGGACGTCACCCAAAACGCGCGCACCATCAGAGCCATCCCGTTGCGGCTGCGCGGCGCGGCTCCGGAGGTGTTGGAAGTGCGCGGCGAGGTGTACATGAGCCGCGCCGATTTCGAGCGCTACAACGCCCGCCAGCGCGCGGCGGGGTCGCCGCCGTTGACCAATCCCCGCAACGGCGCGGCCGGCAGCATCCGCCAGCTCGATCCGAGCGTCACCGCCACGCGCCCGCTGTCGTTTTTTGCTTACGGCGTCGGTGAAATCAAGGGCTGGGACGCGCCCGCCACCCATGCCGAGATGGTGCGGGCGCTGGTGGATTGGGGGTTGCCGGTGTCGCGCGAGCGCGCCTTGGCGCGCGGCGCGGAAGGCTTGAGCGCTTTTCATCAAGCGATTGCCGCGAAACGCGATAGTTTGCCGTTCGACATCGATGGCGTGGTCTACAAGGTCAACCGCTTGGACTGGCAGCGCCAGTTGGGGTTTCGCACCCGAGAGCCGCGCTGGGCGGTGGCGCACAAGTATCCCGCTCAGGAAGAATTGACCGTGGTCGAGGCGATTGAGGTGCAAGTCGGCCGCACCGGCGCGATCACGCCGGTGGCGCGGCTCAAGCCGGTGTTCGTGGGCGGCGTGACCGTCACCAACGCCACCCTGCACAACGCCGATGAAATCGCCCGCAAGGACGTGCGGGTGGGCGATACCGTGCAAGTGCGCCGGGCGGGCGACGTGATTCCCGAAGTGGTCGGGGTGGTGTTGGAACGGCGTCCGCCGGACGCGCGACCGTTCGCCATGCCGAAAACCTGTCCGGTGTGCGGATCGCCCATCGCGCGTCCGGAAGGCGAGGCGGTGGCGCGGTGCGCGGGCGGCTGGCAGTGCCGCGCCCAGCGCAAGGAAGCCATCCGCCATTTCGCCTCGCGGCGGGCGCTGGATATCGAAGGCTTGGGCGATAAAGTGATCGAGCAACTGGTCGAGCGCGAACGGGTGCGCGATCCCGCCGATTTATTCTCGCTCGACGCGGCGGCGGTGGCCGAGCTGGAGCGCATGGGTGCGAAATCCGCCAGCAAGTTGATCGACGCCCTGGAGCGGGCTAAGAGCACCAGCCTGGCGCGATTGCTGTACGCGCTGGGCATCCGCGGCGTCGGCGAGTCCACGGCATCGACCTTGGCGGAGCACTTTGGCGCGTTGGACGCGCTGATGGTCGCGGAGCCCTCGCGCCTTCAGCAAATCCCGGATGTCGGACCCGTTGCGGCGGCGGCCATTCAGGCTTTTTTTAGCGAGCCGCTCAATCAAAAGCTCATCGCCAGGTTGCGCGCGGCCGGCGTCGTCTGGTCCGAGGCGGCGCAACCCAGAACGGCGGATCGCTCGCTCGCCGGTAAAACCGTGGTGCTGACGGGCGGTTTGGAATCGCTGAGCCGCGATGAAGCGACCGCGCGACTGCGGGCGCTGGGGGCCAAGGTGGCGGGCAGCGTATCCAAAAAAACCGATTATGTGGTCGCGGGCCGCGATGCGGGTTCCAAATTGGACAAGGCGCGGGAATTGGGGGTGACGGTGCTGGATGAGGCGGGGCTGCTGAGCGTGTTGGCGGGCCAAGCCCTCTCCCGCTGAGGGGGAGGGGCTCGGATAAAGAATCTGTCCGCCTTACTTTTTATCTTCCTTCTTTTCATCATTGGCGGCGGGCGCGGCCTCGGCCGTCGGCTTGGCCTCGCTGACCTGGATTTCCTTGACCTCGACCTTGGCGCCGGCTTTCAATTTTTCCAGATAATCGTTGACCATCCGGCTTTGCAGCATCTGGGTGATCTGCGGCTTGAGTTCTTCCATCGTCGGCGGGGTGGCGTCGCGAACATCTTCCAATTGGATCACGTGCCAGCCGAACGAGGTTTGCACCGGAGCCTCGCTGTGTTTGCCTTTTTCCATCTTGGTGACGGCTTGAGCGAACGGCGGCACCATCATGCTCGGCGAGAACCAACCCAAATCGCCGCCGTTGCCGGCCGAACTGTCGCTCGATTTGGCCTTGGCCAGCTCGGCGAAGTTGCCGCCCTTCTTCAGTTCGGCGATCACCTCCTTGGCCTTGTCCTCGGAATCGACCAGGATGTGGCTGGCCTTGTATTCCTTGCCCTTCATCGCGGCGGTCGCCGTTTCGTATTCTTTCTTGACGGCGTCTTCGCTGGGGCTATTGTCGTTCAGCATCCGGCGGATCACGCTGCTGGCGAGCAAGCTGCGCTGGACCATGGCTAACTGGCGCTTGATTTCCGGATCCTCGGCCAATTTCTGCTTGTCGGCTTCCTGCACCAACAATTCTTCCAACACCAGCTGATCGACCAGCGATTTGCTGGCCTCCACCGAATCCACCTTGGTCCGGCCGCGCAGCTGCTGGACGTATTGCTCGAAGGCCGCTTTCGGAATCGTCTTGCCGTTGACCACGGCGACCGGATCGGGAACGGTGAACTCCACCGGCTTGGCGGCCGGGGTGAGCGCGGGCGGCGCGACGGGGCCGGCCGTTACGCCAGCCGCCGCCGGCGGGGCGGTTTCCGGTTTCTTGTCTTCGGCGGCCAGCGTCGCGCCGGAGACCAGCAAAGCGGAGGACAGCGCCAGCAGTGGCAAGGTCAACTTGTTGGTCTTCATAACAGTAATTTTCACGGTGAGCTATTTTCCAGTGAGTGAGGAACGGGCTTCGTCGGGGGTTTGCGCCTTGCTGATACTCAGGGCGTGAATTTCCCGACGCATGAGATCGGCGACCGCCGCATGAACCAGCCGGTGGCGCTGGATCAACGGTTGACCGCTAAACGCGTTCGAGACGATGCGCAGGGTAAAATGGCCGCCTTCGCGCGCCCCGGCGTGGCCGGCGTGCGCGGCGCTGTCGTCCTGGATGTCCAGTTGCTCGGGCGACAGCGCGGCGCGCAAGCGCTGTTCGATCAAGGCGATGCGGTCGCTCATGCCGGCAGGACCTTGCGGAAGGGATAGACCTCGACCGCCGCGAACACGCCGGCGGCGACATAAGGATCGGCCTCCGCCCAAGCCTTGGCGTCTTCCAGCGTCGGAAAGTCGACGACCATCAGACTGCCTTGAAAGCCGGCCGGACCCGGATCGGGGCTGTCGATGGCGGGCAACGGTCCGGCCAAGATCAGCCGGCCTTCGGCCAGCAGCGCCTGCAAGCGCTCCAGATGGGCCGGGCGCGCCGCCAAGCGGCGCTCCAGACTGTCGCGCGCGTCGCGGCCTAAAATGGCGTACAACATGACTCAAGACTCCTTTGACGGACCATCGTCGGTTTTAAGATAGCGGCTCATGTAAACCGCTTGCGCCAGAATGAAGGCCACCGTCAAGCCCAGAATGCCGAACAGCTTGAAATTGACCCAGGTGTTTTCGTCGAAGGCGAACGCGACATACAGGTTAACCGCTCCCATCGCCAAGAAAAAGATCGCCCAGGCGAACGTCAGCTTGATCCACAGCGCGGGCGGAAGTTCCAATTGCGCGCCCATCATCCGCTCCAACAGCGTTTTTTGGCCGATGTAGCGGCTGCCGATAAACGCCGAGGCGAACAACCAATTCACCACGGTGGGCTTCCATTTGACGAAAATCGGATCGTGCAGCAGCAAGGTTGCGCCGCCGAAGACCAACACCAGGCCGGCGGTGACCAGCGGCATGGTTTCGATCCGGCGCTGGCGCAGCCACAGCCAGCCGGTCTGAGCCAGGGTCGCGACGATCAATACGCCGGTCGCGACATAAATGTCCGCCAGCTTGTAGGCGACGAAGAACAATACAATAGGCAGGAAGTCAAACAGCAGTCTCATGCCGGCAGCGAGGTTCCGTTTTTAGAAGGCAGGGGGCGGGTGGGCGGCAAGATCAGGCGGCCCCGCGGCGGCCGCTTCGAACGTTCGACCATCCTAAATCGCGGGCGCGCCGGTTCAATCCTCAAAGATACGATCAGGAAATAGTACAGGCTATGAGCCGTTTATTACAAATTCATCCGCTGAACCCGCAGCCGCGCTCGATCGGCCAAGCGGTCGAATGCCTGGGCGCGGGCGGCGTGATCGTCTATCCGACCGACTCCAGCTACGCCTTGGGTTGCCGGCTGGGAGACAAGGCGGCGGCGGAGCGGATCCGCCACATCCGCCAAACCGACCGCCACCACAATTTCACCCTGGTGTGCCGCGATCTGTCGGAAATCGCCACCTACGCCAAGGTCGACAACCGCCGCTACCGCTTGCTCAAGGCCGCCACGCCGGGGCCGTTCACCTTCATCCTGCAGGCGACCCACGAAGTGCCGCGCCGCTTGCAGCACCCCCGCCGCAAAACCATCGGCATCCGGGTGCCGGATAACGCCATCGCCCGCGCGTTGCTGACCGAATTAGGCGAGCCGATCATGAGTTGCACGCTGAGCCTGCCCGGCGATGAGTGGCCGCTGGCCGATCCGGAGGAGATCCGGGAACGCTTGAACAACGAAGTGGATCTGCTCATCGACGGCGGTCCCTGCCAGCGCGAGCCGACCACGATGCTCGATCTGACCGGCGACGCGCCGGAACTGATCCGGGAAGGTTTGGGGGACGCCCGCCCATTTCTCTAGGCCGCGCCGGGAAGCGGTGCGTATAATCGCGTCATGCAAGACGAATTGAATACGGTGCAACTGTTGGTGGTGCTGGCTCCGCCCTTATTGTTGGCGATCACCCTGCACGAGGTGGCGCACGGCTGGATGGCCCTGCGGTTCGGCGACTCCACCGCCCACGCACAGGGGCGGCTCAGCCTCAACCCGCTGCGGCACGTCGACCCGATCGGCACTTTGCTGGTGCCGGGACTGCTGGCGGTGATCGGCGGCTTTATCTTCGGTTGGGCCAAACCGGTGCCGGTCGACTACCGCCGGCTGCGCCAACCCAAGCGCGATATGGCGCTGGTGGCGTTGGCCGGACCGCTGTCGAATTTGTTGATGGCCTTGGCTTGGGCGCTGGTGGCGCTGTTCGGCCACGGCTTGCAAGATAGCGTCGCTTGGCTGGGCAAGCCGATGTTGCTGATGGGGCTCGCCGGCATCGACGTCAACGTCATGCTCGGGGTGCTCAATCTGGTGCCGATCCCGCCGCTGGACGGTTCGCGGGTGCTGGCGGGCCTGCTGCCGGACCGGTTCGGTCAGGCCATGGCGCGTCTGGAGCCCTACGGCCTGATGATTTTGTTGTTCTTGCTCGTCAGCGGCGTTTTGAATTTGTTGCCTATCGTCAGCAGCATCCGGCATCTGATTCTCATGCTGTTCTTCTCTTGATTTCCGATCCGAACCCTCCGCGCTGTCATGGAAATTACCCTTACCGGCATCACCACCACCGGCACGCCGCATCTTGGCAATTACGTCGGCGCGATCCTGCCCGCCATCGAAGCCAGCCGGCGGCGGGACGTGCAATCGTTTTATTTTCTGGCCGACTACCACGCCCTGGTTAAATGTCAGGATCCCGCCTTGGTCCACCGTTCGCGTCTGGAAGTGGCCGCGACCTGGCTGGCGCTGGGCCTGGATGTCGACAATGTGATTTTTTACGCCCAGACCGACGTTCCGGAAATTCTGGAGCTGACCTGGATGCTGACCTGCGTCACCGCCAAGGGGCTGATGAACCGCGCCCACGCCTACAAGGCGGCGGTCGCCGACAATGTGGCCGATCCGGACAAGGATCCGGATAAGGGCGTGACCATGGGGCTGTTCTGCTATCCGATCCTGATGGCGGCGGACATTCTCATGTTCAAGGCCAGCAAGATTCCGGTCGGCAAGGACCAGATCCAACATCTGGAGATGGCCCGCGACATCGCCGCCCGCTTCAATCATGTGTACGGCGAGCATTTTGTGCTGCCGGAAGCGGTGGTCGACGAGAAAACGGCGGTGTTGGTCGGACTGGACGGGCGCAAGATGAGCAAGAGCTACGGCAACGCCATCCCGCTGTTCGAACCGGAAAAAACCTTGCGCAAGCTGATCATGCGGATCAAAACCAACTCCTTGCCGCCGGAAGCGCCCAAGGAACCGGAAGGTTGCACCTTGTTCCAGCTGTACCAAGCCTTCGCCAGCGCCGGGGAGACGGCGGCGATGCGGGCGCGGTACGCGCAAGGGATCGGCTGGGGCGAAATGAAACAAACGCTGTTCGAGTATCTGAACGCGCGCTTGAGCGAACCGCGCCAGCGGTATTGCGAACTTTTAGAGCAGCCCGGCCATATCGAGCGGATCCTCAAGCGCGGGGCGGCGCGCGCCCGCGATCACAGCGCGCCGTTTCTCGAAGAACTGCGGCGGGCGGTCGGTATCCGGCCGTTGGGCGCGTAGGGACCGTCTTGACCGCGACGTTCTCTCGCCGGCGGGCGCGGGCGGCTTGAGCGATGGACGCCGTCGCCGAAACGCCGCCGCTGGCCAAGATCGGCGGCGAACCCTACACCCAGTTGCCGCGGGATCTTTATATCCCGCCCGATGCGCTGGAAGTGTTTCTGGAGGCGTTCGAAGGGCCGCTGGATCTGCTGCTGTATTTGATCAGGCGGCAAAATCTCAACATTCTCGATATTCCGGTCGCCGACATCACCCGTCAGTATTTGGACTATCTGGCGTTGATGCGCGAATTGCGGCTGGAGCTGGCGGCCGAGTATCTGGTGATGGCGGCCTGGCTGGCCGAAATCAAATCGCGCTTGCTGCTGCCGAAACCCGCCTCGGTCGACGCGGAGGAGGAAGACCCCCGCGCCGAACTGGTGCGGCGGCTTCAGGAATACCAGCGTTTCCAACAGGCCGCCCGAGCGTTGGACGCGCTGCCGCGCTTGGAGCGCGAGCTTTACCTCGCCAGCGCGGAACCCGTCGAGCGTCAGATCGCCCCTCCGCCGCCGCCGGTCGCCTTGGCCGACTTGTTGGAGGCCCTGCGCGAGGTTTTGGCCCGCGCCGCGCTGTACGACCACCATCATATCCAGCGTGAATCCTTGTCGGTGCGCGAGCGGATGAGCCAGGTGTTGGAACGCCTGGACGCGCTGCGCTTTACGCCCTTGACCGCCTTGTTCCGACCAGAGCAAGGGCGAGCGGGCGTGGTGGTGACCTTTCTGGCGATCCTGGAGCTGCTGCGGGAGACGCTGCTGGAGCTGGCGCAAGCTGAACCGTTCGCGCCGATTCATCTGCGCAAGCGGATGTGAGGCGGGCGATGCCGGAATTGAAGGCGATTGTCGAAGCTTTGTTGCTGGCCGCCGCCGAACCGCTGTCGCTGGAGCGCCTGCTCGGGGTGTTCCCGGAAGCGCAGCGCCCCGACCGGGAAACGCTGCGCCGCGCCTTGAGCGAATTGGCGGCCGCCTGCGAGGGGCGCGGCGTCGAGTTGGTCGAAGTGGCCAGCGGATTTCGCTTGCAAGTGCCCGAGGCGTTCGCGCCGTGGGTGGCGCGGTTGTGGGAGGAGCGGACGGCCCATTATTCCCGCGCTTTATTGGAGACCTTGGCGCTGATCGCCTACCGCCAGCCGATCACCCGCGGCGAAATCGAAGCGGTGCGCGGGGTTAGCCTGAGTGGGGGCATCATGAAGACCTTGCAGGAACGCGGGTGGATCAAGGTAATCGGCCACCGCGAAGTGCCCGGCCGTCCGGCGCTGTACGCCACCACGGACGGGTTTTTGGATTATTTCAGCCTCAAAAGTTTGAGCGAACTGCCGCCGCTGGCGGCGGCGCGCGATCTGGACGCCGTTGCCGTCGATTTGGAGCGCCGCGCGCCGGCGTTGGCCGATGGCGTCTCGTCCTCACCGGGGTCTTCCGATGTCTGAACGCTTGCAGAAATTCTTAGCCCGCGCCGGTCTGGGTTCCCGCCGTCAGATCGAGGACTGGGTCCGCCAAGGCCGGATCAGCGTCAACGGTTCGCCCGCGCGGTTGGGGCTTCAGGTCGGCGAGGCCGACCGGATCCAGATCGACGGCAAACCGGTCTCGGCTCGCTCGGAGCGGCCAGCGCGCCGCGTGTTGGCCTATTACAAACCGGTCGGCGAAATGACCACCCGCCGCGATCCCGAAGGTCGACCCACGGTGTTCGAGCGCTTGCCGTGGCTGCGCGACGGGCGCTGGATCGCGGTCGGCCGGCTCGATCTCAACACCCAAGGCTTGTTGCTGCTGACCAACGACGGCGAACTGGCCAACCGCCTGATGCATCCTTCCTCGCAAGTCGAGCGGGAATACGCGGTTCGGGTGTTGGGCGGCGTGGCGTTGGAAACCTTAAAACGCTTGCAACAGGGCGTGTCGCTCGACGATGGCTTGGCACGTTTCGATGAAATCCGCGAGGCGGGCGGCGAAGGCGCGAACCGCTGGTATCACGTCATCCTGCGCGAAGGCCGCAACCGCGAGGTGCGCCGGTTGTGGGAATCGCAAGGGGTGACGGTCAGCCGCTTGATCAGGGTCCGCTACGGACCCATCGTGTTGCGGCGCGGCTTGCATCCGGGGCGGTGGGACGAATTGGACGACGCCCAGCTGCGGGCGTTGCTGGCGGCGGTGGGCGATGCGCCCGAGGAGGCGCCGGCCGCCAGCGCTCGCGGGCCTTTCAAGGCCGGCGGCGCTAAGCCGAGTCGGTTTTACGGCGCTTCCAAGACGCGGGCGTCAGAAATCCGTCAGCCGCCGGCGCGGGCGGCGAGATCGGGGCGAGGAGGTGATGAGCGACGCCGCGCGGAGGACGCCCCGCGCCCGCCGTATCCATCGCGGGCGGGCGCATCGCCCAAGCCGCGCCGCGTCGCGGCGACCGCGCCGCCCTCGCGGGGGGGCTCCAATCCCTGGAATGCCGCTGGCGGCCCGGCGCGCGGCGGTCGGGGAACCGGTCCCGGCCCGCGGCGGCCGCTCAATCCTGGGCGCGCAAAATTTGCCCGGTGAGACCCTTGCTATCGGGCCCCAACAGGTAGAGATAGGTTGCCAAGACGGATTCTGGATCGGCCCATCCCTCGGGGGCGCGGGCCGGGTAAGCGCGCAGGGTCAGACCGGCGCGAACTTGGCCGGGATCGACGCTGTTGACCCGGATCGGCGTATTGGTTTCCAGTTCGCTGGCCAGCATTTTCATCAGCGTCTCCGCGCCGCCCTTGGCCACCGCGTAGGCGCCCCAATAGGCCCGGCCTTCCTCGCTGGTTCGATCGGCGGTGAACACCACCGAGGCGTCCCCGGCGCGACCCAGCAGGCCCAGTAGCGCGCGCGTCAGCAGAAACGGCGCGTTCAGATTGACTTGCAGGATCCGATACCAAAGTTCCATGTCGTAGTTCGCCAGCGGCGTGAGTCCGTCGAACAAGGCGGCATTGTGCAGCACGCCGTCCAACCGGCCGAACTCGGAAGCCAGCACCTGCGCCAGATCGTCGTAATCCTTGGGGCTCGCGCCTTCCAGATTCATCGGATAAATCGCGGGCTTGGGCGCGCCCGCCTGTTCGATTTCGTCGTAAATTTGTTCCAGTTTGCGGATGGTGCGTCCGAGCAGGATGACGGTCGCGCCGTGAACGGCCAGCCGCCGCGCGATGGCGCGACCGAGGCCGGAACCCGCTCCGGTCACCAGAATGACTCTGCCTTTAAGCAGATCAGCCGCCGGTTGATAATCTTTCATAGACAAAACCTTTATCACGACGAAAGCAAGGAGACCGATTATCCTGTCGCTGACAGGGGGCGGTCGTGGCGTTTTTCGCGCCGCCGCAGCCGCCAGGCCAGCCAGAGCTTGCGCAGCGGCGTCAAATGAATGCGTTGTTCCAGCAGCCGGTAACCGCCTTCCGCGATTTCGGCCAGCAGCGCGGCCGTCAATTCAAGGCGGATCAGCAAGGGCGCCTGGGCGCGGCGGTCTTGCTCCGGCAAATACTCCAGGGCGCGGCGGTGACCGTCGCGAATCCGCTCGGCTTGAGCGGCGAACAGCTGGCGCGCGCGATCCGTGGTTTGCGCGGCGAGCAAGTCGCCCGGCTGGACGCCGTGACGCCGCATTTCATCCTCGGGCAAATACAAACGGCCCTGTCGGGCGTGCCGGCGCACCTCGTAGAGCAGTTCAAACAGCAGCAGCATCGCCCCCGCTTCGCGCGCGAAGCGAGGCGTGGCGCGCCGGTCCTGGTAATTGAGAATTTCAGCCGCCAACGAAGCCGGCACGCTGCCGCGGCGGTGGACGTACAAGCTCAGTTCGCCGAAACTCGGATAAGCGTCGTAATCCAAATCCATCGCCGCGCCATCCAGGATTTCCCGGAAATATTCCTCGGGCAGATTGAACGCGGCCAAACGCGGTTGCAGGGCGCGCGTGATCGGATGTTGCGGCTCGCCCGCATACAGGCGGCCGAGTTCGGCGCGCCACCAGTCCAATTTCGCTCGCGCGACGCTGAAATCCTGGCATTCTTCGACGATTTGGGCCGTTTCCCGGCAAAACGCGCCGACGGCGACCAGGGCTTGACGCTGCGCCAAGGGCAAACCGATCAGGCTGTAACGAAAATCCGAACCCGGCGGCGCCGCCAAGTGGTCGCAATAGTCATCGGGGTTCATCGGAGCATGGATCGCCTCGGCGGGTTCGCCCGCATCAACAGCATTTTTAAACCCGTGTTGGCCTGATCGGGCCATCATGGGCACGGTATTTGCTAGCCATAAGTCATTCCTGAATTCTCGTCGTAGAGCGAGGCCCATCATGATGACTATCGGCGATATCAATAAGTTGCCAGAGCGCGAGCGAGCCGTGACTCGGGCATCTTATCAGTACTATCGCGCCGTGTTGAACGGCGCGCCGGCCACCACCCGGCAACGGCTGCGGCAGTCGTGGTTGATCGAATTACGGCGGCGCTGGCCGGAAGCTTGGAGCGGCGCTCAAAGTTAATCCGGCGAACGCTGCTGGTAACGCTTGAAAAGCGGTGCGTGAGTCCCGATCAGTCGCGCCGCTGCAATTCCTGCAACAAGGGCTGTTGATCCCCGCGCCGGTCCACGCTGTTCGGATTGAAAGGCACGGTCGAGAGCGAACTGTCCTCTTCCTTCAGTTTTTTGACCGGAAAATTGGCGGGTGGTTTAGCGCCGTAGTGCGCCTTGCCCTGATCGTCGATCCAGGTGTAAATGGTTTCGGTGGGCTGCACCACGACCGGCTTGGCGTTGAGTTCGACGGTTTCAGCCGGATGTCCCTCGGGCCGACGATTGCTGTAATGCACTCGGCCTGCTCCATCCTTCCAAGTATAAACGCCCTCGTCGGCCGCCGTCAGACCGCCGGGCAGCACCGTCAATATCGCCGCCAGCAGCCTGTAAAGCGGCCTCACGCACTGATCGCCGGCCGCGCGGCGCTCCAAGTCAGTCACGCAACACCTCAGGCCCGTCTTTGGGAAGGCCATTCATTATCTGGCCCTTGGGTGAAAGGAACAATCAGCACTGGCCGTTTCGACATCAAGGTGATCCGGCGGGTGGTTGAGCCCAGGGTGCTGCCGCCTAGCGTGTGGGATCCCGCGTGCATGCCCATGGTGATCAAATCGGCGCTGCAACGGTTGGCCTCCCGCAAGATCACCTCATGCGGGACGCCGCTGACCACCCGAATTTCCGAAATGACCTGGGTTTGTCCGAGCGTCGCCCCGAGTTCTTCCGCGCAGAAGGCTTCCAACCGCCGGTGAAATTTTTCCAGGATGCCGCTGGTGGCTTCGCGGTGCAATTCTTCCACTTTTTCCGATGATAAGTAGTTGTCCATCAGAAAGCGAACCGAACTGCTCAACGGTTCGACCACGTGCAGCAAAACGATCTTGGCGTTGTACTGCTTGGCCAAGTCGACCGTGAAGCGCAACACCGGACGGGTGTAAGTGCTCAACGCCGTCGTGTACAGAATGGTTTTAATCATGGACATAGAAGGGCTCCAAACAGGTTGACCAACGCGGGATATGACAGCCGTTCGCTCAACCCGCTCCGGCGAGCAATGGGCAGTCCATGACGATAGCCTAATTCCAATCCCCCATCGCTTGCAATTCACCCGAGCAGAACGTCTCCATCCACGCCGGCGATGCCAAGCTAAAAGATCCGTTGGCGCTGAATTTTAGCGGCGTCGCCGAATTGACAGCGAGGCGCTTCAGTTTCGATATCGATTCGGACGGACGTTTCGATCAAATCGCTTTCGTCGGCGCCAACAGCGGTTTTCTGGCGCTGGATCGCAACCGCGATGGCGCGATCAACGACGGTCGGGAATTATTCGGGCCGGCTACCGGTCAGGGATTCGCCGAACTGGCGGAGTACGATGCCGATGGCAATCAATGGATCGATGAAAACGACCCTATCTATCAAAACTTGCGCATCTGGTCCAAGGATGCCGAGGGGCGCGACCAACTGCTTGCGCTCGGCCAGCGTGGGGTAGGCGCTATTTATTTAGGGCATATCAGTACGCCGTTTTCGTTCAAGGATTCTCAAAACGCCCTGCTGGGTCAGCTTCAAGACTCACGAATTTTCATGCGGGAAAACGGCGCGGCTGGCGTCATCCAGCAAATCGACTTGAGCGTTTAACCAACGACTCAACCCACTTTGTACCTCCCTCCCATTGCGGGCGATTTGTGAAAAATCGCCAAGCCCTCAGCCCAAATTGAACTGGGCCAAATGATCGGTCCGAACCGTTTCGGGCCGATCATGATCGAGAAGAATTTAATTAAGTCACTGTTTGAAAATCAAATATCAAGATTGCTCCGATTTTTGCACTACAGTTGCCACCGCGGGCCGTGTTTGAGATCGGTTTTTCTGCCGCCTCTCTGAATCGCTAGCGATCAGTTGAAATCAATACCTTTGGGCACTTTCTTTAAAACTATATTTAGGAGTGAGTAATTATGAAACTTTCTGAAGACACCGCGAAGAAATTTCCCAAATTATGTTACTACGTCAAAGTCAATATGCCACAGGTGGCGGAGGTTCAAAAAATCGTCAATGCGATTCAAAAACTAGCGGGCAAAACTACCAAGGAAACGATCAAAAATGCCTTGAAATGGGATCAAGGTCCGGTCATTACCGTCGTTAAGGATTTGCGGTGCGCGGGCGTAAAAGCATACGGCTGCTATCGCTGGAACTCTAATGAATTAAAAATTGATGAGAAGTTGGTCAAGGACTTTGAAGCCGGTAAAGGTTTGGTAAGCATGAAAAATGGCAAGAAAGTCTACTTGGTGGGCGTGACGATTTTACACGAACTAACCCATTGGGCAGATGCCCAAGACGGAGTCGATGACGCCGTGCCGGGCGACCCTTCCAATGAAGAAGGCGAGGCTTATGAGAAAGGCGTTTATGGTGAAGTGTTAGGGTAATTGAGCGAACATCGGTGGGAGTGGCCGCAATGCATAACTTTAGGCGTTACTTGGCACTATCGCTTTTTCTGCTGTTTCTGGGTCTGGGCGCGGCGCGAGCAGATGGACCGGCAAATTCGACGCAACCAATCCTGCCCAAGAATCTGAGCCACGTCAAATTTTCTGGCGCTGACGGATCGAGTTGCCAGAAGGCAATTGTAATCACTCAAGCCGCTAATAACACCGAGGGCGTGGCGGCGGAGAAAGCCTGGGTCGCCTGGAAGTATCCAGGGGCCAAGATCAAGGGCCAAGCGGTGAGCGGCGCCAAGAACAAGACTTTTGATACTCTGGAGCTCGAAGCAGCCAGCGGTGAAGCAAAAACGCTCTGTTTTGATATTACTGATTTCTTCGGTCAGTGGTGAATAGGCAACGGCCAATTTACTTTCATTTCTAAATGACACACGCCAGGGTCGTCGAATCGCGGATGAATGAGAGAAAAGACCATGATCAGATTCAAGCCTTATCGCATTGTTGTAAATGGTAGCGATTACGATGATATAGCGTATGAGCGATGGAAAGCTACAGGTTCCGATCCCGCCAAAAAACCAAAAGACTTAGACGGTATGGAACTAACATCCTATCCCTATTTTTCCAAGCATTATATTGAATATGAAACGGAGGTTTTTCGAAAACTGTTGAAGATCAATAAATTCAAATCAGGTCAATTGGTTTTGGCCGCCAGCCAGCAACTCCCCGCAGATATTTACGTCATTCCACCTGGCATGCGCGATGCGGTGATCGGCATGGATAGCGAAAACGGCATTCGGTTTGAGATTTGCCCCGCTTCGGCGGCGAGCGCGCGACCAGCGAGCCAGTACCTGAAAAATTCTCGGGTGAGGTTTATGCCCTATCTGACGGAATCGTGTGATAAAAGCGATCTCACTTATATTGACGACTCGACCCTGCTGCATGAGTTGGTGCATGGCGTCAGACCTCGCCAGTTCGAGCAATTGAAGCCGCAAACCACCAATGATGCGTGGACTGATTTGGAGGAATTCTTTGCGGTGATGGTCCAAAATATTTACTTATCGGAACGCGGTAACAAAGAGGTCAGAGGCGGCCATCAAGCAGGCGCTGCCCCGTTACCGTCTACCCGGAAAGCTTCTTATGAATTCATGCAAAACAAAACGAATTACGAGCGCGTCAAGGCCGCGCTCAAGCGTGAAAAACTGGCCCAGGAACTAGCGAGGCTGGATGATATTCCTTTCAATCCATTCGCGGAGTTCGAGAGGGCCAAGCACGATCTCCGATCAATTTAGCTCTAAAGTTGCTTTAAGGAAGTTAGATATGGCCGCCACTCCGTGGATAAAACGCATACGCGAAACGAAGCAATTGAAAGTTTTTAACAAGGCGAAGTCTTGGGCGACTCCAGTGGGTACGGCAATCAAAAGCTTCAATAACCTCTCGCTCGGCGTTACGCTAGTGAGCGAAAAAGAGGAAAAATCCGCGAATGTCGTTTTGGTTCTAGGGGAAAGTTCAGCTCCGGAATATAAATACCATGATGCGTACTACGGCGAGGTGAACGTCAAGACAAAACCGGACTTTAAGCCCGACCGCCTTCACGGTCGAGCTACACCCTTGATGGATGCCGATTCAAACGAAATCTTTTTTGCGGTAATTTTTCTGCCCGGCAAGCTCAAAAAAGCAACTATCGGTCAAAAAGAAGTGATCGTGGTTCACGAATTGATTCATGCCTGCGGTTTTGACGAGCACGATTCAACCGGCATTATGTTTTCCACCATGATGGAACAAGATGGTGGGCTGATTGAGTATTTTCACGAAAAGGATGACAAACCCATGCCGCCCATCAGAGTGGGATCGCAAACTCGGTGTAAAGTCAAACTGCTGTGGTCCGGCGAAGCTTGTCAGAAAGAGTGACGAGTCTTTCCGCCCAATGATTCCAACCCGCCTTTCGACGTGGACATGATCCTACCGCAAGCTCGAATACCGCGCGATTTCAGCATTCGCCGTGGGATCGGTCAACGAGTTTAGTTCTCCCAACAATCCCGCCTTAAACGCCAAGCTCGTGCCCTGATACAAGCTGATCGCTTCTTCAATTGCGGCGGGATCGTCGGCGGTCGGCCGGGTCGCGAGCGAGGACCAGTCCACGGATTCGACCCGTGCGCGCTGGCCGGGATTGAGGATGACGAGTCGGTCGTTTTCGAGATAGCCAACCGTCTGATAGGTGCTGATCAGCGCGTGCTCCTTACCCGGCGGCAAGCGGTTGACATCATGCCCGATGAATTTGCTGACATAAGACCAGTTCAGCAGGCCAAGCAGCGTCGGCGCGATGTCGATTTGCGCGATCAACCGTTCGTTGCGGGAAGGCGGGAACAGTTTCGGGGAGTAAATCAACAAGGGGATGCGGTAGCGCGCCAGCGGCAGATCGGTTTTGCCCGCCGCCGAGGCTTGGTGGTCGGCGACGATCACGAAAACCGTATCGTCAAACCAGGGTTTGTGAGCGGCTCGCGCCAGGAAATCGCCCAACGCCCAATCCGCGTATTTGACCGCGCCGTCGCGTCCGGTCTTGGACGGGATGTCGATCCGCCCGTCGGGATAGGTGTAAGGCCGGTGATTGGAGGTGGTCATGAGGTGCGCGAAGAAGGGGCGGCCAGCGGCGTGTTTGGCGTCGAAATTTTCCAGGGCCTTGGTGTAGAGATCCTCGTCGGCAATGCCCCAGATCGTCTCGTGGTGGATTTTGTTCTTATCCACCGCCAAGCGGTCGATCACTTCGTAGCCGTTCTGGCTAAAAAAGCCGCTCATATTGTCGAAATAGCCGTAGCCGCCGTAGAGGAACACACTGGCGTAACCCTTGGCGTTGAAGACCGACGCGAGCGAAAAAAGATGTTCGTTATGGGGGCGGCGGACGATGGCGTTGCCGGGCGTCGGCGGCGCCGACAGCGCCAAGGCTTCCAAACCGCGCACGGTGCGGGTGCCCGAGGCGAAGGCGCGGGGAAAAAACAGGCTTTCCCCCGTCAGCCGATCCAGGATCGGCGTTATATTTTTTACGTTGCCGAAGGCTTGCATGAAGTCGGCGCTCATGCTTTCCAGCATCACCAGCACCACGTTCGGGCGATGTTCCGGTCCTTGTCCGGTCACTTGGTAGGCCAATTGGCGAGGGTCGGCGCTGACCGGTCGGCCGCCGGTGAGCAACATCTCCTGACGCAGCCGCGCATAAACGCGGTCTTCCGGCAAGGTTCGGTAAAATCGAGAATACTCCAGTTCGTTATTCTTGAACGCCCGCGCGAACTCAAACAGACCGTTGCCCGCAATCTCGCGGGCGTAAGCGTTTTGGAGGCCATCGCGGGCATCGCCGGAAACGACCGCCAGCAGGCCGGCGGCGGCCAGCGCGTGGGCAGCCAGCCAGCCTAGACGCACTTTCAGTGGCGTAACGCGGCTCAGTTGCCTGGCGATCCGCCGCCGGATCGAGAGCGCCGCCAGCAAGGACAGGCCGCCGAGCGCGCTTAAAATCCAGCCGACCGGATAGGATTGGCGGATGTTGCCGATGACTTCATCGGTGTAAATCAGATAATCGACCGCGATAAAGTTGAAACGAGAGGAGAATTCCGTCCAGAAAAACCACTCCGCCGCCGCGCCGAACAGCAGCGCGAAAAGGCCGCCCGCCGTTGCTAAAAGCACCAAGAGTTGCAGCGCGCGCCACCGAGTCCAACGCGCCGGCCACGCCGCCAGCAGCAACCCAAACGGCAGCGCGAGCAGCAGGGCGACCGTAAGATCGTACAGCGCGCCCAACGCGGTCGCGCGAGCGAGCGATGCGACCGTCCAGTCAGCATCGCCGCCCACGCGCAGCGCCAGCGCGAGCCGGGTCAAGCTAAATAGCAGGATGATGATGGCGACAGCGTTCAAGATCAGGCTGTAACGCCCGATCGAACACCGTCGGAGCAACGAGCGGGGTGATTCCGTTGGTTGTGGCGCGACCAATTTAGGCTTCCAAGCCAGCGGCCCGCTGGATTGGTCCGCCGCTTCCCTCGACTTGAGCCGGGGCTTGACGCAGCGCCCGGTTGACGGCGCTGACCACCGCGTTCAGCGAGGCGGTCACGATGTTGCTATCGATGCCCACTCCGAACAACGAGGCCGGTTCGCCGTCCATCCGCACCTCGACATAGGATACGGCGGTGGCGTTGGCGCCCGCGCCGATGGCGTGCTCGTGATAATCCACCACCTTGACATCCAAACCGCAGTGCCGATTCAAAGCGTCGGTGAAGGCGTCGATGGGGCCGTTGCCCTTGCCGGAAATCAACCGTTCCCGCCCGCGCTCGCGGATCGTCGCGCTCAACTTGCGCATCCCGCTCGCGTGACTGTCGGGAAGGGTGCGATGTTCGACGAAGCGAAACGGTTGCTCCGGCTGCAGATATTCCGCCGCAAAGGCCGCCCACAGATCGTCCGAGCTCAGTTCCTTGCCGGTGGCGTCGGCGATGGCTTGCACGCATTGGCTGAATTCGATCTGCAAGCGGCGCGGCAGCCGCAAGCCGTGATCCTTTTCCAGTAGATAGGAAATCCCGCCCTTGCCGGATTGGCTATTGACCCGGATCACCGCCTCGTAAGTCCGGCCCAGATCGGTCGGATCGACCGGCAAATAGGGTACTTCCCAGCGTAGATCGCCGCTGGCCCAGCGTTTTTCCTGCGCGGCGAAACCCTTCTTGATCGCATCCTGATGCGAGCCGGAAAAGGCGGTGAACACTAGATCGCCGGCGTAGGGATGGCGGGGATGCACCGGAATCTGGTTGCAGTATTCGGCGGTGCGGACGATTTCATCCATCACCGAGAAATCCAAACCCGGCTCGATACCTTGGCTGTAGAGGTTCAACGCCAGCGTGATCAGATCGACGTTGCCGGTGCGCTCGCCGTTGCCGAACAGGCAGCCTTCCACGCGATCGGCCCCCGCCATCAGAGCCAGCTCGGCGGCGGCGACGGCGGTGCCCCGATCGTTGTGCGGGTGCACGCTGATCACGATCGAATCGCGGCGCGAAACCCGCCGGCAGAACCATTCGATTTGATCGGCGTACACGTTCGGCGTCGCCATCTCGACGGTCGCCGGCAAATTAAGAATAATCTTGCGCTCCGGCGTCGGTCGCCAGATCTCCAGTACCGCCTCGCAGATTTCCAGGGCGAAATCCAGTTCGGTGAAGCAGAAGGTTTCCGGCGAATACTCGAAAATCCAGTCCGTGTCGGGTTGTTCGGCGGCGCATTCCGCGAACAGCCGCGCCCCAAAACGCGCCAGTTCGATGGAGCCCGCGCGGTCGACGCCGAATACCACCTCGCGGAAAATCGGCGCGGTCGCATTGTAGAGATGTGGGATAGCGCGCTTGACCCCTTTGAGGCTGGCGAAAGTGCGGCGGATCAAATCCTCGCGGGATTGAGTGAGCACTTGCACGGCCACCTCGTCTGGCACCCGACCGCCTTCGATCAGGCCGCGCACGAAGTCGAAGTCGGTTTGGGAAGCCGACGGAAAGGCGACCTCGATTTCCTTGAAGCCCATCCGTACCAGCAGCTCGAAGTAACGGCGCTTGCGCTCGCCGTCCATCGGTTCGATCAGCGCTTGATTGCCGTCGCGCAGGTCGGAACTACACCAGCGCGGCGCCTGGCTGATGGTTCGGGACGGCCACTGCCGATCCGGCAATTGGATCGGGGGAAAAGGACGGTATTTGCGGCGGATATCCGAATGCATGGCAAAATTCTCTCTGCTTGACGATACATGGGTTTACAGTGCTGAAAAACGCGAATGCGGCGCGGATACGGCCGCCGGACCGCCGCTAGGCCCGACGACCGCGACTCAGTCGGAGCAGAGCTAGAGAGAAGACGCACACGAAAACGGGAGGGTGAAAGTGGCCAGCAATGCGAGGAGCAAAACTGCAAGATCGGTCAAAATCAGACATCGGGGCAATCCTTGAAAGCGGTTCGAATGATCGGCGGCAACAGCAGAACCCGGCGCTCCCTTCAGGAGGCCGGGCGACTCAGTCGCAGTTCGAACCGTTCGCGGGATTGTTGGCTCATAATGAGTTCAAAATAACGCAGTCGGCCGTTTTAGGTCAAGTTGAATGCAAATCGTTATCATCGGTGAATCGGTCATGCCGGCCATTTCGCTTTTGCTTTTCCTGACAGAGAGGGTTTATCTATGTCCGATACGTCGCAACCCCTGCAATCCGTCAAGGTCTGGGATCTGCCCACCCGGCTGTTTCATTGGACGCTGG
>ERZ761602.590-NODE-590-length-76107-cov-10.898280_pt1 | contig 76107 bp, 72 predicted proteins | sample MGYA00512165_ERZ761602 | MGnify/ENA primary metagenome ERZ761602 (study PRJEB28899, sample SAMN02445085) | bioreactor sludge metagenome | biome: EBPR sludge; isolation source: Thorneside wastewater treatment plant | place: Australia: Brisbane, Thorneside...
TGTCTAGAGCGAAAGAGCGAAGAGACCATGAAAAGCAACATACAAGAGCGGAGCTCGCTCCGCTGCCTTCGCATTCTTCGCGAGCCATGTCGCCTCACCGAGCCGAGCAAGCTCGGCGCTACAAGGACGGGTTTAACCCCACTGCGCGCATCGGCGCGTTCTTCGGATCACACCGGTCGACATGACCGGTCCGACCCCCGAAGGAGCTTGCCGCCATGATCACGATTCGTCCGCTGCCGCTGGTCCTCGCGCTGACCAGCGCTCTTGCACTCGGTGCCTGCGCCCGCGAAAGCGCGCCGCTGGGTGCCGACCAGCGCCAGCCGGAGCGCAAGCAACCGGCGCGCGAAGCGGACGAAGGCCGCTTGCGCGCCGAAGAATCGGCGAAGATGAGAGTAGACGCGCAGTCGCCTGCGCCGATGGCGCCGTCGGCCGTCGCGCCGGTCGCGGATGCCATGGTTTCCCGGGAGGCGGTTGCTTCGGGACTCGCCGCGCCGACGTCGCAGCCGCCGTCCGGCCCGGCCAATCGTTCCGGTGTCGATCAGCCGACCGACAGCGAAAACTACGCCGACCTCGCACCCAATCCGGTGATCGCGGTCGCCAAGGAACCGGTGTCGACCTTTTCCATCGACGTCGATACCGGTGCCTACAGCAATGCGCGCCGCTTCCTCGTCCAGGGCCAGTTGCCGCCGACCGACGCGGTGCGCATCGAGGAATTCATCAACTATTTCGACTACCAGTACCCGACGCCGGACAGTCTCGATCAGCCGTTCTCGGTCAGCACCGAACTGGCGAAGGCGCCGTGGAATGCCGACCGCTGGTTGCTGCAGGTGGGACTCAAGGGCTTTGAGGTGCCGTTCGAGCAGCTTCCGGCCAGCAACCTGGTGTTCCTGCTGGATGTCTCCGGTTCGATGATGGAGCCGAACAAGCTGCCGCTGGTGAAGACCGCACTGGGTTTGGTGGTCGAGCAGATGCGGCCGCAGGACACCATCGCCATCGTTGTTTATGCCGGCGCCGCGGGGTTGGTTTTGCCGGCGACCAGGGGCAGCGACAAGGCCACCATCCTGGCGTCACTGGCGGCGCTGGAAGCCGGCGGATCGACCAATGGCGGGCAGGGCATCCAGCTGGCCTACCAGGTGGCGCGCGAGCAGTATGTCGAGGGCGGCGTCAACCGCGTGATCCTCGCCACCGACGGCGACTTCAACGTGGGCCTGGTCGACCAGCAGGATCTCGAAGACCTGGTGACGCGTGAGCGCAAGAGCGGCATCGCGTTGACCACGCTCGGCTTCGGCCAGGGCAACTACAACGACCAGATCGCCGAGCGTCTGGCGAACCTCGGCAACGGCAATCACGCCTACATCGACACCGAGCGCGAGGCACGCAAGGTGCTGATCAAGGAACTCGGCGCCAACCTGCTGACCATCGCCAAGGACGTCAAGATCCAGATCGAATTCAATCCGGCGGTGGTCGCCGAATACCGCCTGATCGGTTATGAGAATCGTCTGCTGGCGACCGAGGACTTCAACAATGACGCGGTGGACGCTGGCGAGATCGGCGCCGGGCACACGGTCACCGCGCTGTACGAGCTGACGCCGGTCGGATCGGACGCAGCGCGTCTGCCGCCATTGCGTTACGGGAGCGACGAGCAGGTGGTTGCGAAGGGCAGCGAGGTGGCCTTCCTGAAGTTGCGCTACAAGCGTCCGGACGAGGACAAGAGCCGTTTGATCGAGCAGGCCGTGGTGCAGCCGAAAGCCATCGGCGCCGGCTCGACGCAGTTGCAGTTCGCCGCCGCGGTCGCCGCGTTCGGCGAGGCTCTGCGCGGCGGCAAGTATCTGGATGGCTTCACCTACTCGGCGATGGCGGCGCTGGCGCAGCGCAATGAGGGCCAGGACCCGTACGGCATGAATGCCGAACTGGTGGAGTTGATCGGCAGGGCGGCGGCGATCAGCGGTGGTGACGAGGGGCAGGTGGTGATTGCGCGGTGATGGGTCATTTCAGGGAATGACGGGGCTTCTGTGGGAGCGGGCTTGTCCCGCGAGCTTTGGCCTTGAAAGCTCGCGACGCAAGGTCGCTCCCACAGGGCTGCGTATCACGCCGCCACCGCCCGGAACGCATCGCGCGTCAGATTCTCCGGCGCCCCCTTTGTCACATGTACATCGTCCTCGATGCGAATGCCGCCGTAGGGCAGCAGCGCCTCCACCCCGGCCCAGTTGATCGCGGCTGCATCGTCCGACGCACGCAGCCTGGCCAGCAGCATCGGAATGAAGTAGATGCCGGGCTCGATGGTCAGCACGTGCCCGGGTTCCAGCGTGCGCGTTAAGCGCAGGTAGGGATGGCCGGGCGGCTTGTCGATGCTGCCGCCCGCTTCGTCGCGCTGGAAGCCGCCGACGTCGTGCACCTGCAGGCCGAGGAAATGGCCGAGGCCGTGTGGGAAGAACACGCTGGTGACGCCGCGCTCGACCTGCGATTCGGGTGTCATCCGCACCAGGCCGCTCTGCTGCAGGATGGCGCCGATGCGACGGTGGCATTCGACGTGCAGGTCGCGGTAGTCGCGTCCGGCGCGTACTTCGTCGACCAGTGTCTGCTGCATCGCATCGACGCTCGCGACCAGATCAGCAAAAGCGCCCGGCTCGCGCGCGTAGGTGCGGGTGATGTCGCTGGCGTAGCCGGCATCGCTGCCGCCGGCGTCGATCAGGAAACTGCGCGACTGCGTCGGATGCGGCGCTGGCGTGTGGTGGTAATGCAGGATCGCGGCGTGTTCGTTGAGGGCGACGATGTTGGCGTAGGGCAGGTCGTGCTCGGTGTGGTTGGCAGCGGCGCAATACTCGAGATGAATCTGGTGCTCCGACAGACCCTCGTGGAAGGCCTCCATCGCGGCGATGTGGCCGCTGGCGCCGCGCCGACTGGCATTGCGCATGCGCGCGATCTCGTACGGCGTCTTGCACGCGCGGTGGTAGTGCAGGTAATTGATCACCGCGTCCGGGTTGTTCGGCAGACAATCGCCGATGGCGCTGTTGGCCTCGCCGAGGATCGCGGCGCGCGAAAGGTCGGCGGGCAGGTGCGCGCGCGCTTGATCGGGTTCGCGGATCACGCGGACGTCGAAATGGTCGGTCCAGAATCCAGAGGGTGCTGCCGGCGGCTCGTGCCAGTAGTCCTCGGGCTGGTAGTAGGCCAGCACCGGCTTGTTGCCCGGTGTGTAGGCGATCCAGCTCGACGGATGGCGATTCAATGGCACCCACGCCAGGAAATGCGGATTGGGGCGGAATGGATAGGTCTGGTCGTCGAGGAATCCATAATGCTCGACGCCGCTCGCGATCAGCAGGTGTTCCAGGCCCGCGCGCTGCAGCGCGGCGTCGGCGCGGCGCAGCTGTTCGCGCAAATGTTCCGGGTACAGCTCGGCCAGTGCCATGGGCAGCCTCGACGACAGGTGGGCGGGGACGCGACTTTACGAGAGCCCGACGGCAAGAGCCAGTGAACCGCAGTTTCTCAGGAACGATGACGGCAGGAGACACTCTTGCCATGCGCACAAATAAGTCGCATTTTCACTGCGTAGTCAACGACGGGAGCGACGCATGAGTCTGACCGGATTGGTAATCTGGCTGGTGATCGGGGCAGTGGCTGGCTGGCTGGGGGGCGTGCTGATGCGCGGCCGCGGCCTTGGCCTGGTCGGCAACATCGTCATCGGCATCATTGGCGCTTTCGTGGGTGGCTGGCTGCTTGGCAGTGTGCTCGGCATCGCCATCGGCGGCGGCATCATCGCGGCGATCATCAACGCGACCATCGGCGCCGTGGTTGTGTTGGCAGTCATCAGCGCAATCAAACGCGCTTGACCTGACGCGCAGAGACTTTTTCGGCGACGCTTCGTACCGCCTCCAGGTTCCTAGTCCGCCCACGATCTTCCGGCAGGTCGCCAGGCACTCGCGCGCGGGCCAGCCCTCGTATTGAGTCAGCACCATCGATCGGTCGCTTGCACCTCGGTTGCACCGCCGCCTGTTGCAATGCAACATCGGGGGTTCGGAGGAACCCCATGCCCGATTCGATGCCCGATTACCTGCGCGCGGTGCTCACCTCGCGCGTCTACGAAGTGGCGATCGAGTCGCCGCTGACCGAAATGCGGCGCCTGTCGCGGCGCATCGGTCACCGCGTGCTGCTCAAGCGCGAGGACCTGCAGCCGGTGTTCTCGTTCAAGCTGCGTGGCGCCTACAACAAGATGGCGAGCCTGACACCCGCTGAGCGCGCCGCCGGGGTGCTCGCAGTTTCCGCCGGCAACCATGCCCAGGGCGTGGCGCTCGCCGCGCGCGAACTCGGCTGCAAGGCAACCATCGTGATGCCCGGCACCACGCCGTCGATCAAGGTCGACGCAGTCGCCGCGTATGGCGCCGAGATCATCCTCGAAGGCGATGGCTACGACGCGGCAGCCGCGGTCGGCAAGCGCATCGCAGCCGAGCGCGGCCTGACCTTCGTGCATCCCTACGACGATCCGGCGGTGATCGCCGGGCAGGGCACGGTGGCAATGGAGTTGCTGCGCCAGCACGCCGGCACGCTGGACGCGGTGTTCATTCCCGTCGGTGGCGGCGGACTGGCAGCGGGCATGGCCGCCTACATCAAGGCGTTGCGCCCGGAGATCAAGGTCATCGGCGTCGAGCCGATCGATGCGGCCTGTCTTGATGCCGCGCTCAAGGCAGGCGAGCCGGTGACGCTGGACCAGGTCGGATTGTTCGTCGACGGCGTGGCGGTCAAGCGCATCGGCGACCACACCTTCAAGGTGCTGCGCGAGCACATCGATGGCATGGTGCTGGTCAATACCGACGAAATCTGTGCGGCGATCAAGGACGTGTTCGACGATACCCGCGTGGTGCTGGAACCGGCCGGCGCGCTGGCGCTCGCCGGGCTGAAGCGCTACGCCGAAGGCCTGACGACGCCCGGCGCGACGCTGTGCGCGGTGGCCAGCGGCGCCAATGTCAATTTCGACCGTCTGCGCCACATTGCAGAGCGCGCGGAGATTGGCGAGGCCCATGAAGCGGTGTTCGGTGTCGCGATTCCCGAGCAACCCGGCAGCTTCCTCAATTTCTGCCGCGCGCTGGGTCCGCGCAGCGTCACCGAGTTCAACTATCGCTACACGCCGGAAGCCTCCGCGCAGATCTACGTCGGCATCGCGTTGCGCCGTGGCGCCGCCGAACGCGCCGAGGTCGCTGCCCACCTGGCCTGCGCAGGCTATCTGGCGACCGACTACACCGACAACGAACTGGCCAAGCTGCACGTCCGCCACATGGTCGGTGGCCGTGCCGCGATCAACGGCCGCGAGCGGGTCTATCGCTTCGAGTTCCCCGAGCGCCCCGGCGCGCTGCTGCGTTTTCTCGAGCAGATGGGCACGCGCTGGAACATCACGCTGTTCCACTACCGCAGTCATGGTGCCGCCTACGGGCGCGTGTTTGCCGGCATCGAGGTGGCGGATGCCGACGACGAGCGTGATTTGCGCGCCAACCTCGACGCACTCGGCTTCGACTGCGTCGACGAGACCGACAACCCGGTGGTACGGCAGTTTCTGCGGGTCTGAGGCGCGCAGTTGCTTTGGCAGAGCAGAGCTTGCTCCGCTGCTGTTCGCGACCCGCTGCCGAGCAAGCTCGGCTCTACAAGAGCGCCGGCTCAGGCCATTCGAGGTCAACCTTGGTAGCGCCTGACCCTGCCGCCGTTCAGGCACGGGGTCGATGCGGTTATAGTCCGGCCATCACGCTGCCCAGGGGTGCCCATGTCGATTGACGCCAGTCAGCTCAGGCACCTGTATCCGCTGGATTCCCTGCGCACCGACCATCTGGATGTGATCGCGCGCGAAGCCGAGTCGGCCGAATACGGCAATGGCCAGGTACTGTTCCGTGCCGGCGATCAGGATGAGACGACCCACTATCTGCTTGCCGGAATGGTTTCCGCCGAGTACCCGGACGGCAAGCGCAAGGAAATCAGTGCTGACTCCCTGCAGGGCAGATACCCGATCGGCGATCTGATGCCGCGGCGTTTCACCGCGACGATTCTTTCGCTGACGGCCACGTTGGTGTCGTTCGACCGACGCTTCCTGGAAAAGCTGATCACCTTCGACCAACTGACCCGTCAGTCCGGTTTCAAGCTGCTCGACAAACACCCGGACGGCAATCGCTGGATCTTCCGCCTGCTGCAGAACAACGCCATGCGCAAGGTGCCGGCGGGCAATCTCGAGCGGCTGTTTGCGCGTTTCGAGGAAATCAGCGTCGACGCCAACCAGACTGTTGTCCGGGAAGGCGATGACGGCGACTACTACTACGTCATCAAGGATGGCGCAGCGAGCGTGACCCAGGCGGGCGACGGCGACCCGGCGGTGGTCGCTTACCTGGTGCGTGGCGACAGTTTCGGCGAAGACGCCCTGCTGTCGAACAGCGTACGCAACGCTTCGGTGACGATGATGAAGGCGGGCAAGTTGATGCGCCTGCGCAAGAGCGACTTCAGCGAGTTGCTCAAGCAACCCACGGTGGAATGGCTGACCCCAGGCAAGGCCTCGATCCTGGTACGCCAGGGCGCCGGCATCATCGACGTGCGTCTGCCCGAGGAGTTCGAAGAGCGCGCCATCAAGGGCGCGCTGAACATGCCGCTGTATCGCTTGCGCGAGTTCACCCTGGATCTCGACCGCGACAAGTCTTATGTGTGTTACTGCAATACCGGCGAGCGCAGTGCGGCGGCGGCCTTCATCCTGACCAAGCTCGGATTCGAGGCGTTCGCGCTGGCTGGCGGTTTGTCGGCGATGGTCAAGCAGATCGGCAAGACGGGGTGAATGGTGTCAGTTGTTGGTGTTGGTGTTGGAAAGAGCGGGTGTGTCGCCTGCCGAGCAAACCGTCATTGCGAGGAGCGAAGCGACGAAGCAATCCAGTGACGTTGCTCTCGCTTTTGAGAGTGGCGAAGCAGGACCGAGAGCAGAGTCACTGGATGCGCTCCGCGGGTGAAGCGTTTGCTTCGCTGCGCTCGCAACGACGAATCAACGTTCTTCGCTACTCGATCAATGGACTGGATAGATCGTCACCTCGGCAGTTGCCTTTTCCAACACCAACAACCGACACCAACACCTGCTTCACCTACTGTCCTTCGCCGATCCTGACCCGCACCTCCAGCGTTTCCGCCAATCCGCCGTGGCGCACGCCGCGCACCGGTGCGGCGTCGCGATAATCGCGGCCAACGGCGACACGCACATAGCGTTCATCCGGACAGATGCGGTTGGTTGCGTCGAATCCCACCCAGCCGAGCTTGCTGACGTGGATCTCGGCCCACGCATGGCTGGCGGCGGCGCCATCGGCGGATGCGCACAAATATCCGCTGACATAGCGGGCCGGGAAGCCGAGTGCGCGGGCGGTGGCAATCAGCACATGGGCATGGTCCTGGCAGACGCCAGCGCCATGCGCCAGTGCCTCGGCGGCAGAGGTGGTCACATGCGTGCTGTCGCTGCGATATTCGACGCGCTCGCGCACGCTGTCGCACAGGCGGTGCAGTTGCGCGATTTCGCCGCCGCTGGTGTCGCGCTGGGCGTCGGCGAGCGCTTGCAGCGCCGGATCGATGGCGGTCAGTTCGGTCGAATTCAAATAGAACAACGGCGGCAGCGATTCGACGGCATCGCCGAGCACGCCGTGGCGATCCTGGGTGTCGACCTCGGCATGCACCACGATCGACAGCGACGCCACCGGGCCGTCGATCACATGGGTGGCAGCCGGATTGCCGAATCCGTCGCGACAGGTCGGTCGCAGCTTGCGGCCATCGATCTCGACGCGCCAGTCGCGAATCACCTGGCCGCCGCCGGGGATCGGCCACAGGCGCAGCGCCTGGAAGACGCGGTTGGCGGCTTCGCCGTAGCGATAGAGCGTGCCGTGGTGGATGGTCAGGTGCATGGCGTGCCTCGGAGTGTGAGCGTGCCTGGACGTAGGTCACGTTGCTGGCGGGAGCCGGCTACGTGACATCGCGACCGGCTGTCACGTAGACCGCTGGCGCGGTCAACGTGACCTACATTCGTCACGCGCGGGCTAAAACAAATACCCATTCGCTATCTCCCGCCCCAGTTCGTCGTTGCGCTCGATGACATCGGTCAGGTACTCGTGCAGGCCGCTGCCGAAGATGTGGTCGATGCGGCCGAAGCGCAGTTGTGCGTAAAGCGAGTGCGCCAGGCGCTTGCCTTCGGCCGTGCGTTGCGCATCCTGGCCGCTGATCTTGTCCAGTTGCGTGGTGATCTGCTCGAAACAGAACACCAGCGAGCGTGGGAACTCGGGGCGCAGGATCATCAGTTCGGCGACGTTGATCGGTGTCACCTGGCCCTTGAACAGCACGCGGTAGGCGCGCCGCGCACCGACCACGCGCAGGATCGCCAGCCATTGGTAATAGTCGACCAGGCCACCGACGTCTTCCGGGTTCGGCAGGCGCACGTGGTACTTGACGTCGAGCAGGCGCGCGCTGTTGTCGGCGCGCTCCAGAAACTGCCCGAGGCGGGTGAAATGGAAACCGTCGGCGCGCAACATGGTGCTGGTGTAGGCGCCGTGGAACAGCCGCGATCGCACTTTGACCCAGTCGAGGAACGCCGCAACACGGTCGTCGTCGAGCTGTCCCGGGTCGAATCCGCGCATCTCCAGCCAGGTGGTGTTGACCGTGTCCCACAAGTCCGCGGTCAGCGCGGTGCGCACGGTGCGCGCGTTACGCCGGGCGGTTTCGATGCAACTGACGATCGATGACGGATTGCGCGTGTCGAAGGCCAGGTAATGGATCACTGCGGCAGAGGAAACCTGCGCGTGTTCGGCGGCGAATGCCGGCTGACAGCCGGCGGCGATGATTGCCGACTCCCATTCGCTGCTGCGATCGGCATCCACGCGCGCCGCGCTCATGTGCGCGGCGCCCTGCAGCAGGCGCGCCACGTAATCGGCTCGCTCCAGGTAGCGTGCCAGCCAGAACAGACTTTCGGCAGTGCGCGCGAGCATCAGCCCTCCAACACCCAGGTGTCCTTGGTGCCCCCGCCCTGCGAGGAGTTCACCACCAGCGACCCCTCGCGCAGTGCCACGCGGGTCAGTCCACCGGGCACGATGCGGATGCGATCGCCACCGCTGAGCACGAATGGCCGCAGGTCGACATGGCGCGGTGCGATGCCGTTTTCGACGAAGGTCGGCACTGTCGACAATGCCAGCGTCGGCTGCGCGATGTAGTCGTGCGGGCGCGCCCGTAACAGCGCGGCAAACTCGGCCAGCTGCGCTTGCGTCGCATGCGGCCCGACCAGCATGCCGTAGCCGCCGGAGCCGTGCACCGCCTTGACCACCAGTTCATCGAGGTGCGCCAGCACGTACTTCAGGTCTTCCGGCAGGCGGCAGTCCCAGGTCGGCACATTCGACAGCAGCGGTTCTTCGCCAAGGTAGAAGCGAACCATCTCCGGCACGTGGATGTAGACCGCCTTGTCGTCGGCAATGCCGGCGCCGATCGCGTTGGTGAGGTTGACGTTGCCCGCGCGGTAGGCGAAATACAGACCCGGCACGCCGAGCATCGAGTTGGGGTTGAACACCAGGGGGTCGATGTAGTCGTCGTCGATGCGCCGGTAGATCACGTCCACGCGCGCCAGGCCGCGCGTGGTGCGCATGTAGCAGACATCGCCCTGCACCAGCAGATCCTCGCCCTCGACCAGTTCGATGCCCATTTCGTCGGCAAGGAAGGCATGTTCGTAATAGGCGCTGTTGTGGATGCCGGGGGTCAGCAGCACCACGGTCGGTTCGCCGCGGCAGTTCGGCGGCGGTACCGAGCGCAGTGTCTCCAGCAGTTCGTCCGGGTAATGCGCCACCGGTGCCACCGAAGCTCGCCGAAACAGGTCGGGAAACAGGCGCAGCATGACCTCGCGGTTCTCGACCATGTAGGACACGCCGGACGGCGTTCGGCAATTGTCCTCGAGCACGTAATACTGGTCCGGACCGGTGCGCACCATGTCGATGCCGGCGATATGCGAGTAGATGTGGCCGGGCAGGTCGAAGCCCGCCATCTCTGGCCGGAACTGCGAATTGTTGATCACCAGCTGTTCCGGAACGCGGCCAGCGCGCAGGATCTCGCGGTCATGGTAGACGTCATGGATGAAGGCGTTCAGCGCCTTGACTCGCTGCTCCAGGCCGAGTTTGAGGCGCTGCCATTCGGCCTGCGCCAGCACCCGCGGAATCAGGTCGAACGGGATCAGGCGCTCGGGGTCGCCGCCTTCGCTGTAGACGGCGAAAGTGATGCCGATGCGGCGGAACAGACCTTCAGCTTCGCGCCGCTTGAGCGCCAGTTGCTCGTGCGGTACTGATTTCAGCCACGCATCGACCAGCGCGTAAGGTGCGCGCGTCTCGCCCGGCCAGCCCATCTCGTCGAAAACCGCCGTGTCGCTCATCGTGGATCCCGTGTTTGCGGCCTGAGCCTGCCGAGGGGCGCCGGGCACGTCAAGCGTTGGCAGAGAAATTCTCGCCCGGTGCCCCCCGGTGGTGCGCGCTGCAGGGTGCGGCCGGCGCCATGCACCAAACCGGGTCCACGGACTGTTGTGCGGTCCGGGGTGTCCTGGAGCAATCGCACCACGCCCACGGCCCTACAAGATCGACGCCATCCAACCGTTTTGAGATGCCACCATGTCCAATCCGAAACCGCGGCCGGTCGTCGGTGCGACCACGCGCCCCGCAGACGATCTGCGCGGCGCCTCGCGTCTGGCCATCGATGCGGTGACCGGCGTCACCGATCTGGTCGAGGCCATGCATCGAACCATCAGCGGCATCGCGCCGCCGATCGGCAAGGCCGTGCCCGGACCAACGGGCGGGATTGCAGGGCTCGTCTATCGCAGCGTGCGCGGCGCCACGCGTCTGGTCGGGCAGGGTATAGACGCCGCTCTGGCGGCAGCATCGCCGCTGCTGCGCGAGGCACAGCCGATGCCGCTGCGCGATGCGGCGGTGGCGGCGCTCAATGGCGTTTACGGCGACCACCTCGAACGCAGCAGCAATCCGTTGGCGATTCCGATGACGCTGCGTCGCGGAGGCGTGCCGTTGGCGCTCGATGGCGAGTCGCTGCGGCAATCGCTGCCCGATCCAGGCCCGCATTTGCTGATCGCTCTGCACGGCCTGTGCATGAACGATCGCCAGTGGTGCCGGAACGGCCACGACCACGCCGCGGCTTTGGCAACCGAGTTCGGCTACACGCCGATCTACCTGCATTACAACAGCGGTCGCCATGTCGCCGACAACGGCCGCGATTTCTCGCACCTGCTGGAGCAGTTGCTGGCAACGTGGCCGTTCCCGGTCGAGTCGCTGACATTGCTCGGGCACAGCATGGGCGGCCTGCTCGCGCGGAGCGCTGCGCATTACGCCCAGGCCGAAGGGCTGTCGTGGACCGGAAAGTTGCGCAGCATGGCCTTTCTCGGCACACCGCATCATGGCGCGCCGCTGGAACGCGCCGGCAACTGGTTCGACACCCTGCTCAGCCAGAGCCCCTACAGCGCGCCGTTCCTGCGCCTCGGCGAAAGTCGCAGCGCCGGCATCAAGGACTTGCGCTTCGGCCACGTTACCGATGCCGTGCCGCGCGGACGCCATCGACACGACACGCGCGAGCCGGTGCCGTTGCCCGATGGGGTGCGCTGCTATGCCGTCGCCGCCACCCGCGGTCGTGCCGATCGACCGGTCGCAAGCCTGCCGAGCGATGGCCTGGTGCCGATCGCCAGCGCGCTCGGGCAGCACCACGATCCGACCCACAGCCTGGCGATCCCCGAGCAGCAGCAATGGATCGCGCACCAGTGCAGCCATTTCGACCTGCTCAGCCGCGCCGATGTCTACGCACGCTTGCGCGATTGGCTAGCGTTGTAGGAGTCACGGTCGCCCCCTGGCGGTGCGCTTGTTCGCGCATCGAACAGAGGCGTGGCAAGACTGCGGCCTGTATTTCAGGACGCAAAGGAAGCTAGTTGGTTTGCCATTAATTCGTTGAATAATTTCCGCGCCTTTTGACCCGAATGCGTCGTTGTTCGTCGTCGCCATAGCCCTGCTATGACTCCTCCTCTCGCCTAGCCTCGAGCCAAAATGCATCGGAAATTTCTTCAGCCAATTAATGGCAAACCACACTAGGGGACTGCTTTTTTGTCCGCAAAGGACGCAAAGGACGCAAAGAAGGCCAAGAGCCAAGGTGTTGATGGTCTGCTGGCTTTGCGTTCTTTGCGTTCTTTGCGTCCTTTGCGGAAAAAGCTCTAGCTGTGGGAGCGGGTTCATCCCGCGAAAGCACTCGCGGAGTGAATCCGCTCCCACATGGAAATCAAAGCCTTACGGCGTGTTCGGTGCGAAAGCGCCGCGCACGCGTCGCCCCGGCGAAACCCGCATAGGCCACAAGTTTTTCGCCGACTAACGCGGTCTTTACGCACTCGCCGCACCCGCTTCGCCAATATCGCGCCCCATCGCCCTGCTCTGTCCTGCCCATGCGTACCTGGATACTCGCCGCGTTCTGCCTGCTGAACGTCGCGCACGCCGCGGCTCAGACCAGCGCCACCCTCCCTGTCGAGGCATCCACGGTTGAGCAGTCCGATCCCGGAGTGCAGATCTTCGATGCCATGGTCGTCAGTGGCGTGCAGCCCGGTCCCGGGCTGTGGCGGGTTTCGAAGGGCGACAACGTCATGTGGGTGCTCGGCACCTTGATGCCGCTGCCGAAGAAGATGCAGTGGGTGTCGCGCGAGGTCGAGCAGGTGATCGCCGAGTCGCAGGAAGTGTTGCTCGGACCTGGCGCCAAGCTGAAGAAAGAGATTGGCATGTTCCAGGGGCTGCTGCTGTTGCCGGCGGCGCTGGGCTCGCGGAAGAATCCCGAGGGCGAAAAGCTGGTGGAGCGAGTGCCGCCCGAACTGTATGCGCGCTGGACCCCGTTGAAGGCGAAGTACATCGGCCGCAGCCGCGGCATCGAAAAGCAGCGGCCGTTGTTCGCGGCCTTGAAGCTCTACGAAAAAGCCATCAAGAAAAACCGCATGACGCAGGAGAGCGTGGTCCTGCCGCTGGTCAAGAAGATCGCGAAGAAGCACCAGGTACCGGTCAACCGCCCGGAAATCGAAATCGACATCGGCAATCCGCGCGAGGCCCTCAACGACTTTGCCGACAGCCATCTGGAGGACCTGGATTGTTTTGCGAGAACGCTCGATCGCCTCGAAACCGATCTCGACACCATGCGCGAACGCGCCAACGCCTGGGCGACCGGCGACATCGAGGCGCTGCGGTCGCTGCCGTTCACCGATCAGAACCAGATCTGTGCCGACGCCATACTGCACGCCGGTTTCACTCGCGAGCGCGGCCTCGACGACATGCGCGAACGCCTGGGCACGGCTTGGCTGGCGGCAGCCGAGACGGCGTTGAAACGCAACAAGTCGACCTTCGCGATCCTGCCGATGCGCGAGGTGGTCAGCGCCGGGGGATACCTCGAAACTTTGCGCGCGCGTGGGTACGAGGTCGAGGAACCTTGACGCGCCGGGGAACGCCCGATCTGGCACAATCGACGCGTTTGCGCGGACTGTGTCGTGCAAATCCGACGATCAGGATGCGCTGCCGATGCTGACGCTTTCATCTTTGCTGCTGGCCGTGGCGCTGGCTGCGCCCGGCGATATCTATCGGTGCAAGGACGCTGCCGGTGCGGTCAGCTACCAGGACCACCCGTGCGCTGGCGCCAGCACGGCGCCGATGATCAAGGCGGGTGACGACTCCGCTGCGAGCCAACTCGCATTGCAGCAGTGGCTGGACGGTTATCGGCAACGCAGCGATGCGGGTCGTGGCCAACCAACTTCGCGCCCGCTGTCGCTGCCGCGCAGCGGCACAGGGGCTGCCGTCAGCGAAGCACAATTGGCGATGTGCTCGGAGCGGTTCCTGCACTGCGCGCATGGCGACGCAGCGACCATGGATCGCTGCGTCGACCGTTTGCCGCGCTGTGGCAGCGGCGGCGCGCCTTGCTGTCCGCAGGCGTGCATCGCGCGGTATCAGGGACTGCGCCAGAGCGGACAACCCTTGGCGAGCGCCGTCCGTCTGGCGCTGCTCGATCCCGATGCGCCGGCGTGCGGCGGCGCCAGCGCACTGCGCTGACGCACTCCCTGCCCGCCGGGCAGAGCGGGCGCCTCAGGGTGTGGTCGGCTTGTCTTGCGCGTTGCGCTGCGCGTCGTCGTCGGGCGACGACGGTTTGGCGGCCTGCTTCTTCAGCCGCTTTTCTTCCTGCTGCTTGGCTTTCTTCAGCTCGCGCTGACGCTTGTCGAACGAATAATTGGGCTTGGCCAATGCCGGCCTCCGTGTGGATGGACCTTTACTCTAGCCCGGATGTTTCATGAATTGCACGCGCACTCGCTTGCCTGTGCTTGTCCGTTGATCCGCTTAGACCGCACCCGGTGGCCCGTACAGCGCAATCGCCCAGACCACAGCGCAACAGGCAAGGAACAGCGGCAGCGCCAGCCACGGCGAACGCCAAACCGCATCGGCGCCATCTTCACGCAGTTTGCGACCGGTCAGCATTGGCGTGACGAGATCCTCGCGTTTGACCAGGCGGTAGACCGACACCGCCAGCAGGTGGACGACGATCAAGGCCAGCAGCAACTTCTGCCCGAGCTGGTGCCAGTCGGTCCAGTCCGCGCTCGCGTCCATCGAGATGCGCTCGGACAGCGGTCCGAACCATTCGATCTCGTCGTTGCTGAAAAGGCCGCTGACCGCCTGCGCGAAGATCAGCGCGAGCATCGCCAGCACGGCAACTGCGCCGAGCGGGTTGTGCCCGAGCGCCGGACGATAACTGTGGGCGCCCCAACTGCCGAGGTAACTGGCTATCGCCCGTGGACCGCGCACGAAATCGGCAAAACGCGCGTGTTCGCTGCCGACCAGGCCCCAGAGTATGCGGAACAGCACCAGGGCCAGCGTTGCGTAGCCGAAGCGGAAATGCCATTGCATGCTCAGCCAGCCATATTCGCCGGTGGCGTACAGGCCAACGATGCAGATCACCAGCGCCCAGTGCGTCAGTCGGACCGGCAGGTCCCAGACGCGCACGCTGCGCGCCCCGGTCGTGGTCGCCGCGCTCACAGGCCGATCCCCTCGATGCGTTCTTCGCCGACCTCGAATCCGGCCAGCCGCGCAAACGCGCGGCCGCGCTCGGCGTAGTCGCGGAACTGGTCGAAACTGGGGGCGCCGGGCGACAACAGGACGACGCCGCCGCTGGGCACCAGCGCGCGCGCGCCAGCGACCGCTTCGTCGAGCGTCGCGACCAGCTTCAGCGTCGGTCGCGGAGTCCGCGTGCTGGCCGCGTAAGTCGCTTCAATCTGAGCGTGGATGCGCGCGCCGTTCTGGCCCATGGCGATGACCGCGGTCGGCGGATCGGCGGCAATCTGGCGCGCAAAATCGCCCCAGTCGAGGCCGCGGTCGAAGCCACCGACCAGCACCACGGTCGGGCGCGGTGCGACGCTGCGCAGTGCCGCCAGCGTCGCCTCCGGCGTCGTCGAAATGCTGTCGTCCACATAGGCGATTGCGTCGCGGGTCCCGACATGCGCAAGTCGGTGCGGCAGCGGCTTGAAATCGCGCACGGCCTTGAGCAGCCCGCGCGGGTCGTGGCCAAAGGACTCGACCATGGTGAAGGCGGCCGCAACATTGCTGGCGTTATGGGCGCCGGCCAGATGGGTCTCGGCGAGATCGATGACATGTTCGTCGTCATGCCAGACCTCGGCGCCGCGCGCATGCCAGAAACCGCGATGATTGAACAAGGTGCGCCGCTCGATGCGCTCGGCGTGCGCCATCAGGCGCGCGTCGGCGGCATTCAGCACGGCGAGATCGGCGTTGCCGTCGATGCACACCTTGAGCTTGTCGCGGTAGTAGGTTTCCTCGTCGCCGTGCCAGTCGAGGTGCTCGGGCGACAGGTTGAGAACGGCGGCGATGGCCGGGTGCCCGACGAAATCCGCAGCCTGGTAACTGGACAGCTCGATGACCCAGTAATCCGGGTCGGGCTGCGGCTCCATGACGTCAAGCAGCGGCAGGCCGATGTTGCCGGCCAGCACCGTGCGCGCGCCGGTGGCGCGCAGCAGCGACGCGGTCAGCGCGCTGGTGGTGCTCTTGCCCTTGGTGCCGGTGATGACGATGGTCTTGTCGTGGCGATGCTGGGCAAACCACATCGACGTTCCAGAGATAAAGCGCGTGCCGCGAAAATGCGCCCACTCCATCGCCCGCGCGTGCTGGTAAGGGCTGATGCCCGGCGACTTGATGACGATCTGGTATGGCCCGAAGGTACCTGCCTGGACCTCTTCGGCGACCACCTCGATCAGCGGATCATCGCCGAAGTCCCAGGCTGCGGCCTCGGCCGGCGTCAGGATCACGCCGAACTTCTTTTCCGGAAAGATGCTGCGCAGGAAGCGCAAAGCTGCCTGGCCTTCCTGGCCATAGCCCCAGACGGCGACCTTGCGCATGACGAAGGCTTCGAGGCTGATATGCATGCTATGGCGTGTGGTCGGAGTTGCCGCGAATGATGCGTGGCGGCGCGTGAAGATGCACGGGGGTGGCGTGCTCAGGCTCCGAGCGGCGCAATGCCCCGGAAGAGCGGGGCAGGGGGCAGGGGGGCAGGGGCCGAGCCATGTGTCATTTCCGTACCGTGGCGATGATCGATGCAACCGCCTGTGCGATTGGTCGCGCGTCGAGCGTGAGACAGAGTCCCATCTTGCATCATGGTCTGAGCAAGCGCCGAGGTGGGTCCCCTGCCCCTTGCCCCCTCTGCATTGCCGCCCTCGCAACTCACTCCCACAACGTCACCTTGTCCGTGGTCATCGTGTAGGCGGTTGCCGCGATCTCGTTTTCGGCCTTTTCGACATTCAGCGTGCCCTCGATCCAGTAGGCGTCGTAGATCTCGGTAACCGGGATCGGTTTGGGCAAACGCGCCAGGATGATCTGGTTCGGTGGCGGTGGCGGAACGTGGATGCAGGCGCCGAAGTAGGGCACGATGAAGAATTCGCTCATCTGGCTGTCGCCGTCGACCTCGATTGGCACGATGTAACCGGCAATCTTGACCTTGAGCCCATCGAGTTCCTGGATGACGCGGAAGCTGCCGGTCTGCTGCTGCTTGAAGCTACCTTCGTGGAGCACGCTCGGCGCTTCCATCAGCGCGTCGATTTCGTCTTTCGGCATCAGTTCCAGCCAGTCGAGCTCGCGCGGGCCTTCTGCAGCAACCGACAATGGCGCCGACATCAGCAGCAACAAGCCCGCAATCAACGTCAGCAAGCGCATGGAGTTCTCGATGGAGGGCCAGGAATCAAGACAAGAAAAGCAGTCAGGCGGACCGGCAAGTCGGATGCGAATGCTCAGGCCGTCGGCCAGCGGTGCTAGACCACCTGCGATCTGCACGCCGGCCGGATCTGCCAACCGCAAGATTAGCTTGGATGTTCGGTGAATTACACGTCCGTGCTCGGCTCGTCGTTGGTTCCGCGATCGCACCCCGCGCGCGGCGATCTGTGGTTCTGCGCACTGCGGCTTGTGCCTTCTCGATGTTATACTGTTACACTACGCCCTTGTCGATGCAAGCACGGACCGTCATGCGTCATCCCCATCGCGGATCAGTCAACTGGGACGGACTGGGCGCCGGCGTCTCGATCGCCTGCGCCGTGCACTGCGCGGCATTGCCGCTGCTGTTCGGGCTGTTGCCTAGCCTGCAACTGGCGTTGCGGACGTGGGATAGCCAATGGCATGGACTGGCGCAGTGGCTGCTCTGGTCGCATGAGGCGGAACGGGTGGTGGTGTCCACGGTCATCGTTTTCGCTGCGATCGTGTTGATCCGCGGTTTTTTGCGGCACCGCCAGCGCCTGCCGCTGGTTGTGGCGGCGCTGGCCGGCGCCTTGATGGCCAGTGGTGCGTTCGGCCACTGGCACAGCGACGATCTGTTGCACGTGATCCTGCAAGTCATTGGTGGATTGGGCATGGCGGCCGCCCATGTGCTGAACTATCGCCGACTGCACTCCAGCGCCAGCGCGCCTGGCGACGCCAACCGCGAAGTCCTGCTGGCGACGTCGGCGCGCTAGCCGGGCGTTCGAGCCGGCGCGCAGCGTTCGCTGCGTGAGCTCGCCGGCTCGCGTCCTTCGCGATCATCCGCGACCGATGTGAGAAATGCGGGCGTGCGCGGCAGATTGGCAACCCACGCTGGCCGTTGACGGCTCAACCCGCCTCGATCTTCTCCGCCAACTCCAACCATTCGATCTCGGCCTGCTCGCGGGCTGCGGCGGCGTCGCTGCGCACCTGCTCCAGGCGCACCAGTTCCAGTGCATTGCTGCCCTGGTGTGTCGCCGCATCGACCATCGCGCGTTCGGCAGCGCGTTCGGCCTGGGTCAGCTTGTCGACCTGTTCTTCCAGGCGCTTCAGTCGGTTGTTCAGCGCGCGGCGCTCTTTGTGGTCGATGCCCGACGTTGCCTTGGCTGGCGCCGCTGCCGCGCCATCGGGACTGGCGCTCGGCGCCACTTCGTTGCGCAGCAGACGGGCGTAGGTGTCGAGGTCTTCGTCGAACGCCGACACGTTGCCCGCAAACACGCGCAGGTACCGCTCGCAACAACTCTCCAGCAACGCCCGGTCATGGCTGACCAGTACCACCGCACCGGGGAAATCCTGCAGCGCCTCGACCAACGCTGCGCGTGCGGCCATGTCGAGGTGATTGGTGGGTTCGTCGAGCAGAATCAGGTTGGGCTTGTCGACCAGCAGCAAGGCGAGGGCGAGGCGCGCCTTTTCACCGCCGGAGCGCGGACCCAGCGGCATGGTGGCCATCTCGCCGCCGTAGCCGAAGCCGCCCAGATAGTTGCGTGCCGCTTGATCGGACAGGCCGGGTGCGCGTGCCAGCATCAGCGTCAGCGGCGTTGCGTCCGCGGGCAATTCTTCGACCTGCGACTGGGCAAAATAACCAATGGCCAGGTCGCGCGCGGCTTTGCGTTCGCCCGCAGTGGGTTCGAGCACGCCGGCGAGCAGCTTCATCAAGGTCGACTTGCCGGCGCCATTGCGGCCCAGCAGTCCCACCCGATCGCCGGGTTCGAGGAACAGCGAGACGCCGTCGAGCACTCGCCGCGCGCCATAACCGGCCGCAGCGCGACTGATCTGCAACAACGGATCCGGAAGTTTGCTCGGAACGGGTACCACCCAATGGACTTCGGATTCTTCCGCAGGCACCGGTGCGGCGGTCAGCTTCTCCAGCGCCTTGACCCGGCTTTGCGCCTGTCTGGCCTTGGTCGCCTTGGCCTTGAAGCGGTCGACGAAACGCTGCAGGTGCGCGCGCCGTGCCGCCACCTGGGCCGCTTCACGTTTGGCCTGTTCGACATGCGCAGCGCGCTGGCGCGCAAACGCCGAGAACGCGCCGACATACAGCTCGGCGCTCTCGCCATCCAGGTACAGCGTGTGCGTGCATACAGAGTCGAGAAAATCACGGTCGTGGGAAATCACCAGCAGGGTGCCGCGATAGCGCTTGAGCCAACCCTCCAGCCAGAGCACCGTGTCCAGATCCAGGTGGTTGGTCGGCTCATCCAGCAGAAGCAGATCGGAGCGGCACATCAGGGTGCGCGCCAGCGCCAGGCGCATGCGCCAGCCGCCCGAGAACTCGTCGACCGCACGGCCAAGATCGGCATCGGCAAAGCCGAGGCCGCGCAGCAGTTGCGCGGCACGCGCGTCGGCATCCCAATGGCCGGCGTGATCGAGCGCCTCGGTCAAGTGTCCGAGTTCATGGGCATCGCCGTGGTGTTGGGCGCGCTCCCAGCGCTGGCGCAACACCGCCAGATCCTCGTCGCCGGCGAGCGCGTAGGCGACTGCCGTCGACTGGCTGCGCGGCATGTGCTGGGCAACGCTGGCTTGCACCCACTGCCCCGGCACCACGAGTTCGCCGGAATCGGCGGCCAGCCCCCCGGCGATGGCCGCGAACAAAGAGGATTTGCCGGTGCCGTTGCGGCCCACGATGCCGACGCGGGCGCCCGGTGGAATATCGAAGGTCGCTGCGTGGATCAGCGCGCGTCCGCCACGTGCGAGAGTCAGTGCCCGCGCGCGGATCATCGCGGCGCTCCCGACTTCACTGGGCCGGGTCCATCCGGAAACACGACGCTAACGAACATGGCGGAAACAAGGACTCGTCATTGAGTGTTTGCCGAAATTCAGTCATTCACCGCAGAATAGCCGGCTCGGGAACCAAGTGCTGCCGTTGTGGTCCAAGCCAGGCCGAAACCGGCGAACCCGCAACCTGGCTGTCGCCTCGACTTCTTTTCTCACGACTTTCACCTTCAAAGGATACCTTCGATGAACTCTTTGCTCGCCAAGAGCGCCGTTGCGCTCGCCCTGGGCTCGGCCCTGATTGCCCTGCCGGCGCTTGCGATGGACCCGTCGCTCAAGACCGACAAGGACAAACACAGCTACATGATCGGCATGACCTTCGGCATGCAGCTCAAGGATTTCAAGGACGACATCGACGTCGCCCTGGTGCAGAAGGCGATGGCAGACTCGATTGCCGGCGGCAAGACGATGATGACTGAAGCCGAAATGCAGCAAGTCAGCAACGAATTCCGCACCATTGTGCAGAACAAGCGTCAGGCTGCGCAGGCCAAGGCTGCCGGCGAGAACAAGGCCAAGGGCGACGAGTTCCTGGCCAAGAACAAGACCGCGCCGGGCGTGAAGACCACCGAGAGCGGATTGCAGTATTCGGTCATGAAGGAAGCTGCCGGCGCCAAGCCCAAGGCCACCGACCAGGTCAAGGTCCACTACGTCGGAACGCTGCTCAACGGTACCAAGTTCGACTCCAGCATCGACCGTGGCCAGCCGGCCACCTTCCCGCTGAATGGCGTGATTCCGGGATGGACCGAAGCGCTCCAGTTGATGTCCGTGGGCAGCAAGTACAAGCTGTTCATCCCGGGCAACCTGGCTTACGGCGAACAAGGCCAGCCGCAGGGCGGCATCGGCCCGAACGAAGTGCTGATCTTCGAAGTCGAATTGCTGGAGATCCTCAACTGATCGGATATCCGACCGGTTGATCCGAGGGCCGCCGCAAGGCGGCCTTCGTCGTTTTGGGGGTGCCTGGTGCCGTGCGCATCGCTATAGTCGGCGCCCTTCGGGCTGCCGATGGTGCGCGGGAGGCGCGGCTCGGGCCCATTCAGCAGAGTGGATTGATCAATGCGCGTAGCAATATTCGGAACGGGGTATGTGGGGCTGGTCACCGGCGCCTGCCTCGCAGAAGCCGGCAACGACGTGATCTGCGTCGATGTTGACGTCGGCAAGATCGAGCGCCTCAACCAGGGCGAGATCCCGATTTACGAACCCGGCCTCGACGATCTGGTGGCGCGCAACCGGCAGTCGGGCAACCTGCGGTTCACCACCGATGCCACGCTGGCCATCGCCCACGGCGAGGTGATTTTCATTGCGGTCGGTACGCCGCCCGATGAAGACGGCAGCGCCGACCTTCGTTATGTGCTTGCGGTCGCGCGCACCATCGGTGCGCACCTGGCGCGTTATGCGACGGTGGTCAACAAGTCGACCGTGCCGGTGGGTACGGCCGATCGTGTGCGCGCCGCCATCGGTGCTGTGCTGGCTGAGCGTGGCGCGGAGGTGGCTTTCGATGTCGTCTCCAATCCTGAATTCCTCAAGGAGGGCGATGCGGTCAAGGACTGCATGAAACCCGATCGCATCGTCATCGGCAGCAGCAGCGTCCGGGCGATTGCAGCGTTGAAATCGTTGTATGCACCGTTCAACCGCAATCACGAGCGTCTGGTGCTGATGGACGAGCGTTCTGCGGAGCTGACCAAATACGCCGCCAACGCCATGCTGGCCACCAAGATCAGCTTCATGAACGAGGTCGCCAACATCGCCGAACGTGTAGGTGCGGACGTCGAGTCCGTGCGCCTGGGTATCGGCTCCGATCCGCGTATCGGTTATTCGTTCATTTATCCGGGCATCGGCTACGGCGGCTCCTGCTTTCCCAAGGATGTGCAGGCGCTCGGGCGCACCGCGCGCAGCGTGGGCTACTCGACGCGCATCCTGGATGCGGTGGAGGCGGTCAACTACGACCAGAAGTCGAAGTTGTTCGAATTGATGCTGCGACACTTCGGTGGCGACCTTGGTGGCCGCACGATCGCCTTCTGGGGCCTGTCGTTCAAGCCGAACACCGATGACATGCGCGAAGCGCCGAGCCGGCCGTTGATGCAGGCTTTGTGGGCTGCCGGCGCCAAGGTGCGTGCCTACGATCCGGAGGCGCGCCACGAGGCCGAGCGGGTATTCGGCCAGCGCGACGACCTGGTGCTCTGCGCCGACGCGCATCACGCGCTCGAAGGCGCCGATGCGCTGGCGATCATCACCGAGTGGAAGGCGTTCTGGAGTCCCGATTTCGCCATGATCGCGCAGGAGCTCAAGGCCAAAGTGCTGTTCGACGGCCGCAACATCTACGACCCGAAGGCGGTCGAGGCCGCCGGCATGGCCTATTACGGCATCGGCCGTGGTCGCAGTGTCGCCCGGCCGGAATTCGTCTGACTTGCGCGAGATCGACCGCAAACGCATCCTGGTCACCGGAGGTGCCGGCTTTCTGGGCTCTCACCTGTGCGCACGCCTGCTCGCCGAGGGCCACGACATCCTCTGCGTCGACAACTTTTTTACCGGCGCCAAAGGCAACATCGCGCACCTGATCGGCAATCCGCGCTTCGAGTTGATGCGCCACGACGTGACTTTCCCGCTGTATGTGGAAGTCGACGAGATCTACAACCTGGCGTGTCCGGCGTCGCCGGTGCACTACCAGCACGATCCGGTGCAGACCACCAAGACCAGCGTGCATGGCGCCATCAACATGCTCGGTCTGGCCAAACGGGTCAAGGCCAAGATCCTGCAGGCCTCGACCAGCGAGGTCTACGGCGATCCGCAGGTGCATCCGCAGCCGGAGAGTTACTGGGGCAACGTCAATCCGATCGGCATCCGCTCCTGCTACGACGAGGGCAAGCGCTGCGCCGAGACGCTGTTCTTCGATTACCACCGGCAACACCGGTTGCGCATCAAGGTCGCCCGGATCTTCAATACCTACGGCCCGCACATGCATCCGCACGACGGCCGCGTGGTTTCGAACTTCATCGTGCAGGCCTTGCTCGGTGAGCCGTTGACGGTCTACGGTGAGGGCGGCCAGACGCGCTCTTTCTGCTATGTCAGCGACCTGGTCGATGGCCTGATTCGCCTGATGAACACCGCGGACGACTTCAGCGGGCCGGTGAACCTCGGCAATCCCGGCGAGTTCACCATCCTCGAACTGGCGCGCAAGGTGATTGCGGTCACGGGCTCGACCTCGACGATCGACTTTCGACCGCTTCCGGCCGATGACCCCACGCAGCGTCAGCCGGTGATCGACCTGGCGCGCCAGAAACTCGGGTGGGAACCCGGCATCAGCCTGGATCAGGGCTTGCCGCCGACCGTGGACTACTTCCGCAATCTGCTCGCGGGCTAGTGTGTTGCTCTGGTGGGTCCAGACTTGTCTGGACGCCGGACCCACAGGAGCAGCCGGGATTGCTAACTGAACGACGGATTCAGGTTGGCGCCCGCTGCACGTTCCTTGCCTCACGTCAAGAATTGTCGGAAGACTCGGCTTTCTTTAGAATCCTCGCCCTCCACGGCTCCCCCAGCGGGCCGGCTTCATCCAAATCGCTTGCGCGTGCAGACGAGATGTCTACGCGTCGATGAGGGGTCGCCCGTTTTCGGACGGTGGTTCGCACTCGCCAGACTGCAGGAGAGGACCGCGATCGTGAAGTGGTACGTCGTCAACACCCGCCCCCGCGAAGAGACTCGGGCCGTGGAGCACCTCACGCGTGAGGGCTACCAGTGCCTGTATCCCCGTATCCGGCGCACGCTGCGCACGACCAAAGGCCTGGTCGACCGTGTCGAGTCGCTGTTTCCCAACTACCTGTTTCTGCATGCCAACCCGATGACCGACAATCTGGCGCGGGTGCGCTCGACACGCGGCGTGCGCAACCTGGTTCGTTTCGGCCTGGAACCGGCTGAAGTTCCGCCAGAAGTCATCGAAGAACTGCAGATCTGCGGCGACAAGCAAGGCGGCGTGATCAAGCTGACTGGCGCCGCCCGCCAGGCCGTCGCCGCCAAGTTTGCCGCCGGCACGCTGGTCGATTTCGGTGGCGTGTTTCTGACCGCTGATGGCTCTGAGCGTGTGATCCTGTTGATGCGCGTGCTTGGCGACTACAACAAGGTCAATCTGCCGGAAGATCAGCTGGAAGGCTCGCAGGTCGCCGCCTGAGGCGGCCCGTTTTGCGTCGAACCCGGCCGTTGCAGCAGCGGCGGCCCGGTCGACGATCTCCAAAGCCGCGCAGGTCCTTGACCGTGCGCCATGCGGGCAAGGAATTCGGGACGCCGATATGGGTCTATCGCTGCGCGATCAATTGCTCCAGGCCGGATTCACCCAGTCCAAGCCAGAGCCCAAGCCAGAGCGCAAGCCGGAACTGCGGCGCGAGCATTCGTCGGCGCAGCGACGCGGCGGGCAGCCGTCAACACAGCGCCGCGACGGAAAGCCGGTTCAGCCGCCAACGCGACCGATCGAACCTCGCCCGAAGGCGACTCGCCCTCCGGCGTCGGGAGAGCCTTCGCTGGCGCATGCCTACCAGATTCGCGCCGAAACCGAAAAACGTGAGCGCGAGGAGGCGCAGAAGCGCGCTCAGGAAGAGGCTGCGCGCAAGCGCGAGCAGCGCCTGAAACTCGCCGCTCTGGTGGCGGGCAAGGCGCTCAACGAGCGCGACGCCGAGCATGTGCGCAACTTCAGTTATGGCAAGAAGATCCGCAAGGTCAACGTGACCGCAGAACAGTTCCGCCAACTGAACGCGGGTGAGCTGGGCGTTGCTCAGGTCGATGGACGATTCTTGATCCTGACGCCGGAGCTCATTGCCGAAGTGCTTGCCGTCGCGCCGCAGCATGTCGCTTTGTTCGTGCCCGACGGCATCGGCGCATCGGCCAACCCCGATGAGGATTACAGCGACCCACGCTTCCAGGTACCCGACGACCTGGTGTGGTAGGTGCACCGCGAGCGCCTCAAGGCCTTCGCTCTCGTTGTGTGCACTTCCGGCGATCCTGTAAACTTGACGGGTTTCGGGGCCGCAGTAGACGGTCGCCGAAGGCACTTTCGTTCTGCATGGAGTCAAGCATGGCAGCAGAGTCCGTGAATCACGGCCGGCGCCGCTTTCTGACGGCCTCGACCGTCGTGGTGGGTGGTGTCGGTGGTGTGTTTGCCGCGATACCGTTTCTTGCGGCGTGGAAGCCCAACGCCAAAGCGGTCGCAGCGGGGGCGCCGGTCACCGCCGACATCAGCAAGTTGGCGGTTGGCGAGCAGATGACCGTCGCCTGGCGCGGTCGCCCGATCTTCATCGTCCGTCGCAGCGCGGAAATGCTGGCTACCCTTCCGTCCGAAGACGGTCGACTCAAGGATCCGGCATCGGCGGTCGAAGAACAGCAGCCCGGTTTTGCCAAGAACCCACATCGTTCGCTGAAACCGGATGTGCTCGTTCTGGTGGGTTCGTGCACGCATCTGGGCTGTTCGCCCAAGCTGCACACCGAGGTGCAGCCGGAACCCTGGGATGCGCAGTGGAAGGGCGGATATTACTGTCCATGCCACAATTCGCGCTTCGATCTTGCCGGTCGTGTCTACGAAGGCTCGCCCGCGCCGACCAACCTGGTGGTGCCGCCCTATCGCTTCGAGAGCGATACGCGATTGGTCATCGGCGAAACCGAAGGAGCGGCGTAATGGCAGGCGAGCGCACGACGACGGAGACCGGAATCCTCGGCTGGCTGGACCAGCGCATGCCGGTGGTCGATTTCTGGAACAAGCACCTGGCGCAGTATTACGCGCCGAAAAACTTCAATGTCTGGTACTACTTCGGTTCACTCGCCCTGGTGGTACTGGTCAATCAGATCGTCACTGGCATCTGGCTGGCGATGTACTACAAACCGAGCGCGCTCGAAGCCTTCGCTTCGGTCGAGCTCACCATCATGCGCGACGTCGAATGGGGCTGGTTGCTGCGCTACATGCACTCCACCGGAGCCTCGTTCTTCTTCATCATGGTCTACCTGCACATGTTCCGCGCATTGCTTTATGGGTCGTACCAGAAGCCGCGCGAACTGGTCTGGGTGCTCGGCGTCCTGATCTTCCTGGCGATGATGGCCGAGGCCTTCCTCGGTTACGTGCTGCCGTGGGGCCAGATGTCGTTCTGGGGCGCGCAGGTGATCGTGTCGCTGTTCGGCGCCATCCCGGTGATCGGCGGTGGCCTGGTGGAGTGGATCCAGGGCGACTACCTGCCGTCCGATGCCACCATCAACCGATTCTTCGCGCTGCATGTGGTGGCGTTGCCGATCTCGCTCCTGGGTCTGGTGGTGCTGCATCTCGCGGCGCTGCATGAAGTTGGCTCGAACAATCCGGACGGCGTCGACATCAAGAAGAAAAAGGATGCCAATGGTGTTCCGCTCGACGGCATCCCGTTTCATCCCTACTACACCGTCAAGGACCTGTTCGGCGTCGGTGTGTTCCTGATGCTGTTCGCATTCGTGATCTTCTTCGCGCCCACCTTCGGCGACCTGTTCCTGGAGTACGACAACTTCAATCCGGCCGACCCGATGGTCACCCCGGCGCACATCAAGCCGGTGTGGTACTTCACGCCGTACTACGCGATGTTGCGCGCGATCCCGGACAAACTGATGGGCGTGGTGGTGATGGGCGCGGCGGTGATGATCCTGTTCGTTCTGCCCTGGCTGGATCGCAGCCCGGTGCGTTCGATCCGTTACCGTGGGCCGATCACCAGGATCGCACTGGCGCTGTTCGCGGTGTCGTTCGTGACGCTCGGCTACCTCGGCCTGCAGGCGGGCAGCGAGCTGCAGAAGTTGGTGGCGCAGATCTGCACCGCGATCTACTTCCTGTTTTTCCTACTCATGCCGGTTTACACCAAGATGGATTCGGTGAAGCCGGTGCCTGATCGGGTGACCACGCATGATTAAGCGCCTGCTTCCCTGGCTTCTTTTCCTCGTTGCCGGCCCGGCGCTTGCGGCGGGTGCGGGTCCGGTCCTGATGCAGTCCGGAGCCAACATCTCCGATCAGGCCTCGCTGCAGCGCGGCGCACAGTTGTACTTCAATTACTGCGGCAGCTGCCACTCGCTGCAATATGTGCGTTATTCGCGGATGGCCGCGGATCTCGGCCTCACCGAAGAGCAGGTGATGAAGTACCTGAATTTCACCGGCGGCAAGTTCGGCGACACCATCCATGCGGCAATGCCGGCAGGTGCCGGCGACGAGGCAATCGGCGCTGCCGACTGGTTCGGCGCGGCGCCACCCGACTTGTCGCTGATCGCGCGTGCGCGCCTCGGTGGCGCGGACTACACCTACACCTACCTGATGTCGTTCTACCCGGACCCCACGCGTCCGATCGGCTGGAACAACACCGTGTTCCCGAACGCCTCGATGCCGCATGTGCTCTGGGAGCGGCAGGGAATCCAGACGCTGCGGGCGCCCGACGAACATGCCGAGGACGCCGGTGGTCATGCCACTGGACCGACCTTCGACCTGGTCAAGCCGGGAACCCGGACGCCGGAAGAGTATCGTCAGGATGCACGCGACATCACCGCATTCCTGCTTTACGTCGGTGAACCGGCTGCGCTCGATCGCGAGAAGTACGGCGTCTGGGTGTTGCTCTATCTCTTGTTGTTCACCAGCGTTGCCTGGCTGCTCAAACACGAGTACTGGAAAGACGTGCACTGAGCGCCAACGCCGATCAGTTTTGCATCTTGAGCCCCGGGAAACCGGGGCTTTTTCGTCCTGGCGCCGCGTGGATCCGGTGTATCCCGGTCAGCGTTCGCGCTTGTCGCGGATCAAAGGCGTTTTCAGCGCGATTGGGTAAGCTGCCAAGATCGCCTTGACGGGCCACCTTCGCATGCCCGCACGATCGGAAAGTTCACCGCTCAGGTTGGCATGGAGCGCGCAACTGGCCACCGGGCGACCGGAATTGGATGCAGAGCATCAGCGGTTGATCGAGTTGATCAACCAGGTCGGCCGACTGCATCAGGGCGAGGCCAATGCGGAGCAACTGCGCGGCGCGCTTCGCGAACTGCGCGATTACACCGTTTACCACTTTCGCACCGAAGCGCAGTTGATGCTGCGCTACCCGATCGACGCCGGCTTTCGCCGCAGTCATCTGGCGGCGCACGCCGGATTCGTGCAGCGCCTCGACGAGTTCGATGAACTGGTGGCAACCGATTCCGGTGCCGTAGTCGAATGCCTGTTGGCCTTCATGGTCAAGTGGCTGGTGCACCACGTCACGCGCGTGGATGCGCGCCTGGCGCGCGACGTTGCCGCGTTCGAATCGGGAACCGCGCCGTCGCACGTCACCGATTCACACGGCGATCGTGTAGACAGCCTCATCGAAAGCGTCAGCGACCTTTACGAGGGCATGGCCGAGCGCACCATCGAGTTGTTGCGGGCGAATCGACAGTTGAAGTCGGAAATCGCCAGACGTCGGCAGGCAGAACATGATCTGCGCATTTCCGCGATCGTGTTCGACGCCATCGACGAGGCGGTCATGGTGACCAGCGCCGACAACCAGATCATTCGCGTCAATTCGTCGTTTTCGCGCATTACGGGATTCGCCGCCGACGAGGCGATCGGCGCCAATCCGCGCATCATGTCGAGCGGTACGCATCCCCCGGAGTTCTACCGGGAACTCTGGTCGGCCGTGGTGAACAACGGCAAATGGCAAGGCGAGATCCGCAACCGACGCAAGAACGGCGAGCTGTACGTGGAGTGGCTGTCGATCTACCGGGTGCGCGACGACAGCAACGGCGAACTCAGGCACGTGGCGGTTTTTTCGGACATCACCAAACAACGGGTCGAAGCCGATCGCATTCAGTATCTGGCCAACTACGACCTGTTGACCGGGTTGCCAAACCGGGCGCTGCTGATCGACCGCTTGCGCCAGCAACTGGCGTCGGCCAGCCAGAACCGCAGCAAGCTGGCGCTGATGTTCATCGATCTGGATTTGTTCAAGGCAGTCAACGATGGGCTCGGTCACGATGTCGGCGATCTGCTGCTGAAGCTGGCTGCGCAGCGCATGGCGGATTGCGTGGGAGCGGCGGACACCGTGGCACGCCATGGCGGCGATGAGTTCGTGGTGCTGCTGCCGCACATCGTGGACAGCATCGAAGCGGTCAACGTGGCCCATCGCCTGCGGATCGCCCTGTGCCAGCCGTTCGATCTGCGCGGCCACTTCGCCACGATCTCCTGCAGCATCGGCGTTGCCATTCATCCCGAACATGGTGCCGACGAACTGCAATTGCTCAAGAGTGCCGACACTGCGATGTACCGTGCCAAGGTCAATGGACGCAACGGCGTCTGCTGCGAGGAATTGTCGGCCTTGTGAGCGCGCTTGTCGGCGCGCTCGTCCACGATCGGCTCAACTGGGTAGATTCGCCCATGGCGGTCCGCTAATCTGATCGACGCAGCGGTCGGCGACCCTCGGTGTCGCCCCACTGTTGCCGGCACTTTATCGAGGAGGACCGCTCAACCATGTCGCCGCCAGGGCCGCGATCGCGCAGTGCGATGACGCTTTTCTCGCATGTCAATTGTCCGCGATCCCACGCGATCCGTTTCGTGCTGGCATTGAAGGGCCTGCCGCACGATCTGGTTTATGTGGATCCGGCGCATCCTCCGGCCGACCTCAAGGCCGCGGTTCCCGACGTGGTGCTGCCGACGTTGATGGAACGGGATGTCGTGCTTTACGAGCCACGCATCATTGCCGAGTACCTCGACGAGCGGTTTCCGCATCCACCGTTGCTGCCGAGCGATCCCCTCGGGCGGGCGCGCGCACGCTTGACGGTTTATCGCATCGAGCAGGAATGGCTGAGCCTGCTGGATCAGCTGGGCCGCGATGGCGCCAGTGCCGACCAGCGCATCTGCGCCGAATTGCGCGCGGCGCTGGCTGAATCGGAGCCGCTGTTCCGTGTCGCCAAATACTTCCTCAGTCCGGACATCGGGCTCGCCGACTGTATGCTGTTGCCGATCCTTTGGCGGCTGCCGGCACACGGTCTGCTGCTCAAGGACCTTGGGGCGGGAATCGATGCGTATTCCCGGCGCCTGTTTACCACCCCGTTGTTCCAGCGCACCCTCTCCGATGCCGAACGCACGTTGGCGGGAGACGCTGGCTGACGGCTCTGGGCGTGCGCCGCGCGCCGCCTGCAGTTACCCTGGAAGCTGCCGTCGACCTTGCAACCGGGGTCTTCAGGGTCAAGGAGCAATCAAGTACATGGACATGACTTCAACGCGACCCTATCTGATCCGAGCGATCTACGAGTGGATCGTCGACAACAACTGCAAGCCGTTCCTGCTCATCGATGCCCGTGTCCCCGGTGTGCGTGTTCCGCCCCAGGCGGTGAAAGATGGCCAGGTGCTGCTGAACATCGCGCCGCACTCGATCGACCGGCTCGATCTCGGACTCGAAGAGATTCGCTTCAATGCGCGCTTTTCCGGCGTCAGCCAGTCGATCGTCGCGCCAGTTGCGGCGGTACTGGCAATCTATGCGCAGGAGAATGGCCAGGGCATGATGTTTCCAGCCGAATCGCCCGCCGATGCCGGCGCGGATGAAGCGGTCGACGACAGCCGGCCGGGCATCGCCCTGGCGCCCAGCAGTGCGCCAACCGACGATGAGCCGCCGCAACCGCCGCCGGAACGCATGCGGCCTTCACTGCGCATCGTCAAGTAGGCTGCTCAGCCCGCGGTCAGCGCTCCTTCGCGTCAGGCACCACCCACAAGTCGCGGCCGCCATCGGCGCCCGGCACTTCGATCCACAACTGTGCGCCGCGATGAAAGCGGATGCGCCCGTGGCGTCGTTGCTGGCCATCGGCGCTGACATCGAAGCCATAGTCGAGTTGCCAGCCGAACTGCCCGTCGATGCGACTCAGACGGATCCTCTGCAGCGAGACTGTCGAGTCGAGCAACTGCAGCCCGGCATCGCGGCAACTGCGGATGGCGATCGCCAGCGCGCGTTCGTGCATCGATCTCAGCGCCTGCCAGGCGAGCACAGCGCAGGCGAGAACGAGCATGCCGATCAGGGCCGCAGTGCTGGACATCGATGCTCGCGAGGTGGTTCGGGGCCGGGAATGATCGCATCTGGGCGGAGCACCCGGGTATGCCGCCAACCGCAGGCCGCATTTCCATCCGGGAACGGGCCCTGAGGCTCCCGTTTGGCTACAATGCGGCGTTCTTGATCAAACCGGACCGTGACCTCGGCGTGGCGCCAATTTCGATACCAGGCTATGAGATCGAGCGCGAGCTCGGGGTCGGCGGCATGGCGCGCGTCTATCTCGCGATCCAGTCATCGCTCGAGCGTCGCGTCGCACTCAAGGTTATGGCGCCGGCGCTCGCCGCAGACGCCAGCTTCTCCAAGCGCTTTCTGCGCGAAGCGCGCACCATCGCCGCGCTGACCCACCCGCACATCGTCGCTGTCTACGAAGTCGGAGTCACCACCGACCACCTGCATTACTTCTCGATGCAGTTCCTGCCGGGCGGCGACTTCGCCCAACGCATGCGCAAGGGCGTCGAGCAGGGCGAGATCGTGCGCGTGCTTTCGGGCATCGGCAAGGCGCTCGGATTCGCTCACCAGCAAGGTGTGGTGCATCGGGACGTGACGCCGGGCAACATCATGTTCGATGCGGCCGATACGCCGTTGCTGACCGACTTCGGTATCGCCAGGGCGCTCAGCGGATCGACCCGGATCACCAGCACCGGCGTCAGCATCGGCACCAGCAACTACATGAGTCCGGAGCAGGCTCGCGGCGGCGATGTCGATGCCCGCTCCGATCTGTACAGCCTGGGAGCGCTGACGTTCGAGGCGCTCACCGGGCATCCGCCGTACCAGGGACCGGACGGTTTTGCCGTCGCTTATGCCCACGTTTTCGAGCCGATACCACGTTTGCCGGCAGACCTCCGACACTGGCAGGCGTTCATCGATCAGGCGCTCGCCAAGGATCCCAAGGACCGCTTTGCTTCGGCCGAAGACTTCATCGCCGGCCTGCAATCGGTGGATTTGTCGCCGGCGGTCGCCGCGCGGTTGCCGCTGCCAGCCAGCGATTCGCTGCCGGCACCGGTGCCCAGTACCACCAACGTGATCGAGAGTCTGGCGCGGCAGGTAGGTCCGGCAACGGGCGCCAAAGGGCCGGCTTTCCCCTGGGGTCGCTACGCGTTGATTCTGGTCCTGATCGGTGGCCTCGCGGCAGTCGGGTACGGACTGTGGCGGCGCCCGCCGCCGCCGGCCCCACCGTCGATGGCGAGCGCGCCGGTGGCGACGCCGGCCGTAACGCAAGGCAACCCTGCAGCGCTCGCCACGGTTGCGCCCAGCCAACCAGCGCCGGCGGTCGAAGCACCAACCGACGTGATCCTCGGCGAGCCCGAGTTGCCGTCGACGACGCCCTCCGAGTTGGATCCGGAGGGCGTGTCTGCCGACTACGTGCATCCTCCAGCGGCGGACTTCGGACCGCCGACGCCGGCGCAGCGGATTGGCGTATTTCTCGAACTGGGTCAGGCCTTGCTGCGCATGCAACGATTGCAGTTGCCCGCCGAGGCCAATGCGACGCTGTTCTTTGCCCGGGTGCTGGAGCTCGAGCCCACCAACGAGCTTGCGCGCGCGGGCTTGTCGGCGGTCGTCGATGCCTATCTGGCATTGGCGGATGCGGATCTCGACGCCGATCGTGTCAAGGAGGGCAAGGAGCGACTCGATCGTGCGCGGCAGGTCGCGGCGACGCCCGGACTGGACACCAGGGCGCTGATCGCGCGCATCGACGAGCGTTGGGATCGGCGGGTCGGTGCCTTGCGCGAAAGTGCGCGGGTGGCGCTTGGCGAGTGGCGCGGCAGCGACGCGCAGGCGGCGATCGAGCGCGCATTGGCGCTGCTGCCCGGTGATGCCGAGTTGACCCGATGGTTGCGTGAGGCCAGGAGCGTCGGCAAGCCGGGTTATCGCTTTCGCGACGCTGCCGGTTTGCCGGAACTGGTGATCGTGGGTGGCGGCAGCACGATGCTGGTCGGCGCCCGTCGTGGTGGCGACGTCAAAGTCAACGTCGCTGCGCCGTTTGCCGTGGCGGTGCGTGAGATCAGCGTGGCCGAATTCAAGCGCTTCGTCGAGACCACCCGGCATGTGGTTACCCGTGAGAGCTGCCGCAATCGCGAGGGCTTCTTTTCGGCGTCGAAAGAGCGCACCTGGCGCGCGCCGGGGATCAGCCAGAGCGACGACCATCCAGTAGTCTGTGTCGGCTTCGACGACGCCAACGCCTACGCGAAGTGGCTGTCGCAAAGCAGCGGCAAGAGCTATCGCTTGCTGACCGAAGCGGAGTGGCAATACCTGGCCAGTCAGGTGAAGCCGCGACCTTGCGCGACCGGCAATCGCGCCGACCAGGCCTATCGCAAGGTCGAGGGCGGCAGCGGCGCGTTGAGCTGCGACGACGGCTTCGCCGCGACTTCGCCGGGTGGACGCTTTGAGGCTACTGCTGCCGGGCTCTATGATATGGAAGGCAACGTTCGCGAATGGGTCGCGGACTGCGACAACGATTCCCATTTGGGCCGCAAGCCCGACCAATCGGCGCGGACCAGCGGCGACTGTTCCCAGCGCATGATCATGGGCAGTGCATGGCACAGCGACAATGGCGAGCCGGCGGTTGTTTCGAGGCGCGGCGAGCGGCGCAGTTGGCTCAGCAATACGGTCGGCTTTCGCGTGGCTCGCGATCTGGCCTCGCCGGGCGCGGCGCCGCGTTGATCCGCAGTGATGGCCGAATCGGCCTTATTTTGGGGGATGAATGAAGCTTCTATTTCCGAATGGTGAGCACGCGCCAGTCGAGCTCGACTCAGGTCGCGCCATGGTGGGCAGCGCCACCGACGCCGGTATCGTGCTGATGGCGCCCGGGATTGCGCCCCACCATGCCGAGATCGAGTTTTTCGGCGTAACCGCCAAGCTTACGCTTGCGCATCCGGACAACTCCGTCAGCGTCAACGGCAAAGCGGTCACCGCGCCGATCGAGCTCAAGCCGGGCGACCTGGTGACCTTCGCCGGCGTGCGCGCGCGCGCGGTGGCAGTGGAGAAGGCCAGCAGCGCGCCGCCGCCGCGCCCGCGAGAGGTCCAGCTCGACGATGACGGGCGCACCAAGGTCCGAGTAGCGCTTCCCAAGTACGTGCTGCGTGGGGTTTCCGGCGTCACTTTCGGCAAGATCTTCCCGCTGCAGTCGAGCGCGGTCATTGGTCGCCAGAGTGAATGCGAAATCTCCATTCCTTCCGAGGAAGTCTCGCGTCGCCATGCCGAACTGCGGGTGACGCCGGATGGCATCATGGTCGAGGACCTGGGGTCGTCGAATGGCACCTACATCAACGATCGTCGCATTACGCGGCACTTGATGAAGGCTGGCGACGAGCTGCGCCTGGACACGATTCGCTTCTTGCTGCTGGCGCCGGGTCAGGAGATGAACCAGGGTGCGCGTCAGGAATCTGCCGCAGCGACCGCTCCGGTGCTCCCGAATGCGGTTGCCGGCAAGAGTCGCACCGGTCTGATGTGGGCCATCGTGGTCGTCGCGCTGCTATCGCTGGGTGCGGTGGCTGCGCGTTTGATGGGTGTGATCTGAGCGGCAGGCAATTGCGCCCGCTCCGGCGTGCGCGTTGCGGCGCCCGTGCCCATGCGGGCCAGGCACTCGAGGCTTAGGGCGCAGCGCCGGTTCAGTCGTTGGTCGGTGACTGCCGCCAGCGCAGCGACAGATCGATGGCGCGTACGTGTTTGGTCAGTGCGCCGATGGAAATGTAGTCGACGCCGAGGGTGCACAAGGCACTCAGCCGAGTCGCGTCGATGCCGCCCGAGACCTCAAGTTCGATCCCGGGCGGGCGTTCGGCGACCGCGGTCTCGATGTCCGCAAGGGACAATTCATCGAGCATGATGCGATCGGGACGCGCGGCCAGCGCTTGCCGATACTCGTCCAGGTTCTCGATTTCGATTTCGACCAGCAGCGTCGGCCATAACGCACGCGCGCGCGCGACTGCGGGGCCGATGCCGCCGGCCGCCACGATGTGGTTTTCCTTGATCAGAACCGCATCAAAGAGGCCCAGGCGGTGGTTCTGCGCGCCACCGACCTTGACCGCGTATTTCTGCGCATAACGCAATCCAGGCAAGGTCTTGCGTGTGTCCAGCAGCCGGGTTCGACTGCCCTGCGTCAGCGAGACATGGGCGGCGGTGGTCGTCGCCGTCGCCGACAGCGTCTGCAGAAAATTGAGCGCGCTGCGTTCGCCACTGAGCAGTGCCCGCGAGCGCGCGACGATGGAACACAGCAGTGACTGCGCATCCACGCGGTCGCCATCGCGATAGCACCAGTTGATCGCGCACTGCGGATCGAGCAGTCGCAAACAAGCGTCGAACCAGGCCTGTCCGGCAAGCACCAGCGGCTCGCGCGCAATCACATCTGCCGCACCCGACGCAGAGGCGTCGATCAGCTGCGCGCTGACATCGCCGCTGCCGATATCCTCGGCCAGCGCGCGGCGCGCATCGGCGAGCACCATCGCGGCGCAGGGGGCGCCAACCACGATCGGCTCGCGCGGCAAGTCCGGGAAATCGATCAGCGGCATGGCGATGTCCTCGGTCGAGCCTGGGCCGCTTGATTCCTCAAACCGCGGCTTTGTCGCCGGCAGGCGCCGTACTCCCGCCGGACTCCGGTCCGGACTGGCCGACTGAACTTTTCAGACGCTCGACAATGGCATCCAGGGCGCGGTCGAACAAGGGTACGTCCTCCAGCAGCATCGCCCGAGCATGGCGCAATTCCGCAGCCAGCCCCAGCAGGGTCTTGTCCGCGACCTTGAGACCCTTGCGATTGACGAACAGATACTTGCTGCTGATCGGGCTGATCCACGACAGCTTCGCGCGTTCGGCGCGGCCGTCCGCATGCTTGAACTCGACCCAGGTGCCGACTTTGATGGCGCGCGCGATGTCGTAGTAGCTGTCCTGGATCTCCGCCTCGGGATCGGCCTCGACCTCGCTGCTTTCGGGATGTCGGGCCAGCTCATCGACGAAGTTCTCGTCTGCCGTCGGCGTCTCCCCGGAGGCCGACGGAATCTGATCGCTTTCGGCACTCGCGGAATCTGCGCTCGCGGAGACTTCCGCCGCCACCGGAGCCTTGATCAGCGGATCCAGTTGCGTCTCGTAGAAGGAACCGAGATCGCTGAGCAACTGGCGCACGTCGTTGTCGTGATAGGCGACCATGGCCAGTCCCTGGCGCAGCGCCTTTTCCAGCTCCGGTATCAATGCGCGCAGCCGCGCACGCTCCGAATCGGTGGACTTCGGCTGCGCCGCCCAGACCAGTTCGTCGGCGACCCGCAGCGAGGTTTTCCACGGATGCGAGCCCTCGCCCTGGCGCAGGATCGTCAACACCAGCACGTTGGCCCAGGGGCGGGTCAGAATGTGGCGGATGACCTCAGGCAGCTTCTTGCCCTCGATGCGCGACAGGATCTCGCGGGCCGCCGTCTTGCGCGCGCCCTGCAAGCGTTCGCGCCCGCGCGCGGCTTCAGCCGCGCGCAGCTCCGCGACCTCGGCGCGCTTGCGCGACGACCCGACGAAATCGCGGAAGTCCTTGAGCAGACGATCGAAGATCTGCACATCGTCGCTGAAATCCTTGAGCAGGGCCTCGACGACGCTCTTGACCTTTTCGTAGAAGCGCCCGTCCTTGTCGCTCTCTTCGCTCCAGGACAATCCAGCGTGGGCCAGTTCATCGAGCAACTGACGCGCTGCGTGCTCCTTCTGCGCGAACATCTCCTTTTCCAGAATCGCGCATTTCAGATAAGGGATCTGCAGGCGCGCCAGCAATGCCTGCATCTCGGCCGGAAGATTGCGATCCTGCAGGATGAACTCGAACAGCATGCCGACCAGGTCGATGGTGTCTTCATCGACCGCGGCCATCGCGTGTTTGCCTTCGCCGGTGCCCAGGCGATGCAACTGATGGGTCAGTTCTTCCTTGATCTGGCCGCTGGGAACCAACTGTATCATCGGGCCCAGATTGGCCTGCGCCGGTATGCTCATGGCCTGACTTTGCAGCACGCTCAGGGCGCTCACCAGATCGTTGGTGGCGAAGGCCTGCCCCTGAATCCCGGTCGGCGGCCCCGGCGTGATTCCGCGGCGCAAGGAGAGCAACGACCGCACCGTGTTGTAGAGCTCGATCTGCAGTTCCGCTTCGGCAACCGCTGCCGGCGAATACACATTGCTGCCGGCGCGGGTGTCGTACTCCGCCGCTTCCGGGGTGTCCGCGCTGGCACCGGGCCTGCCCGCAGGCGCTGGCGGCCGACGCGCACTGGCTACCGGGTACTTGATCTGCGGCAGCACGCCGGCCTGCATCAAGTGGTGGTTGACTTCCTCGTAGAGCTGGTCGAGTCCGCCCATCACGTGCTTGTCGAACAACTTGAGGATCATCAGCTTGACGTTGAGTTCGATTTCGAGCTCAACCATGGTCGACTGGAAACTGTGGCACAGAGCGCGAGGACCCAGCGGATTGTTCTGGCTATCGACCTTGTTGCCGCCCGCCAGCACCGACATGCGCTGCTCGATGGCATAGAGGTGCTGGGCCAGTCGATTGGTGGCCTTGCCGACCATCGCCGATACCGCCAGCGATTCTTCCAGGTCCTTGTCTTCCACCAGCGCCAGACCGCTCGGTTGTGCCGAAGTCAACTCCTCGACCGGCCGCACCGCCGCCGGTCCGAACTGCGCAAACTCGCGCGTCAACTGCTCCTGGAACAGGCGTTCGACCAGTTGCCGCTTCTTGCGCACCTCGCGCATGCCGTCGAAATAGCGCGTTTGCACATTGTTGTTCTCGGCTTTTTCGGCGAGATCGAACAAGGCGTCGTCGACGCTGTCGAACAGCGTCCCCACCAGCAGAGCGAGTCGCTTCTGCGTCAGGCCACGGCATTGTTTGATCAGATCGCCGACACGATCGAACTGCTGCGACTGGTTGACCTGCCGTTGCTGCAGGTCGACAACCTTGTTGTTGTCGTTGCCGGTACTCACACGCATTCCCCTGGATAAGCCAAAGACGGATCTTCGGCTATGTCGATAGGCGTACAGCGTACCTCATGCACGCCTGACTGTTTCTGCAAAGGGCCGAAAAGCGGACGGCGATCACACTTCTTCGCTGACCTCAGTGAGGAAAGTCCTGAAACTGGGTAGTGCCGATGCCTTCTTCCGGCAACAGCACCGGGATATCGTCTTCGATGCGGTAGATCACTCTGGCGTCATCGGTGATCAAACCGCTGTCCAGGGTGATGGTCACCGCCCGGCCATCGACATCCACCACCGATCCGGCCGCGATGGCGTCGTTGAGCCATTGCTGTTGCGCCTTGCCGAGCATCCGCAAGGGCCGGTGGGATACCGGGCAGCACAGGATCTCGAGCAAGCGTCGGTCGATGGCCATGTTCATGGTTGGTCGGTTGCGGCTGGAGAGCTAACATAGCGCGCTCGTTCCCGCTACTCCAGAACCGACCTTGGAATTGATCATCCCGCAAGTGGCAGTGGTGATGGGCTCGCGCTCGGACTGGGAGACCATGTCCGCTGCGGTCGAATTGCTCGAAGAGTTGCGTATCGCCCATGAGGTTCGGGTGATCTCGGCGCATCGCACGCCGGATCTGTTGTTCAATTACGCCGAAGAGGCGGTGGAGCGCGGTCTGCGCGTGATCATTGCCGGCGCCGGAGGGGCTGCGCACCTGCCGGGCATGCTGGCCGCGAAAACCTGGATTCCGGTGCTCGGCGTCCCGATCCAGTCCAGGGTGCTGAACGGCGTCGATTCGCTGTTGTCCATCGTGCAGATGCCGGCCGGCGTGCCGGTGCTGACATTGGCGATCGGACAGGCCGGCGCGAAAAACGCTGCGCTGGCCGCAGCGGCTATCCTGGCTCTGAGCAATCCGCCGTTGGCGCTGCGGCTGCAGGAACTGCGCCAGGCGCAGACCGAGCGCGTGCTGGCCGAGCCCGATCCGCGCAGGCCGGCATGCGAATAGGGGTCATCGGTGGCGGCCAGCTTGCACGCATGCTGGCGTTGGCGGCGTCACCGCTGGGGATTCGCGTGCATGCGCTGGATCCTGCAGTCGATGCCTGCGCCGGCGACGTCGCGCCACTCGAAGTAGCCGCGTTCGACGATCTGGTCGCGCTGCATCGTTTTGCCGATCTGTGCAACGCGATCACTTTCGACTTCGAGAACGTATCGGCGCCGGCGCTGGCGGAATTGGCGGCGGTGCGACCGGTGCGGCCCAACCCGCTGTCGCTCGCCACGGCGCAGGATCGCGCTGCCGAGAAGGCTTTGTTCGCGCGCATCGATACCGCCGTGGCGCCGTTCGCCGTCATCGATGATGCGCAGCAGATGGCCGCCGCCGAGGCCAGCGTCGTCTTTCCTGCCATCCTCAAGACGCGCCGATTCGGCTACGACGGCAAGGGTCAGATCAGCGTCGCGGATGCCGGATTGCTGGAAGATGCCTACACCAGGCTCGGCAACGCACCCTGCGTGCTGGAATCGAGGGTGCGCTTCCAGCGCGAGCTATCGCTGGTCGCCGTGCGCGCACTGAATGGCGATTTTCGCTGTTACCCACTGGTGGAGAACATCCACGTCAACGGCATCCTGTCGGTCACGCTGGCGCCCGCCGAAGTCGCGCCGACGCTGGCCGCTGAGGCCGAGCGCTGCGCGCGCCGGGTCGCCGACGCCCTGGATTACGTCGGCGTGCTGGCGATCGAGTTCTTCGATGTCGATGGTCAGTTGGTGGCCAACGAAATGGCGCCACGGGTCCACAACAGCGGACACTGGAGCATCGAAGGTGCCGTGACCAGCCAGTTCGAGAACCACATTCGCGCGGTGGCCGGGCTGCCGCTGGGGGATACCGCTGCGCGCGGCGTCTCCTGCATGTTGAACTGGATCGGCGAGTTGCCGGATCGCAATCGCGCACTGCAGGTGCCGGGCCTGCACTGGCACGACTATGGCAAGTCGGCGCGCGCGGGGCGCAAGGTTGGACATGCCACGATCACCGCACCAGATCGGGTCATGCTGGCGAACCGGCTGCGTCAGGCGGCCGAGTATCTCGATCGCCAGATACAGATTGAACCGGCGATCGCCCGGTTATCCGCGCCGGTTTTGTAGGTGGAACCCGCGCCAGCGGATTCCACCGAAACCATCGCGTCGAGGTGATGAATCCTTCGCCTTGCGGCGAAGGATTCATGCTGCGCGCGATCAGCGCATCTGCGCGGCGACGAAGTCCCAGTTGACCAGGTTCCAGAAGGCCTCGACGTACTTCGGGCGCAGGTTGCGGTAGTCGATGTAATAGGCGTGTTCCCAAACATCGCAGGTCAGCAGGGGCTTGTCGTCGCCGGTCAACGGTGTGGCTGCATTGCTGGTGCTGGCGAGCGCCAGGCTGCCGTCGGCCTTCTGCACCAGCCAGGCCCAGCCGGAACCGAAGGTGCCGATCGCGGTCTTGGTGAAATCTTCCTTGAATTTGTCGAAACTGCCGAACGCGGCGTCAATGGCCGCAGCCAGCGCGCCGGTCGGGGCGCCGCCGCCATTGGGCTTCAGGCAGTTCCAGTAGAAGGTGTGATTCCAGACCTGCGCAGCGTTGTTGAACACGCCGCCACTGGACGAGCGCACGATCTCTTCCAGGCTCTGGTTCTCGTGAGCCGTGCCCTTGACCAGATTGTTGAGATTGGTGACGTAGGCCTGGTGGTGCTTGCTGTAATGGAAGTCGATGGTTTCCGGCGAAATGTGCGGAACCAGCGCGTCTCGCGCGTAGGGCAGGGCAGGCAGTTCGATGGCCATGGTTCGGGTCCTCTCAGGTTCGGGGAATCGTGAATGCTAACGCTTCGATCGGGGAAGCGGCGTGAGTGTCGCTTGCCGGCGTTCGGGCTTCTGGTGGGTCCAGACTTGGACGCTTCAGGTGTTCCGGTGGGAAGAGCGTCCAGACAAGTCTGGACCCACCAACAGCGTGCCGGCGCCTGCCAGCACCCGCTTCATCCGTACTTCGCCGGTGCCGGATTCAGATGTCCGCACGCCTTGCAGGTGCGATTCGCGTTCGACCGGTAGAAGCGATCGAACACCGCCGGGAATTGCGTCTCGATGTTTTCGAGCACGAAGAACTCCTCGTACAGCTTGTGGTTGCAGGACTCGCAATACCACTGCAACCCATCGCGCTCATGCGCCAGGCGCTTGCGCTCGATCACCAGGCCGATCGAATTGGCCAAACGTTGCGGCGAATGCGGCACGCCCGGGGGCAGGTAATAGATCTGACCGGCGCGGATCGGCACATTGCGTGGCTGCCCGTCGATCTGCAGGCGCAGCACCATCTCGCCTTCGACCTGATAAAAGAACTCGGGGCCTTCCTCGACGTGGTAATCGGTACGCTGATTCGGTCCGCCGACGATCATCACGATGAAATCGCCGTCGACGATGCACTTGTTGCCCACCGGCGGTTTCAGCAGATGGCGGTGCTCGTCGATCCAGCCCTGGAAGTCGATCGGTACGGTCCACATGGCGTTCACCCGGAGTGCGACATGACGCTTAGGCTAGCGGATAGACGGCGTCAGGAGCACTTGTCCGCAAAGGACGCAAAGGACGCAAAGAGAGCCAGGACGACAGCTGCCAAGCGGCAACACGATGGGCCGAGCATCATTGAACGGTTGATTCAGCTTTCCTTTGCGTCCTTTGCGTTCTTTGCGGACAAGAATCACAGGCCCGGAAGCACCGCAGGCGCCGCCGCCACGCACTTTAGCTCGATCGCGATCGGTGTTGGCAGGGCATTGATGCCGAGTGTGGTGCGGCAGGGTGCGGTTTCAGGATCGGGGAAGTACTCGGCCCAGATGCGGTTGTAGATCTTGAAGTCGCGCGCCATGTCGGTGAGGTACACGGTAACGTCGACGAGGTCCTCCCAACCGGCGCCGCAGGCTTCGAGCACGGCGCGCACATTGGCGAACACCGAGTGGCACTGCGCGGCGATGTCGTAGCCGACCAGGTTGCCGGCCGCATCGTGGACGTTGCCGGGGATCGAGTTGTCCTGCGGCGAACGTGGGCCGATGCCGGACAGGAACAGCAGGTCGCCGACACGCCGCGCGTGGGGGTAATGGCCTACTGGCTTCGGCGCGGCCTGGGCTTGGATCGAATTGGTCATGCGCTTCGCTCTCCTCGGAGGAAAGTAAGTCGGGTAGATCACGTTGGCCCGAAACGGCCTACGTGACAATGGCTCGTTGCGGTGTCACGTAGGCCCTGCGGGCCAACGTGACCTACGCCGCTTCAATAGTGGATCGCCACATTCTTCGGCTCGGTGAAAAAGCGCATCGCTTCGACGCCTCCTTCGCGACCCAGGCCCGACTGTTTGACGCCGCCGAACGGTGTGCGCAGGTCGCGCGCCATCCAGCAGTTGATCCAGACGATGCCGGCTTCCACGGCTGCGGCGAAGCGATGCGCGCGCGCCAGGTCGCGGGTCCACAGCGAGCAGGCGAGTCCGTATGGCGTGCAGTTCGCAAACGCCAGCGCCTGCGCATCGTCGTCGAACGGTGTCAGTGTCGCCAGCGGGCCGAACACCTCTTCGGTGTTGACGCGACAGTGCGCATCGAGCTGATCGAACACCGTCGGCGCCAGGAAATAACCCTCTCGGCAGCGCCCGTCGAGCGTGATGCGCCGGCCGCCAGCGAGCAGGCGACCGCCCTCTTCGTGCGCCAGGTCGATGTAAGCCTGCACCTTGGCGAGGTGCGCCGCCGAAACCAGCGCTCCCATGTCGCTGGCGGGGTCGCGCGGATCGCCGACGACCAGTTCGGCGACCCGGGCCAGGAAGGCCTCGCGAAAGCGCGGCAGCAGCGAGCGCTCGACCAGGATGCGCGAGCCACACAGGCAGATCTGGCCCTGGTTGGAGAAGGCCGCGCGCACACTCTCGTTGACGCTGCGCTCGAAATCGCAGTCGGCGAACACCACCGTGGCGTTCTTGCCGCCCATCTCCAGCGACAGCTTCTTGAACTGCGTCGCCGTCGCCGCTGCAATGGCGGCGCCGGTAGCGGTGCTGCCGGTAAAGGAGACCGCCTTGACCCTCGGGTGTACCACCAGAGCCTGACCACAGCGCGGACCGCCGCCGTGCACGATGTTGAGCACACCCGGCGGCAGGCCGGCGGCCTGGACGATCTCGCCCAGCAACCACGCGCTGACCGGCGTGATCTCGCTCGGCTTGGCAATCACGCAGTTGCCGGCCGCCAGCGCCGGCGCGATCTTCCAACTGAACAGGTACAGCGGCAGATTCCATGGGCTGATGCAGCCGACCACACCGAGCGGCTGGCGCAGCGTGTAGTTGAGCGTGCCGGCCTCGCCGTGATGGCTCTCGGATGCCTGACTCTCGGCCATCGCCGCGAAGAAGCGAAAATTGGCGACGGCCCGCGGAATGTCGACGCTGCACGCGACCTTGACCGGTTTGCCGCTGTCCCGCGACTCCTCCTCGGCCAATGAGTCGAGGCGCGCTTCGATCAGATCGGCAATGCGTCTGAGCAGGTTCGCGCGCTGGCTCGGCGGCGTTGTCGCCCAGCCGCGCTCGGCGCGCCGAGCGGCGGCGACCGCGGCGTCGATGTCGGTAGCCCCCGAGTCGGGCACCTCGGCGTAAACCTTGCCGGTCGCCGGCTCGACCACCGGCAGGTAGGCCCCCGTCGCCGGCGCCCGGTAGTCGCCATCGATGAAGTTGGTCAGTCGCAGCAGGGAATCGCGCATGGCATCCGAAGTTTCGCGGGACGTGATCCGCTACCGTTATACGACGTTTGATCGGGAGTCCAGCCAGAGCCTTTTGTCCGCAAGGGTGAGGCGGGCTTTCGAGCGGCATGCTGCGAGCCGTCGAACGGCCACCAGCTCGCTGGTGGACCGGGCCACGCAAAGGACGCAAAAACAGCAGATGCCAGCGGCCATTCATGAAAGTCCTGGCTGTTGATCTCCTTTGCGTCCTTTGCGTCCCTTAGCGTCCTTTGCGTCCAGAAATACAGTCCGCATTCTTGCGACACCCACGTTCGATGCGCGAATAAGCGCACCGCCAGGGGCGACCGTGACTCTCACCAAAATTGCCGTAAGTCATTGATTGTCATGTGGGAGCGGATTTACTCCGCGAGAGCTTTCGCGGGATGAAGCCGCTCCCCCACAGGTTCGATGCGCGATGACCCGAACGTCACAACGCCAGCGTACGCCCGCCGTCCACTGCGATGCTGACGCCGGTGATGTAGGACGCCGCCGGCGAGGCCAGGAAGGCGATCGCGTTGGCAACTTCGCTGGCGTCGGCGAAACGGCCCATCGGCACCACGCTCATCATGCCTTTGGCGACCTCATCCTCGCCGAGGCCGCTGCTGCGCACCTTGCCGGCGATCAGGCCGTCCAGTCGCGCGGTACGCGTGAAACCCGGCAGCACGTTGTTGACGGTGATGCCCTCCGGCGCCAGTTCGGTGGCCAGCGTCTTCGCCCACGAGGCGACCGCGCCGCGCACCGTGTTCGACACGCCGAGACCCTTGATCGGTTCCTTCACCGAGGTCGAGATCACATTGACGATGCGACCGTAGCCGGCCGCACGCATGCCCGGCAGGACCAGGCGCGTCAGCAACTGGTTGCACAGCAGGTGCTGGCCGAAGGTGTCGAGGAAGGCCTGCTCCGAGGCGTGCTCGATCGGGCCCGGCGGCGGGCCGCCGGTGTTGTTGATCAGGATCTGCGCCGGATGCGCCGCCAGCCACTCGCCGACGATGCGTTCCAGCCGCGCGCGATCGGCGTAGTCGGCATGCAGCGCATGCGGGCGCCCGCGGCCCGCGGCCTTCAATTCCACCAGCGCCGCCGCCAGCCGCAGCGGATCGCGTCCGATCACCGTGACATCGGCGCCGAGGGTAGCCAGTTCCAGCGCGGCCGCGCGGCCGATGCCCTGGCTGCCGCCGCCGACCAGCGCGTGATGGCCTGTGAGGTCGAGATGCATGGGCACTGGCTCCAGGAGGGTCGTGTCAGTTTACGGGTGGCGATCGGATGTGTCGCTCAATTCGGCATTGCTTTTTGTCCGCAAAAAACGCAAAGGGCGCAAAGGAAAGCAGATCCTGGAAGTCGGCGCGCGGTCGGCCTTGCGCCACCTGCTCTCGCTCTCTTTGCGTTCTTTGCGACCTTTGGCGGACCCATGCTCCTCGCGCCAATGCCCTGCGCACTGCGCCATGACCTCAGCGCATCCCCTTGAGGCGCATGCGGAACTCGACACCGGCCATGTCCGGCAGGTTGCTGGCGCTCGCATCGCCCTGGTGCAGTTCGGCGACCAGGCGCACGATGTAGAGGCCCAGGCCCAGGTGCGGGGATACCGTGGCGCGACCATCGCGCACCGAAATCAGTGAATCGAACAAACGGTCCTGCATCTTCTGCGGCAGCGGCGGGCCGTTGTTCGACAGCACCAGGTCGACACTGCCCAACTTCAGCTCCAGCGCCAGCTTGATCCAGCCGCCGGGCGGACAGAAGCCAAGCGCATTGTCGACCAGCTTGTCGAGCGCTTGATGGATCAGTTCGGGAGCGCCGTGGAAGGGCACCGGGAAATCCGGTACCACCAGGCGGAAATCGCGGTCTTCGGCGAGGTCTCGATAGCCGGCCGCGGCGCCATTCAGAAATTCGCGCAAGTCGAAATCTTCGGCCTCAGCGGCAGCGATCGCGCTCTCGATGCGCGATGCCTGCGACAGCGTGCGCAGCAGCGCACCGAGGCGCTCGGCGCCGGAGCGTGCGCGCTCGGCATAGATGCGCGCCGACTCGGTCATCGCCTCCTGCTCAAGGTTCTCCAGCGACGACTTGACCACCGCCAGCGGCGTCGCCAGTTCATGCGAAAGCTTGCCACCGAGGGTGCGCAGATAGTCAGTGTAAGCGCTGACCTGGTCGAGCAGTCGGCCAAAGCTGCGCGACAGGTCGCCGATCTCGTCGACCGCGTTGGAGCGCGGAAAGTTGCCGACCACGCGGCCTTCGATGGTGAGCGCATTTTCGGCCGCATTGCGCAGTTTGCGAATGCGCCAGGACAGATAACCGGCGTACCCGAACAGGATCGCCGCAGCAACCAGCATCGTCAGCAGTCCACCCAGCAACAGGCTGCCGAGCGCGCGGTTGGTCCACAACAGCAGCGCGTCGCTGGTCTGTTCGAGCATTACGACGCCGACCACATCGCTGCCATGCAGCACCGGAATGGTCACGGTGAGGATCACGCTGGCCTGGCTGGCGGCGGGGCGCCAGTTGGCGCCAGGGGTGCCGGTCAAGGTCGCATCCACCTGGGTATTGGTCAGGCGCAGCAGGTTGAAGGCATAGCCGTCGCCGCGCGACATCTCCGGCGCCAGCAGATGGCGGTACACCAGCGCGCGTAGCCAGCGCAGGAAGGACAAGTCGTTGTCGTCGTCCGACGTATCGCTGCCGGGCCGCAGGCTGCCGCTTCGCGCGAGCACATAGCCCATGCGATCGAGCACGCGCAGACGGGCATTGTCCGGCACCAGGTTGCGCAGCAGTGGACTTTCCTGCCACAACAGGGCCAATGGCCGATAGCGCAGTCCGCGGACTGCGGTGCTCGCCGTTGCGCGTGGCAGGTCGGCGCCGGAAACCGGGTAATCGCGCACTTCGATGGCGAGATCGAAGACTGGATCGGCGATCGGCAGCTTCAGCTCCAGGCGATAGCCGCCGCTGCGTTCGATCCAGGCGGCCGGCAGTGCGAAGCTCGGCTCGCGGCCGTCCGCCCCGGCCAGCGGTTGCGCAGCGGTGACGCCCTGGACGCTGCGAGCCACGCGCCAGCGCCGTTCGCCAAAACGATCGCGCAGCGAGATCTCGACATGGTCGGCGCGCTCGCCGAAGGATCCATCGACCGCAGTGGTCACCGAGGTGATGTCATCCACATCCAGCCACAGGTTGACCGCCCCCGGACCCTGGCCGACATAGAGTTTCGCGTTCAGGCCGGCGCCGGGGCTGTACAAGGCCTCAGGATCGATATGCCAGGAACCCCAGTCGTCGGCGTAGCCGTCGGCGTCGATGTCGATGCGCATCGGCCGCGCATGCAATACGGCGGGTGCGACCAGCGCGGCGCGCAAGGCGGGCTCGGCAACCGGCAAGGCGGTCGCCAGCGTGCGCGCCGACGCCATCAGCGCGCGCTCCTGGCTTTCGCGCAGCGCGGTTTCCATCTGCACGATGAAGCGCCAGCCGGCGAGCGGAAACACCGCGGCGACCAGCGCAATCAGCAGCAGTTTCAGGCGTAGCGGCATGCGCGGCTGGAGTTTCGATCGAGGTCGCGGAGTTCAGCGCAACGGCGGCGGGATTGCAAAGGAATGGCGAGGGCAGTGAAGATTGCAGGAGCGACGTGTACGTCGCGACCTTATCGCATGACGGTCGCGGCGCTAACTCCTGCGACGTGTCGATCCTTGTCGGCGCGCCTGCGCGCGCGACGCTGCCAGGGCGTATCGACGGTCGCGACGTACACGTCGCTCCTACGCTGGTCAGTAGCTCTCGAACACGCCTCCGCCCTCGCGAGCGATCGAGTCGAAGCGCGTGTACTGGCCGCGGAACCACAGGTCCATGGTGCCGGTCGGTCCGTTGCGGTGCTTGGCGATGATGATCTCGGCGATACCCTTCTTGGCCGAATCCGGGTTGTAGTACTCGTCCCGGTAGATGAAGCAGATCAGGTCGGCGTCCTGCTCGATGGCGCCGGATTCGCGCAGATCGGACATCATCGGACGCTTGTCCTGACGCTGCTCAAGAGAGCGGTTGAGCTGGCTCAGCGCGACCACCGGGACGTTCATTTCCTTGGCGATTGCCTTCAAGTTGCGCGAAATCTCGGAGATCTCGTTGGTGCGGTTCTCGCGCGTGCCCGGGACCTGCATCAATTGCAGATAGTCGACCACGATCAGCGCCAGCCCGTGCTCGCGCTTCAGTCGTCGCGTGCGGGCGCGCAACTCCGACGGCGACAGGCCACCGGTATCGTCGATGAACAGCTTGGCGCCGGTCAGCAAGGTGATCGCGCTGGTCACCCGTGGCCAGTCCTCGTCGGCCAGATCGCCGTTGCGCAGGCGCTTCTGATCGACCCGACCGAGCGAGGAGATCATGCGCAATGCCAATTGGGCGACCGGCATTTCCATGCTGAAGATCGCCACCGGCTGGCCGCTCTGGATTGCCGCATGTTCGGCGATGTTCATCGCGAACGAGGTCTTGCCCATCGACGGCCGCGCCGCAACGATCACCAGGTCGCCCGGCTGCAAGCCATTGGTCAGATTGTTGAAATCGGCAAATCCGGTGTCGAGTCCGTTGAGTACGCCCTTGTTCGAATAACGGAACTCGATGGCGCGATAGGCTTCCTTGAGCGCCTCGGCGACCGGCACGAAGCTGCCGCGCCCACGTTTGCCACGCTCGCCGATATCGAACACGAGCTTTTCGGCGCCCTGCAGCAGTTCCTCGCTGCTGCGCCCCTCCGGCACCAGGATGTCGTCGACGATCTGGGTGCCGGCTTCCATCAACTGGCGCAGGATCGACTTCTCGCGCACGATCTCCGCGTAGGCCACGATGTTGGCCGCGCCCGGCGTGTTGTTGGCGATCTCGATGACGTAGCCGATGCCGCCGGCGGCTTCGGCCTGTTCCTTGCGCTCCAGCCATTCGCCGAGGGTCACCGCGTCGCACGGCTGGCCCTTCTCCTTCAGCGACGCGATCGCCTGGAAGATGATGCGATGGTCCTGACGATAGAAGTCGTCGGCGACCACCTTGTCGGAAATCTTGAAGTAGGCCTCGTCGGACAACATCAATGCGCCCAGCACCGCCTGTTCGGCGTCGAGCGAATAGGGCGGCGTGCGCGTGTTGGCGTGGCGAGGATCGGTCATGGGGTTCCGATGGTGCTGATGAGGTGACTTCAGACGTTCACGGCGGGGTTGGCAGTTCGCTGTGGTCGGGAGCGGCTTTTTTGGTCCGCAAAGGACGCAAAGGACGCAAAGAGAAGCATTGACACGAAGTGAGTGCGGATTTCCTTGTGATCACGCCAAGCGCTGCCGGGAGCTTTCGCGACCCCTTCAAAGTCTATCTTGCTTCTCTTTGCGTCCTTAGCGTCCTTTGCGGACAAAGGCTCTTTCCCGGAAGCCACAAAAGCGAAAGCCCGCGATACCTCTCGGCATCGCGGGCTTTCGGGTGCGGCGATGAAGCTCAGTTTTCCGGCTGGACCACGACCTTGACGGTCGTGTGCACGTCGGCGTGCAGGTGCACTTCGACGTCGCTCTCGCCGACGCGGCGGATCGGGCCTTCACCCATCACCACTTCGGACTTCTCCAGCGGCAGGCCGGCGGCACTGAAAGCTTCGGCGATTTCGCGCGGGCCGACCGAACCGTAGAGCTTGCCCTCGGTGCTGGCATTGGCCTTGATCGTCACCGAGGCGCCTTCGAGACCCGCCTTGCGTGCCTGGGCGGCGGCCAGGATCTCGTTGGCCTTGCCTTCGAACTCGGCGCGGCGCTTTTCGAACTCGGCAACGTTGGTTGCCGTGGCCGGCACGGCTTTGCCGTAGGGGATCAGGAAGTTACGGCTGTAGCCGGCCTTGACCTTGACGCGGTCGCCGAGGCTGCCGAGATTCTTGACCTTCTGAAGCAGGATCACATCCATGGATCAGCTCCTCAATGACTGTCGGTGTACGGGATCAGCGCCAGAAAACGGGCGCGCTTGATCGCGGTCGAGAGCTGGCGCTGGAAACGCGCGCGCGTGCCGGTGATGCGGCTCGGCACGATCTTGCCGGTCTCGGTGACGTACTGGCGCAGCGTGTTCAGATCCTTGTAATCGATATGAGTGACGCCGTCAGCGGTGAACTTGCAGAACTTCTTGCGACGAAAGAAACGCGACATGGTTTATCTCCTGGGAATCGGTCAGACGCTGGCTTCGGCGACAGGCTCATCCTCACCACCGGTACCGACGGCAGTTGGGGAATCGCCAGAGTCGTCGTCGCGGCGACGCGGCTTCTCGTCCTTGGTCTTCATGATCGCGCTCATTTCGGTGACCGCTTCCTTCATCACCACGATCAGGTGGCGCAGCACGGCATCGTTGAAGCGGAACGCATCCTGCAGTTCCTTCAGCGCAGCAGCCGAGCATTCGATGTTCATCATGATGTAGTGCGCCTTCAACAGGCGCTCGATCGGATACGCCAGCTGGCGTCGGCCCCAATCTTCCAGACGGTGGATCTTGCCGCCGTCGGCTTCGATCATGCTGCGGTAGCGGTCGATCATCGCCGGCACCTGCTCGCTCTGGTCAGGGTGGACCAGAAACACAACTTCGTAATGACGCATGAGATTCCTCTCGGATATAGCTTCCCGGACAATCCAGTGAAGCGAGGAGCCGTCCAGGGAGCCTGGACGGGGGCGCGGAGTCTACTCGTCTGCGCGTGGAGCAGCAACTCGGGTCAGTCGTTGTTGCTCGTCGGCAGCGCCGGCCGCTGCAAAAATCCATGCACCCGTTTGCCAACGCTGCCGAGCGGGCATGCCCGGACTTGTCCGGACAAAAGGGTCCAGACTCGTCCGGACCCTTTACCTGCGTGGCAGCCGGCTGCTAACCCGCGACCTTGCCCTGCAGATACAAGGCTTCGCCGAGGCTGTCGATCAGGCCGAGTTGCGTTTCCAGCCAATCCACATGCTCTTCCTCACTCTCGAGGATGTCTTCCAGCAGTTCGCGAGTGCCGAAGTCGCGTACGGTTTCACAGTAGGCGATGGCGTCGCGCAGATCGGGAATCGCCAGTTCCTCGAGCTTGAGATCGCAGGCGATGACCTCTTTCGGATTCTCGCCGATCAGCAGCTTGCCGAGCTTCTGCAGATTGGGCAGGCCTTCGAGGAACAGGATGCGTTCGATCAGGCGATCGGCATGCTTCATTTCGTCGATCGATTCCTCGTATTCGTGCTTCGCCAGCGCCTGGTAGCCCCAGTTGCGGTACATGCGCGAGTGCAGGAAATACTGGTTGATCGCCGTCAGTTCGTTGGCGAGGATCTTGTTGAGGTGGCCAATGACCTTTGCGTCGCCTTTCATGGCTGTCCTTTGCGCGCGATCGGATACCGATCGGAGGACCAATCATAAGCCGCAAAGAGGTACGCGCGCGTGAAACGAACTCGGGAGCAAGCCAAAAAGCTGGCTGCGCGAGCTGATCGCCGCGTCGGGCGCCGTTCCCTGACTCAACTCGCCATTTGATCTTCTTGCGTGACTACGCTCCTTGATGCTGGCATGACGGTGCCCGTCAGCGGCAGTGCTCAGGCGAGCGCCGGCATGCCGTCGCCGCGGGCCAGTCGCAGCGACGGCGAGTCGTTTCTCAGCGATTCGTGCAGGACCGCTTCCGCCATTTCGGAGCAGCAGCCGCAGCCAGCCGTGCAACCGGTGCTCATGGCCAGTTCGCCGAGGGTGCGAATACCCGATCGAGCCGCGCGCCGGATTGCAGCTTCGGTAACACCGTTGCACATGCAGACGTACATGGTCGATGGCTCCTGGACGCTTGTTGCAGAGCGTATTGCCAATGCGAATGGTTGTCAATTCGCACTGGAGTCGCAACGCGATGTCATTCAGCCACAGCTATCGATGACCTGCCTTGATCGAGATCAGCGTGGCGCCGCCTGCGCCGGGGAATTCAACCGCCCGCTGGCCAAAGCGGCCATCGGTTCCTCAGGAATGTCGATCAAGCGCCGCGCCGCCGGCGCAAGATGCCGCAATGCGCGCTCGTAGACACCGCGCTTGAAGGTGACGACATGGTCCAGCGGGTACCAGAAGTCGACCCAGCGCCACAGGTCGAATTCCGGTCGGTCGGTCCCATCGAGGCGCACAAAACTATCGTCGGCGGTCAGTTTGAGCAGGAACCAGACCTGCTTTTGTCCGATGCACACCGGCCGCACGTTGGTGCGCACGCAGTGGCGCGGCAGGCGATAGCGCAACCAGCCCGGCGTTGCCGCCAGAATCTGGACGTGCTCGGCCGCCAGGCCGGTTTCTTCCGCCAGTTCGCGGTACATCGCTTCTTCAGGTGTCTCGTCGCTGTTCATCCCGCCCTGCGGGAACTGCCAGCCGTCACGACGGACGCGCCGCGCCCAGAAGACGCGTCCTCCTTCCTGCATCAAGACGATTCCTACATTGGGTCTGTAGCCATCCGGATCGATCATCCGGGCGCGCTCCACGCATGTGCTGGGTTGATTTTGCATTCCCCGCAGCGTACCGACAAGCGGTCATCGTCGATTGGCAGCCCGCAGACGCAAGTTCCGTGGTCGACAGGCTGCGCCAGAGCGGTTCAGTCCCATAGAATCAGGTCGTCGTCGCGAGTGCGCGTGGTGGGCCCTGTGGCAAACAACGGGTTGGATCCGTATCCGTTCGTCAAGCTTGCACAGTCGGGCGTGGCGCCGCGTGTGCGCGGATTGCTCGAGGGCGTCTATCAGGCGGCGCAACCGATCATCGACGCGGCGCTCACGCGCGCGCTCGACGACCTGGATCGCGACCTGCATGCGTTTGGAGAGCGCAGTTCGAGCCCCGGCGAGCAGAATCAGTGTCTGGCCAGTTTGCGCGAATTCAGGCGCTGCCGCGCCGACTTCGTGCTCGCTTGTCGTTTGGGCATACAGCGTTCCCTGCTGGCGCTGATCGATCCGTCGGCAAGCGATGAGACGCTGGCCATCGGCAGCGTCCGCAACGACCCTGCGCAAACGGGTGGTCGCGACGTCGCCGCGCGCGAGGAGAATCTGACCTTGTCGCAGATCGCCACTCGCGCCGAGATCAGGGTCGCCAACGAGCTGCAGGCTCTGGCCTATCGTTTCGGTGTCATCGCCTGCAGCCCGCCGATCGAAATCGAATCGCTGGCACTCGGACCCCACAAGCTGTGCGCGGCGATCCGGGCCGCTGCCGAGCGCTTCGAGGTGATTCCGGCGCATCGCCTGGCGCTCTACCGGCGCATCGACAAGGCCTTGTTCGCCGACCCCCGCCCGCTCTACGACGCGATCCGGAGTTATCTGATCCAGCATCGAGTGCTCGCGCATCTGCAACTGTTGCCGTCGTCCGAGCCGACGTCGGGTGCAACAGCGCCGATCCCGCAGGCCGTCGCGGCGCAGGTCGCGGTCGCGGTGCCCAGGGTGGCGGCGGACGACGATTTGCCGCCGGCCGGCGGCAGGATTTCAATGCCAAAGGTGCCTCCTGTTGTGGCCGAGCGACCGAGCGTGGAAACTGAAATGTCGTCGCGCGCGAGTGCGGAGAAGTCGCGGGCGATCGAAGCGCCGATGCAGGAATTGGCGGTCGGGCGGCCGTCGGTGGCGGAACTGGCGCTGGACGACGATTATTTCCGGGGACTGCGCGAGCGCATGTCACTTCGAAGCGCCAGCCGGATCGCCAATGCGGAAGCTGGCAATGCAGGCACGCCGGTCGGTCGGCAGCAACTGCATGCGGCACTTTGCGCGTTGCAGGCGCAAGCGCCGGGGCCGGTGATGCATGCCGGCAAGTGGATCAATCGCAGTGTTGCGCACATCAAGCAGGATCTGGTGAACCAGTTGCGCGGCCTTGGCGATGGCGGTACGCCGAGGCTGCGGGATGAAGACTCGCAGACCGTCGACATCATCGGCTTGCTGTTCGAGCAGTTGCTTGCGGCCTACAGTCCGAACAGTTTGAGCCACGCGGTTTTCAGCCGCCTGCAGATTCCGCTGCTGAAACAGGCGCTGAGCGATCCGGGTTTCTTCACCCGACCCAACCATCCGGCCCGGCGTTTGCTCAATGCCTTCGTCGAATGTCTGCGGGACTGGGTGGGCGACGAGGATACTGATCGCCAGGTAATCGAGAAGCTGCAGATGGTGACCGATCGCCTGGCTCGCGAGTTCGCCGACGACAGCACCAGCTTCGAACGCTGCCTGGGCGACATCGACCAGTATGTCGCGGGAATGCGCAAGAAGGCCGAGGTCGCCGAGCGCCGCCAGGTGGAGGCGGCAAAAGGGCGCGAGAAACTGGATCTGGCGCGTGCGGCGGCGCAGGAGGTCGTACAGCAGCAGTTGAGCGGCTGTGCGGCGCCCGAAGCGATCCGCACCCTGCTGCAGAGCGCCTGGGCAGACGCCGTGGCACTTTCGCTGCTGCGGCAGGGCGTGGACCACCCGCGTACCAGCGAGCGCATCATGTTCGGCCAGCAACTGCTGGAGGTGTTCCTGCCCGGTCGATCGAATGAAATTCGCATTGCCGAGCTCGGCCGCTTGCGCAGGGTGCTGGAAGAAGGCCTGGCTGCGGTCGGATTCCACGACGATGCCGTCGCCGCCGCATGGGACGACATCAGCGCGCTCGCGCAACTGCGACCGGATCATGAACAGCATGCGGCGGCGCATGCCATCGGCAATCTGCTGTGCCAGAGTTCACGGCTCGGCGGCGAAGGTACGTCGGGTCGCACGGAGCACCTGCCGATCGACCTCGGTGAGCAACGGCTCGATCCCGCGGAGCGGGCGATGATCGAGCGCATCGAGCAGCTTCCTGCAGGGACCTGGTTCGAATTCGGCAGCGGCCGAGGCGGCGGCAGTGGTCGCGCGCGCTTGAGCTGGTACAGTCGGGTCACTGGTCGCTGCATGTTCCTGAATGCGCGCGGCGGCAAATGCGAAGAGCGCACGATCGGACAACTGGCGCGCGAGCTGCTGCGCGGCAGCGTGCGCCTGGTGGTGGAAGATCGCGAGCCACCCGTCGACCGCGCGTGGCGAGCGATTGGCTCAGCGTTGCCTGCGCCGGAACAGCGCGCCCGATCGGCATCGACCGAACCACCGCCTGCGGAAGCGATCCATGCCAACCCGACGATCTGAACGCAAGCGCGCCAAGGACTCGATCATGGTGACCAACGCCATGACCGGCGAAACGCTGGGGCGAATCGGCAACTTGTCGGCCGACGGCATGATGCTGATCACCCAGCAGTTGCTTCCGGAAGGGCGTCTGTATCAGCTCCAGTTTCTGCTGGACGATGCCCAGCGCCAGCGACGGCGCATGGAAGTCGGCATTCAGTGCATGTGGAGCGATGCCGCACGCACCGAGCGCACCTTCTGGACCGGCTGTCGAATCATCGACATTGCGCCAGCGGAGCAGGCGATCCTCAGCGACTGGGTCGGGCGCGCCACCGAATCGGCGTAAGCGGAGCCGCGGAAATCGAGCGCATCTGCAGAGCTGCGCGGCTGCCGGATGCTGGATTATTCGGTGGGACCGCCTTCTTCGCCGTCGTCGTATTCGTCGACCTGTTCGGTCGAACCTTCTTCGGGTGGCGACGTTGCCCCCTCGTCCATGCGTTCGGTCTCGACGGTCGGCGTCGGCACCAGCGCTGCGTCGCGGATGACCTGGGCTTCGGACGCTTCCTCGCCGACATGAAACGCCGCGTATCCCGGCAACACGACCTGGTTGAGGGCCATGCCGAGCACGCGCCCGCGCACCGGGGCGACCAGTTCCGACACTTCGTCGCTGAGCGGATTGACCACCCGCCCGAGGCGTTGCCCCTGGCGGACCCGGTCGCCGAGCTTGACGTCGCTGAACAGCATGCCCGGTCGCATCGCGCGCACCCAGCGCGATTCATAGTAGATCGGCTGCGGTTCGCGCCACTGGCGCACCCGCTGGGTCATGCCGAGATTGTTCATCAGCGTTTCAATGGCGGTGACGCCGTGCTCGATCTCGACTGGCTCCAGGCGCACCGGCGCACCGAGTTCAAAGGTGACGGCAGGAATCCCGGCATCGGTGGCTGCGCGACGCAGCATGCCGGGTGCGCCTGGCGTGTGCAGTACCGAGGTTGCGCCGAATCCACGCGTGAGCTCGAGCACGGTCGACAAGCGCAAGTCGCCGCGCACCTGCGGCAGGTTCGAACGGTCGAACGAGCCAGTGTGGAAATCGACCAGCGCGTCACAACGACGCACGATGTTGACGAAGAAATCATGGGCGATGCGCGACGCACTGCTGCCATTGGGATTGCCCGGGAAGAAGCGATTGAGATCACGGCGGTCCGGCAGGTAGCGCGATCCGCGCGAGAATCCCGCCAGATTCACGATCGGCACGCCGATCACGGTGCCCACCAGGTCCGACGCATCGAGTGCGCCAAGCACTCGGCGGATGACCTCGACGCCATTCAGCTCATCGCCGTGGATGGCCCCGGTCAGACACAGGATCGGTCCGGGTTTGGCGCCGTGCACCACCGAAATCGGCACCTCCATCGAATCGCCGATGAAGGATGCGCCCGAGCGCCAGGGAACGCGTGCTCGCGATCCCGGTTGCACGCGCTGGTCGAGCAGCAAAAAAGCGGGATCCGGCGCGATCGTGATGTCTGTTGCGGCTGCCCCCTCCAGCGTGGCTTGATCGTCTTCGATCGGTGCGCTTGTTGGCGCGTCGCCGGTGGCGGAGGGATCGTCTGCAGCAGCGGCCTCGTCAGTTTCCGCAGCAGCGGCCTCGTCAGTTTCCGTCGCAACCGCCTGCGTCGATGCGGGGTCGGCCTCCGTCGATTCCAGTGCCTGACCAGCCGATGCGCAAATTGCCAGGCCGAGGCCGGTGATCAGGCCGCGGAACGACACTTTGCGCATAGTCCATAAACCTCAACGATATGGCGCTGCGGCTTGAAGCCCTGTTGCAGGGCTTGATCGCGCAGACGGTCGGCAATGTCGGCGCTGTCGAGCTCCATCGTCTCGTGGCACTGCTCGCAGATCAGGAACTGGCTGCCATGCGCTTCGACTTCCGGGTGCGGGCAGGGCACGTAGGCGTTCAGCGTCTCCAGTCGGTGCACGAAACCGTGGGTCATCAGGAAATCGAGTGCGCGGTAAACCGTTGGCGGGGCTGCCGGCCCAGAACCCTGCTTGCGCACTTTTTCGAGCAGGTCGTACGCCTTGACCGGGCGCGAACTGTCGGCCACCAGTTCGAATACCCGGCGTCGCAGCTCGGTCAGGCGCAAACCGCGCTCGGCGCAGGCGAACTCCAGTCGCCCGACCAGATCGCTGCTGGCATGACGGTGTTCCGGGTGGGAGCAATGCATTGCGGACTTGCCGGTGGCCGCGATCATGACGCGTCGGCACAGTCTAGCTTGCATCGGACAGCGGCTGTCATCGCGGCTGGGACTTTGGTCCCATGCGGCGTTCAACCAACCTGAACCCCGGTTAAGGATACAATGCGAAAAGCGCTGTGGTATCGTTCATCGGCGAATAACGAATCGTGGTAATAGCGCATACTTGGGTTTCCAGAATGTACCGCGTCCGATCGCGGAGTGGCATTGGAATGCTCTGGCTGGATTGACGACAATTGGAGAGTTGACATGAAAAAGACGCTTTTGTGCGCCGCCTTGGCGGTGACAGTAGCCCTGCCGCTGGCTGCCTCCGCAGCACCGCGTGAAGAGGGTCAGTGGTACATCTCGCCGAAGCTGGGTTACGGCTGGGCCGATGCGGATCGCTTGTCCGACAATGGCGTGCACGCGGCCCTCGGATTCGGTTACGTGTTCAAGCAGAACTGGACCATCGAAGGCGAAGTCGGCTACAGCCAGTTCGATGAGGATGCTGGCGAAGGTGAGCCGTTGGAGTGGGACCAGTTGTCGTTCGCAGCGTCGGTGCGCTACTTGCACGACATGGGCAACGCGCATCCGTATTTCGGTATTGCGTTCGGTTGGGCCCAGAATGAAGTCGACAATGGGCCGGATGACGGCGGATACCACATCGGCCCGATCGTCGGTTTCGAGTGGGACATGACCGATTCCGGCGCCTTCCGTTTCGAAGTCGGCCACAAGTATTCCGATTTCGACGACAGCGGTTTCGGCACCGGCTTCTGGGATACCACGGTGACGTTCGGCTTCTCGCATTACTTCGGCGCCAAGCCGGCACCGGCACCGGCACCGGCCCCCGTCGCGCCGCCGCCGCCGCCGCCGCCGGCTCCGCCGCCAGAGCCAGTGTCGCCGCCGCTGCCGGTGTCGATCACGCTGAACGGCGTCAACTTCGACTTCGACAAGTGCACGCTGCGTGCCGATGCGATCGCCATCCTCGACGAAGCCGTCCGCGTGCTGAACGGCAACGACATCCGCGTCGAAGTCGCTGGCCACACCGATGCGGTCGGTTCCGACGAGTACAATCAGAAGCTGTCCGAGTGCCGCGCCAAGGTGGTCGGTGATTACCTCACCGGCAACGGCGTTTCCGGTGCCAAGATTTCGGCAGTCAATGGTTACGGCGAGTCGCGTCCGATCGACACCAACGACACGGCCGAAGGCCGCGCTCGCAATCGTCGCACCGATCTGAACGTGCAGTAATCGTTCCAGATAGCTGCACCGCGACAACGGAAGCCCGGCCCAGCGCCGGGCTTCTGCTATCTGCAGCGCGAAAAATTTTTGCAGTGCAAAAAGCGCTACGAATCGAGCGCCGGCCCCTGCCAATCCAGCGGCGTCAACGCTGGCAAGCCGTGGCGTGCGCGCGCCCGGTCGCACTGTGGGCTCGGCGTGCCGTCCTCCCATGCTGCCTGCAGCTCGCGACAGGGTGTCGGACGATTTGCGTAGATCCGGCAGCGGGTGTCGTCGCCAACGGTCCCTGCAAGGGCCACGCAGCGCAAGTTGACCGCATCATCCACGCGCATCGCCACGCGCATCGGATCCAGCCGGGTCACCAGCGCCGCGTCGATGCCGCGTCCGTCCGCTTCCGACCAGTACATGGCGACTCGGAACGCCGCGCAGCAGGCGCCACAACTGAGGCAGGGATGCACGCTACTCATGCGATTGCGATCGTCCAGCGGCGAGCCCTGTACCAACGGCCAAGGGCGGAACCAAAGACGGCAAGCTTACACTCGCGTCAGCGCCGCGGGGCCCCCGCGGTCCGTTCCGCACCGGGGAGGGTGACATGAACGCAAGAGTTGCGGTGGCGATCGTGATGCTGGTGGGCGGCGCCGCAGGCGCGGTCGGCCATGCAGCATGTGTCGACAATGTGGTGCTGGTGCATGGCAATGCCGGCAAGCCGGCGGATTTTGACAACACCTACAACGCGCTGCTGGCGCGCGGATACAGCGCCAGTCAGATCTTCCGGCCGAACTGGGGCAGCAAGACCTGCGCCGCGTGCAACGATCATTTCGGCAGCGAGGAGACCCCGGTAGCGAACGCGTTGACGTCGGCACGCGCGAGTTCGTGCACCGGCAAGATCGACGTGCTGGGGCATTCGATGGGGGCCACGCTGGCCGCGCGCCAGATCAGCAAACTCGGGCTGGCCGCATCGGTGCACACCTTTGTCGGCATCGCCGGCGCCTTCCGCGGTCTTTGGAGCTGCGGTACCTACCCGTTCAATGTGATCACCAGCACTTGCGGCGCGTGGGGATTGTCGGTGAACAATCCTTTCGTCAACGGCCTGCAGGGCCAGGCCTTCGCGTCACGCAGCTATTCGATCAAGTCCTGGAGCGATCAGATTGTCTGTTCGACCGGCTTCTGCACCGTCGGTGGTGTGCACTCGTCCAGCGTGCCCAATGAAACCGGAACCTACACTTTTGCGCTCGGGCACTTCGGCCTGCTGACCAGCACCGCAAGCACCCAGGTGAACCTGATCCAGTAGGTCAGCGCCGGCTCAGGATCCGGTGAGATCGATGGCGGATTCCGCTGCGCGGGATCCGCCCTACCGGTCCTCGTAGCGCGAAACCTTCGCCACCGGCGAAGATTCCGCCGCCGAATCTAGCCCGACTCGACCTTCTGCTCGTCGATCAGCGTGCGCAGCTTGACCCGACCGTCCTCGATCCACTGGCCGACGCGCGAGCGATAGCGGCCGCAGTCGGAAATCTGGATGAGTTCGTACAGCCAGGCGTTTGGCGTGTCCTGTCGCGCCCAGTAAAGCATCAAGGTGCGCCGGTGCGGGTCCTCGTTGACCTCGACCGCCCAACCCGAGGTCGCAGCGTTGCCCCAAAACAGTCGCCCGTCGCGCCAGATCGCGGGAAAGTCGCGAGTCTCGGCGCGCCCGTCGGCCCAGCAGTAAATGCTGGTCTGATGGTACGGGTAGGGGCCGTCGACGGGAAAACGACAGATCAGTCGCGAGGCGTGCTCATCGACCAACGCGCCGTCGCCATCGAAATAGCGGTAGTGGCCTTCCCAGACGCCCTCGTGGCGCGCCAGCAGCGGCATCGCCAGCTTCAGATCGATCATGCCAGTGCTCCTTTCGAGGCATCGAAACGCAGGAACTGCCCGAGAGCCTACTCCCGTCCCCGCCTCGGTGACATTGACCGGCATCAGGAACGACCGGCACGCGCGCCGGCCCTTGGATGACGGGTGCTTGCTGCCACGCAGGCTCGTTGGTTGAACACTTTCGCGCACTCAGGCAGGCTTGTTGCGCTGCAGCATATGCGGCGACATTTCACCTCATGAACGAGCGCACCATGGACCACCCTGAGCACGACGCCTCGACGCGGCACGACAAGTACCTGCGTCTGATCGCCCATTGCGCCAGGCTGCCGGACGTGGCGTGCGCGGTGGTGCATCCGTGCAATGCAAGTTCGCTGCTGGGTGCCGTTCGTTCCGGCGAGATCGGGTTGATTCGGCCGATCCTGGTCGGGCCGCGGTCACGTATCGAGGCGGCCGCGCGCGAGGCCGCGGTGGATATCTCCGCGCTGGAACTGGTGGACACACCGCACAGCCAGGCATCCGCCGAGAGAGCCGTGAAGCTGGTGCACGAAGGCCGCGTCAAGATGCTGCTGAAGGGCAGTATCGAAACCAATGAACTGCTGAGCGTGGTGGTATCGCGCGAGTCCGGGCTGCGCACCGGGCGCCGCATCAGCCATTGTTTCGTCATGGATGTGCCGCTGCTGGACCGCGTGCTGATCATCTCCGACGCCGGCGTCAACATCTTTCCGACGCTGGAACACAAGGCCGACATCGTGCAGAACGCCATTGACCTGGCGCGCGCGCTCGGCAATGCGCAGCCCAAGGTGGCGATCCTGTCGGCGACCGAGTCGGTCAATCCGAAGATGCAGTCGACGCTGGACGCCGCAGCGCTGTGCAAAATGGCGGACCGCGGCCAGATCGTCGGCGGCATCCTCGATGGCCCGCTGGCGCTGGACAACGCGGTCGACCTCGCGGCGGCGCGGGTCAAGAACATCATTTCGCCGGTTGCCGGCTGCGCCGACATCCTGATCGCTCCCGACCTCGAGGCCGGCAACATGCTGGCCAAGAGCCTGAGTTTCCTGGCGCATGCCGACGCGGCGGGCATCGTGCTCGGTGCCCGCGTGCCGGTGGTGTTGACCAGTCGTGCCGATTCGATGGAGACGCGCCTGGCCTCGGCGGCGATCGCCGTGTTGCTGGTGCACGGTGCCAGGGTCGGCAACCGGCCTGGCCACTGAACGCCCGGACCTCCGACACTGTACCTGGGCGTCGACGACGGGCAAGATGACGCGTGGCCCGCTTTTCCCGGTGCAGACCCAGATGAGAAGAGTCCTGATTGTCGCCACGGCGATCGTGCTCGCCGCACTCGCCGCCATCGCGCTCTGGCAGGCGCAAACGCCACTTCCGGTTGCCGGCAGCAACCCCGTGGAGGTGTCGGATGCCGTCGCCGTGGTGAACACGGGCGCTGCAGACGCTGAACCAGGGCCGGACGCTGTCTCGCGGCCGGCGGTCGTTGTCGAGCGTCCCCGAAGCAACGCCAGTCGTGCGTCCGGCATGGCCACCCAGGTTGTCGATTTGCCGTCGGATGACTTGCCGCTGCGCGAAACCGCCGCAGCGCTGCTCGAAGCGCACCGCGTCGGTCACCTGCCGGCGACCCGGCGTTTGCTCAGGGAACTGACCGACTGCCAGCGTTTCCGCTGGGCCAGTCTGCGCATGGACATGATCATCGCCTTCGAAGACTCTCCGCGTGGCGGCCGCGGCGGCACGCGCATGCAGGAGGCAATGACGTCGGCGGCGGAACTGGTATCCAGGCTGGGCGAGCACTGCGCCGAGCTGCCGGATGACTTCGACGAAGCCCTGCTGTTCGAGGTGCAGCGTCGCGCCGCCGACGCCGGGGACCTTGCCGGCCAGCTCGGTTTTGCGCTGGTGCCGGCGCTGTCGTTGAACAAGTCCTTGCTGCAAATGGATCGGCTGGAGGTCTACAAGGAACAGGCGCCGCAGTACCTGCAACGTGCGCTGGAGCAGGGCAGTGGTCAGGCCGTGGCCGGTTTCATGGATGCCTACGAGCACTATTTCGAGGGTTGGCGCGGTCACGCCGGACGCGGCACCGAGATGCAGAACCAGGCCATTCGCAAGATGATGGATGCGGTACGGCCGTTGAACCCGCTGCAGCAGGTGCTCGGCGAGGATCTGGTCAAGGCCTGGACCTACGCGACCTTGTGCAAGAGCGTCTGCAACGGCACCGATCAGGCGCGTGCGGAGGCCGCGCTGGCGCGGCTGCAGGTGGCACTGGATCCGAAGCAGCGAAGCCTGGCCGAAGACGCTGCTGCCGCCTTGTACGACGCGCACTTTGGCCCGCGCCCGCGCCCCGAAGATATCGATCTCGAAGCATTGCGCGATGCGGTCCTGGGGTTCCGGCGCTGATCTGCTGGCGTGGGAGCGACCTTGCGTCGCGAGCGGGTTCTGCCGTGGCGCATCCGGGAAAGGCTCGCGACGCAGAGTCGTTCAGCGCAACTGCGTTGGCGTCGACCACACAGCCACCGGCCGCGGCCAGTCGCGCTTCACGCCTCCACTGCGACCATTGCCGCAGCGGCCAGCGCGCCGCCGCAACTGGAGCCTTGCCCGGCGGTACAGCCGAAACAATGGCCGGCCACTGCGATCTTGCGCGGCAGCGGTGCATCCAGCAACTCGCGCAGATGCACCTCGCGAGCGCCGTCGCCGGGCGGCAGCTTCAGCATCTGATTGAAGTCGCAGTCGTAGAGGTAACCGCGGTAGTCGACGCTGATCAGACTGCGGCACATCACGTTGGCCAGGTTCTCGTCGCGATGGGCGGCCACCAGTGTGTCCAGATAGCTGTCGAACTTGCCTTTCGAGATCAGCCACGAACCAAAACGCTGGATCGGCATGTTGGCCAGCGCATACAACTGGTTGAAAACGATGCCGAAATTGTCGTGCAGCAGACGCTTGTAATCGGCCTGGAGCTGGCTCTGCGAGGGTGGCAGAAAGGCACCGTTCGGGTTGTACACGAGGTTCAGCGGCAGATCGTCCCGGTGCCCGTAGCCGAGCGCATTGAGCTTGCGCAGGGCGACGATGGAGGCCTCGAACACGCCGTTGCCACGCTGCTCGTCGACATTAGCCTGGCTGTAGCAGGGCAATGAAGCGATCAGTTCGACGCGGTTGGCGGCGAGGAACTCCGCCACCCATTCGTAGCCGGGCTCCTCGACGATGGTCGGGTTGAGCCGGTCCATCACCTGGATGCCCTGGGCGACGGCGCTCTCGACCAGCCAGCGGAAGTGCGGGTTCATCTCCGGCGAGCCGCCGGTCAGGTCGAGCTTGCGCACGCCGAGTTTGGCGGCAACCGCCAGCGCCAGGGCCATGACCTGGCGGTCCATCAGTTCGGTGCGCCTTGGGCCGGCATTGACGTGGCAGTGAATGCAGCTGATGTTGCACAGATAACCGAGGTTCAACTGCAAGGTGTCGATGCGATCGCGTTCGATCGCCGGGAATCGGTGTGCCTGCAGGCGCGGCCAGGTGTCGTGCATGGGTGACCTCGGTCAGCAGCGGTTGTGGGTGGGAACCATGATCGCCACGACTGGCGCGCAGTCGAACCGGCGGAATTGCACCGATCTGTCGCCAGGCGGAAGTGCGGCGGGTGATGGTCGCTGCTCGATCGCCGCGTCCAGCGTTCGCGGCGCTCGTCGATCGGCGTTCAGCCGACTTGATCCAGCGCAAACTGCGCCCATGATAACTTTGACGGACCTGATGCGGCGCGTCGGGTGTGGTTTTTAGCGGTTGAGGTCAGGAGCAGCGAGCATGTCGACACGAAGCACTCTTGCAGCAATGTTCGCGACGCTGGCGTTGTCGCTCGCGGCCGCAGCCGCGACACCCGCTGGCGGTCCGGTAACTGTCGAATACGTTGATCCGCAAGGGTTCACCGACATCCGCGAAGGTTTTCGGCGCCCTCGCGTCGACGGCAATCCGCACCTCAATGCGCTGCGCAAGCACTTCGAGAAGCGCGTGCCGCGCTATCTCGCTGCGGGCCAGACGCTGCACATCCGGGTCACCGATGTCGATCTGGCCGGCGATCATCGGGCGCAAACCAACCCGTGGTTGCTCGACGTGCGTTTGGTCACCAACGTTTACCCGCCGGGGATCAGCCTCAATTACACGCTGAAGGACCCAGCCGGTGCCGTGCTCAGGACCGGGGATGCCAGACTGCGCGATCTGGGTTTCGATATCGGCAGTGGTGGACCGGTTGCCGATCCGTACCGCTACGAAAAACGCATGCTCGACAAGTGGCTTTACCGTGAGTTCGGCGGCAAGCGTTGACCGGCGCCGTCGGCGGGTTTTGGCCGCCGGAGATCTCGACTAGTGTGGTTTGCCATTAATTCGTTGAATCATTTCCGCGCCTTTTGACCCGAATGCGTCGTTGTTCGTCGTCGCCATAGCCCTGCTATGACTCCTCCTCTCGCCTAGCCTCGAGCCAAAATGCATCGGAAATTTCTTCAGCCAATTAATGGCAAACCACACTAGAGCAGCGCCGTCACATGAGCGACACTCGATTCGCGCAGCGCGGTCAGCGAGTAGCCGCCCTCGAGGGTCGATACCAGACGGCCCTGCGCATGGCGCTCGGCCAGCGCCACCAGTTCCCGCGTGATCCATCCGTAGTCGTCGGCGCCGAGGTTCAGATCGGCCAGCGGATCGAGGCGGTGCGCATCGAAGCCCGCCGACACCAGCATGAGGTCCGGCGCGTAGCGATCGATGGCCGGAAGCAGCCGGTCGCTCCACAGGGCGCGAAATTCCGCTGAGCCGTCGCCTGGCGCCAGCAGACCGTTGACCAGGTTGCCGATGCCGGTTTCGCACTCGAGGCCGCTGCCCGGATAAAGCGGAATCTGCTGACTGGAGACGAACAATATCGATGCATCGGCGGCAAAGATGGCTTGCGTGCCGTTACCGTGATGCACGTCGAAATCGACGATGGCGATGCGCTGCACGCCGTGGGCGGCGCGCGCATGACGGGCGCCCACCGCGATCGGGTTGAACAGGCAGAAGCCAGCGGCCTGGTCCGCACTGCTGTGGTGTCCCGGCGGCCGCACGGCGCAGAAAGCGCGGCGAGAGCTGCCGGCGACGACCGCGTCGATCGCCGCACACACCGCGCCGGCCGCGCGCAGCCCGGCTTCCAGCGAGCCCGCCGACATCACGGTGTCGGCATCCAGGTTGCGCGGTGTTTCGCCGTTAGTACCCCTGCGCAGGTCGGCAACCATGCGCGCACCATGGGCACGCAACAACTGAGCGTTGCTGGCCCGCGGTGCCCGCTGCCAACTCACGCGCTCCCCAAGCGCAGCGCGCAGTGCGTCGATGACCGTCTGCAGGCGCTGCGGATGTTCCGGATGCGCGGGTCCCGGGTTGTGCAGCAGGCAGGCAGGGTGGCTGTAGATATGCATGGGCCTCAGACTCGACTGGCCCAGCGGCTGCGGGCTGCCAAACTGTGGGCGGGCTCTGCCCGCGAAAAGGCGCACGAGGGACGCAGAGAAGCGCAAAGTCTGCAAGTGATGTGCCGTGGCGCCCGCCTGATCCGCTGGCGATTTCGCCTCACCCGCGTTTGTTGCGATCCCACAGCACCTCGCCGGCAGCATTCTCGCGCGCCAGCACGCGAGAGACGACGAACAGCAAGTCGGACAGACGATTCAGGTAGCGGATCGCCTGCGGACGTACGTCTTCAACTCGGCTCAGCGCAATCACCTCGCGTTCGGCGCGGCGGGTCACGGTACGTGCAACATGGCAGTGGGCCGCGCCAGGCCCGCCGCCGGGCAGGATGAAATCCTTGAGCGGCGGCAGATCTTCGTTGAACCCATCGAGGTCGCGCTCGAGCGCGTCGATGTCGCCGTCCTGGATCAGCGCCATCCCGGGAATGCAAAGCTCGCCGCCGAGGTCGAACAATTGATGCTGCACCCGCGTCAGGCACGCGGCAATGGCGTCGCCGACGCCGGCTTGCGCCAGCACCACGCCTATGCAACTGTTGGCTTCGTCGACAGTGCCGTAGGCGGCCACGCGCAAACTGTCCTTGGCGACGCGGCTGCCGTCGCCGAGTCCGGTGCTGCCGTCGTCGCCCGTGCGCGTGTAGATCTTCGAAAGGCGGTTACCCATGGATTCCTCGATCCCGCTGCAAGAGGTCCCGGATAATGCCGGCAGCAGGTGTCACGATACGGTTCACGCCTGCGCGAGCGCACCCTGCTGGCGTCGAACCAGTGCCATGCCGCCGAACAGCAGGGTCGAATAGACCGCCATGCCGAGCAACGAGTAGCCGAAAAACGGCAGCGCCAGCGTATAGCAGGCGATCAGCCCCGCCAGGTCGTGGCTGTAAAAGTGGCCGGCGCCCATCGCCCACACGGAGAAGTTGCTGACCACGAAAAACACGCTCGCCGCGGCCAGGCCAAAGCCGGCCACACGCCCCGCTCCGGGATTCGGCCCGAGGCGCAAACCGAGCCAGACGTTGAAGGCGATCAGCGCATAGATGACCGGCATGCCGCTGTGCAGACCGAGGACCAGATCGGCCAGAGCCATTGCCACCAACGGAATCACGAATGCCAGTCGCCGATCGGCCAGGTAGGCGCCCGCGAACAGACCGATCGCTTCGACCGGCGTGAAGTTCGGCGGATGCGGCAGCAATCGGGACAGGGCGGCCAGAAGGATCAGCGCGGCCACCAGCGTCGTGCGCGGATACCAGCGCGCAGCGGCGTCATTCGACATCAGGACTCTCCGGATCAGGTTCGCAAACAGGCTGCAAGCATACTGCAAGCGCCGGAACTTGATGGGCCGACCTCACACGAGTGTGGTGTCCCAAAATTACCTTGAATGATTTCCGCGTCTTTCGACCCGAATGCTGCGTTGCCTTGAGCCCGTCGGCATAGCCGCCGGGCGTTCAACCGATCGCGCGGCATGCCGCACAAGCTTGATCGGTCTCACTGTCGCCATAGCCCTGCTATGACCTTCGGTCCCGGCCCGCAACAAGTTGCGTGCGTTCAAGCCGGCGCGCGGCATGCCGCGCAAACAGCCGGCTTTCACCCTTCTCGCGCCTTGCCTCGGGCCGAAATCCATCGGAAATTTCTTCAAGTTGCTTTTGGGACACCACACTAGGCGCGCTTCTTCAGAGTGGCGTGCAGGTCCTGCGCGACATTGGCGTAGTGGCGCAGGCCAAAGGACTTCTCGTTCTGCGCCTTGTTGATCCAGTCAGGGCCCAGCCAGAACGCATAGCTCAGGTCGAAGTCGCAGCCGATCGGGTAGTGCGCCACGCCGGCCTTCTCGCGCCATTCGCGATTGAAGTAGAAGTACGATGCCTCGCAGATCGGTGGCCATTGGTGGGTGGGATCCTGCACTGCGCCATAGCTCTGCCAATAGGGCGTGATGATCAGCGCGCTGCCGCCGGGCTTGAGGATGCGCCAGAGTTCATCCATGAAAGTCATGCGCTCGGCGCCGGTGAGGTGCTCGAGGAAGTGCGAGCAGCGCACTTCGTCGATGCTGGCGTCGGCAAATGGCCACGGTGTCTGCCGCAGATCGTGGACGATATCGGCGCCACACTGCGCGGAGATGTCCACGCCGAGAAACCCCTCGGCTTTCTGGCTGCCGCAGCCGAGATCCAGTTTCATGTTCGTACTCCGCGGCGAAGGGCGCGCATTGTAGGGCCGGCCGGCGATCAGGCAAAGTCGGCAAAGCGCGACGACGCGTGTCTGGAGTCTCTACGCGGTGGCTCCGGACGTATGCTCGGCGGTCAGTTCTGGCAAACGAATGAGCGATGACCGCAATCGAATGTGATGTGCTGATCGCCGGCGGTGGTCTGGTCGGGCTGAGTCTCGCGCTGGCGCTGAGCGGATCCGGGCAGCGCGTGATCCTGGTCGATCCGGCGCCGCTCGACAGTGGGCAACGACCCGCCGATGAACGCCATCTGGCGCTTTCCGAAGTGACTTGTCGCATCCTCGATCGTTTCGGCGTACTCGCCATGCTCGGATCGGATGCCGCCCCGATCAGAGCGATTCATGTGTCCAGTGCCGGCGAATTCGGCGTTGCGCGCTGGTCGGCTGCAGATGCTGGCCGCGTGCGCTTCGGTGCCGTCGCGCCCGCGCGCAGACTGCTGTGGGCGATGCAGCAGAAGGTGCAAGCGTGCGCGGATCTTCGCGTGCTCGCCCCGGCGCACGTCGTCAGCGCCGAAACCGGCAGCGACAGCGTGTTGCTCAAGCTGAGCGGCGACGCGGTCCAATCCGCGACGCTGCATGCGCGCCTGCTGGTGATTGCCGATGGCGCCGACTCCGCTTTGCGCAGCGCCGCCGGCATTGCCTGCGTGCGTCACGACTACCAACGCCACGCGATCTGCTGCGTGGTGACGCCGGAGCGCGATCACGGCGGAACCGCTTTTGAACGATTCACCCGCAATGGTCCAGTGGCGCTACTGCCGCAGGCGCACGGCCGCTGCGGCGCGATCCTGGTGGTCGACAGTGCCGATGTGGCGCGCCTGACCGAACTCCCCGAGCGTGAGTTCCTGAGCGAACTGCAATCGGCTTTCGGCTATCGCCTGGGTCGGTTGCTGCGCGCCGGTGAGCGCATCAGCTACCCGTTGCGACGGATATTGGCCGAGCGGCTGACAGCGCCGCGCCAGGTGTTGATCGGCAATGCGGCGCAGGCGATCCATCCGGTCGGCGCCCAGGGATTCAATCTCGGCCTGAGAGACGCGGCGGTGCTCGCCGGGCTGCTCGCCGACGCTGCGGCCGGTGGTCGCGATCCCGGCGCGGAATCGCTGCTTCAGGCTTACGCGCTGGCGCGCCAGGACGATCGCAAGGCGACCACCGGGCTCAGCCACGCACTGGCTGAGGTCAGTGGCGTGCGTGCGCTACCGGCGCGCTGGCTGCGTTCGCTTGCGCTGTTGGCCGCCGACCGGGTCGAACCGCTGCGCGAGCATCTGTTGCTCGGCGGCATGGGTTATCGGGGAACCACACCAGCGTTGGCGCGGGGAGAAATGTGATGCGCAGTCCTGCACGCGAAAAACTCGATGTGATCATCGTCGGCGCTGGCATGGTCGGTGCTGCGACAGCCCTGGGGTTGGCGCGCGCGGGGCTGAAGGTGGCGCTGGTCGAGAGCCATCCGGTGTTCCCGCCACAGGCTGGCGAGGCGATGGACCTGCGCGTCGTTGCGATTGCGCCGCACGCGCAGCGGCTGCTGGCGAAGCTCGGCGTATGGGCCGACATCAGTGCGCTGCGCGTGGCGCCCTACGAGCGAATGCAGGTGCACGATGCGGCCGGGGCCAGTTCGCTTCGCTTCGACGCGAGCGATTATGGATGGCCGTGCCTCGGCCATATCGTCGAAAATCGACTGGTCGCCGGCATGCTGTGGCGCGCGCTCGAACGCGAGCCTGGGGTGCAACTGCTGCTCGGTGAAGAACTCGAGCGCTTCGATGCCGATGCGCAACGCGTTGAGGCGCGCCTGACCAGCGGCGATCGCCTGGCAACGCGCCTGCTGATCGGCGCCGACGGCGTCAACTCCAAGGTTCGCAATGACCTGCTGATCGGCGTCGATGGCGCAGCTTATGGCCAGAGCGGTCTGGTCGCGCAAATCGAACTGGAGCGTCCCCAGCCGCGCCTGGCCTGGCAGCGTTTTCTGCCGTCAGGCCCGCTCGCTTTCCTGCCGTTGGCCAACGGCCACGCATCGATCGTGTGGACACTGCCGACCGAGCGCGCCGACGCGCTGGTTGCGCAGTCCCCCGAAGTTTTCGAGTCGCAGTTGCAGCGCGCCAGCGCCGAGACCTTCGGGCGCGTGCGGCTGGCGTCCGAGCGCAAGGCATTCCCGCTGCGCCTGCAGATCGCCCAGCGCTTCGCCGACTCGCGCGTGATCCTGATCGGCGATGCCGCGCACGTGGTGCATCCGTTGGCCGGGCAGGGCGTGAATCTGGGTTTCGAGGATGTGGCCGCCCTGCTGGCGAGTGTCGAACACGCCCGCGCGGCACAACGGCAGCCGTTCGGCGACAGCGACCTCAAGCGCTGGGCGCGCGAGCGGCGCAGCGAGGCAACCCTGGCGGCGCGCGCCTTCGACGGGCTCAATCGACTCTACGCCGTGGCCGAAGGCCCGCTGGTGGTCGCCCGTGCGCTCGGCTTGCGCCTGGTCGATGGTTTGTCGCCGATCAAACGCAAGCTCGCCGAGCGCGCCGCCGGCATCCGCGCCGGGGCAGCGCTCGGGTAGCCGCATCGCTCGATGCTCTGGCGGGTCCAGACTTGTCCGGACGCCCTTCTTCCTTCGCTCTGGTGGGTCCAGACTTGTCTGGACGCTCATATTCCATCGCTCTGGTGGGTCCAGACTTGTCTGGACGCTTTTCTTCCATCGCTCTGGTGGGTCCAGACTTGTCTGGACGCTCTTCTTCCTTCGCTCTGGTGAGTCCAGACAAGTCTGGACCCACCCAAGCCCGGCCTGCGCGAGCCTTTCCGGCGCCCGTCCTACGGGAACAAGCGGATCACGAACCCATCGTGGTCGGAAATCCGCACCGGGCTCCATTCGTTGGGCGACTCGAACCCGCTTTTCAGTCCGTCGTCGCCATAGGTCAGCACATTGGCCAGGGTGCGGGTGAAGATCAGCGGCGCGTCGACGTTGCCGCGGCCATAACTGATGCCGACAAACGCCGACTGCGCCGCCGTCGTCAGCAGCGCGTGATCCAGCACTTGCAGCGCGTTGCCGAAGAAATAGCTGTAACGCTCCTGCGCCGGCAGCGATTCCACGGCGTTGCTCATGTTGGGTTCGACGATGTCCGCCAGCGGCGCCAGCAGACTGTCGGGGTTCGCATCGCCGGCCAGCTTGGCGCTCCCACGAATGGTGCCGATGGTATCGACATGGCCATCGGTGAACTGGAAGGCGTTGTGGTCGCCGACGACCACCAGCGGCACGGTTGGATTGGCGCTCTGGAAGGTCTGCACGAAGCGGGCGATCGATTCGGACTGTTCCAGGCGCTTGCGGCACAAACGCTCACCGGCGCCGCGGCAGTCGTTGATGCCGACGAATGAGCGGGTGTGATTCACGATCACCGAAAACGGCCGGTTGCCGCTGGTGAACACAGCTTCCAATTGATACGGCGGTCGATCGTGCAGGCAGGAATCCGGGTTGTCGAAAGTGAACACCTCGTCCTTGCCGAGTTGGGTCAGCGTGAAGCCAGGATTGACCCGTCCGCTGCGCACCAGGAAGCCCGAATCGATGCCGCCGACATCGCTGCCCTCGGCCAGATGTGCCGTGTAGATCAGCGTCGGGTCATCCAGCGCGATCTTCGCTGCGAGGGTTTCGAGCACGCCGACGTTTTCGACTTCCTGCACCGCGACCACATCCGGCGCGCGCAACACATTGCGAATGTACGACGAGAATTTGGCCATGCGCCGGCTGTACTCGCCGTCCTCGGACACTTCGTTGCAGTCGCTGAGGTTGGTGCAGGTCTGGAGACCGAAACAATTGGTCGATGCCTGGTTGTTGGCCGTTGTCGTATCGAAGAAGCGCAGCATGTTCAATGAACCGATGGTCAGGTTGCCCGGCGCGGCAGCGGCCACCGGACGCGGCATCGGTGCGTCCTGCAGGATGGTCAGGCTGGTCGGCCACAGTTCGTAGTCGCCGAAGTCGTAACCGATCACGCCCTCGGCGGCGAAACGGGTGCCACCATTCATGACGCGGTTGGGCATGCCGAGCTTGTCCGGATCGATCTCGAAGGTCTCCGGGTTCAGGTCCCAGATCGGGATCGAGGCCGGGATGCCGGCGTAACCCGGTGTTTCCAGGCCGACTTCACGAAAGCCGCGCGCGGAGCCGGCCGCGATCACCGGTTCGGCGATCGGGTCGGTGGCGAAGCGCTGGTTCGGCGCGGTGACCACGCCATCCGCAATCGCCACGCGCATCCCCTCGATGCACTCGAAATTGGCGAACTCGACATTCGCATTGCTGAAGCACGACGGCGTGGTCAGCAGCGGCGACGGGAAATTCGCGTCCAGCGCCACCGGCGCCGGCAGCGCGCCGCTGCCGACCACGGTCACTGTCGGCGATCCGCTGAGCTGGGTGAAGTCGAAGAATTCCTGCACCGTGCCGGTGACGTTGACGCGATCGCCGACCGCTACCGTCGGCGCCGCGCCGGTGAACACGAAGATGCCGTTCGAGGTGGCGAGGTTGCCATCGTCGCGCGCGGTCGGCGTCTGCATGAAGAAGCCGTTCGGCGCCAGCGCGGTCACCGCATTGTCGAGCGAGGTGACCACGGCGCCCACCAGCGTCGAGGTGGTGCCGCTGCCCTGGATCTGGAAGATCTCCAGCGGGTCGTCGTTCAAGATGGTGCCGACGCCGACCATGTCGCCGGACAGGCCGCCGACCAGGTCGGAGAGCGTCACGCTGAAGGTCTCGTTCTCTTCGCCGATCAGGTCGTGGTTGACCAGCACGGTGACCGTCGTGCCGCTCTGTCCCTCCGCGATCAGCACATCGTCCAACGCAATCGCCACGTAGTCGCTGCCGGCGCTCGCCGAGCCATTGCTGCTGGCGGCGTCGAAGCGCGTGCCACCCGCTGGCGCCGGCACCGAAAGACTGACGTTGAAGTTGAAACTGGTGGTATTGCCGGGCACATTGCCCTCGGCCAGTTGCACATCGCCGATGCTGACGATCGGCAGCCCGCCGGTGCCATCGGCGGTGAGCTGGATATCGTCGATGCCGATCCATTCGTCGAAACTCGGCGCATTGGTGGTCATGATGCGCAATGTCACCAGTGGGGCGTTGTCAGCATCCTGCGGCAACACCACGTCGACCGGCGTCACCAGTTCAGCCAGATCAGGACCCGTCGTGGCATCGGCGATGTAGCCGGCCGGCACATTGATGTAGCTGCCGCTGTTGCCGACGCGATAGTGCAGCGCGACTTGCTGGATCGAATTGTCGCCGCTGCCGTCGATATCGCGGACGTTGTAGCGGATGCGCAGGTTCTGACGGCCGGTGGTGTCGACGTGGATCAACAGATGCGGGTAGTCGGCGGTGCCGCTGCCCTGCAGCGCGATCACCGGATTGGGAATGCCGTCGAACTCGGCCACGCCGCCCGAACTATTCGTGTTGGGCGCGCCTTGGTTGGCGATGACATCGACTGCCGATGGGGTAGTGCCGAGCACATAGTCATCCAGCAGCGTTCGCGGATCGAGCGTGGTCGAGGTGGTTGCGGGATTGTCGCCCAGATATCCGATCACCCCCGGGACCCCGCTCCAGTCGTCGTTCGCCGTGATCAGGCCTGCATTCGCCCAGTCCTGCGTGTACGGTGTTGACTGCGGCGCATTGTCGGCCATTGCCTCGGTACCGGCGATGACGCCGCAGGCGGCGAGGGCGAGCAAAGTCGCGCGGGGAAGCTGGCGGTTCATGGCGATTCCAGGCGTCGCAGGTGGCCCAAGGATAAGCGCCTTCGGCGACATAACGGTGACGATTCTGTCGCGCGAGTGGTGGCATGCTATGCAGCCTCGTCAAGTTTTGGTTATCCGCCCATGTCTGCGACACACAAGCTCGGTGAGTTTCGGCTGCCGGGAATCGATGGCTGGGACCTGCCGCTGGACCGCTTCGAGGGCGAAGTCGTGCTGGTCGTCAATGTGGCCAGCCGCTGCGGGCTGACCCCGCAGTACGCCGCGCTGGAAGCGCTGCATCGGCAATACAACGACCGCGGCTTCCAGGTGCTCGGCATCCCGTGCAATCAGTTTGCCGGCCAAGAGCCGGGCACCGAGGCCGAGATCCAGCAGTTCTGCACGCTCAAGTACGATGTCACTTTCCCGATGTCCGGCAAGGTCGAGGTCAACGGTGCGGGGCGCCATCCTTTGTACGATTGGCTCGCGGGTCCCGACGCCGCCCATCCGGGCAACATCTCGTGGAACTTCGAGAAATTCCTGATCGGCCGCGATGGCAAGGTGATTGCACGCTTCGCGCCCACCGTGAAACCCGATGCGCCCGAGGTGATCGCGGCCATCGAAAAGGCGTTGGGGTAGGCGCTGCTGCTCTTGTAGTGCGGAGCTTGCTCCGCTGCTTTTTCCGCAATCGAGCCCGGGGTAGGGTGGATCCGCCGCAGGCGAATCCACCAATGCGGATTGCCGCGTCACCGACGGTGGAATCCGCTGCGCGGGTTCCACCCTACGACGGCTCACCGGGCGTCTTCTCCTTGAACTCGCACAGATCGCGGATCGGGCATGCCGGGCACTTCGGCTTGCGCGCGATGCACACGTAGCGCCCGTGCAGGATCAGCCAGTGGTGGCAATCGTGCTTGAACTCGGCCGGCACCAGCCGTTCCAGCCGATCCTCCACTGCGCGCACGTCCTTGCCAGGCGCGATGCCGGTGCGGTTGCTGACGCGGAAGATGTGCGTGTCCACCGCGATTGTCGGTTGCCCAAAGGCGGTGTTCAGCACCACATTGGCGGTCTTGCGGCCGACGCCCGGCAGCGCCTCCAGCGCGGCCCGATCGGTGGGTACCTCGCTGCCGTGGCGTTCGATCAGCAAGCGGCACAGTTCGATCACGTGCCTGGCCTTGCTGCGGTACAGGCCGATGGTGCGGATGTAGTCGGCAAGGCCCTCTTCGCCGAGCGCGAGTATGGTCTCGGGCGTGCCCGCAGCCGGAAACAGCAGCCTGGTCGCCTTGTTCACGCCGACGTCGGTGGCCTGCGCCGACAGCACAACGGCGACCAGCAACTGGAACGGCGTGGCGTATTCCAGTTCGGTGGTCGGGTGCGGGTTGAGTTCGCGCAGGCGGCGGAAGATTTCGGTGCGGATGGATTTGTTCATGGCCGGGGTGCGAAGGGTGAAAAGTGAAATGTGAAACGTGAAGGGTGAGGCGTGAAAAAGGTTGCGCCACGGCTCTGATTGACGTTTCACGTTTAACGTTTAACTTTCCCCATTACATCGTTAGTCTTCCCGGCGCTGCGCCTGAGACCCGCCATCATGCCCAACTACCTGTCCAACTTGCCGGAATTCGCGGCGTTTTTTGCGACGGGCCTGCTGTTGCTCGCTACCTTCTGGGCGCTCTACACGCTGATCACGCCGCACAGCGAACTCGCACTGATTCGCGCCGGCAGCCTTTCCGCGGCGGTGATGCTTGCGGGTAGCATGCTCGGCTTCGCCATTCCGGTTACTGTCGCCATGGCGCGCAGCGAGGACGTCATGCAACTGGCGCAGTGGGGCGGTATCGCCCTGATCGTGCAGTTTGGCGTCTACCTGGTGCTGCGCCTGTCGCACCGCGATCTGCATGAGGCGATCGAACAGGATCGCCTGTCGGTGGCTTTGTGGGCCGCCACCTTGTCGTTGTGCGCGGGGATCGTCAACGCCGGCGCACAACTCGCCTGATCTTTTTCTTGACTGATATCGAGGTTCACATGACTACCCTGACCGCCGTTTTCACCACCGCCCGCGGCACCATCCGCATCAAGCTGACGCCCGATCAGACGCCACTGACCGTCGCCAATTTCGCCAACCTGGCCAAGCGTGGCTTTTACGATGGCCTCAACTTCCATCGCGTGATCAGCAACTTCATGATCCAGGGCGGTTGCCCGCAAGGCAGCGGCACCGGCGGCCCCGGCTATCGCTTCGGCGACGAGTTCGTCAGCTCGCTGCGCCACAACAAGGCCGGCATCCTGTCGATGGCCAACGCCGGGCCCGGCACCAACGGCAGCCAGTTTTTCATCACCCACGGCCCGACGCCGCACCTGGATGGCAAGCACAGCGTGTTCGGCGAGGTCATCGAAGGACAGAACGTGGTCGACTCGATCCGCCAGGGCGATCGAATCGGCTCGCTGAAGATCGAAGGCGATGTCGATGCCTTCCTTGCCGACCCGCGCGTGGCCGCCAAGGTCGCCGAATGGAACGGCATCCTCGACAGCCGTCGCTGAAGCCGCGATGAGCATCAAGAGCGACCACTGGATCCGCCGTCAGGCCGAGGCCAACGGCATGATCGAGCCGTTCGCGCCGGAGCAGGTGCGCTACGGCGCGGGCGGCCAACGCCTGGTCAGCTATGGCACGTCGAGCTACGGCTACGACGTGCGCTGCGCCGACGAGTTCAAGATCTTCACCAACATC
>ERZ761602.591-NODE-591-length-76084-cov-259.869155_pt1 | contig 76084 bp, 67 predicted proteins | sample MGYA00512165_ERZ761602 | MGnify/ENA primary metagenome ERZ761602 (study PRJEB28899, sample SAMN02445085) | bioreactor sludge metagenome | biome: EBPR sludge; isolation source: Thorneside wastewater treatment plant | place: Australia: Brisbane, Thorneside...
ATTCGCGAGGACGGTCTGCGCATGTATGGCTACGGTCGCAATGACGCAGCAAAGAGCTTCGTCAATGCCTGCGAGCGCTTCACCTACATCGAGCACCTCCTTGAACCGACCGGCCGGGCAACGCTTGCGCTCGAAAGCGACGCAGGCTCAAAGACCGTCGCGCCTGCCCCGTTGCCGGCCGCCGCAGGGGCATCCGCAGCAGTGGTCGCCGCGGTGACCCCCAGCACCCGCGCCGCGGTCGCGGCCGCGCCGCTCGATCCGCTGCGGCTGCAGACCCAGTTGTTGCGCGCCCATGCCAATGTCGCCGAAGAAGACGGCTGGGCGCTCATCGCGCGCGTTGCCCAGTACGTGCGGGCCAATCAAAGCGATTTCGATCCGCGGCACCATGGTGCCAGCAGCTTCTCCCGGCTGCTCGAGGCCACCGCCGTCTTCGATGTCGTCGTCCGCAAGAAAGGCAATGGTCAGACCCATTTCTGCCGGCCGAAGAAGAGCCTGACGCAGCCGATCGCAACGCATCACCTCGACCGCGCAGTGGCAGCGGACTATGTCCGGGCACTCGGCGACGCGGTCAGCAGGAGTCAGGGACCCGACGGCTGGTCGTCCGCTGTAGCGATCGGGCATCAGCTGAAGGCGATGGGGCGAGAGCTCAAGGAGAGCGGCTACGCGACACTGCACGAGGCGTTGGCTGCCGCCGGCCTGTTCGAGATGCGCGGCACCGACGGCGCACGCAAGGAATTCCGCCTGAAGGCGGCGAATCGCGGCTGAACGCCGGCGCGGCAGCCAGCGCGCGCCATTGTCAGCGGCATCTGCGCCGGCATTTTCGCGCTGGAGCGACCGCGGCGGACGCATCGCCAGCCACGCCGGCACGGCTTTGTGCCGGCGGCACCTCAGGCGCAACGCCTCAATGAAGCCGCCATCGTCGAGGGCAGCCCGTTTGCGCTGCAGGCTTCGCCGGAACCTGCTCGGGCGCGAAGGCGAGATTGGTATACTGTCACCGTTTTCCACCGTTTTCACCGTTTTAGCAGCAGCCCGTCATGCGTCTGGCTGTCGCGATGATGTGGCACGACGCGTCTCGAGGAAGGTGATGGATGCACACAGATCGGGCGGTGGGTCATCGCTGAGCTGTTTGAGGTAGGCAATGGCGTCGGCCAGATCGTCAACCGTGGCGCCGCTGGCTTGCAGCTGCGATGAAATCTCCTCTGCCAGGATCGTCAGCGAGGCAAGCGCCAGTCCTTCCATTGGGTTGTGGCGGCGAACATAGGGTTTCCGGAGGACGGCCAAGCCGCTCCGGGCGAGCGCCAATGCCGCCGCCAGCTTGCCGCGTGCCTGCAACCGATGGGCACGAACCATCGCCGAGTTGGCACGCAGAACCGCCACCATGCTCCGGGCGGAATCGACGAGGTGCATGACCGGCAGAGGGAGAAGGCTCACGGCACGCCACCTCCGTACCACCGGGCGGACAGGTCAGGCACACGGTGGCTCGACAGGTCGGGGCGACAATTCGAGTCGCCGCGGTGCTGCCGCCGCTGCCGCTTTGGCGGCCCGCAAACCGGCGGCTGGTCACGCTCCGCCGCCAGTCGGCGGTCCACTCGATCCACCAGTTGGAAAACGGACGTCCGGGCGCGACAGCCCTGGACCCCTATTTGCACCACTGCTGCTCGCATGGCACACCATCATTGTTTCCATCCATCCTGGTGCCGGGGCAGTTCCTCAGGAAGTAGGTTGCCTCGGCGCATGATGTCATCTGCGAACAGTGCGTGCGGCCATCGCACCTGAACTGGACTGATGCCGTGCTGTCAGCGCTGAGCGCACCCGACCCTCCTCGCGAAGCAATATCGGTTGTGCCGTGGGTCGTGGCGGCGTTGACCCGGGCGCTCTGAAACCTGGCGTGAGCTTGCCAGCCAATGACCACGACAATGACGATCAGAACGATCTGCTTCATCCGCGCCTCCGATGGCCCACGCCTTCTCCCGACTACCGCTCGTCTGCCGCGCCGAAGACGCCTGCTCAAACCGCTGGTTTGGCGCGTCGGTCCTTCCAGAAGATTGTAAGCGCCCGGCGGCCGGGGTCAAGCCTTCGCTGAGGCAGCGGCACCGGTAGGCGATCTGGTGCGCCTGTCCCCGCGCACCTGCGGCGAGCAGCCGATGAAGCCGTCGTTCGGGGCGAGGTGCCGCGGTGCCGAAGTGAAGCCGATGCAGGCAAGCGGCCGTCCGCGCCGGCCTTGCATCAATTCATGCATCAACGGCAACGCGAAGAATGGCTGGTGGAGAACAGAGTGGGGATTGACGCGTACAACGAGCGCATCGAGCAAGATCGACAAGCCCAAGCGACAGATCGGTCGTTGGCTTCTTCCTGCAACCGCCACCACTCGCTGCCTCAAGCCCATCCTCGAGGAAATCGCACTCAACCTCCAGAAGCTCGTCCGCAATCGCTCTCAACCTCGAAGACCGCAGCCGAAACGGCACCTGTCGCACGCCTATGAGCGATTATGCCTCTATGCCAACCTGTGAGAATCGCGCGCGAAACGGCCGAAGCCCATCATTTATATCTATTTGACGCACGACGAGTGACGGGATAGTGTCGCGACCCAGGATACTCTTGCTGTTGCCCGTGGCAGGCGGCAATCTCGACTTGAAGGGTACGTGTTGTACCTTTTCGGTCCTGCCATCGCGGGCAGCCCAATGGGCGGTGAGAGTGTTCTTCCGCTGGTATCGAACTGACAGTATCGAACGGCCGCAAGCAAGTGGCAGTCGTCCGAGTAATGCAAAAAAAGCGCCTCCGTTCACTAACGAAGGAAAAGAGCATGCGACTCTTTGCGTTTGCAGCGATGGCGCTTGGCGTTTCCGGATGCGCGCAAGTTCCACCGGCCGAAGTTCCGCCAACTTCCGCGACGCAACACCACGTCGTTGTTCTCGACATCGACGGCACCCTTACTCCAAACAACGCTGACGTCTTCGAACCTCGACCAAGTGCGGCGGAAGCTGTCGGTGCTCTGTCCAAGAAGGGCTACAAGATCGTTTACGTCACTACCCGCATCCCTCTCTTTCAGTCGATGTTGCCAAAATGGCTCCAGGACAACGGCTTTCCGGACGGCAGCAGCCTCCACATTGCTCAGACCTCGGAGGAGCGCGCGGACCCGTCGGACTTCAAAGCCGGAATACTTGCTCTCTACAGTCAGAAGGGTTGGAGCCTGGATTACGCTTACGGAGACTCCTCAACCGACTTCACCGCATACGCCAAGGCAGGCATTCCGCGCGAGCACGTCTTCGCCCTGAAGAGAAGGGACGCCAAAGTCTGTCAAGACGGTGCCTATCAAGCATGTCTAGACGGGTGGTCTGAGCACTTGCCGTACATCGAGCGCGAAATCCCAAGCGCACGGTGAAACCAAGACCCTGGGTGCCGCCGGCCACCGCCGGCGGCGGCTGAAGCTGTACTCTTCAGCACCGTCATCGCCGCCGCCCACAAAGGCTAACAGCCCCCCGCTCCCGACTTGTCCAAGCTGTCGCGCAGGGAGAATGAACGATTAACCAAAGGAATGGGCCCGCAGAAGGCAGGCCCGGTACGATAAATTGATTGCTTGCTGCGATCTGGTTTTCTATCCATCGACAATTATGTAAGGTATCTTTCTTCCGCGGTGTAAAGAGGGGGCCCTGATGCACAGATCACTGATGGTACTTTGGCTGGCTTTTGCAGTCGGCGGCTGCGCGACGAATTTCGCGACCGACAGCCGCTACCGCAACGAGGGACCTGGAAACCAGCTTTATTCCATAGAAACGCCTGTGGCGACGGAAAATCTTCGGAAGTATTTCGTCGAGCTGGCGAGGCAGGCTGATTTGCCGACAACGCAGAATACCGGCGCAGGGGAGGAGGTCATTGTGTTGCCTGCGACGAACTGGGATATTCTGGTCCGGACCGGTATGAACGACATTGATCTGCGGTGTGATAACTACCTGACGTGGATTGACCAAAAACGCACCGAGCGCATCTTGGTAAACGAGACCATCACGGCGATATCGACGCTGGCCGCTGGCGTTCTTGGCCTTGCGGCGCCGGAGACCAGCGCCCTCAGCTATGTTGCCCTCGGCTTGGGGTTCGTCGGAACCGTGTACAACTCCTACCAGAACTCTATCCTGATGGGCCTGGAGTCGAGCACGATCAAGACCATCGTGCATGAGCGTCGCCTGACGCTGCGTGCGGAATGGCGCCAAGTGAGTTTCACTAACAAGCCGGACGCGGTCTACGCCCTACGCTCATATCTGCGCATCTGCACGCCCCAGGCGATCACCATGGACGTCAACACCTATTCGCGCTACGGCATAACCGGCCGCGGCACCCCGTTGCGGGCGGAGATACAGCAGCAGGCTGAGGCTATGGGCCTAAATCCTCGACAGAGCGTCATCACGCCGCCAATCCGTGGAGACGTCGAGAGCCCGCTGGCCTACGACAAGGTGTTCGTGCTCACCCCTGGGTGGAACCCACAGGAGAAGGAGCTGGGCAAACTGCTGAAAGCCATATGCTACGACGAGCGGTCTGCTGGCCCGGTATTTGGAGCCGATGGCCGGCCCGGACGACGGATGGCAACCAGCATTGCCATTGCGGAGGCCGAGTATTATTCCAAGAGACCGGACGATCGAAGACGTGACGGCAAGATCGACCAGGTCGAATATGACCAATTGGTGTTACAAACAAAGGATTGCGCCAACATCCGTGCACAAAACTACCATGAAGCGAAGCAGTACCACTTGCCATTGCAGGTCGACGGCCTGATAGACAAGATCAATCGCATCTCACGTGCCTGCATCCCAAAGGACGCAACCCTCGTCGTCGGAAGCCCCCTACGCGTCAGGATCAAGCAGTTGCGCGCGGAGCACACCAATGCACTCAGCGAGGACAAAAACCTGAGCGGGGTCGACGAGCAGCTGACGGTCGCGCTGACCCGCGAGATCAACCGGCTGTCTGCAAAGTCTGAAACCGACTGCAAATAATCCGGAACCAGGAGGAAATCAAATGTCGCTTTGGCTCATTTCCAACCGGGCTGCCCAGAGGGTAGACGGCGTCCTCAACAAGGGCCTCTTCACGGAGAAGCGGATCGCCCTTGATACGAAACAGAAGAATATAGACAGCGGCGCACCAGTGCGCGTCCTCGATCTCGCCCCACTTGACGATGTTCAGGATGAATGGCTTTTCGTCGAGTACGCGGACGCGCTCGACAACGACATCTTTACGCCCGAAGAAAGCGGGTGGATGCTCAAGAGGTATCTCGGCAGTCCACTTGAGCAGAGAAGTCACCCGGTCGACGTCGAGCGGTTCACTCGCGACTGTGCCTATGTGGAGATGGCCTCCGCCAACGGCGCCGGCGAGGCCGAGGCGACTGTCCTGGCTGCCGATTACCTGATCGCACTGGCGGTGATCGAGACAAAGCTCAGGGATCTGGACACCCAGTTGCCCGGAACGGACGCGATAGGTCCGTTCCAGATCACAGACGCGGAATGGAGCGCGTTCCTTGCGAGCGGCGTGGATGATCGCTTTGGGCCGGGCCAGCGCTTCGTGCCCGCCTACCAGATCCAGTGTGCCGACTTCCTGACCAAGCGCGACTGGGCGGCGTTCGTGAAGGCGATGCCGACTGCGCCGGAAGGCGAGCCGGTGGCGCCATCCTACCTCAACCTGTTTCAGGCACGGTTGATCGGTCCCGCCGCTGCGGCCGAAATCGCAAAGGTTGTCGGCGCGACAGGTGGCGGGCAGCAAACAGTCGACACCGCGATGCGCAGCGCAGGCATCCCCGCCGGCGAAATCGATGCGCTGGCGACGCGCCGCGCCAAATGGCTGAAGAAGGATGGCACCTGGCGAACGGTCGCTGATTTCGATGCTCACACCGAGACGACGTTGCGCGACGGCCTTTTGCACGGGCACGAGCTGCTCGTCCAGCACTTTCCCGACTTCGTCATCGCGCCCTCCTCTGACGCGGCGCCATGGTTCGGCGTCGCCAGCAAGGAAATGACGGACTGGGCGAGCCCGGCGGAAGATCTATCCGAGACGAGCGAGGCGGGAAGGAAGCGTATCACGCAGCAGTACTTCATGGCGACGAGCTATCACCCCGATCGGGTGGAGCACTGGTGTGGCGCCTTCATCGCCTACTGCCTTGCTTCATGCGACGACCAGGCGATTGCAGAAAGCGTTGTGCCCGGCGCGGCGAAGGCGGCAAACTGGCGCAACTGGGGGAACGTAGACCTGACTGCCGGGTCGATCGATCAGGTGCCCAAAGGCGCCGTCGTGACGCTGACAAAGACCAGCGACTCCGGCCCGTCGGGCCACGTGACGTTTTTCGTCAGGCGGGATGGAGAAAGCAATTTTATTGGTCTTGGCGGCAATCAGAGCAATACGGTAACGGAATCCTCTTATCCGATTGCCCGGATCTCGGCCGTTCGCTGGCTGAACGTGGCGCAGGATGTCGGCGGGATCGGTTTCTCGCGTGGGACGGGGGATATGGCCGCCATTTCCGACGAGGACAAGGTCATCATGGCGAAAACGCTTTGGGGCGAAGCCCGCAGCGAGCAGAGCGACGAAGCAGTCAAAGCGGTGGGCGCAGTGATTCTGAATCGGCTCGCCAGTTCGCGCTATCCCAACACGCTGGCGGGGGTCTGCCGGCAGCCAAAACAGTTCTCCTGCTGGAACAGCAACGATCCCAACCGCGCCAAGATCGACGCGCTTCAGGAGACGGATCGCGACTTTATCAGGATGCGCAAGATTGTGGATGAGCTCATCGCTAGTGGCCCTCAGTCGGTGTTGCCCGCAAGCGTGCTGCACTACCACACCGCCACGATTTCAGCTGACTGGTCGAGGGGCGAACCGGTCTTCCGACGCATCGGAAGCCATAATTTTTACGCCAATATTGCATGACGGCGCGGCGCACTTGGCGACAGCCTGAAGACTTGGCTTGGCGCCGCGTTCAGGACAGCCGCTTGCAGGTCATCAATTGACTTGCGTAGAGACTTTTTTCTCGCCAGGATTGCCGAGCGCACTGCCGGATATCGGGAGAACCGTTTTTTCGGTACAGGGTTTGTCCGATGAGCGCTTTTCGTAGCAGCAGAGTCTTTTTCCAGCCCGAAGTCAATGGGGCGAAGAGTAGCTATCAGTCTCTTTCGAATCAAGCAAGAAGTGAGACGTTACAGCTGATGGTGCTTGCCATCGCGCTCTCGTTTAGTATTGGCACCAGCCTGGCCAACGCTGGGGAACCGCGAGACAGACTACTGCCTGTGGTCACGCACTGCATTGCTGATACGGGGGTGGGGACCACTGGCGCGACGGCCGGCTTGTGCAAGTCGCCCAGGCAGGATCAGTGCGGCGCCAAGGAGTCGTGCTGCAGCAGAACGACTCAGGTTTGGGATGAAAACGCAGACTTTGTGGCCATAAGAGACCACGAGATGTGCCGATGCACTGCGTCGACGCCGTCCAACAGCTTCATTCACGGTCTGGCGATACCCCGATCGAAGGTGACCGGCGTCGAAGACAAGGCGCGTCCGGACGGCATTTGGGAATTCGCCTGGAAGGTAGCGGCGGCGAGGATTCAGCCTGAGAGCGAGGTGGCGCTCTTTGTCAACCCTGCCGACGATCGAACGGACGATCAACTGCACGTACATATTACGCGCGTGAGGACGAATTCCATGAATGCGGTCAGCAGCGGTCGCCCCTTGGCTACACTCAGTAACACTTGGATGGTGGCGAGAGAAATGGCGAACGAGAAAGGCTTCCGCGACGACTATGGAGTGCTCGTTACCAAACATCCGACGGAGGGATTTCGTGTTCTTGTGGACCGAAAGAGCCCCCGTCGTTACGTTTGGAATACATGCCCATAGGCTTTGCCGCTTGGTCGCTAGTGCGACCTCTTGAGATCGCCCTGCAACCCGATCCGGAGAGCGTGGCGGCTTGCGTGTTCCGTAGGCGGAAACCCAGGCTTGGCGCCGCCGTCGATGCCTGTCGACGGTCGATGCCGCGAGGTCTTCGGCGGTGAGGATCGTGGCCGGCAAGCGAGGGCGCATGATCTCCGCCAGATCGCGGCGAGAGAGCAGCTCAGCCCTGTCACGATGGGCGATGCGCTCCTTGGCCAGGAACAGGGTCGCGATCATGAGCAGGGCCATGTGACGGTGCCACGCCCGCCAGTGGAGGCCCTGATACTCGGCCATGCCGCAGGCGCTCTCGGCCTCCCGGAAGGACTGATCGAGGAACTCGCTCGCTCCCTGCTCTGCCGCCAAACGGCGCTAGGAAAGCACCGTACGTGACATTGGCCAGGCCGAATTCGAGTTCCGTCCCAGCGAGTTCCCGTCGTACCGGGTCGACCTTCCCCAGGCGGCCGTTCCCCTGCCGCGCCACGCCCGCAAACATGGTTTCGGCGCGTCATTAAGGCGAAGCCTGCAGAGTAGCGGCTTCGTCCGACGAGCGCTGTGAGCGGAACGTGCGGCACCGGTTGGGGTCGCGCGAGTCCGCTCACGAGTGCTGCGCTCCGACTGCCGTGCGCGGCGGTGCACCCTCCTCGCCATGGAAAACCGCCAGCCAGATCGTCAGGCGATCGGCTGCCGTCCATTCGACGCGGTGGCGACGGTGTGCGGCGATGTCCAGCCAGTCGCCCGGCCGCAGCCGGCGAGCCTCGTCCTCGTCGGCGAAGCGCAGCAGCGCCTCGCCCTGCAGCAGCAGCACCCATTCCGCCCGTGGCTGGTCGTACCAGAAGCCCGGCGGGCTCGCCTGGCCGCTCGATACGATGCGCTCGATGACCAGGCCCGGTCGCTGCAGGAGCTGCACGAACTGCTCCTCGGCCTCGCCTGTCGGCGGCAGTCCGGCGAACAGGTTGCCCGCCGTCGCGTCCGGCTGCGACGCCATCACAGATAGCCCTCCTGCTCGCCCTTCTCGCCGAGTTCGTCGAGCGCCGCGGCGAGACCGGCGAGCGTTGGCGGCAACCCTGCGGAGCGCAGCCTTGCCAGCTGCTGCCGGTCGCCGTCCGTCAGCGGCTTGCGCTGCGGCAGGCTGCGCAAGCGCTCGGCGGCCATCTCCGGCGCCTGCCATTCGAGACCGGCGGCGGCCCAGATGCGGCCAGCCTCGAGCGCGATGGCGATGCCCGCCGGGTCGGGGTCGCAAGCGATGTCGGCGGCTGCCGGCGCACAGGCGAGCAGCCGCGCCATCGCCGTCCGCCACCAGCCCGGCGGAAAACCGGGCAGCCAGACGACGCCGTCGGCGAACGCACGCTGCCGGGCAACGCGTTCGAAACTGCTGCGGTTCTCGACCAGTCGCCAGCAGCGCAGACAGGAGTCGGCAGCCACGATGGCGGCAACCGTCGCCGGCGTCAGGCCAATCCAGTCAGCCGCGGAATCGAGGGCGATGCTGGCTGAGCGGCGTCCCGGCACCTGCACACGCAGCAGCACGGGCGCTGCGATCAGGAGCTGCGGCGTATGGCCACTGATGCCGAAGCCGGCGAGATCGCAGTGCTCGCCCAGCCAGTTCCACTCGGCCTCACTGATGCTCTTCGTATCGCCGCGGGCAAACCAGGCGAAATCGCGGCGCGTGCCGCTGCGCTCTTCCGCCTGCCAGGAATCGAGCCGTTCGAGCAGCGCCAGGCGGCGCAGCGCACGCGCTGGCGGCAGCACGGCCAGCGCCTCGGCTGCGGCGAGCAGTTCGGGATGCACGAAGTGCGTGCGCTCGGCGCTCTCCCAGGCCTGTCGTGCAGCCTGCGGATCGGGCAGACCGAGGGCCGTCCGCAACGCTCCGGGATCGATGATCTCGACCTGGCGCGGCCACCATCCCTGCCCGCGCAGTTCTTCGTCGAGCACCGCCCAGCCGCCCTGCACGAGCCATTCGAGCAGGGCCTGCGCCAGCGGATAGGCCTTGCCGGCATCGCCCGCCAGGGTCTCCCAGTAGCTCCTGCCGCCGCGCCGCAGCCAGCGCGCCAGCAGCGCGCGGCGCTCGGCCGGCAGGGTGTCGGCGGCCTGTCGCGGGCCGTCGAAGTGGCGCCGGCGCCGCCGCCACGGCGGGCCGGCGCCAAGCCACTCGATCCGTTCAGGCATCGCCGGCAATCGCGGCAGCAGCAGCGGGCGCCCGCACGAGGACGCCGACGCGGCCCGCCCAGCGCTCGTCGGGACGCTTCTTGGCGGTCACCAGGGTGATCGCCGCCGGGTCGTAGACACCGACGTTGTGGGTCACCGGCGTGGTCAGCAGGTACTGCGCCCGGGTCGCCCTGAGGAAGGCGCTGACGCGCTCGATGTTCATGATGTCGAGGTGGGCGAAGGGTTCGTCGATGAAGACGAAGCCGCCCGGATGCGATTCTTCCATCATCAGCCCGACGAGCAGGATCAGCGACTTGACGACCTGCTGGCCGCCGGAGGCGTCCGAGTCGTTCATTCCCATCAGGCCCTTGGCATCGAACTCGAAGCGGACGACCAGCGCCGCCTGCGCCAGCGAGCCCTCGTCGGCTGCCAGCGGCGGCAGTTCGACTTCGACACGGACGCCGGCCATCTCGCCGAGCAGGCGCAGATTCTTCGCGTAGCGGCTGGCGGTGTGGCGCAGCACCTTGACGTACTCGTTGCGCGCGGCGTCGGTCTGCGCCCGCGCCATGTCGTTGTCGCGGCGACGGTCGCCGACCTCGCGCTGCTGGCGTTGCAGGCTGTCCCGCAGATTGTCGCGCAGGGCGACGACGGTGGCGTCGGTCTCCCACGATTCCTGCGCGAAGCGGCGCTCGATCTCGGCAATCCGCCGCTCGATCGCGCGCACGTCGCCCCATTGCTCGGCCAGTGCCTGGTTGCCCGCCGCCTCCTGCCAGGCCGGCGGCAGCTCGCGGCGCCGCCGGCGCAGGCGGCGCAGCCGTTCTGCCTGCTCGCGCCGGCCGGCGAGGTTCTCGAGACCGGGCAAGGCGCTGCGCAGACCGGCGATCTGGCTGGCGAGCGCCGTCTCGGCAAGCTGCGCGGCGCGCAGCGCCTCTTCCGACTCCTGGCGCGCCTGGCGCGCGCCCTGCGCCGCGCTGGCGGCGCTCCGGTGCTCGTCGGCGGCGCGCTGCAGGCTGTCGGCGGCGTCGGCGAACTCGCCGGCGCGCGCCGCCAGGTCACGCCGCGCGTCGCTGCCGGAAAGGCGCTGGCGCAGCGCCGCGAGACTGCTGTCGACGGCGCGCAGCCGTGCGCGCAGCGGCGCCGCCTCGTTGTCGAGCTGCTTCCGGCGCTGGTGCAGGGCGGCCAGCCGCGCCTGTCCGAAGCGCGGCAGATCGGGTGCGGCATGGCGGCCGCCGCGTCGTTCGCGCAGGTAGCCCTGGCGACTCACCCAGTCCTGGCCCCGCGGCAGGCGGGCGCCGGCGGCAGCGTCCTCGACGCGCTGCGTGCGTTGCAGCAGATGGATCAGCCACTCGGGCACCGGCCCGCGCAGGCGCAGCACCTCGAGCAGTGAGCCGGTTGCGGCCGCCGGCACGCCGACGCTCTCGGGCACCAGATAGTGCCGGTAACGCAGGCGCTCGCCAAGGACGAAAGCCTCTTCGGCCTGCCGCGGGTCGTCGAGCAGAACGATGTGCGCGAACGGAGCGAGGACGGCCTCGACGGCACTCGCCCAGCCCTCGTCGGTGATCTCGAGCCGCTCGGCGAGCAGCGCGTGGCCGATGCCGGCGCCGTGCAGCGCGGCTTGGAAGCGAGCGACGTCCTGCGGGTCGGCACGACGGCCGGCGCCGAGCTCGCGCAGCAACTCGGCGACCTGCGCCAGCTCGGCGTCGTGTGCGGCGAGCTGCAGGCGCAGGGCGTCGCGCTCTGCTTCGGCGCGCTCCAGAGCCTCCTGGTCGGCCAGCGGATCGCCGCCCTCGACGCGCGCCGCCGCGAGCAGGCGCTGGCGCTCCTCGAGCCGGGTCAGCCAGCGGGTCCGCTCGGCATTGGCCTGGTTCAGCGCCGCGTTCGCCGCCTGCTCGTCGCTCTCGGCGGCGCAGCGCGCGTCGGCCGCGTGTTGTACGGCGCGCCGTCGCGACGGCTGCTGGTCGATGCACGCCTGCAGCTCGGCACGCAGCCGCCGCCAGTCGCGGCGCGTTGCCGCCAGCTGGCGGCGCGCACCGCGGATCGATTCGTTGAGCGCGTGGAATTCGAGCCGGGGCCGCGTCTCGGCGACCAGTGCCTGCCGCTCGCTCGCCAGCGCCTGCCACTCGAGGTGACGGTTGACCTTCTGCTCGAAGCGTTCGAGTTCGTTGGCCAGCCGCGACTCCTCACCCTGCATCGCCTTCAGCTCGGCAGTCACCAGTTCCTGGTGCGCGCGTGCCTCGGCGTAGCGGTCGAGCGTTTCCTTGTCGCCGAAGACCTGAAAGACGAGATCGAGCAGTTCGCGGCCGGACAGCTCGCAGAGCTTGTCGGTCTGTCCCTGCTCGAGCGACAGCACGCGCGCCAGCGCCGGCGTCAGCCCGGCCTGGTGCAGCAGTTGCCGCCAGTCGCGGACACCGTACTCGGTGCCCTCGGCCTCGATGCGCTCGATCGCCACATCACCCGGCGCGAGGAAGTAGACGCGCGTCCAGTCGCCGCCCTTGCGCTCGATGCGGCAGGCCAGCGTCACCTGCTCCTCCTGGTGCGGCGGCCAGAAAGGGCGGCGGTGGTTGGGCAGCCGGCGATTGTCGACGACCGCCCGCAGCCAGGCAAAGTCTTCGCCGTTGCGCCGCACGTAGCGCTTGTAGTCCCGCTTGCGGCTGCCGTGCCCGGAGCATTCGAGTGCCAGCAGCGTGCGCAGCGCGTCGAGCAGCGTCGTCTTGCCCGAGCCGTTGGGACCGACGATGGTGACGATCGGCGCGGCGAGCGGGATCTCGAGGCGCTGCCAGTAGTCCCAGTGGACCAGTTCGAGCTTCTCGAAGCGGAACATCAGTCTGCCCCCGCGGCCCGCTGGCGCAGCAGATCGCCGAGCGCGCCCTGCAGGATGCGCGGCGCCAGTTCCGCGTAGTCGAGCGCCAGGTCGAGCAACGGGCCCTCGTGGATCATCCCCTGCCGGCGCTCGATGAAGCCGAGCCGGCTGAGTGTCGGCAGCATGAACTGCCGGACGCGTGCCTTGCCGCCGAGGAGCTTGCCGTAGTCGTCGAGCAGCGCGCTCTCGGCGACGACGCCGGAGACCGCCGAGCTGTCGCGATCGACCGGCCGCGCGCTGCCGAAGAGGTCGCTCTGCCCCTGGCTCTCGAGACTGTCGCGGCTGATCTGGCGTTCCCGCTTGGGCAGGATGATCAGCGCCCAGAGCACGACCAGCAGCGCCACGACATCGCGCGCGAGACCGATGTTGCTCGCCTGCCAGTCCTTCTCGGTCTCGAAGACGGCGCTCTCGGCTGCCCGGTCGACGCCGATCGCGACGTGCGCGGCGTACGGATGGTCGAGGAGGCGGAGCCCACAGGCGGCCAGCCGCGCCTCGACCTCGCCGCGCAGGCCGGCGTCGACCAGCAGGCGGGAAACGCCGGGATCGCTGCGCGGCAGGCTGCGACGGGCAAGCAGGCGGGCAATCAGTGGTGCAGCGTCCATCGTGCAGTCATCCAGGAAAGTCGTGTGTTGCGGGCGGCGACGGCAGCGGCGCGATGACGCCGGGCGTGATCGCCGCCACTTCGGCGCGATCGACCGCGGCGAGTTCGCCGGCAGCCGCCACGGCCGACCAGAGGAGCTGCACCGGCAGCGCAGCCAGCGGCGCCAGGTCGGGCGGAGCCTTCTCCTCGCCGAGGAAAGGCAGCAGCGAGAGGCGATACGAAGCCGACCGGAAGCTGCCGCCGACGACCACGTCGGCAACCGGAAGCGGGCTGTCGAGGTGCCGCAGCACCTGCAGCAGGTCGGCCAGCTCCGGCGGCGGCTCGACCGGCAGTTCCTGGGTCGTCGCCACCGCCGCCGGCGGCGGCAGGCTCGAGCGGCGGCGGTCGGGGTGCTGGCGGTCGATCAGTTCGGCCTCGGCGATGTCGAGCAGCACGTCCTGCAGCACGAAGACCGGCTCGGCGACGATGCTCAGGGCGCCGTCGGCGAGCGCCACGATCTGCTCGAGATCGAGCCCCTTCAGCCAGGCAGCGACCTCCGACGACGACAACCCACCCTGCGAGAGATGCACGCGCTGGCGGGCGATCGCCGCCAGCTCGCGCTGGAACACCGAAGTCATGCGCATGATGCGCGACTGGCGCGCGCCGATCTCCTGCGCCAGCCGCCAGGTGGCATCGTCGAAGCCTTCTTCCGACAGGCCGGACAGCACGGCGGTGCCCTTCTCCATCCACTTCCAGACCGATTGCAGGCGGGTCTGCGCGGCGATCAGGCGGAACTCGGAGCCGGAAGCGACCGCGGCGGCAAACTGTGCCTCGAGTTCGGCCAGGCGCGCCAGCAGGTGGCGCAGCGTATCCGCCGACAGGCGACCGACGGCACCGCCGGCAGCCACCTGCGAGGCGAGGAAACCGAGTTCGGCGTCCTCCTCGGCGGCGAACTGCAACATCAGGTCGATCGCCGCCAGCGCCATGCGACCGCTTGGCGCCAGGTGGTACAGCCGCTGCTCGCCATCCCAGATCAGCAGTTCGTGCTCGCGCAGCCGCTTGAGCACGGTGTCGAGCTTGACCGCATCGAGCCAGACGAACTGTTCCTCGAGTTCGCGCGGCGACCAGAAGGGCGACTCGGCACGGGTACCGATGCCCTTGAGCACCGCCAGGCGGATCAGCACCTCCTCGTCGCCGCCGCGAAACAGGGCGACGAACGCCGCCAGCAGAGGCCGCGCCGACAGCAGCGGAAAGAGCGGCGGGACGTCCTCGGCGACGACGCCAGCAGCGAGAAAATCGCCCAATGACGCGGCCGGCGAACGGGCCGAGTGCTGGCTCATCGCGCTGCGCCGCCAGCCACGCCGGCTGCGGCAAGCGGCTGGCAAGCCGGCGATCGCCGCCGGCGGCCGGGGACGGCGCGTGAGGGCTGCCGGCACGCGTCGGCGCAGCTGCGGCCACAGCGGCAGCAGGGAAGGTTCATCAGCACGTTGTTCATCTCTCGTCGAGCGGCGTTTCGCACCCGCGGTCGCCAAGCCGACCGCGGGTGCGGCCCCGATTATCGTCGAATTCGCCGTCGCGCAGCTGCCTCGCGGCCACCTGGCCGCAGCGGGAAAAGCCCGCGGCACCCCCAGACGCAATCCTGTTGCATTTACAGGATCCTTGTGCTTCAATCGGCACGTCAAACGGAGGCTACCGATGAACGCATCGCCCTTTTCCTGCCTGCTCGCCGCTGCCTGCCTGCTTCCTGTGCCGGCGCTCGCCGGCCCTCCCGGAGCGCACGTCCACGGGGCTGCGCGGCTGCAGGTCGCCGTCGACGGCAGCACGCTGAACCTGCAGCTCGAGACACCGCTGGCCAGCCTCGTCGGCTTTGAACACGCGCCGCGGACGGCGCAGCAGAAGCAGGCGCTGCAGGCCATGGCCGATCGCCTGCGCCAGGCCAACGAGATCTTCACCCCGACGCCGGCGGCCCGCTGCACGCTGGTCTCGGTCGAGCTCGAGTCGCCGCTGCTGCAGCCGTCGCCCCCAGCAGGGGGGGACGGCCATGCCGATCTCGACGGCAGCTTCGTCTTCCGCTGCGACGACGCGGCGGCGCTGCGCGACCTCGAGGTTGGCCTCTTCGCCAGCTTCCCGAAGCTGCGCCGCCTCGACGTGCAGGTCGCCGGACCACGCGGCCAGTCGGCCGCCCGCCTGTCGCCGCAGCAACGGCGGGTTTCCTGGTAGCGAGATGCCAGCGGCGCTCATCCGCATCGAGAACCTGCGTTTCCGCTGGGCCGACGACGCCGACTTCTGCCTCGACATCCCGTTTTTCGAAGCGCAGGCCGGCGAACGCATCTTTCTTCATGGGCCGAGCGGCAGCGGCAAGAGCACCCTGCTCGGGCTGCTCGGCGGCGTCCTCGTCCCCGAGCGCGGCCGCCTGCAGCTGCTCGGCAACGAGCTGACGCAGCTGCGGCCGGCGGCGCGCGACCGCTTCCGGGCCGATCATGTCGGCTTTCTCTTTCAGCTCTTCAACCTCATTCCCTATCTGTCGGTGGTCGACAACGTCCTCCTGTCCTGCCGCTTTTCGGCGCGCCGGCTGGCGCGCGCGACCGCCACCGGCAACTCGCCGACAGGCGAAGCGCAGCGCCTGCTGACGCAGCTCGATCTCGACCCGGCGCTGCACGCGCGTCAGGTCACCCGCCTGAGCGTCGGCCAGCAGCAACGGGTCGCCGCTGCCCGCGCGCTGATCGGACAACCGGAGATCGTCATTGCCGACGAGCCGACCTCGGCGCTCGACGCCGAGCGCCAGGGCTCCTTTCTCGAGCTGCTGCGCGACGAGTGCGAACGCAGCGGCAGCACCCTGCTCTTCGTCAGCCATGATCGCCGGCTGGCGAGCGGATTCGACCGCGAGCTGTCGCTCGACATGCTCGGCAGCGCCGGCGTCGCCGGGGACAGGCGATGAAATGGCTGCTCGGCCTGGCCGCACGCAGCGCCTGGAACCGACGCCTGACGCTCGGCATGACCCTGGTCGCCGTCGCCCTCAGCGTCACGTTGCTGCTCGGCGTCGAGCGCGTCCGCAACGAAGCGCGCAACAGCTTCGCGCTCTCGGTGTCCGGAACCGATCTCGTCGTCGGCGCCCGCACCAGCGCCGTGCAACTGATGCTCTACGCGGTCTTCCGCCTCGGCGAGGCGAGCAACAACATCCGCTGGCAAAGCTACCAGGCGATCGCCGCCGATCCGGCGGTCGCCTGGACGATCCCGCTGTCGCTCGGCGATTCGCACAGCGGCCTGCCGGTGCTCGGCACGACCGCTGCCTACTTCGAACACTTTCGCTACGGTGACGGGCAGCCACTGCGCTTTGCCGCCGGCGTGCCCTTCGCCGGTCTCTTCGAAACGGTGCTCGGCGCCGAGGTGGCGGAAAGACTCGGCTACCGGCTCGGCGACCGCATCGTCATCAGCCACGGCATGGGCGACAGCGGACTCGCCGAGCACGACGACAAACCGTTCACCGTCGTCGGCATTCTCGCGCGCACCGGGACACCGGTCGACCGCACGCTGCACATCAGCCTGCAGGCGATCGAGGCGATCCATCTCGACTGGGCGGGCGGCGCACCGCTGCCGGGACTGTCGATCCCCGCCGAGCACGTGCGCAAGTTCGACCTGCAACCGAAGGAGATCACCGCCGCGCTGATCGGCCTGAAAAGCCGCGCCGCCGTCTTCCGGCTGCAGCGCAAGATCAACAATCACCCCGGCGAGCCACTCCTCGCCGTGCTGCCCGGCGTGGCCCTCGACCAGCTCTGGCAGATGGTGGGTTTCGCCGAGCGCACCCTGCTGGCGGTGTCGGCGATGGTCCTCGTCGTCGGTCTCGCGGGTCTCGTCGCGGTGATCCTCGCCAGCCTCGGCGAACGGCGGCGCGAACTGGCGATCCTGCGTTCGGTCGGTGCGAGCCCGCGCGAGCTGTTCTTCCTGCTGAGCGCCGAGGCGCTCTTCGTCACGCTTCTTGGCGCTGCCGTCGGCGTCGCGCTGCTGACGCTGCTGACCGTCGCGCTGGCGCCGCTCGTGCAGGCCCACTTCGGCCTCGCCCTGAGCACGCATTGGCTCACCGGCGACGAACTGAAGCTGCTGGCGGCGGTCGTCGTCGCCGGCTTGGTCGCCAGCCTGGTGCCCGGCTATTCGGCCTATCGCCTGTCGCTTGCCGACGGCCTGACACCCAGATTGTGAGCGCGCGGCGGCGCGTGCGACGGTCGCTCAGCCGGGACCACCGCTGACCGTCATCGCTGCCAGGACGCCCGGCCGGGCGACAGTCCCGATGCGCTGATCCCTCCTGACGGATGCAGCGCAGGCTCCCTTCACCCGTGCGCGGGAGAAGGGCCGGCGATGCCGGACAACGGCGATGAGCTTCATCATCATCAGGGCTTTCTCGACCGCATGACCGTTGCCGGAAGTCGCCACCTGTCGCCGCCGGAAGGTCCATCGCGCTCGAGCCGAGCGCTGCACGATGGCCGTTTGGCGTACCATTGACAGCATTGGGCCATGGCAGCGCCTGCCGCGGCCCGCAGCCGGAACATCCATCCACCCCGTCACACGAGAAGGGATTTGGCCATGATCAAGACCAGGGCATACGCCGCCCACAGCAGCACCAGTGAGCTGGCACCATTCGAACTGCAGCGTCGCGACCCGGGCGCCGACGACGTGCAGATCGAGATTCTCCATTGCGGCGTCTGCCACTCGGATCTGCACACCGCGCGCGGCGAGTGGCACAACACCATCTACCCCTGCGTGCCCGGGCACGAGATCGTTGGCAGGGTGGTCGCCGTTGGCAAGGACGTGCGCGGCTTCAAGCCGGGTGACCTGGCGGGCGTCGGCTGCATGGTCGACAGTTGTGGGCACTGCCCTTCCTGCCATGAAGGAGAAGAGCAGTACTGCGAAAACGGCTTCACCGGCACCTACAACGGCCCGGTGTTCGGCGGCGAGAACACCTATGGCGGCTATTCACGGACGATCGTCGTCAAGGAGTCCTTTGTCCTGCGCATCCGGCACGACGAGAAGGATCTGGCACGCGTCGCCCCCCTCCTCTGCGCCGGCATCACGACCTACTCGCCATTGCGCCACTGGCGCGTCGGACCGGGGAGCAAGGTGGGCATCGTCGGGCTCGGCGGACTCGGCCACATGGGCGTCCGGATCGCGCACGCGATGGGCGCCCACGTCGTCCTGTTCACCACCTCGCCGGGCAAGATCGCCGACGGCAAACGCCTCGGTGCCGACGCGGTATGCATCTCCAGCAGCCGCGAACAGATGGCTGCGCTGGCCAACCAGCTCGATTTCATCCTGAATACCGTGGCCGCACCGCACGAGCTCGACGCCTATCTGCAGCTGCTCAAGCGCGACGGCACGATGGTCCTGGTCGGCGCCCCGGCAGAACCACACCCGCCGTCGAACGTCTTCAACCTGATCTTCAAGCGCCGCCGGATCGCCGGTTCGCTGATCGGTGGCATACGCGAGACGCAGGAGATGCTCGATTTCTGCGCCGACCACGGCATCCTCTCCGACATCGAGACGATCCCGATCGCTTACATCAATACGGCCTACGAGCGGATGCTGAAAAGCGACGTCAAGTACCGCTTCGTGATTGACATGGCGAGCCTTTGATCGGATGCCCTGGTGGCGGCGCTGCCGGACGCCGGCGACGCATGCCGGCGTCCATTGCCTGCCTGCGCACCGACAGGCTCGCCCGGCATGCGCGGCGTCTCGGGCGGCGCCCACGCGATGCGGGCAAACCTGATTCAGCCAAGGCACCCGTTGCGAGTCTGCAGTGGCCGCCACAACGACTGTCGCGGACGCGTGATCTTTATCATGTCTTTACACGCGGTCCACCTCCTTTTCGACCATTTTGATGGCCACCGTCCTAGCATTCCGTTTGTCAACACCCTGACTGGAGGAATGCAATGGATGTCGTTTATCTGGCCGCGCTGGCCGCGCTGTTCAGCCTTGTCGTCGCTTTCGCCCATGGCTGCGCCCGCCTGACCGGAGGCCGCGCATGAGCCTGCTCACCATCCTCGCCGGCCTCGCCGCCGGCGGCCTGTTGGTCTATCTGATCGCGGCGCTGCTCTTTCCGGAGGACTTCTCATGAACGACCATGCATGGATCCTGCTCGGTCTTTTCATGGCGATGTTGCTGCTCCTGGCCCGGCCAATGGGCATCTACATCTCCCGGGTGATGACGATGGCGAACCACGGGACCTGGGTCAGCGGTGTCGAGAAGGCAGTGTTCCGCGCCTGCGGCATCCAGCCCGACGAAGAGATGGGCTGGCTGCGGTATGCACGGGCGGTATTGCTGTTCAACGCGCTCGGCCTGCTCGCCGTCTATGCCCTGCAGCGCCTGCAATTGTGGTTGCCATTGAATCCGCAGGCGATGGCCGATGTCAGCCCCGATTCGGCCTTCAACACGGCGGTGAGCTTCGTCACCAACACCAACTGGCAGGGCTATGGCGGCGAATCGACGATGGGCTACCTGATCCAGATGCTCGGCCTGACGGTGCAGAACTTCGTTTCCGCGGCAACCGGCATCGCCGTCGCCATCGCGCTCATCCGCGGCTTTGCACGGCATTCGGCGGCTGGCATCGGCAATGCGTGGGCAGACATCTTTCGCGCCACCATCTGGATTCTGCTGCCGCTGTCGCTGCTTTTCGCGCTGTTCCTGAGCAGTCAGGGCGTGATCCAGAACTTCGCTACCTACCAGGAGGTCCGCACGCTCGACGTGACCACATACCAGACGCCAAAGCTCGACGCCGACGGCCAGGTCCTGAAGGACGAGCAGGGCAACCCGGTGACGGAAGCTGCATCGACGACGACCCAGACCCTGGCGATGGGCCCGGTTGCTTCGCAGGAAGCGATCAAGATGCTTGGCACCAACGGCGGCGGCTTCTTCAACGCCAACTCGGCTCACCCCTTCGAGAACCCGACGCCATTGGTGAACTTCCTGCAGATGCTGTCGATCTTCCTGATTCCCGGCGCGCTGTGCATTGCCTTCGGCTGCATCGTCGGCGACGAACGCCAGGGCTGGACGGTGTTTGCCGCGATGGCCCTGCTCTTCGTCAGCTTTGCCATCGGCGCGATCAGCTTCGAGCAGCAAGGCAATCCGCTGCTGGCGAAGGTCGGCGAAACCGAGGCGACGGGCGTGCGCACCACCGCCTTGACCGACGGCAACATGGAGGGCAAGGAAGCGCGCTTCGGTATCGCCGATTCGGCCCTTTTTGCGACGATCACCACGGCCGCGTCCTGCGGTGCGGTCAATGCGATGCACGACTCGTTCACGCCGCTCGGCGGTGCCGTGCCGCTGGTCATGATGCAACTTGGCGAAGTCGTCTTCGGCGGTGTCGGCTCCGGCCTCTACGGCATGCTGATCTTTGCCGTGATGGCGGTATTCATCGCCGGACTGATGATCGGACGGACGCCGGAATACCTGGGCAAGAAGATCGAGGCGCACGAGATGAAGATGACGTCGATCGCCATCCTCGCGACGCCGCTGCTGGTCCTCGTCGGCACCGCCGTTGCCGTGATGACCGAGGCGGGCCGGGCCGGCATCGCCAACCCGGGCGCGCATGGCTTTGCCGAAATCCTCTACGCCTTTTCCTCGGCAGCCAACAACAACGGCAGCGCCTTCGCCGGACTCTCGGTCAACACGCCTTTCTACAACGTGCTGCTGGCACTGGCGATGTGGTTTGGCCGCTTTGCCGTGATCGTGCCGGTGCTGGCGATGGCCGGCTCGCTGGCCGCCAAGAAGCGGATCGCGGTGACCGCCGGGACCCTGCCGACGCACGGCCCGCTGTTCGTCGCACTGCTGATCGGTGTCGTGCTGCTGGTCGGCCTGCTCAACTATGTGCCCGCGTTGGCGCTCGGCCCGCTGGTCGAGCACCTGATGCTGTGGCCGACGCGATGATCCGCTGGAGAATCTCATGACACGCAAGACCTTTTCCCTGTTCGACCCGGCGCTCGTCACGCCGGCCATCGCCGACTCGTTCCGCAAACTGGACCCACGCGTGCAGTGGCGCAATCCGGTGATGTTCGTCGTCTTCATCGGTTCCATCCTGACCACACTGGCAGCGGTCCCGGCGCTCAGCGGCCCGGGTCAGGAGTCGACGGCGTTCATCCTCGGCGTCGCGATCTGGCTGTGGTTTACCGTGCTCTTCGCCAACTTCGCGGAAGCGCTCGCCGAAGGGCGCAGCAAGGCGCAGGCGGCGTCACTGCGCGGCCTGAAGAAGGAAACCTGGGCGAAGCGGTTGAGCGCCCCGCGCGCGGACGCCGAGTGGCACACGGTTCCCGCGGACGACCTGCGCGTCGGCAACGTCGTCCTGGTCACCACCGGCGAAACGATTCCCGCTGACGGCGAGGTGATCGAAGGCGTCGCCTCGGTCGATGAATCGGCAATCACCGGCGAATCGGCGCCGGTCATCCGCGAATCAGGCGGTGATTTCTCGGCGGTCACCGGCGGCACGCGCGTCCTCTCCGACTGGCTGGTCGTGCGCGTCACCGTCAATCCCGGAGAAACCTTCGTCGATCGAATGATCGCCATGGTCGAGACGGCGAAACGGCAAAAGACGCCGAACGAAATCGCGCTGGCGATCCTGCTGGCGGCGCTGACCATCGTATTCCTCGGCGTCACCGCGACCCTGCTGCCCTTCTCCCGGTTCAGCGTCGCGGTGGCCGGCTCGGGTTCGCCAGTCAGCATCACGGTCCTCATAGCGCTGCTCGTGTGCCTGATTCCGACCACCATCGCCGGCCTGCTTTCGGCCGTCGGCGTCGCCGGCATGAGCCGCATGATGCAGGCCAACGTCATCGCCACATCCGGCCGCGCGGTCGAAGCCGCCGGCGACGTCGACGTGCTGCTGCTCGACAAGACCGGCACGATCACGCTGGGCAATCGCCAGGCCGCGGCCTTCCTGCCCGCCGACGGGGTCAGCGAGGCCGAACTCGCCGACGCAGCGCAACTGGCGTCACTCGCCGACGAAACTCCGGAGGGGCGCAGCATCGTCGTTCTCGCCAAGCAGCGCTTCAATCTGCGCGAGCGCGATGTGCATGCGCTCGAAGCGCAGTTCGTTCATTTCTCGGCGCAAACCCGGATGAGCGGCGTCGATGTGCCCGGCCGGCAGATCCGCAAAGGCGCCACCGATGCCATCCGCCAGCATGTCGAGGCCCTCGGCGGCGCCATGCCGCCGTCCGTGCTGACGGCGGTCGACGCGGCGGCGCGCCGCGGCAGCACGCCGCTGGTGGTGGCCGATGACACCCGCGTGCTCGGCGTGGTCGAACTGAAGGACGTCGTCAAGGGTGGCATCAAGGAACGCTTCGCCGAGCTGCGCCAGATGGGGATCAAGACGGTGATGATCACCGGCGACAACCGCCTGACGGCGGCGGCAATCGCCGCCGAGGCCGGCGTCGATGACTTTCTTTCCGAAGCGACGCCGGAAGCCAAGCTGGCACTGATCCGCCAGTACCAGAGCGAGGGCCGCCTGGTGGCGATGACCGGCGACGGCACGAATGACGCACCGGCACTGGCGCAGGCCGACGTCGCCGTGGCGATGAACACCGGCACGCAGGCCGCCAAGGAAGCCGGCAACATGGTCGACCTCGACTCGAATCCGACCAAGCTGATCGAAGTCGTCGAGACCGGCAAGCAGATGTTGATGACGCGCGGCGCGCTGACCACCTTCAGCGTCGCCAACGACGTCGCCAAGTATTTCGCAATCGTTCCGGCTGCCTTCGTCAGCACCTACCCGGCGCTTGCAGCGCTCAACGTGATGGGGCTGGCCAGCCCGGCCTCGGCGATCCTCTCGGCGGTCATCTTCAACGCACTGATCATCATTGCGCTGATTCCGCTGGCCCTCAAGGGGATTCGCTACCACGCCGTCGGCGCAGCGACCCTGCTGCGTCGCAATCTGGCGATCTATGGCCTCGGTGGCCTGGTCGCCCCCTTCATCGGTATCAAGCTGATCGACATGGCGCTGGCCGCCGCCGGTCTTGCCTGAGGAGGCCTCCATGAAAGCCTTGCTGCGCCCTGCCATCTCCCTGTTCGTATTGTTGTCGGTCGTCACCGGTCTCCTCTATCCGATGCTGGTCACCGGCGTGGCGCGGATCGCCTTTCCCGATGCCGCCGCCGGCAGCCTGATCATCCGGGATGGGAAGCCGATCGGCTCGGCGCTGATCGGCCAGGATTTCAGCGATCCGAAGTACTTCTGGGGCCGCCCGTCCGCAACGGCGCCGCAGCCCTACAACGCTGCCGCATCATCGGGCTCGAACCAGGGACCCTTGAACCCGGCCCTCGCCGATGCCGTCAAGGCTCGGGTCGCGGCGCTGCATGCCGCCGACCCGGGCAACCGGCGCCCCGTACCGATCGACCTGGTGACGGCTTCGGCCAGCGGTCTCGACCCGCACATCAGCCCGGCCGCTGCCGACTACCAGGTCGAGCGCGTCGCCCGCGTCCGCCACCTCGAGGTAACGACCGTACGGCAGTTGCTCGCCGAGAATACCGAGGGTCGCGAGTTCGGCGTCTTCGGCGAAGCGCGCGTCCATGTCCTCAAGCTCAACCTCGCCCTCGACGCACATGCGCGTTGAGCGGGCACAAGCCGTATGGCGCCGCAGCTCGGACGGGAAATGAAGGACGGCCGCCCCGATCCCGATCTGATCCTCGACCGGATCAAGGAAGAAGAGATGCGCGCCGCCCGCGGCAAGCTGAAGATTTTCTTCGGCGCCTCGGCGGGTGTCGGCAAGACCTACGCCATGCTGTCGGCCGCGCGCCAGCAGGCCGAGCAAGGCACGGACGTCGTCATCGGTGTCGTCGAAACCCACGGCCGCAAGGAGACGGAAGCCTTGCTGACGGGACTGGAGCGTCTGCCGCTGAAGGCGGTGGCCTACCGTGACAGGGTGTTGCAGGAGTTCGACATCGACGGGGCGCTGGCACGCAAGCCTGCCCTTCTCCTGGTCGACGAACTCGCCCATTCCAACGTGCCGGGTTCGCGCCACGCCAAGCGCTGGCAGGATGTCGAGGAACTGCAGTCGTCCGGTATCGACGTCTATTCGACCGTCAACGTGCAGCACCTGGAGACCCTCAATGACGTGGTCGGTGGCATTACCGGCATCCGGGTCTGGGAGACCGTTCCGGACCATGTCTTCGATGCCGCCGATGAAGTCGTTCTCGTCGACCTGACGCCGGACGAACTGCTGCAGCGCCTCAAGGAAGGCAAGGTCTATCTGCCGCAGCAGGCCGAGCGCGCGATCCAGAATTTCTTCCGCAAGGGCAACCTGATCGCGCTGCGCGAACTCGCACTGCGCCGCACCGCCGACCGCGTTGACAGCGAGATGATCCAGTATCGGCGCGACAAGTCGGTCACGCGCGCCTGGCAGACCAGTGAGTCGCTTCTCGCCTGCATCGGCCCGGGAGATGGCAGCGGCCGCATCGTCCGCAGCGCCGCCCGCATTGCCGCCAGGCTCGACGTGCCGTGGCACGTGATCTACGTCGAGACGCCGAAACTGCGACATCTCTCGGACCAGCGGCGCCTGCAGATCCTCAAGAGTCTCAAGCTGGCGCAGGAGATGGGGGCAGAAACGGCCAGCCTGCCAGGCAGCGACGCGATGGCGACGATCATCGACTATGCGCGCGACCACAACCTGTCGAAGCTCCTTGTCGGCCGCGACCGGGCGCAGGCCTGGCGGCCCTGGAAGCGGTCCTTCGCGGATCGTGTCGGCAAGCTTGCACCCGATCTCGACATCATCCAGGTCGCACGCGTGGACACGCCGGCCGACAGGCGGCAGGAGGAATCGACCGGCGAGTCGCTGCTCGACCGGTTGCACGCCCCCTGGCAGTCCTTCGCGATGAGCTCGGTCTTCTGTGCGCTGGTGACGCTCATTGCCATGCCCCTGCACACGGTGTTCGACCGTGCCAACATCGCCATGCTCTTCCTGATGGCGGTCGTCCTTTCTGCAGTTCGCTACGGTCTCGGCCCGGCAGTCGCGGCGGCCTTCCTCAACGTGGCGGCCTTCGATTTCTTCTTCGTGCCGCCGCGATTTTCGTTCGCAGTCGGCGACGTCCAATACCTGATGACTTTCGCCGTCATGCTTGCCGTCGGCCTGGTCACCGCCAAGCTGACCGCGGACCTCAAGTTCCAGGCCCGCGTCGCCAGTCGCCGCGAACAGCGGGTCAGGGCACTCTATGAGATGTCGCGCGATCTGTCCGGCGCGCTGATGCCGGAGCAGATCGCCGAAATCAGCCAGCGTTTCGCCGCGACCGGATTCGGCGCCCGCGCCGCGATCATGCTCGCCGACGAGCGAGACCGGCTGCACGAAGCGATTCCGGTGCCCGGTGGCGTGCCCGCGGTCGACGTGGGCATCAGCCAGTGGGCCTTCGACCACAGTGCGGAAGCCGGTTGGGGCACCGACACCCTCGCCGGCAGTCCACTGCTCTATGTTCCGCTCAAGGCACCGATGCGCACGCGCGGCGTGCTCGTTCTGGAGCCAAAGCACTCGCGGCGGCTGCTGGCCCCCGAGCAACGTCGCCTCCTCGACACCTTCGCCCGGCTGGTCGCCATTTCCCTCGAACGGGTCCATTACGTCGATGTGGCGCGGGCGACGACGGTGCAGATGGAGTCGGAGCGCCTGCGCAATTCACTGCTGTCAGCCATCTCGCATGACCTGCGCACCCCACTCGCGGCGCTGGTCGGCCTGGCCGACTCGATGTCCATGACGCAGCCGCCGCCGACGGGAGAGCAATGCGACATCGCGGCGTCGATGCGCGACGAGGCGCTGCGCATGAATTCCCTGGTCAACAACCTGCTCGACATGGCTCGCCTGCAAGCCGGTGCAGTCAAGCTCAATCGACAGTGGCAGCCACTGGAGGAAGTGGTCGGCAGCGCCATCAAGGCCATGCGATCGACGATGGCTGGCCATCGTCTTGGCGTCAACCTGCCGGACGGACTACCCTTGCTGGAATTTGACGCCGTACTGGTCGAACGGGTGCTGTGCAACCTCCTGGAGAACGCCGTCACCTACACACCCGCTGGAAGCCTGATCGAGATCGGCGCCGCGCCGGGCGCGCGCGATCAGGTGGACATCTGGGTCGAGGATGACGGACCCGGGCTGCCGGCTGGGAAGGAGGAACTCATCTTCAGCAAATTCGAGCGCGGCCAGAAGGAAAGTGCGGCCTCGGGAGTGGGTCTCGGGCTGGCGATCTGCCGCGCCATCGTCACGGCGCATGGGGGCACCATTCGGGCAGAGAACCGCCGCGGTGGCGGAGCGCGCTTCGTGTTCTCCTTGCCGCGAGGCCAACCGCCTTCACTGGCTGGCGCCGAGGAGGATAGCCCGCAGTGAGCGACTCGCTCCCCGTCGTTCTCGTCATCGAGGACGAGCCCAACATCCGGCGCTTCGTCAGGATGTCGCTGGAAGCAGAAGGCTGCCAGGTCTACGAGACCGACTCCATGCAGCGCGGCCTGATCGCGGCCGGCACCCGCCGACCGGACATGGTGGTGCTCGACCTGGGCCTGCCCGACGGCGACGGCGTGGATTTCATCCGCGACCTGCGCACCTGGTCCGATGTACCCATCATCGTGCTGTCGGCACGGACGACCGAAACCCACAAGGTGGGCGCTCTGGACGCGGGCGCCGACGACTATCTGACGAAGCCATTCGGGGCAGCGGAACTGCTGGCGCGCGTTCGTGCCCAGTTGCGACGCCGCTCCAGTGCCGGCGGCAACGGATCGACGGTCTTTGAATTCGGCAAGATACGGGTCGATCTCGGCAAGCGACGGGTCGAGCGAGCGGGCGAGCACCTGCACCTGACACCCATCGAGTATCGCCTGCTCGCCTTCCTGGTCACCCATCCGGACAGTGTGCTGACCCATCGACAACTGCTCAAGGCGGTGTGGGGGCCATCGCATGCCGAAGACAGCCATTACATCCGGGTCTATATGGGGCTGCTGCGCAAGAAGATCGAAGACGACCCGTCGCAGCCAAGACACATCATCACGGAAGCGGGCGTCGGCTACCGTTTCGTTGCCGCATGAAGTGCCGATGCGTTTGTGACACGCCAAGGCAATGAGTGCGGCTGCGCGGTCGCGTATCCAGTGCAGGGGCCAGCGCGCTATGGCAACATGACGTGTGGTGCTGCCATGCAGCGGGAAACGCACACACCGCCGCAGCGGGTCCTGAGGGCAACCGGCATGGGATCGGTCTGCCAGATGGCAAGCGCCAGTTCTCGAACAGCAGGGAGTCGGCAATGCAGAAACTGGTCCTGGCGCTTTCTCTGGCACTCCATGCCGCGGCGCTCCCGCATGCAGCGCCCTCGCCTGTCGGGCCTGAAGGTGTCCCGGTCAAGGAGTACCCATGGCAGGCGCTGCCGGGCGAGACCAACGAAGCGCTGGAACGCAAGGGTGAACGCAAGCGCGGCCAGCGGCTCTATGCGCTGTGCCGCAGTTGCCACCTGGCATCGGCAGGCGGGAGTCCCGACGGCGCCGTTCCCCGACTCGCGGGCCAGCACAGCAGCGTGCTGATCAAGCAGATGGCCGACATCCGCAGCGGTGTGCGGCACAACTCGACGATGTACCCCTTTGCCGCCGTACTGGCCGATCCGCAGGATCTGGCCGATCTCGCCGCCTATCTCGAAGGGCTGTGCATCCAGGCCGGCGACGGCCGTTACGACGCTGCCGACGCCGAGCAGCAAGTGGCGGCCGGCAGGGCACTTTACGACAAGGCCTGCAGGACTTGCCACGGGCCGAACGGAGAAGGTTCGCGCCACAAGGGCTATCCGATGCTGGCCGGGCAGCACCACCGCTACCTGCTGCGCCAGATGACGGAAATCCGCGACGGCAAACGTTCCGCCGCCCACGGCGAGATGGTCCGGATCATCGGCAGCTACACTGACGATGAACTGCTCGCGGTCGCCGCCTACCAGGCGAGCCTGGTGTTGCCCGGAAAGGCGTGCGCCGTCAAGCGGCCGAGCCGCAAACAATAGGCCCGTGGCGCCGCCCTTCAGGCCGGCCGCCACGGACTCCCGATGCCGCCTCTGCCCGCGATTTCAGTGGGGGGTGTTTGCTTAACGCAACCATGCCATGCCAGTCACTGGTCTGGCCGCTTTTCTTCTGGGAGGCAAACGCTTGCCAAGTCGCCGCCGGTGGTACGGCGATTGAAGGGCGCAGCTTCATTTCTTCGGTGGAAATGTCGTGATTCCTTCCTGAGACTTGCTCGACCCCAATTTCGAGTACAGCGAGATGGACTGCCCGATCGACGCGAGAAGCCTTGCCTTCTCCATATCTCCGTGGAGCCTTTCCGTGTCATATGAATGGGCATAGAAATACGCTTGTCGAATGAGTCTCTTGGCCTCAGATCGCATTCCAAGCCGCGAAAGAGGCTCTGCAACAGCAATTGACGCCTTTATGCGATCATCGATTCTCCGCTCTGAAATTCTTTCCAGAAGAGGCTGAACGAGAAGCAGGGTGCGACGACCTTCCTCCTTCATGCCGTGCCGGAGCATCGATTCCGCAAGACGCACAACGCTCTGGATATCGAAGAAATAGATGTTCGCAGAAGAGCTGATCCTGCCAACAGCCAGCGAGGCCTTTCCATAGCTATCAGAAGCGGATTCTCGATCCCCTGTTTCGATCTGCTTTTCGGCCAGCCTCTGCCAAACAGAAACCTCCCGGTAGGCCAATTGCCCTGCTGGTCGCTCTGCAAGATAAACAGCGGTCTTTAGGTCCCCTCGCCTTATTGCATCACTGAAAACCTGTTCATACGCTTCCCCCTTGTGGTCGACGTAAAGATTCTGTCGAAGTCCGGAAACAATTTCATAGGATTTCTCAGTGTTCCCTGCGCGCGCCTCGCGGATTGCCTCAAAAAAGGGTGAGTCGGAGGGGGCGAAGTTGGAAATGCCCGCTTCGTCTTTGGCTGTCGCAAGCGCCTCGACAGCAGACATCCTCATTCCGGCTACGCGAATTTTGGCGATTGCCGAGTTCGAACAGTCTAAGAATGGTGCCATTAGGTCTCGGCTTTGGAGTCGCGCCGCGACCGAAACCATGTCGATGCATGCAAAGGCACGACTTCGCGCGTCTTCGGTCTTGTTGAGGCTGCGAGGAAGAACGGACAACATCCATGGCTTGATCTCGCCCGCAGGGGCTCTGCGCATGAGTTCTGTGATCTGTCGGAATCCACCGCCGCCCTCTTCAGTCAGACCCTTTTCAGCAGCGGTTACAGCCTCAGAAAAGATCAACTCTGCATCGCTCGTAGCGCCTTTCCCAGAGTAATAGAGAGCGATTCTGGCAAGGTCTCCTGACTTGAGGTAATTGGGCCATTTTCCGACAGCATTGCCCCTGGCGGAGTCAAGCGCATTTCGTAATAGTTCGTCTCTCTTTTCAGTGGAAAGGGAGGGCGCTTCGTGTACCAACGACATCAAGAGCCATGAACGAGAGGCGATATGTGTCGCATTGATGGTGTCGAGTGCGTCATCGACAAAGCCAGCTCTAGCCTGGCCGATAACGATGGCCGACTCGTGTTTATTGGTGGCTCTGGCCTCAAGGAATATGAGTCTTGCTGCTTCTTGCCATCTATCGGCCGCAATCAAACCATCAACGTCAGATATTGGCTCCTTTGCGATCGCGGAACAGCAGGCCATTGCCAAGCAATAGGTGGCGAGAATGAGCCTGTAGGTTGATCGTGTAGTCATGCTTCCGACTGAGCCCGACTGAGCCGAACGTTTGATCTGAGGCAACCCCGGCGGATTGGCGCGTGGGGCGTGGGGCCAATGATAAGAACGACGGGCTCGCGGCCCAGCGCCAACCCGGTGGGGGTCGCATCGAGCGAAGGGCTAGGCCCGATTCTCGACTTTGGCAAAGACCTTGGGCTCGTTTCCAAGACAGGACCAAAACAACGGAAGGAGCTCAAAGTCGGCGCTTAGGACAGCGCAGGCCCGCGTGAAGGCAAGGCGAGGTTCGCTAAGACCTTCATGCGCAACGCACTTCAGCGCAAGGCACTTGTCTTGGAGGTGTTGGGACCGAAACGACAGGTTGTCGTGCGTCTTGCGGTGGGCAATTTGGTGCGCAAACTCATTCCGGATGTCCCGAATGACGTGAAGGTCTGTCCGGATAGTGTCGGTCATGAGTCCCAACAGGCGAGCAAGATCGATCTTGGCGCTAAAGGTGCTGAGAGGTGCGGCCGGTCCGAAGAGGCGCTTCCAGGACCGGTCGTCCTTCTCGAGCACTTCGTGGAGTGAATAGGCAATCGCCTCCTCTACCCAGGCCGCTCCGACGATGGCCGCGCCTCTGTCACTTTGATTCGCAAGTTCCTCGATCAAAGCGATCTGGCGTTTTTGTGCTTCGTCGGAGTTCGGTCGATGTTTCATGCGGCCCAACGTGCTAGCTCAGGGGCGCGGAGCCGGCTTGCCGGCGTAGCGTCCCTCTGGAGCGCATTGTTAGGCACCGATATCCCTAAGAAATTGTTTCCCTTCATGTATTTCCCCTGACTTCCCAATAAAGAAAAATCCGATCTTCGGCGTATATATCTGCTTGTATGCGAACATGAGCAACTTACTATTGAGCATGGCAACCAGTTCCCTTGTTGCATCAATAAGGCCGGCGTGCCCGTCGAACTCGCCCACAAGTGCCAAGTTCTTTGAGACTGGAAAATATACTTGGGTGTTTTTCATCCCGTATCCTGGTGAACTTCTAAAAAACGGTGGAATTCTTTCTGACTCCTTCCATGTCAGATTTACGGGATTGTCCGTTGTAATAAATGGGCCTGTTTCATCTGTCGATCTAATTAGTAGCCAATTCCGACTATCAAGGTACGGGAGAATGGCTTCGATGCCTTTAAGCTCCAGGTGGATGTGATGTTCTCTTGCAACCTCAATTGTGTACTGCTTGCTTTCGTGGAACTTCTTGATGTCTTAATAGCTTACATTTTCGTCTATCGCTTTTCCGCTCTCCTTCATCTGCCTGATTTGTGATTCCCAGCGCTCCTTTGTGGCAAGAGAAAGATCCATAATTCGCTCGGCGATTTGTGCTTGAAATTTTCTCCAGTGTTCTCGCATTTCTGGCGAACGAATGGCAAGGATGGCGACCAAATTCAGAATTAATTCTCTTTCCGCTCCTTCAAATGCCAATTTTTGTTCTATCTGTCTCAGCGCCGAAGCCGCCTCACCCTCAAATTTCGCTAGGGATGTTTCGATTATGTTTGGATCGACGCCTTCAACTTCAATGCGGTTAAAGTCTCTTATGCCACCAACGTTCCTCGGTATCGTTTCAAATAACTTCTTTTCCTTGAGGTCAATGACAGTGATCTTTGATTTCTTTGCGCCGCCCTTCGTAAACCCTTTCAAGTAGCATTGTGAAAGGTAGTGATGGTGTCGCGCTGACATCGAAGTCGTGCCTAACGGCTGAATTCAACGGCCTGCGCGGCTCTTCGCGCAGGTCCTGTGGAATGATGGGTTCGGCATCACCGTCACCAACGTTAGCTTGCGTTCAGTTCAATGATGACTTTGTAGCAACGCTGCAAGCGATGCTCGCTGGGCACCCGTCGCATCGACTCAACCAGAGAATCGAAATCGGATCCCGTCGCTTGGTGCGAGGGATTACCTGCCGCGGTGAATGCCGCAAATGCCAGTTCTTCATTACCTAGGTCGTCTGGAGCGATGTCTTGATAAGCAGAACAGCACTTGAGAATAAGCCGATGGTTGTCAATCCTTTCTAGCGAGAGCGTTCCGTCGGTGTCTCGGTCAGCGTGTTTCAGGAAGTTTGCAGCCCTATTGTTTTCGTTCCAGTACTGCTTTTCGACATCCTGGCGGATTGTGAGCGTGACGTCGGGAAGTCTGGAGTCGGCAGTGATGAAGAAAAGTTGATCTGCAATGCGCTCGACTTCAGCCATTATGGATGGGTCAGACGTGAAATGCGCCGGGAGCGTTCCACGGCGAAAGTCTCGAACCACATAGAAGAAGGCTGTGCGATAAATGTCGGCAGCTTCACTCTGCCCGCGATCGCGCTTTAAATCCTTTAGTAGTCCATATGCGGCCGATGCGACCGTATGGATAGCGAGTTCATCCTCATCCAAGAAGAACAGCCTGATCGCGGCTTGGATCTGACGTTTGGCGGCAGCGAGTTTGGTTACGTGGAGTGCTGCTGTGGACATGGGCTCAAGGAAGCGATGAAGAGCGGGCTGGTGATGCCGAACTAAATGTCGCAATCCTACATGACGCGACGCGTTGCGTCAAAATGCATTGGCCATCGACAATAGCGCGCTGATTCACCGACGAAACAAGACGCGGCGCATTGACCGATCAACTAAAAATACCGGCAATTGCGTCACCACTGCCCTCTCTTCGCCCGGCACCGGCCGTGCAAGCGGACGAACGACCGATGGCGTCGGGCTTCGATCCGGCGGGGGACGAGGCGCCACGTCCTTTCCCCCACCGTCGCCGAGGCGCTGTGCTGCTCGGGCGGGCGCCGAACTACTTGCCGGCCTTGCCGCTGCGGGCCGGCGCCTTGCGCTCGGATTTCTTCTTCAGACCCAGCGAGGCGACTTCATTGGAATCGGCACCGAATTGGGCGATGACCTGGTCCTTGACGCCGAGGATGAGGTTGTGGTATTCCCACTGCGCGGCAATCGCCGCATCGCGGGCGGCGTCGAGTGCATTCTGCGCGCGCAGCTCGACTTCCTCGGCGGCGCGCATGGCGTCGTAGCGGGCCGTCACCGTTGCCAGGCTGTACGTCTGGTTGGCCGGGCTGTAGCCGGCGATCGCCTTGAGCGCGAGAAAGGCCTCTTCATCGGCCTGTCTGGTTTCCTGCGGCAGACGGACTGTTTCGTTCTTTGCCATGTCACTCCCCCCACGAAGATGAAGTCACGAGGGACGGATTGCCCCTCTGCGAAGATGGTAGGTTGTCGCCGGCAGTCGTGTCAATGCGCCGCCGGGCTGACGAACCCGGCAGCGACTCTCCATGCCGAGAAGCGAATGAGGGCGCGTGCCGTTGCGGCCGAAGCTTGCAGGCAAGCGCACGCAGAGGCGCCAAGCGCATAGGGACGGCGCCGGCGAAGCTTGCGCGGGCGCAGGCGAAGCTTGCGCGGGCTCCGGCTGAGCGAAGGCTTGGCCGTCTGGATGCATCACCGACCGGATGGTGCGCGACGCTTTGCCGCGGGCTTGCGAGTCTCACTCGTGATGGAATCCGGCCGCTCAGCGAGGCGACCCGTAACGTACTTGTGCAAGACGCTGGCAATCAGCGTTTGGTACGGCATGCCCTCTTCCAGGGCTTTGACCTGCAGATCGTTCAGGTCGCCGGAAGACAAGCGGATGTTGACCCGGCGATCCTTGATTGCGGTCGCGCGCGCGGCGGCCTTGAATTGGGCCAGCTCGGCCTTCGTTGCCACCGACTGCAATTGGCCATTTTCGAAGCGGCTCAGCACTTCGCGTTCATGTTCATCGATTCCTGGCATCGGGTTCACCTTGATTCAGATCGCCCCGAGTGGCCTTGCGGCTCGGGACTGCGGTCTTGGGGAAGAAGTACTCTCATTGTCACCAGCGACCCGAGAGGCGCAACGACCGCGCATCAGCCGCGGCGGTCGGATGCGCCCCATCAAGCCATGACGCGCGACCGCAGTCGGCCGCATGCGCGGCTCATGCCGCCTGGTTCGCCTGCAGCAAGGCGTCGAGACTGGCCAGGTCGCCAAGGACCCAGAGTTGGGCAATTCGTGGCCCTTCGAACTGGAACAGTGCCGCCCCCAGCCAGTGCACGGATTTGCCGGTGGGTGCGCAGCCGCGAAAGACCCCGACGTGTCGGCCCGAGAAGCGCATCTGAGCGAAGGCGCGATTGCCCTCGCTGACGCACTCCAGGATCTCGCAGCGGTAGTCGGCGAGAGCGGACCGGACTGCGCCGACGTAGGCCACGAAGCCAGCGCGCCCCTGCACTTCAGCGCCGAGCGAGCCGCGGAAGACAAATGCCTCGCTCAGCAGCTCGCGCGCAGCCTCGACCTTGCCGCAATTCCAGATCTGCTCATAGAACGCAGCAACCAAGGGGGGCGTGCTCATCTTGTTCGGGTTCGCTTGTCGGCAGGAGGTGCGGTCGCAATCCTGCTTGACGCACAGCCTTGGCGCAGCGTGGGGCTTCGCTCGGGCAGGGGATGCGGTGCCACGTCCTTGCCCCCGCCGTCGTCGATGCGCTGTGCTCGGGCGGGCGCCGAACTACTTGTCGGCCTTGCCGCTGCGGGCCGGCGCCTTGCGCTCGGATTTTTCCTGCGCCAGACGTACGGTTTCGTTCTTTGCCACGGCACTCCCCCACGCAGATGAAGTCACGAGGGACGGATTGCCCCTCGTCGAAAATGGTAGGTTGCCGCCGGCAGTCGTGTCAATGCGCCGCCGGGTTGACGAACGCGGCAGCGATGCTCGAGCGCTGGGAAGGCATCCCGACCGACCCGGGAAGCATCCTGATGCCTCAGGGAAGCATCTCGATGGATCAGGGAAGCATCCTGAGGCATCAGGGAAGCATCCTGAGGCATCAGGGAAGCATCTCGGTCGGTCAGGGAAGCATCCTGAGGCATCAGGGAAGCATCTCGGTCGATCAGGGAAGCATCCTGACGCATCAGGGAAGCATCTCGGTCGGTCAGGGAAGCATCCTGATGCATCAGGGAAGCATCTCGATCAATCAGGGAAGCATCCTGACGCATCAGGGAAGCATCTCGATCGATCAGGGAAGCATCCTGACGCATCACGGAAGCATCCAGACGACTGTGGCTTCGGCCAAGCTCTGCCGGCGGTCGCCATGCAGGCCCGGATGCATCAGCTCCCGGATGCTTGCCCTACTGTCCCGGCGGCGCTCAGCCGGCGCTTCTACAACGAACCCAAGAATTTCGCTGGCAGCCTTCGCGCGTGCCCGGCGCCGGCGGCCGGGCACGCACACTTGCTCCGAGGGCTCTTTCGCCGCCCCCGTCGCGCGGCATCAGGCGCGCAGCGCGAGGACGACGCCGGCGAGCGGCGGCACGGTGATGGTCAATGAGTAGGGACGGTTCATCCACGGCATCTCCTCGGCAACGAGTTGCCGATCGCTGTTGCCCATGTCGCCACCGCCATAGAAATGCGAATCCGAGTTGAGGATCTCCTGATAGGTGCCCGCTTGCGGCACGCCAATCCGGTAATCGGTCCGCGGCACCGGCGTGAAGTTGACGATCACGACGACGAATTCGTCGCCGGCCTTGCGCACGAAACTGAGGATCGACTGCTGCGAATCGTGGCAATCGATCCACTCGAAACCCTGCCAGTCGAACTCGTTGCCGTACAGGGCGGGCGAGCCGCGATACAGGTGGTTGAGATCCTTGGCCAGGGTCTGCATGCCGGCATGGAAGCGGTACTCGAGCACATACCAGTCGAGGACGCCGGCGCTGTTCCACTCCAGGCCCTGGCCGAACTCGGTGCCCATGAACAGCAGCTTCTTGCCCGGATGGGTGAACATGTAGGTGTAGAGCAGGCGGAGGTTGGCGAAACGCTGCCATTCGTCGCCTGGCATGCGGTTGAGCATCGATCCCTTGCCATGCACCACTTCGTCATGCGAGAACGGCAGCATGAAGTTCTCCGAGAAGGCGTAGAGCATGCTGAAGGTGAGCAGGTCATGATGGTACTGGCGGAAGATCGGTTCCTGTCCGATGTAGCGCAGGGTATCGTTCATCCAGCCCATGTTCCACTTGATGTCGAAACCCAGCCCGCCAATGTAGGTCGGGCGCGTCACCTGCGGCCACGACGTCGATTCCTCGGCGATGACCAGCGTGCCGGGCGCTTCGCTGTGCGTCGTGGCGTTGAGCTGGCGCAGGAAGTCGATCGCCTCGATATTCTCGCGGCCGCCGTACTGATTGGGCACCCATTCGGTGCGCGAATAGTCGAGGTAGAGCATCGAGGCGACGGCATCGACCCGCAGGCCGTCGATGTGGAACTCGTCAAGCCAGTACACGGCGCTGGAAATCAGGAAGTTCTTCACCTCGTTGCGGCCGAAGTTGAAGATCAGCGTCGACCAGTCGAGATGTTCGCCCTTGCGCGGATCCTCGTGCTCGTAGAGCGCCGTGCCGTCGAAGCGCGCCAGCGCATGGGCATCCTTGGGGAAATGGGCGGGAACCCAGTCGAGGATCACGCCGATGTCGTTCTGGTGGCAGAGATCGACGAAGTAGCGAAAATCGTCGGGGGTGCCGAAACGGCTGGTCGGCGCGAAATAGCCGGTGACCTGGTAACCCCACGACTGGTCGAAGGGATGCTCGGTGACCGGCAGCAGCTCGATGTGGGTGAAGCCCATGCGGCAAACGTACTCGACCAGTTGTCGCGCCAGCTCGCGGTAGTTGAGGAACTCCCCTTCGTAACCGCGCTGCCAGGAACCGAGATGGACCTCGTAGGTGGACATCGGCGCATGCTGCCAGTCGGCGGTGGCGCGCCGCTCGATCCACGCCGCGTCCTGCCAGGCGTAGGTCGAGCGCGGCGTGACGATCGAGGCGTTGCCGGGCCGCATCTCGAAGCGCCGGCCGTAGGGGTCGGACTTGGTGAGCACCTCGCCGCTGTTGCGGTTCCTGATCTCGAAGCGATAGAAGATGCCGGGAGCGATGTCGGGGATGAACAGCTCCCAGACGCCGCTCCCCGGGCGCACGCGCATCGGGTGGCGACGACCGTCCCAGTGATTGAAATCGCCGAGCACGCTCACCCGCTCGGCGTTGGGTGCCCAGACGGCGAACAGGATGCCGGCGACGCCGTCGACCTCGTGCTCGTTGGCCCCGAGGAAGCGATAGGCGTGGCTGTGCCTGCCCTCGCCGAACAGGTGCAGGTCGAAATCGCTCAGTTGCGGCAGGTAGCTGTAGGGATCGTGCGCGATGTGGTCGTGGTGCCAGGTGTCGCGCCAGATCAGGCGGTAGTGTTCGGGAAGGTTCTTGCCGGAACCCCGCCACTCGAAGAAGTCGGAATCCGGCACCCGTGCCAGCGGCAGATTGCCTTCGGCGATGGCGACTTCCAGCGCGTGCGGGATGTAGGCCCGCACGAGAACGCCTTCCGGACACGGATGCCTTCCCAGTACGGAAAACGGATCGTGGTGGCGTGCTTCGGCGATGCGGATCATCTCGTCGTTCAACTTGTTCTCTCTCATGATTCTGTCTTGCCTCGGTGAAGGTCAATCGGTTGTGACGTCCAGCGGACGTCACCGGAAAGGATTCTCGCAACCGGCATCAGGCGGCATCCTGCAGGAACCAGAGCAGTGACCAGGGCGGCAGCCGCCCCTGCGTCAGCGCCTGCTCGGCCTCGCGTGGCTCGGCCCAGAGGACGGAACCGGCCGGCCGCTGCAGTCCGTCGAGTTGCACGCCGCTGTAGTTTGCCAACAGGCTGAGGACCGAGTCGTCGCCGAGCGTCCACCGGATCGACAGGCCACGCCCGGCGATCAGGCCGTAGCGAACGGCCTCTTCATGCATGCCGGCCAGCCGCGGACAGATTTCCCGTCGGCGAACCGCCAGCAGGCGACGATGGAAATCGAGCCAGTCGGCATGCGGCGAGCGGTTGATGCTGTTCCAGTCGAGCTTGCAGCGCTGGAAGGTCGCCGGATCGGTGGGATCCGGAATTCGCGCCCGCGTCCTCGCGGTGCGAAAACCCTGCAGATGGGCGAAGGACTTGCGCCGGTTGCGTGCGATGTCCCGGACCAGATCCGGGTTGAAGTCGCAGAAATACAGGAACGGCTGTGCGGCGGCGAACTCTTCGCCCATGAACAGCGCCGGCGGCATCGGCGCCAGGAGAACGGTCGCGGTCAGCACACCCAGCGGCCGCGCCGGGCTCAACTGGTGCAGGCGTTCACCGAGGGCGCGGTCGCCGATCCGTGCATGGTCCTGCAGGAAGGTGACGAAAGCGGTGGGCAACAGGCGATCCACGCCCGCGTCGGCGAATCCCCGGCTCAGGCAGGCGCCCAACTGGTCGAGGGGCCGGGCGGTACCGACCGCGCCTGCCGCCGCGCCGGTCAGCACGTCCTGCATCGCCTGCTGCGCGGCGTCATTCCAGACCGCCGCATAGCGGCGCGGCGTGCTGTGATCAGGCCAGTGAAGATAGCGGGCAGCGCGCTGATCATGTCCGAGCAGCAGATGACAGTGGCGGTGCTTGCCCGGTCCTTCGCGAACCGCATCGGCGAGCGCCATGAGCAGATCGGACTCGCCCGTACCTTCCTGCAGCAGGGCGGCATTCAGTCGCAGGCCATCGAGATGGAACTCCTCCAGCCAGTACAGGGCATTGTGGATCAGGAATTCGCCGGCGACTGCCAGTGTGCCATCGATGCTCGTGCCGGCGAGACCGGCGGTACCTGGGGCGAAGAATTCCGGCGCATAGACGGACAGGTAATTGCCCTCTGGACCGAAATGCTCACAGGCGAGATCGAGCAACACCATCAATCCCTTGTGGTGGGCAGTCTGCACCAGCTCCTTCAGCTCGTCCGGATGGCCATAGCTGGCGGCGGGGGCGAAGGGCAGCACGCCGTCGTGACCCCAGCCATGCGCCCCGGCAAAGGCACCGACCGGCAGCAACTGGATCGCGGTGACGCCGAGTTCCACGAGGTGATCCAGCCGTTCCCTGACGGCTGCGAAGCTGCCCTGCGCGGTGAAGGCACCGACATGCAGCTGGTAGATGATCGCCTCCTCCCAGGGCCGGCCGCGCCAGTTGCCGTCCGTCCACGCGAACAGCCCCGGCTCGATCACCTGACTGGCGCCGTGCACGCCATCCGGATTGCAACGGGAGGCCGGATCGGGTACTTCGCAGGAACCATCGATCCGGTAGCGGTAGCGGTCGTCGACCGTTGCCTCGTCGCTGCTCAGTTCGTACCAGCCGGCTTCCCTCGATTCCATCTGCCGCGCGATGGTGCCAGCCGCCGGCTTCTGCAGCAACAGCTCGACGCCTTCGGCCGCCGGCGCCCACAGGCGGAAGCGAACCCGCCCACCTTCGAGCACCTGTGCACCGAAGGGCATGAAATAGCGCCGGCGCAGGATGGGCTCGGCGACGCGGCCAGCCCGACGCGGCTGCGTCAGCAGCGCCAGCGAACGGCCGGCGAGGCGATACGACGGGTCGCTGAACGGCTGCAGCCCGCCGCAGTCGGCGACAGCGGTATCGAGCACGAGTTCGCAGTCTCCTGTCCACGGCAGCGTGAAGTGCATCGCCTCATGATGGCCATTCAGCAGCAGCAGGAAGTCATCGTCCTTCACCCACTGACCGCGTTCATCCTGCTCTTCCAGAGCCTCGCCGATCAGGTAGAGCGCCAGGCAACGGGCATGATGATGATGCCAGTCCTGGTCGCTGATCTCGCTGCCGTCGGGATGCAGCCAGATGATGTCGCGCACGCCTGCGCCGCGAATGCGCTGCCCCTGGAAGAAATGCCGCCGCCGCAGCGCCGGATGCTGCCGGCGCAGCTCGACCAGGCGACGCGCGAATTGCAGAAGCTCCTGGTTGTCGGGCGTCGCGGCGAGATCCCAGTCGACCCAGCTCAGTTCATTGTCCTGGCAGTAGGCGTTGTTGTTGCCGCGCTGCGTACGCCCCATCTCGTCACCCGCGAGCAGCATCGGCACACCTTGTGAAAGCAGCAGCGTCGCCAGCAGGTTGCGGCGCTGCCGCTGCCGCAACTCGAGCACGCCGGGGTCCGTCGTCTCGCCTTCGGCACCACAGTTCCAGCTGCGGTTGTGCGACTCGCCATCGCGGTTCTCTTCCCCGTTGGCCGCGTTGTGCTTCTCGTTGTGGCTGACCAGATCGTGCAGCGTGAAACCATCATGCGCGGTGATGAAGTTGATGCTGGCATAGGGTCGGCGGCCACTGTGCTGGTACAGATCGCTGGAGCCGGTGAGACGGTAGGCGAGCTGCCCCATCAGCCCCCCCTCGCCGCGCCAGTAATCGCGCACGACGTCGCGGTACTTGCCATTCCACTCGGTCCAGCCGACCGGGAAGTTGCCGACCTGGTAGCCGCCGTCGCCGAGGTCCCAGGGCTCGGCGATCAGCTTGACCTGCGACAGGAGCGGGTCCTGGTGGATGATGTCCATGAAGGCGCCGAGTTGGTCCACTTCATGCAGTTCCCTGGCCAGGGCGGCTGCCAGATCGAAGCGAAAGCCATCGACGTGCATTTCGCTGACCCAGTAGCGCAAGCTGTCCATGATCAGCTGCAACACCCTTGGATGCATCATGTTCAGGGTATTGCCGCAGCCGGTGTAGTCCATGTAGTAGCGGGAAGCGCCCGGCACCAGGCGATAGTAGGCGGCATTGTCGAGGCCGCGAAAGCACAGCGTCGGCCCCAGATGGTTGCCCTCGGCGGTGTGGTTGTAGACCACGTCCATGATGACTTCGATGCCGGCGGCGTGCAGGGTCCTGACCAGATGCTTGAACTCGTCGACACGACCGCTGGCGGAGTAGCGTGGGTCGGGGGCGAAGTAGCCGATGGAGTTGTAGCCCCAGTAGTTCTTCAGCCCCCGTTGCAGCAGGTGGCGGTCATCGACGAAGGTCTGGATCGGCAGGAACTCGACCGCGGTGATTCCCAGACGCCGGAAGTGCTCGATGACCGGCGGGCTGCCCAAACCGGCATAGGTGCCGCGCAGTGCAGGCGGCAGCAGCGGGTGGAGGCGCGTGAAGCCCTTGACGTGCAGCTCGTAGATGACGCTCTGATGCCAGGGAACGTTCGGGCGGCGGTCCCCTTGCCAGTCGAAGGCGGAATCGATCACCTGGCACTTGAACATGCGCGGTCCGCTGTCGCGGCGGCTGAAGCTCAAGTCCTCACGCGGGCTGCCGATGCGGTAACCGAACTGGGCATCGCTCCACTCGATGGCGCCGACAATCGCTTTGGCGTAGGGGTCGAGCAGCAGCTTGTGCGGATTGAAGCGGTGCCCTTCCTCAGGCCGATAGGGACCATGGACGCGGTAGCCGTACAGTTGCCCGGGGCGCACTCCGGGCAGATACGCGTGCCAGATTTGGTCGGTCTTCTCGGGCAGCTCGATGCGCTGCCGCTCGAGTCGTCCGCCGTCGTCGAACAGGCACAGCTCGACCTTGTCGGCGTGCTCCGCGAAGAGGGCAAAATTGACCCCTTCGCCGTCCCAGGTGGCGCCCAGGGGATAGGGTTTGCCGGGCCAGACGGCCACCCGCGCTTCAGACATGGCGGCAGCCGGAATCTGCCGGCGAAGCCGGAAAGCGGCTGGCGTTGCCGTGCCGGGGATCGCCGACGATCCACCACGGCGACCACCGCGTGTGGCCGCGGCCTTCCGGCAGCCGCGAGACGGTCGATTGACACACTCGCGCGCCCCGGCGACGGTGGCCAGCGCACGCCAGCCCAGACGTAGCGCGATGGCTTTCCACCCGGCTCATCAGTAGCGCTCTCGCGCGCACGGCACCCCGACGCTGGAGCCGCCGATCCAGGAGCATGCGAGCAGCTCCCTGACCCACGTTGCGAGCAACGCCGGCGCGAGCTCGCCGCTCCATCGATACTCTTTCCATCACCATCCGAGCCAGTTACCGCTGCGTCTGCAGCAACGCGCGGGGCGGTTCTACCGAGCAGCCTGGTAGGGTGTCCTGCGAGCCAAGCGGAACGAACGGCCCGCTGCCGACACCGGTCAGCGCGCCAGCGATGCCGCGCCGAAAAAACCCCTTGTGCCAGTATGCAGGATTGTACCAGCGCACGATCCCTTTGCCCACCGCGACACCCGTCGATGGCCAAAGAAGGACGCCGCTCCTGCCCGCTTGTCTGGCCCTCGACGCCGCTCTGCCGCTGGCGCGCCGGCCGAGATTCGTCAGGCGACAGAGCAGCGGCGGCGTTCCTTCCAGCAGTCCGTGACTTTCGACACGCGGCCACTGCCTGCGGCGTGTGAAGATCAGCCTCGCAGTGAGCCGACAAACCAACATGGGAGTGAGCGATGAACTGGCGGGGCCTCATCGTGGTTGTTCTCGGGTTGCAGATTTGCCAGCCGGCCAGCGCCGGCGCGATGTTCAAGTGCGAGGTCAACGGCCGAGTCGAGTTCAGCGATCGTCGTTGTCAGCCGGTGAAGCCGGCCTACGCCGAGAGGGACAGCAAGGATGCGCAACGCTCGCCGTCCGCCGCGTCTGCGGTGGAAGCGGGCAGACCCCCGGTTCATCCCGCGACCGTTGAAGCCCGCACGGGCAACACGCTGGTCCTGCCCGGCCGACTGGCTTTCAATGACAGCGGGCACGGCGCCGAGAGCAGGCTGCGTGGGTTCGATAGCCGGCACGAACCGCAGGCATACCCAAGATGAGCGGCGTGGCAAACCGCAAGCGGCAAGCGTCGCCGCGCGTTCAGGCCGAGCCTGACTCGCTGCGAGCCGCCGGCATGCCCGCACGGCCTCGGACGAAACAACGCAGGTAGGCACGAGAAGTCCGACCCGCATCGATTGCCGGAGACTCCGTTTGGCGGCCGGCGGTCCGCGGCGCCCGAACGGCCAGGCGTCTGCCAGCCCAGCGATGGATTGCTGCGGGGGTCGACACGGGGCACATGCCAGCTTCGCCCTGAGCACGACGAATTCCTGACAGGTTGAGAGCACTGGCTCAATATCACCACGGCCCGGTCGCTGACATGCCGCGGCGAACGAGCCTTGCCGTGCCAGACCGCCGCGCCGACGCTCGCCATGCGGATCAATGGTCGGTGAGTCTTGGCAAACCTGCGGATTGACGAAACTTGATCAACATAGCCGCAGCAAGGCTTTGCAGCTACGCTCACCGTAGCGGGCCAGCACCCGGTCATGCGCACGGTGGCATGGGCCAACGGTGCGGACATCGCCCCGGAATTTCTGCTCGATCTGATGCACGCGCAGCGAGGCGGCCGGGCCTCATGATGAGCTGACACAGGGAACGAACGATGGAAGCGACGCTATACCAGTCGGACTACTACACCTGCCTACGCCAGCAAGCCGACCTGCTGCGTGCGGGACGCTTTGACGACCTTGACGCGGCGCACTTGATTGCGGAGTTGGAAGCCATGGGGGCAAGCGAACGGCGCGAACTGACGAACAGGTTGACGGTCTTGCTGATGCATCTGCTGACATGGCAATTTCAACCAGCGAGGCGAGGCGCGGCATGGTCGCTGACCATCCGCGTGCAACGCATGGATATTGCCGATCTGCTCAACGACGAGCCGGGACTGAAGCCGGAAATTCCCCAAGCGTTGGAAAAGGCCTATCGCAAGGCTCGGCTGCTGGCGGCGAACGAAACCGGCATGGACGAAACGACCTTCCCCAAGCAATCGCCATACTCGATGGAGCAAACGATGGCGGATGATTTTCTGCCCGAGGGCAATTGAGAGAAACGGAGTCTGGCCGCGCCTATCTCGGCGGAGAGAAAACCGCAGCCACCCAGGAACCTGTACGTCGCGCAGCAGCCCGCCCGCCGCCGCCAGTTCGCTCGGCGCCTCGTCCATGATCTCGCGGTGCCAGCGCTCATGCCGTTTGATGAACAGGTCTTGCGGGCCGTCTTCGGCAGAGTGCCGGCAGGAGTTTTGTCGTACAGGTCGGGCGGGGAAAGGCGGAACGATGCGCAGGATTTCGTGCTGTCGGAGTTCATCCTGCTGAAGCCGGAGCCGAACGGGAAAATCCTGGAGGAGAAGAGGCTGGAGAAGGAGGACCAGGCAACCTACGGGACACCAAAGGGAGACTCCCGGAAGCCGACTTCGCGACAGGCGACGACGTCGCCCCAGGTTCCGGTACACAGATGACGAAATACCGCGACACCTTGGCCACGATCACTGCTGATCGGCGGATGGAGGAGCCGGGCGGCTGGCCGGCGATCCCGTGGCGCGCGAGGTGGCTGACTTGGGCATTTTTCCCCGCAGTGCTAGCCCGGTGCTAGCCCGGCGCTAGCGCGCAAAAAAAAAAAGCCCAACCGTTTGGGTTGGGCTGATTCCTTGATTCTTTGGCTCCCCGACCTGGGCTCGAACCAGGGACCTACGGATTAACAGTCCGACGCTCTACCGACTGAGCTATCGAGGAACACGCGAGGCGGATCTTAGACATTCGAGTGCCGGCCGTCAAGACGGACCTGGCAGACTGGCAGACCTGGACAGCGGTGCGATAATGACGCGACGCTCCACCCGACCTCCGCCCTGGGGACGCATGGCAACGATACTCATCATCAACGACCAGCCCGATGACCTGGCCACGCTCGATCGCGCGCTTGCCGGACGGCACAGGCTGCGCGTGGCGGCCTCGCTGCGACAGGCGCTGCAGCTGACCGCTGGTGAGCCTGGCCCGGATCTGATCCTGCTGCAGGCGACGATGGCCGCGGTCGACTGCCACCGGTTCCTCGGTTGCCTGCAGCCGGGCACGGCCATCTCCGCCGCCCCGGTCATCGTCATCAGCCGTGGTGACGAGGCCGACGAGGAGACCTGGCTCGAGCGGGGAGCCGATGACTACCTGCAGCGCCCACTGCGGCCGGCGATCGTCGCCGCACGTGTCCGCATTCAGCTCGAGTTGCAGGCCGCCCGCGCGCGACTGCAGGACCAGGATCGAAGCCTGACGGCGGAGGTCGCCCGCCGGCTGGCGGACAACCTGATGATCCAGGATGTCAGCATTCGCGCCCTTGCCCGGCTGGCCGAGGTTCGCGATCCGGAAACTGGCGACCACCTGCGTCGCACGCAGCGCTATGTCCGCACGCTGGCGGACGAACTGCGCACCCATCCGCGTTTTGCCGACTTTCTGACTCCGGAGAACACCGATCTCCTCGCCAAGTCCGCGCCGCTGCACGACATCGGCAAGGTCGGCATCCGCGATGAAATCCTTCTCAAACCGGGCCGGCTGACAGCGGAGGAGCGCAAGATCATGGAGGCGCACAGTCTGCTCGGCTTTCAGGCGATCGAGCAGGCGGAGCACGACAGCGAGCAAGCAATCGACTTTCTGCACATGGCGAAGGAAATCACGCGCTCGCACCACGAAAGGTGGGACGGTTCGGGCTATCCGGACGGTCTCGCTGGCGACGCGATTCCCATCGCCGCGCGCCTGATGGCCCTTGCCGACGTCTTCGATGCACTGATCGCCAGGAGAATCTACAAACACCCCTTCCCCTTCGACCAGTCCGTGCGAATCATCCGCGAAGGCCGCGGCAGCCACTTCGACCCAGACATCGTCGACGCCTTCATCGCCCGTGAAACCGAGTTCATTGCCATCGCCCGGGACCACGCGCGGGCTGGAGCACTGGTCGCTGGCTAGTGCGTCGCAGCGGCCGCCGAAACCGCAGCCGCAGGGCCGGAGCCCGGCGGCCATCCTTGATGTGAAAGTCGCGTCCGCGGCTCGCGAATCTCCCCTCTCGCGCACGCGGGAGAAGGGTCGGGAATGAGGGGAACGGTCATGACTGTCACCCTCACCGGTGTCTCAGCAGTCATGACCTCAAGCTGCACGAGCCATTCGCTCAGCACAACTGCGATCGCGCTGCAGCGTCATCAAGGGCAGCTTTCGATTAGAATCCAGCCTTTTTTTGCACCGCCGCACGCAGTCAGGAGAGCACGACGATGACCTTGCAGAGCAAGCCCAATACCGACGACGTCCGCATCAGGGAGATCAAGGAACTGGTCCCGCCGGCCCATGTCTTCCGCGAGTTCCCGGTCGGTGTGCGCGCTGCGCTGACGACCTACAATACCCGCCAGAGCATCCACCGCATCCTGCACGGGGCGGACACCCGCCTGCTGGTCGTCGTCGGCCCGTGTTCGATTCACGACGTCGACTCGGCGATCGAGTACGCACGACGCCTGCAGGCGGTGGTTGCACGCTTTCAGGACGACCTGCTGCTCGTCATGCGGGTGTATTTCGAGAAGCCGCGCACCACGGTCGGCTGGAAAGGTCTGATCAACGACCCGCGCCTCGACAACAGTTTCCGGATCAACGAGGGGCTGCGCCTGGCGCGTGGCCTGCTGCTCGAGATCAACGACATGGGGCTGCCCTGCGCCACCGAATTCCTCGACACGATCACACCGCAGTACACCGCGGACCTGATCGCCTGGGGCGCGATCGGCGCCCGTACGACCGAATCGCAGGTGCACCGCGAACTGGCCTCGGGACTATCCTGCCCGGTCGGTTTCAAGAACGGCACCGACGGCAACATCCGCATCGCCATCGACGCAATCCGCGCCGCGCAGTCACCGCATCACTTCCTGTCGGTCACCAAGGCCGGCCATTCGGCCATCGTCTCGACCGGCGGCAACGAGGATTGCCACGTCATCCTGCGCGGTGGCCGGGAACCGAACCATGACGCAGCCCATGTCGAGGCCGCGTGCCGGGAGATTGCCTCGGCCGGCCTGGCGGCACGCCTGATGGTCGACGCCTCGCATGCCAACAGCAACAAGCGCTTCAAGCAGCAGATCGAGGTGGCGCGCGACGTCGCCAGCCAAGTCGCGGCGGGTGACGAGCGAATCATCGGCCTGATGCTGGAGTCCCACCTCGTCGAAGGGCGGCAGGACCTGGTGCCGGGACAGCCGCTCGAATACGGCAGGAGCATCACCGATGCCTGCCTTGGATGGGAGGATTCGCTGGCCGTCCTCGAGATTCTGGCCAAGAGCGTCCGCGACCGGCGGCTGGTCGGAGCCGCGCAGTAGTCGAACGGCGCCGGCAGGCGGCTGGCATCGGGCCAGCGCCTGGCAGCGGCACAATGCGGAAGGAGAGGCGGAGATCGCCGCCGGAAGCGGCTGGCGCGGTGCTTCGTGCCGCGCCGAAGGCAGCCCCTAGCGGAGCTTCATTTCCTTGTACATCACGTGCTTGCGGGCTTTCGGATCGTACTTCTTGATCTCCATTTTGCCCGGCATGGTCTTCTTGTTCTTGGTCGTGGTGTAGAAGTGTCCGGTACCGGCCGTGGACTCGAGTTTGATCTTGTCGCGCATGCCCGTTCTCCCCCTCAGATCTCGCCGCGCGCGCGCAATTCGGCGAGCACGACGTCGATACCGTTCTTGTCAATGGTCCGCAAACCGGCATTCGAGACGCGCAGACGCACCCAGCGCTTCTCGCTCTCGATCCAGAAGCGGCGATACTGCAGATTCGGCAGGAAGCGGCGCTTCGTTCTATTGTTGGCATGGGAAACGTTGTTCCCCGCCATCGGGCTCTTGCCCGTCACTTGGCAAACACGCGCCATGATCGTTGCTCCAATTGATTCAGGAAGAAAGCCCGCGATTTTAGCCGATGCAGGCAGTTGTTTTCAAGCGATTTCCACCGTACCGCTAGAGGAGCCCGCGTTCGGCAAAGGACAGCGGTGCGGCCTGTGCCGCGACGATGAAGTGATCGAGCACCCGCACCTCGACCAGCGCCAGGACCTGCTTCAGTTCGCTGGTCAACAACTCGTCGGCACGCGACGGTTCGGCGACGCCCGACGGGTGATTGTGCGCCAGGACCACTGCCGCCGCATTGTGCCACAGCGCCCGCTTGACGACCTCGCGCGGATAGACGCTGGTCTGCGTCAGGGTACCGCGGAACAGTTCCTCAGCAGCGATCAGGCGATTCTGCGCGTCCAGCCAGAGGGCGACGAAGACCTCATGCTCGAGGCCGGCCAGATGCAGTCGCAGATAATCACGCACGGCGCCTGGTGAGGCAAAGGTGCTGCGCTGTTTCATTTCCTCGGCCAATGCCCGCCGTGCCATCTCGAGGACTGCCTGCAACTGGGCATATTTCGCCGGGCCCATCCCGGGCACCTCGGAGAACTCGTTGCGCCCGGCCGCGAACAGGCTGTTGAGGCTGCCGAAACGACGGATCAGGTTGCGCGCCAGGTCCACTGCGCTCGTGCCCCTGCTGCCCACACGCAGGAAAATCGCCAGCAGCTCGGCATCGGAGAGCGACGCGGCGCCCCGCGCGAGCAGACGCTCGCGCGGTCGCTCGTCCTCCGGCCAGTCGGTGATCGCCATCTCCGCCCCTCCCATGCAGCTTCTCGGGCTTCCATTGTAGCGGTGTCGGCGATGCTGCCGAAGAAGTCGCGCGCGGCAGGACGGCGGCTGCCGTCACCGCCGCATCTCCAGTAGAATGTGCCGCCTGGAATCATGAACGGGCAGGCGGGCTTGGCATGGAACTGGCTGGAAAACGCATCCTTCTCGGGGTTACTGGCGGCATCGCCGCCTACAAGGCGGCCGAACTGCTCCGCCTGCTGGGCCGCGAGGGCGCCTCGGTGCAGGTGGTGATGAGTGAAGCCGCCACCCGTTTCGTCACGCCGGTCACCTTTCAGGCGCTTTCCGGGCAGCCGGTTTTCTGCGACCAGTGGGACCCGCGGGTGGCGAACAACATGGCGCACATCGACCTGTCGCGCGCCGCCGATGCCGTACTGGTCGCTCCCGCTTCGGCCGACTTCATCGCCAAGATCGCGAACGGCCTCGCCGACGACCTGCTGACGACCCTGGTGCTCGCCCGCGACTGCCCGCTGCTGCTGGCACCGGCGATGAACCGGCAGATGTGGGAGAACCCGGCGACCACGCGCAACGTGGCGACGTTGCGCGCCGACGGCGTCGCCATCCTCGGTCCGGGCTGTGGCGACCAGGCCTGCGGCGAGAGCGGCCTCGGCCGGATGCTCGAAGCGCAGGAGATCCTCGACGGACTGGTCGCCCACTTCCAGCCCCGTCTGCTGCCGGACGTCGACGTCCTCCTGACGGCCGGCCCGACCTTCGAGGCGATCGATCCGGTACGCGGCATCACCAACCTGTCGAGCGGCAGGATGGGTTACGCCATCGCGCGCGCAGCGCACGAGGCGGGTGCGCGGGTGACCCTGGTCTCCGGCCCGGTCCACCTGCCCTGCCCGACCGGTGTCAAGCGCATCGACGTCACCAGTGCGCGCGACATGCACACCGAGGTCATGACGCGTGTGACCCGGCACGAGGTCTTCATCGCCGTTGCCGCGGTGGCGGACTACCGCCCGGCGCGGACCATCACGCAGAAGATCAAGAAGGGCGCGCAGGCCGCACCACCGGCGATCGAGCTGGTGCTGAATCCGGACATTCTCGCCGACGTCGCCGCCCTGCCCGCTCCGCCGCTGTGCGTCGGTTTCGCTGCCGAGAGCGAGAACCTCGCCGTCTACGCCGAGCAGAAGCGCCGCAGCAAGGGCATTCCGCTCATCGTCGGCAACCTGATCCAGGACGGCTTTGGTGGCGACGACAACCGGCTGATCCTGTTCGACGACGACGGCCAGCACCCGCTGGCAGCAGCGTCCAAGCTCGTGCTCGCCCGGCAACTGGTGGCGCACATCGCCGGCCTGCTGGCGAAACGCGGATGAGCGGAAGCGACCTGCAGGTCGACATCAAACTGCTCGACGCGCGCCTGCGCGAGCAGCCGCCGCACTACGCGACACCCGGATCGGCCGGACTCGACCTGCGCGCCTGTATCGACCAGCCGCTCGTCATCGCGCCCGGCGAGACGCGCCTGATTCCGACCGGCATCGCGATCCACCTGGCTGATCCCGGACTGGCAGCGATGATCCTGCCGCGCTCGGGCCTCGGCCACCGTCATGGCATCGTGCTCGGCAATCTGGTCGGCCTGATCGACTCCGACTATCAGGGTGAGATCATGGTGTCGACCTGGAACCGCGGGCACGAACCCTTCACGCTGCGGCCGCTCGACCGATTGGCGCAACTGGTGGTGGTACCGGTGCTGCAGATGTCGTTCAACATCGTCGACGACTTCGCCGGCAGTGCCCGTGGTGATGCCGGTTTTGGCAGCACCGGGCACGCCTGAGAGCTGGTGAAGAGATCGGCGCGAGCAGGCCGAGATGCAAGGCGCAAGCGAGCCAACGACGAGGCATATCCGATCGATGGACGAGGAGTGAGCGAGTGGGCAACGCCGCGGATCGATCGCGCAGGGAGTTGCTTCACAACCTCTGCCGCCGCTGTGCGGCCAGGCACATGAGCACCGTCAGTCGCTGCGCCGTCGCAGCATCACGGCAGCGGCGGCGAGGAAGCCGATGAAGCACAGCCCCGACCAGTTGGCCATCGACAGGCCGAGCAGGATCCAGTCCTTGCTCGAGCAGAAACCGGTGGCGAGAAACATCTGTGGCCACAGGGCGCCAAACCAGTCGACGATCCGCTCGATCAGCGTCGGCTCGCCGAAACCACACTCCATCCCCTCCTGCGGCAGGTATTGCAGCCAGCTCTGATAGGCCGCGGTCGCCACGCCGCCGGCCGCCACCACGGCCAACAGGATGCTCGACACGCGGGCGGCAGCGGGCAACAGGGCGCCGACCAGCGCGAGCAAGGCGATCGACAGGAAGAGCAGGCGCTGGAAGATGCACAGCGGGCAGGGCTGCAGGCGCATGATCTCGCCGATCGCCCAGCCGGCCAGCGTCAGACCGATTGCCGCCGCGGCCAGCAGGAGCAGGGTCGTGCGCGGCGATCGCCCGACGAGCGTTGTCACCGCTCAGACCGGGGCATAGCTGCGCAGGCGCAGCGACAGTTCCCGCAACTGCCGCACACCCGAGTTCTCGGCCCGCTCACACCAGTCCTGCAGCGCCTTGAGGAGGGCCTCGGCGGAGACGTTCGACCGCTCCCAGAGCGCGCTCAGTTCATCGCGCATGGCGTATGCGGTCTGCAGCGCTCGGCTTTCGTCCAGCATCATTTCGAGCCTGCCGCGAGCTTCCTGCGGGATCGTCCGTGAATCGGCAGCGAGCCAGCGCTTCAGGCCGCGGAAGCGCCGGCCGTGCTGCAGTCGGGCAAGTTCCTCGCGATACACCTGCTTCAGCGAGCGGGCATACTGGGCCAGCAGGTCGTAGCGGTTGGCAATCACCGCCTGCAGGGTATTGGCGTCGACCACCGGCCGCAGGCCGCCCAGGCGCGGTCTGGGCGCGACCCGCTTGATCTCTGCCAGGCGAAGCGCTGCCAGCATGCGGATGTAGAGCCAGCCGACATCGAACTCGTACCACCGGATCGACAATCGGGCCGAGGTGGGAAAGGTGTGATGGTTGTTGTGCAGTTCCTCGCCGCCGATCAGGAGGCCCCAGGGGCTGATGTTGGTGCTCGCATCGGCCGGGCTGAAGTTGCGGTAGCCCCAGAAATGCCCGAGGCCGTTGATGACGCCGGCTGCCCAGAAGGGAATCCAGGCCATCTGGACCAGCCAGATCAGCGACCCGGCAGCAATGCCGAAGACCAGCACATCCACGGCCAGCATGATGGCGACGCCCAGTTTGTGCCACGGCGTATACAGATGCCTCTCGAGCCAGTCATCCGGTGTGCCGTGACCGTAACGCTGCAGGGTATCGCGCTTCCTGGCCTCCGCGACATAGAGGAAGACGCCGGTCCACAGGACGCGGTGGATGCCATGCACCTGCGGGCTGTGCGGATCATCCACCGTCTCGCAGCGGGCGTGATGCTTTCGGTGAACCGCCGCCCACTCCTTCGTCACCATGCCGGTGGTCAACCATAACCAGAGACGAAAGAAATGGGCCACCACGGGGTGCAACTCGAGCGCACGATGCGCCTGCTGCCGATGCAGGAAGACCGTCACCGCAACGATCGTGACATGGGTCAGGCCGAGGGTCATCAGGACGTAGCCCCACCAGGGCCAATCGACCATTCCAGCGTACATGCGAGACATTCCGGTTGGTTTGGGAAGCCGGCGATTCTAAGGCAATCGGGCGCCACCACCAAACGCCGGTGACGACGCGCTGCCGCGGTACCGGTCGCAGCGCCCGGCCGGCCACCGCGCAGCGGTGCTGCGCGTGGCAGACGTTTCTCACACGCGCACAAGCCGTTATCATTGAGCCATGAAGACACGAATCCTGCTCGTCGAGGATGATGCGCGCCTCGCCGACCTCACCGCCGAATACCTGCGCAAGAACGACTTCGAGGTCTCGACCGAGCCGCAAGGTGCGCGCGCCGAGACGCGCATCCTCGACGAGCGTCCCGATCTGGTGATTCTGGACGTGATGCTGCCGGGGAAGGACGGTTTCGAGGTCTGCCGGGCGGTGCGCGCGCACTACGCCGGCGTGATCCTGATGCTCACCGCCCGTGATGAGGACTTCGACCAGATCCTCGGTCTCGAACTCGGCGCCGACGACTACATCGCCAAACCGGTGCAGCCACGCCTGCTGCTCGCGCGCATCAAGGCGCTGCTGCGACGCGCGCCGGCAACGCCGGCCGGCGGCGAGGGGAGCGATGCCGGCGCACCGGTCGAACTGACTTTCGGTCGCTTTCGCATCAGCCAGGCGACGCGCAGCACCTCGCTCGGCGACGATCGGATCGACCTGACGACCGCCGAGTTCGACCTGCTCTGGCTGCTCGCACGCCACGCCGGCAGCATCCTGTCGCGCGACGACCTGTTGCAGGAACTGCGCGGCATCGGTTTCGACGGCCTCGACCGCTCGATCGACGCGCGCATCTCCCGCCTGCGCCGCAAGCTTGGCGACGATCCGGAAAACCCGACGCGAATCAAGACGGTGCGCGGCAAGGGCTACCTCTTCAGCAAGCATGACTGGCAATAGCGGCAACAACAGGCTGCTCGCCATCCTCGGAACCTACAAGCCGGAACCCTGGCGCGGCCGCTACAGCCTGTCCCGGCTGTTCTTCAACTTCTACCTGCTGGTGATGGGGTCCTTCGTCGCCATTGCGATCTTTGCCGACTTCGTCATCTCGACCGCAGTGAAGGGAATCACCGACGACTACACCAGCCGCTTCATGCGCGGCACGGTGTTGCTGATCGAGGAGGAACTGTTCCGCCGACCACGCTCGGAATGGATGCGAACGATCAAGGCTCTCGACCAGAAGTTCGCCTATCGCCTCGACATCGTCGACCGCTGGACGCTGACGCTGCCCCCGAAAGAGGCCGAAAAGCTCGACAGCGGCGAACTGGCGATCGACGCCCAGGGGGACATCATCTATCACCGCCTGAAACAGACGCCGCAGATACTCGTCGTCGGACCGATCTCCCCGGAACGGAATCCGGAGTATCAGCGTGGCATGCCGCTCGACCTGCGCATCAGCCTGCTGACCTGGAGCTTGATCGGCGTCTGCCTGGCGATCGTCGTCTGGTTGTGGGTCCATCCCGTCTGGCGGGATCTGGAGGCGATGCGCCAGACCGCGCGTTCACTCGGCGAGGGATTCTTCGTTGCGCGCGCACCGGCGATGCGCAGCAGCGCCTTCAGGCCACTGGCCGAAACCCTGAACGGCATGGCCGAGCGCATCCAGCGCCTGATCGCCACGCAGAAGGAGCTGTCGAGCGCGATCTCGCACGAACTGCGGACACCGATCGCGCGTCTGCGCTTCGCGCTCGAGATGCTCGCCGCCACCGACGAGCGGGCTGAACGCGAACGCATGGCGGGAGCCATGGAAGCTGACCTCGATGAACTCGACGGACTCATCGACTCAAGCCTGACCTATGCCCGTTTCGAACGTGAGCAGCCCGATCTGCAGTTGACCGAGGTCGAGTTTGCTCCCTGGCTCGAGGCGCAGGTGGAGGCCGTCCGCGTCCTCGCACGCAAGCTCGATCTGCAGGTGGACAGCGCCACCCTGCCGCCGCTGCTGCACGTCGAACTCGATCGCAGGAGCATGCCCTACGCCATCGGCAACCTGCTGCGCAACGCGATCCGCTACGCCCGGGCCCGAGTCCGTGTCAGTGCCGAGACGGCCGATGGCGAGATCCGTGTGCATGTGGACGACGACGGCATCGGCATCCCGGTCGAAGAGCGCGATCGCGTCTTCTCGGCCTTCACCCGCCTCGACCGTTCGCGCGACCGCTCGACCGGTGGCTACGGCCTCGGCCTGGCGATCGCGCGCCTGGTTCTGGAACAGCACAACGGCCGCGCCAGCGCCGGCGAGTCGCCACTCGGCGGCGCCCGTCTGACGCTGAACTGGCCACTGTCACAGAACGTCACGGAAAGCTGACGCAATCGCTGCAGACCCGCAAGCCGTCAGCCGACTATCATCCGTCCCTGTTGATGAAGCAATGACCCAGGAGACGAGATGAGCGAGTTCAAACTCAATTGCGAGCGATTCCTTGCCACGACGCGGCAGCACCTTTTCTCCGGCGAACCGGCTGCCGGCGCGTCGCTGGAGTCTCGCGAGGACGATGCGGCGGTCCATTGCGGCCGCGCCGAGCATCGTGCTCACAACTGCGCATGAGTTCACTGGCGGTGCCGTCCGAGCGCTTCCCCGTCAGCGAAGGAATCGGACTTTTCGTCGGCATCGTCGCCTGGGATCTGCTCAGTGCCGGCGAGATGAATTTGCTGCAGGCGGCGCTGGCCGCTGCCGTCGGCTCGCTGGCCTGGTACGCCGTCCGCTGCTGGCGAGCAAGGATTCGTGGTAAACGACGCTGAATCCCAGCCGCTGGGCAGCGCCGTACGCTGTGTCGTGCAACTGTAGTCCGAGTGTTTCTGCTGTGCCTGGTTGACCCTCCCTTCCGCCCGTCCGAACGACGGACCTCCGCCCCGCGCCAATCTTGCGCGGGGCTTTTTTTTCTCCCTGGCCGCTGCCCCGGCGCTGGCGGGAAGTCCTCAGTCCGCTGCCCGTGCGGCCACTGCCGCCGGACTGCCAATCAGTCGCACTTCACGCTGCGGGAAGGGAATCTCGATGCCGTTCTCGCGAAACGAGCGCCAGATCGCCATGTTGATCGCCGAACGGACGGCGCCGGTGCCCTGCTGCGGATCGCCGATCCAGAAGCCCAGGTCGAGGTTGATGCCGCTGTCGGCGAAACTGGTCAGCAATACCTGCGGTGCCGGCTCGGCCAACACCCGCTGCTGCGCCCGCGCCGCCTCGTCCATCAGTCGCATCGCCAGTTCGAGGTCGGTACCGTAGCTCACCTGCAGCGAAACGACGACGCGAACCTGCGAGTCGCTGTACGACTCGTTGCGGACGATATTGGAGACCAGGTACTCGTTCGGGACGATCACTTCGGTGCCAGTGAGCATCCGCAGGACGGTGTAGCGCGAGGTGATCTTGGTCACGACACCCGCGGTGTTGGCATCGATCGCCACCAGGTGACCGAGACGAATGGACTGGTCGAGCAGGATGATGAAACCGCTGACATAGTTGCTGGCGATCTTCTGCAGACCGAGGCCGAGGCCGACGGCGAGTGCGCCGCTGAAGACCGACAGCGCGGTGATGTCGATGCCGACGATCGACAGCCCGAGCAGGAGCGCGATCACCGACAGGACGGCCTTGACCAGGCGGCCGAGGACGACGCGGATGTTCGAGTCCATCGCCTCGTTCGCCAGCAACCGCGCCTCGATCTCGCCCGACAGCCACAATGCCAGCAGCACCGTCACCACCACCGTCACCAGCCCGCTGAGCAACGTCCACAGGTCGAGCGTCTGCCTGCCGGCAGTGAAGCTCACCTGTTGCAGGAGGTCGATCATCGGACCGGCGAGACCGGTCAGGTGCAGAGCGAAACCGAGCCAGACGACGGTCGCAATCCAGCGCTCGGAGGTCGCCAGCCAGCCACTCGGCGAGAAGGCGTGGCGCAACAGATAGACCGCTGCCCGCACGAGCGCCATCGACAGCAGCAACGGCACCGCCAGGTCGAGCAGGCTGACCGGCCCGAGCTGCCAGTAGCGGAAGGCGCGCCGGACAACCACGACCAGCAGCAACGCCAGCAGCGGGAACGAAACACGCTTCAAGCTGCCGCTGCCGAAGGCGCGCAGGGCGCCGTAGGGCTCCGCCGCGACGGCGGCCGCGCGCCGCTGCCAGGTACGCGTCGCGCCCCAGGCGGCGAGCAGGCTGAGCGCGAGGGCAAACACCTGCCAGAGAAAGCCCGGATTGCGCAGATCGCGCCAGAGTTCCAGCAACAGGGCAAACATCTCCTTCTCGTTCATCGCCTCTCCAATACTGTCGCAAAAAAACCGTCGGTTGCATGCCGATGCGGCAGCAGTCGCAGCCGCTCGCCCGTATCCAGCGCAATGCCCTGCTGCTGCAGGATCAGCGCCGCCGGGCGGACGACGAACTGCGGGTTCTGCGCCAGAAACGCATCGACGACGCGGTCGTTCTCCGCTTCGAGCAAGCTGCAGGTGGCGTAAACCAGCCGTCCGCCCGGCTTCACCAGCTTGGCGGCGGCGGCGAGGATCGCCGCCTGCTTCGCCGCCAGCTCACCGACACTCGCCGGATTCTGTCGCCACTTGAGGTCGGGATTCCGCCGCAGCGTGCCAAGACCCGAGCACGGCGCATCGACCAGGACGCGATCAAGCTTGCCGGCCAGCCGGCCGACGCGCGGGTCGCGCTCGGAATCGATGCGCACCGGGTAGACGTTCGACAGGCCGGAACGTGCCAGGCGTGGCTTCAGCTTCGCCAGCCGGCGTTCGGCGACGTCGAAGGCATAGAGCCGCCCCTGCGAGCGCATCAGCGCCCCGAGCAGCAGCGTCTTGCCGCCGGCGCCGGCACAGAAGTCGGCGACCATCTGACCACGCCGGGGCTGCAGCAGAAAACCGAGCAACTGGCTGCCTTCGTCCTGCACCTCGATGCGGCCATCGACGAACAACGGATGCTTCGCCAGCGCCGGCTTGCCCGCCAGGCGTATTCCCAGGGGCGAATACGGGCAGGCAGTGGCTGCCAGACCACCCGCGAGCAGCTTCGCCAGCACCTCATCGCGCCCGTCCCGCAGCGGATTCACCCGCAGGTCGAGCGGCGCCGGCTGATTGAGCGCGGCTGCCAGCCGCTCGAGCTCATCGCCGGCGAAACCGGCAAGCAACTCGGCGTACAGCCAGTCGGGGAGATCGAGGCGCACGGCCGCCGGCAGATCCTCGATCCGCACCGCCTTTGCCTGCGCCAGCCATTTGCTCTCCGACTCGCTCAGGACCTCCGCCAATTGTCGCCGGTTCATTCCCTGTACGCAGGCGAGTGCCGCCAGAAGCAGGCGGCGCGAACTCAGGTCGTCGGCGCAACGTGCCGCCAGCGAACGCTGGCGCCGCAAGACCGCGAACACCAGTTCGGCAATGAAGCCGCGCTCGTCATGCCCCAGTTCGCGATGCTGCCGGAAGTAGGCGGCAACCACCTGGTCGGCGGCGGACGTCAGACGCAGCGATTCGGCGAGCAGCGTTTGCGCATGGTGAAACAACGATGGCGTCACGCGCATGCTCAGGGCTCCTCGCCGACTTCGATGGCAATGGCCACCTGCACATAGAGGTTGCCCCTGCGGTCCACATAACGAATCTTGACCGGCAACAGGCCTCGCTCGCGGGCCAGCCAGACTTCGGTCGACGCGGCGCCGGGAACCCGCAGGTGCATGCCGGTGAAACGCCCGGCGGGTGTCTCGACCTCCTCGTCGGGAAGGACCTCGAGTCTATGGCGCGCATGTTTCCGGCCAGTGACGACCGCCAGCTCCTGACCCGTCGCCAGGCCCCCAAGCAGGCCAAGCTGGTAATTCAGCGACAACAGATCCTGTGCTCCGGGGCTGAGCGTCTGCGCCGGCCGATCGGCGAAACGCACCTGCAGTTGCTGCCAGTCGAAGTCCGCCTGCTCGTTCCTTTCCCGCCCCGGTTGGCGCGTGACGAAGCGTTCCGGCTGCAAACCGGCTGCGGTCAGCCGGCCGACGCTTTCGACCTCCACCCGCAGCGGTCGGAAGAAGCCGATGAGGCCACTGGTCTCGGTGACCGCGGTGATGCGGTAGACCCCGTCCCCGGCCTGCCACGAGTGCACCGCGTGACCGATCTGGAAGCCCTGGTCGCCGCGATCGACACGATAGCGGATGACCCCGCGCCCCGGCAAGGAGGAAACGGCCAGGGCCGGGGCATCGGTTGCCGGGCCGGCATCCGGCTCCATCGCGCCGGGCTCGGCCATCGCCTCGGCTGCGCCATCGCCTTCTGCCGCAGCCGCCACCGCTGGCGGCGGTGCCGGCGCTTCGGTTGACGCATCAGCCGTGCTCAGCCGCGTCGACTCCGGCGGCCCGCCCGACGTTGCCAGCGGTCGTCTCTTGCGCGCAGGCGGTGGTGGCACTGCGCGTGGCGTTGCCGGTGCCGTGGCGCGCACGGGCGGCGTCGCGACCTGCGGCTTCAATTCGGCCGACAGCGGTGGCGGCTCCACGGGAAAGGACAGATCGACCTCCGGCACGAACAGTACGACAGTATGCAGACCAAGCGATGCGGCAAGCGCCAGGATCAGCAGCGCGGGCATGGATCGGGCTGCGGCGCGATCAGGACGCCGGCGCCAGCCGGCGGCGCTTCGAGCAGCACGCGGCCGTCCTGCAGGCGCAGCCGTCCCTCGGCAAACCAGCGCACGGCCTGCGGATAGATGACGTGCTCCTGCGCCAGGACGCGCGCCGCCAGCAGCGCCTCATCGTCGCCATCGATCACCGGCACAGCGGCCTGGATGATGACCGGCCCGTGGTCGAGATCGGCAGTGACGAAATGCACCGTGCAACCGTGAATCCTGACCCCCTCGGACAGCGCGCGCAGATGCGTGTGCAGACCCGGAAAGGCCGGCAGCAGCGACGGATGGATATTGATCAGGCGACCGGCGAAGCGACGCACGAAGGCAGCACCGAGAATGCGCATGAATCCGGCGAGAACGACGAGGTCGGGCGAGAAGGTCTCGATCGCCTCCGCGAGCGCCGAGTCGAACTCCTCGCGCTCGGCAAACGAGCGATGATCGACGACACGCGTCGGTACGCCACGCGCCGCTGCAGTCAGCAGGCCCTGTGCGTCGGGACGGTTGGCGATGACACCGACGACCGTCGCCCGCAGCGCGCCGGACTCCGCCGCCGCCAGCAGCGAAGCCATGTTGCTGCCGCGGCCGGAGATGAGGATGACGACCCGGCTCATCTACCCTCCCCTGCCGGCAACCACAGCCGCCGCCGGTGCAGGCCGCAGCAGCGGTCGAGGCAACGGCTGCTCGCGCACACGGCAAGCGGCCGCGGCTTCACTGGGCAGCGCTGCGCCATGCCTCAGGCCCGCCGATGCTGCAGCCAGCCAACGACCACCGGCACCAGCGAGATGGCGATGATCGCCAGGATCACCAGCGACAGGTTCTTCTGAATCCAGGGCAGGTTGCCGAACCAGTAACCCGCGAGTGTCAGCGAGCCGACCCAGCCCAGCCCACCGACCAGATTGAAGAAGGTGAAGCGGGAATAGCTCATCGCAGCGATGCCGGCGACGAAGGGCGCAAAGGTGCGAAACAGCGGCAGGAAGCGTGAAATGACCAGTGTCTTGCCGCCGTGCTTCTCGTAGAAGGCGTGCGTCTTCTCGAGCGCCGCCTTGTTGAAGAAGCGCGACTGCTCCCACTGAAACACCCGCGGCCCGAGGAAACGACCAATCTGGTAGTTCACCATGTTGCCGAGCACTGCCGCCACGCCGAGGACGGCAAGCAGGACGACGATGTCCATGCCGCCCAGTGCAGCCAGGGCGCCGGCAACGAAGAGCAGCGAGTCGCCAGGCAGGAAGGGGGTGACGACGAAGCCGGTCTCGCTGAAGATGATGACGAAGAGGATGGCGTAGATCCACTGGCCGTACTCCTGTACCAGCACCGCGAGGTGCTTGTCGAGGTGCAGGATGATGTCGATGAAGCTGGCGAGGTATTCCATCGGCGCGGGAGTGTGGGCTGTCGGCAAGTCGCGATTCTACCGGAAGCCGCGCCGGTATAATCCGGCGATGCCCGAAACAGCGCGAATCCATCTCCTGCCCGACCTGCTGATCAGCCAGATCGCCGCTGGCGAGGTGGTCGACCGGCCGGCCTCGGTGCTCAAGGAACTGCTCGAGAACGCCCTCGATGCAGGCAGCTCGTCGATCCAGGTCCAGCTCGAGGAAGGTGGCGTCAAGCTGATCCGGGTCAGTGACGACGGCAGCGGCATTGCCGCCGACGAACTGCCACTGGCGCTCTTGCGCCACGCGACATCGAAGATCTCCTCGCTCGACGACCTCGAACGTGTCGGCACACTGGGCTTCCGCGGTGAGGCGCTGGCTTCGGTCGCTGCCGTCGCCCGCGTGACGCTGACGACGCGGGCGAGGGGCGGTGACGGGGCGGCGCAGCCGCATGCCTGGCGACTCACCGGCGGGAGCGGCGCGACGCCTGAACCGGCCGCTCTCGCCGCCGGCACCGTGGTCGAGATGCGCGATCTCTACTACAACACGCCGGCGCGACGGAAGTTCCTCAAGTCCGAGAGTACCGAGTTCGCGCATTGCTCCGAAACCCTGCGACGCATCGCGCTGGCGCATCCGGAAGTGGCGTTCACCCTGGCCCACAACGGCCGCGTCAGCCTGCACCTGGCGCGCAGCGATGCGCGCGGGCGGGCCGGTGCGATCCTCGGCGAGGAGTTTCTCGCCGAGTCGCGCTGCGTCGATGCCACCAGCGGGCCGCTCCGCCTCGCCGGCTACTGTGCCTTGCCGGCCTACTCACGCGCCCGCGGCGACGCCCAGTACTGTTACGTCAATGGCCGTTTCGTACGCGACCGGCTGCTCGCACACGCGTTGCGCGAGGCCTATCAGGATCTGCTGCACGGCAGCCGCTACCCGGCCTACTGCCTGTTCCTCGAACTCGACCCGGCGACCGTCGACGTCAACGTGCACCCGCAGAAGACCGAGGTCCGCTTTCGTGACTCGCGGGCGATCCACCAGTTCGTCTTCCACGCCGTGCAACGCTGCCTCGCCGGACCTCTGGCAGCGACGGCAACGGCCGCCGCGCAGGCGGTCGCGACACCGGGTGACATCGCCTCGCCGTTGCCGACGCCGCCGGCAGCGGCCGGTGTTCGTGGCCAGCCCTTCGCAGCCGGCAGCGGCCGCCCGCCTTGGCAGGCTTCGCTGGGCGTCAGCGAGGCGAGCCGCAGCGGCGCCTATGAGGCTTTCGTCGCTGCGGCACGCATGTCCACGGCAGCGTCAACGGCGAGCGAACCGGCGCCGACGATGGTTGATGGCGCGACGGCGCCACTCGGATACGCCCTCGCGCAATTGCACGGCGTCTACATCCTGGCGCAGAACGCCGCCGGCCTGGTGGTCGTCGATATGCACGCAGCGCACGAGCGCATCCTGTACGAGAAGCTCAAGCATGCGCTCCAGCAGCAGAACCTGACATCGCAGGCGCTGCTGATTCCGGCCGTCTTCAGCGCCGACGAGATCGACGTCGCCGCCGCCGAGGAAAACGCGACGACGCTGCAGGAACTGGGCTTCGACCTGGCGCCGGTCGGCCCGCGACAGCTCGCGGTGCGCAGCGTCCCCGCGCTGCTCCTCGCCGCCGATCCGACCGCTCTCGCGCGTTCGCTGCTGCACGAACTGCGCGAGCACGGCGCGGCGCAGCTGGCAACGGCGCAGCGCAACCAGTTCCTCGCCAGCATGGCCTGCCAGGGCGCGGTCCGCGCGCGCCGCCAGCTGTCGCTCGCCGAGATGAACGCCCTGCTGCGGCAGATGGAGGAAACCGAGCGCGCGGACCACTGCAACCACGGCCGGCCGACCTGGATGCAGCTCAGCATGGCCGATCTCGACCGCCACTTCCTGCGCGGCCGATGAGATCGCCGGCAACGCCCGCCGCGCGCTTGCCGCCGGCGATCCTGCTGCTCGGGCCGACCGCCAGCGGCAAGACGATGGCGGCGATGGCGATCGCCCGCCGCTTCCCGGTCGAGCTGATCAGCGTCGACTCGGCGCAGGTCTTTCGCGGCATGGACATCGGCACCGCCAAGCCCGACGCGGCGACCCTCGCCGAGTTCCCGCACCGCCTGATCGACCTGATCAGCCCCGAGGAGAGCTACTCGGCCGCGCGTTTTCGCGGCGACGCACTGGCAGCGATGGCCGAAGCCACTGCCCGCGGCCGCGTCCCGCTGCTGGTCGGGGGCACGATGCTTTATTTCAAGGCCTTGTGCGAAGGCCTCGCCGACCTGCCGGCAGCCGACCCGGCGACGCGTGCGATCATCGACCGCGAGGCGGCGGCGCGCGGCTGGCCGGCGCTGCACGCCGAACTCGCCGCCGTCGACCCGAGCACGGCGGCACGCCTGCACAGCACCGACGCGCAGCGCATCCAGCGCGCGCTCGAGGTCTTTCGTCGCAGCGGCCAGCCGCTGTCCGCTCTGATCGCCGCCGCGAGCCACGCGTCGCCACCGTACCGCATGTTGTCGATCGGCCTCGTGCCGAGTGATCGCAGCGTCCTGCACCGGCGGATCGCCGACCGTTTCACCGCCATGCTCGCCGCCGGGCTCGAGGGCGAGGTCGAGTCACTGCGCGCCCGCTACCGGCTCCACGGCGGCTTGTCGTCGATGCGCTGCGTCGGCTACCGGCAGGTGTGGGAAGTGCAGAATGGCGTCGCACCGCGCAACGAGCTGCGCGATCGCGGCATCTACGCCACCCGCCAGCTGGCGAAGCGACAGCTCACATGGATCGCCAACAGCCTCCGCCCGCAAATCGTCGATTGCCTGGCACCGGACCTGTCGGCCAGGCTCGAGCGCCTTCTCGACCTGTTCATCGACTGAAGATCAGGCCTGCGGTGGCCGCAGGCGATCGAGCCGCAATCGCTGCCGCTCGTCGAACAGGCGCCGGGCGGCGAAGCTGACCGCGACCATCGTACCGAAACCGGTGCCGGCGGCAATCAGGAACATCACCAGGATCTGGTATTTCACCGCTTCCACCGGTGGCGTCCCGGCGAGAATCTGGCCGGTCATCATTCCCGGCAGGCTGACGATGCCGGCGGCCGACATGGCGTTGACGATCGGAATCATGCCGACACGGATCGCCTCGCGGCGGCTGTCGGCGATCGCCCGTCGCGCGTCCTGCCCGAGTGCCAGCCGGCTTTCGATGATCTGACGCTTCTCTGCCGCATCCTGCGTCAGGCGGTCGAGCCCGAGCGAAATGCCGTTCATCGTGTTGCCGAGAATCATGCCGAGCAGCGGAATGGCGTACTGCGGGGCGTACCAGGGATCGTTGCCGATGACCAGCAGTAGCGCCAGAACGGTCACGGCGAACGACGAGACGAACATCGACAGGGTGCCGACCGCGAAACCCCAGCCGCCGACGAAACGACGCTTCTGGCGAACCATCACCTCGCGTCCGGCGACCGCCAGCATCACCGCCGCCAGCAGCCCGACCCACAGCGGATGCGCGTGGGCGAACAGGAGTTTCAGCACGAGACCGATGAGGACCAGCTGCACGGTGCTGCGCGCCGCCGAGATCAGCAGTTGCCGCTCGCTGCCGATGCGCAGTCGCCAGGAGAGGCCGGCAAGCGCCAGGATGAGCAACGCGGCCAGCGCGAGATCGAATGGCGACAGCGAGACGACGTTCATCGCCGCCCGCACTCGTGCAGTTGCCCCTGATCGAGGACGAAGTGACGTTGCGCGACGCGCCCGATCTGCCCTTTGTCATGGCTGACCCAGAGCAGTGCCGCCTGCCGCTGCAGCCGGTAATCGGCGAGCAGCGATTCGACCCGCCGCGTGTTCTGCTCGTCGAGATTGCCGGTCGGCTCGTCGAGCAGGAGGACTGCCGGTGCCTGCATCAGCGTGCGCAGCAGGGCAAGCCGCTGCCGCTCGCCGGTCGAGCAGCGGGCGACCTGCCAGCTCATCGCCGCTGCCGGCAGATCGAGCCGCGCCAGCCAGTCGGCGTCGACCCCGTCTGCGAAATGATCGCCGACGAGCTCCGACCACCACTGGCTCTCGGCCGCCACCAGCGCCACCGCGCGTCGCCATGCCGGCGCCGGCATGGCGGAGCAGACGGCATCGTCACATCGGGCTTCACCGCGGTGCGGATCGAGATCGGCGATCGCCCGCAGCAGCAGCGTCTTGCCGCTGCCCGACGCGCCTTCGACACAGACGCACTCGGCGGCGGCGACCGACAGCCCGAGCGGACCGACGTGATGAGTGGCAAACTGCTGCAGGTGCAGGCTGGCCAAGGCTGGGTGCTCGCTCTGGCGACGCTGGCGGCCGCAAGAAAAGGGCGCCCGGCGGCGGCGCCCTTTCGCGTCCCCCTGCGGATCGCTCAGAGGATCGGCTGATGGTCGACCGACGGCGCCGACCCACTCGGCTCATAGACCACGTGCGGCCGGCCAACCAGCAACGGGTCGATCGGACCGATCGCCTCGATGTCCTTGCCGGTGTAGTTGAGCTTGTGCAGGACGTAGCGCATCGCATTCAGCCGCGCGCGCTTCTTGCAGTCGGACTTGACGACGGTCCACGGCGTTTCGGCGGTGTCGGTGTGGAAGAACATCGCCTCCTTGGCCTTCGTGTAATCGTCCCACTTGTCGAGCGACGCGAGGTCGATCGGCGACAGCTTCCATTGCTTCAGCGGGTGCACCTCGCGCTCCTTGAAGCGCCGGCGCTGCTCCTTGCGGCTGACCGAGAACCAGAACTTGATCAGGTGGATGCCACTGCGCACGAGCGTCCGTTCGACCTCTGGCGTCTGCCGCATGAACTCGTTGTACTCCTCGTTGCTGCAGAAACCCATGACGCGCTCGACACCGGCCCGGTTGTACCAGGAGCGGTCGCAGAAGACGATCTCGCCGGCTGTCGGCAGGTGCCGCACATAGCGCTGGAAGTACCACTGCCCACGCTCCTCCTGCGTCGGTTTCTCGAGCGCCATCACCCGCCCGCCGCGTGGGTTGAGGTTCTCGGTGAAGCGCTTGATCGACCCACCCTTGCCCGCCGCGTCGCGGCCCTCGAAGATGATCACGACGCGCTGTCCGGTCTCCTTGACCCAGTTCTGCATCTTGATCAACTCGACCTGCAGGCGGTACTTCTGCTTCTCGTAGGCCTTGCGCGACATCAGGTTGCGGTACGGGTAGGAGTTGTTGTCGCGCCAGCCACTCGCCAGCTCGTCGTCCGGGCTGGTCGCCGGCTTCGCCGCCGCCGGCTGCTCCTTGTCGAGCAGCGCCTTGCGCAGCGCCATCGCGTCGTCGGGCGACGAGCCGGTCATGATCGCTTCCAGCGTCTTCGCCAGCGAAGCCGTGTCACCCACCTTGGCGTGCGCGATGATGTCCTGCAGGGCGACCTTCTTCTGCTCGATCGCCGAGCTGGCGGCCTCGGCGACGTCGTAGGCCTCCATGCCGCTCGCCGTATGCGCGGGTGCCACGTCCCCGGCCGATGCCTTGCGTGGCTGCGCTGCACGCGTCGATACGCTGGCGCGCGCCCGTGGTGCCCGTCCCGCCGGCTTGGCCGCTGCAGCCCCGGCATCCCCGGCTGCCGTGGTGCCTGCGGGCTTGCTGCTGTCGGTGCCATCTGCGACGGGCGGCGTTCTCTTCTCCATCTATCTCTCTCCAGTGGAAGGTGTCGTGCAACTCGAAAACGCGTCGAATACCTGCTCGACGTGAGTTGTGATGATAGCGCCGACATGTCAGACAGTTCAATTGCTTGAGGGCCGTCGGAACACTCTTTTGCGGACTTTTCGGGTCGCCGGCCGGCACGGCTGCGAAAGTTGCACGCGCCGACGCCAACGGCAGCCGGGACGACGGCTGCCGATGACCGCCACGCCCGTCCGGTTGCATCGCCATCAGCAACTCTGTCGCCTATACTGCAGTGCGGATCCGGGCAGACGCACGCCTGCCCGCCCACCCGATGGATCGCAAGGCGGAGCTTCGCATGGACGCGCAATCGGTCACTGGCTGCGCAGCGCAGGGAAGGAGTCACTGGCGACAGCTGCTGCTGGTCGCCGCCTGCGTGCTCGCGACCTCATCCTGCGCACCACCGGAGCCGGTGCGCATCGGCTTCCTTGGCGGCCTTTCGGGCCGTGTCGCCGACCTCGGGATCGGCGGCCGCAACGGCGCCATCCTGGCCGTCGAGCAGCGCAACCAGCGCGGCGGCATCAACGGCCGGCCGATCGAGTTGATTGCCGAAGACGACCAGCAGGACCCCGAGGTCGCCAAACAGGCAGTGGCCCGCCTGATCGCCCGCCCGGTCGAGGTGATCATCGGCCCGATGACGAGCGCCATGGCGATCGCCGTGGTGCCGCAGATCAACGCCACGACGATACCGCTGATCGCGCCGACGGTCACGACCAACGCGCTCACCGGCATCGACGACCAGTTCTTCCGCGTCGTCGCGCCGACCGCCCGGCACGTCTTCAAGTCGGCCGACCTCCATTACCGGCGGCTCGGAATGCGACGCGTGGTGCTGGTCTGCGATCTGCGCAACAAGGCGTACACGGCCAGCTGGGCAGGTGACTTCCGCCGGGCCTTCGTCGCTCTCGGCGGCACCGTCAGCGACGAGATCGGTTTCGCCGACGACGACGCACTGTCGGTGCTCGCGACGCGCGCCCTCGCCAGCCGGCCGGACGGGGTAGTGATCATCGCCAACTCGGTCGATACCGGCCTGCTCGTACAACAAATCCGGTTGCGCAACCGCCAGGTTCGACTCGCCACGGCCGAATGGGCGGCCACCGAACGCCTGATCGAGCTCGGCGGCCAGGCGGTCGAAGGATTGGTGGTCGCACAATACGTCGATCGGCAGAACCGCAACCCTGCCTACCTCGCCTTTCGCAAGGCCTACCGCGAGCGCTTCGCCCATGAGCCCGGCTTCGCTGGACTGACTGCTTTCGACGCCACCAATGTCGCCCTCGATGCCCTCGCCAGCAGGCAGAAGCACCAGACGCTGAAGCAGGCATTGCTCGCGCATGGTGAGTTCGTCGGCGCACAATCGCCGATCCGCTTCGACGCCAACGGCGATACCGAGCGCGACACCTTCCTTTCCCGGATCCACGACGGCGAGTTCCAGTCGCTGCCGTAGCCCGCCACACGGGCGATGCCGGCGCGGCTGCCGGCCGGCATCCGCGCGCGACGCCGCCCGGTGGCACCACCACGTCGCCCCGTTGCCCGTTCCCGTTTGCCGGCGGAAAAGCGACGGCGGACGGCAACGGTCTGGTTTAACATGGCGGCATGGTTCGTTCGCTTCGTTTCTGGCTGGCGCTGGCGTTGGCGAGTGTCGTCGCCACCGCCACCGGTGCGGTCGTCGCCGTCCTCGTCGTCGTCCTCGTGCCCCGCCTCAACGACCAGGTCGAGAGCAGCAATCGCGCACTGGGCCTCTCGCTCGCGCGGCAGGTCGACGACTTCCTCCGCGATTCGGCAGAGGTTCTCGAACGCCTCGCCAGCGAGATCGAGGCTGGTCCTCAGGGTTCCACTGCGAGCACCCGCGTCCTCCTCGACACGCTGGCGCAGGCACACCCGCCGCTGGCCGCGCTGCATCTTCTCGATGCGCGCGGGCGGGTGATCGAAGTCGGACTGCCGCGCCCACGGCGAGGGCAGCGCAGCGAACTGCTCGGACTCGACTTCTCGGCGCGTGCTTTCGTCCGTACGGCGAAGCCTGCCGGCAGCGTACTCTGGTCGGACAGCTACCTGTCGCAGCATGGCCGGATCGTCGTCGCCGTCAGCGTGCCGCTGCGTCCACCCTTGGGTGCAGCCGGTGACGAGCCGTGGTCGCTGGTCGGTGAACTCGATCTCGAGAGCCTCGCGGGGCACATCGCCGAGCTGGGCGAAGGCGGCAGTCTGCTGACGATCATCGTCGACCGTGTCGGCCAGGTGGTCGCGCATCCCGACGCCACTGCCGCGACGCGGCAGGAGAACCTCACGCACCTGCCGCTGGTCCAAGCTGGCTTGGCCGGCCGCTTCGCCACCGAGCGTTTCTCTCTGGCGGGCCGGGAATACATCGGCACGGTGACCCCGGTGGGGAATTCTGGTTGGCTGACGCTGGTGGCGCAGCCGGAAGAACAGGCTTTCGCGACGATGCACACGGCGCTGATCGGGGTTGCCAGCGGATCGGCCATCGCCCTCGCCCTCGCCGTCGTCGCCGCAGTGGTTTATGGCGAGCGCCTGGTACGGCGCATCGCCGCCTTCAACCGGCACCTGCAAGCGATCGCCGATGGCGACTACGGAGCCACCCTGCCGGCGTCGCGTGCCGTTGAGCTGGCCAGTCTGGGGACCAACCTGCGGCGAATGGCAAACGCCATCCTGGAACGTGAAGCGGCGCTCGTCGCCTCCGAGGAGCGCTACCGCGCCCTTTTCAGTGATGCGCCACTGGCGTATCAGTCGGTCGAGGTCGACAGCCTGCGGCTGGCCGCGGTCAATGACGCCTGGCGCAGCCTGCTCGGTTACGACAGCGCCGAGGTGGTCGGCCGTCCGCTCAGCGATTTCCTCACCGAAGGCTCGAAGGAACGGCTCGCTGAAGTCTTTCCCGCTTTCGTCTCCTGCGGCCGCATCAACGACTTTGGCTGCGACTTCCACGACAAGGATGGCCGGACGATCCCGGTGCTGATCAGCGGGCGCATCCACCGCGGCGCGGATGGACAGGCGCGGACCCACTGCATCCTCACTGACATCAGGGAGCGCCTGCGCAGCGAGGAAGCCCGGCAACGCGCGGCATCGCTGCTCGAGCATCAGGCGGCGCGCGCGCTGGCGATGCTCGATCTGCCGAAGGCCGCCGAACGGATGAGCGAAAGCGAGTTCATCCGGCACGGCTTGGCCGAAGTGGAAAGACTGACCGGCAGCCGACTGTCCTTCGTCTATTTCCTCGCCGACGAGCAGCAGGCGGCGGCCGAGATCACCTGGTCGAACGCCGTCCGTGACAGCCTGCCGGCGATCAGCGAGAGACTGTGCGCCGGCACGCTGACCGGGATCTGGAACGAAGCACTGCAACGGCGGGCACCGGTACTCTACCAGGACCGCCAGGCCGTCCTCGCGACCAGCCCGCTGGCAGCCAGTGCCGGACTCGAGCGGCTGATCAGCGTGCCGGTCATCGAGGGAGGCATGGGCCGGATGATGCTCGGCGTCGGCAACAAGGCCGAAGCCTACGGCGAGAACGAAATCGAGACCGCCCGCCTGCTCAGCCAGGACATCTGGCGCATCGTCAACCGGCACCGCACCGAGCAGGCGCAGCGGCTGGCCGCGACCGTCTTCTCGGCCAGCAGTTCGGGCATCTGCATCACCGATGCCGGGCAACGGATCATCTCCATCAACCCGGCGCTGTCGACCATCAGTGGCTACGGCAGCGAGGAGATCATCGGCCGCACGCCGCGTCTGTTCGCCTCGGGCCGACAGCACGTCGGCTTCTACCGCGAGATGTGGAGCTGCATCAAGAGCAGCGGCACCTGGCGCGGCGAGATCTGGAACCGGCGCAGGAACGGCGAGATCTTCCCGGCCTGGTTGACGATCACCGCCGTCATCGGCAGCGAGGGCAAGGTCACGCACTACATCGGCAGCTTCCACGACATCACCGAGCGCAAGCGCTCGCAGGACCACATCCACTTCCTCGCCCACCACGATGCGCTGACCCGGCTGCCGAACCGCCGCCTGCTCGACGAACGCATCCGCGAGGCGATCGATCGCTCGCGCCGCGAGCAACTGCATGCAGCCGTGCTCTTCATCGACCTCGACCGTTTCAAGCTGATCAACGACACCCTCGGCCACGATGTCGGCGACCGGCTGCTGAGCCGCGTGGCCGAGATCCTCAGCAGCGTGCTCGACGAGCATGAGACCGTCGCGCGGCTCGGCGGCGACGAGTTCGTCATCGTCGTTCCCGAACTGGCCGACGTGTCGCGAACGGCGCAACTCGCGAACCGGCTGATCGAGGTGGTGTCGGCACCGCAGCTGATCGACGAACGGCCATTCCAGGTCACGCCGAGCATCGGCATCAGCATCTACCCGGACGACGGCGAGGATGCCCCCACCCTGCTGCGCAACGCCGATACGGCGATGTACCACGCCAAGGAGCGCGGGCGGAACAACTTCCAGTTCTTCACCGCGGCCATGAACGAGGCGCTGCGTGAACGAGTGTCGATCGAGCACGAGCTTCGCCTGGCGATCGAGCGCGACGAATTCGAGCTCGTCTACCAGCCGCAGGTGGACAGCCGCGATGGTCGCGTCGAGGGCTGCGAAGCGCTCCTGCGCTGGCACCACCCACAGCTCGGCCTGGTACCGCCAGGCCGCTTCATCGCCATCGCCGAGGAAACCGGGCTGATCGTCCCCATCGGCGCCTGGGTTCTGCAGCAGGCCTGCCGGCAACTGCGCGCCTGGCACGACGCCGGCCACGCCGGCATGCGCATCGGCTTCAACCTCTCGCCGCGGCAACTGCAGCAGGCCGACCTCGCCGAACGGATCGCCGCGACGCTCGCGAGTTGGCGGCTACCCGCCAGCAGCCTCGAGATCGAACTCACCGAAAGCATGCTGATGGCCGATCCGCTGAGCGCCAGCACGCTGCTGCGCCGCCTCGCGGACTTCGGCGTCCGCCTGGCGATCGACGACTTCGGCACCGGCTACTCCAGCCTCGCCTACCTCAAGCGCTTCCCGGTCTCGCGGCTGAAGATCGACCGCTCGTTCGTTCGCGACCTGCAGACGGACGCCAACGACGCGGCGATCATCGCCGCCGTCGTCGCCATGGCGACGAGCCTGAACATCGAGGCGGTCGCCGAGGGCGTCGAGACGGTCGAACAGCTGCGCTTCCTGCAGTCCCGCGGCTGCCACGTGGTCCAGGGCCATCTCTTCAGCCCGCCGCGCCCGGCAGCCGCTCTGACCACCTTCCACTTCCCCTTGCCGACAACTGGGGGCTGAGCGCCAGGACGCACCGGCATTGCCACCGGCCCGGCGGGAGCAGCGCACGCTCCCGGACAACCCGGCGCGCGCCGAGGCAAAGGCCCGGCGCGCGCCGCGCATCAGAACATCAGGCGCGCCAGCAGCAGACCGCTGGTGACGGCCACGCTGGTGGCGACCAGGCCGGGGATCATGAACGAGTGGTTGAGCACGTACTTGCCGATCTTCGTCGTCCCGGAGAGGTCGAAGTTGATCGCGGCGATCAGCGAACCATAGGTCGGGATGAAGAAATAGCCGTTGACCGACGGGAACATCGCGATCAGGAACTGCGGCGGAATGCCGAGCGCGATGCCGAGCGGCATCAGCGCACGGGTCGTCGCCGCCTGGCTGTAGAGCAGCACCGAAGCGAAGAACAGGCCGAAGGCGAAAGTCCACGGTGCCGCCTCCGCCCAGTGTCCGATCGCCGGCACGATGACGTCCTTGTGCGCAGCGATGAAGCTGTCGCCGAGCCAGGCGAGACCGAAGATGCCGATCACGGCGACGACACCGGCGCGCAGCGTGGCGGTCTTCGGCACCTCATCGACGTTCACCCGGGTGAGCATCAGCATGATCGCCGCCACCGCCATCATGACGATCTCGATGACGATCGGCATGCCGAGCGGGCTCTTCGCCCCCGGCAAGCGACGCAACTCGGGAAAGAAGCCAAAGAGGACGACCAGCGCCACGCCGGCAAGGAAGAGGAAGGCCGACAGCTGCGCGGCCGGCTTCAGCGGCGGCCGTTCGCCGGCCGACTGTGGTGCCGGAATCTGCCCGGAGCGCAGCCGCTCCTGATACGCGGCGTCGTCGCGCAGATCCTTGCCGACGAACATCGAGACGATCGCCGCCGCGACGACACCGGTCAGCGTCGCCGGCACGCAGATCATCAGGATCTGCGGCAAGCCCCACTGGCTCATCCCCTTCTCGGCGAAGAGACCGATCATCGCCGCCGTCGCCGCCGCCACCGGGCTGGCGGTGATCGCCTGCTGCGAGGCGATGGTCGCGATCGCCATCGGCCGCTCCGGGCGGATGCCGTTCTGGTGCGCCGTCTCGTAGATCACCGGCAGCAGCGGATAGACGATGTGTCCGGTGCCGGCAACGAAGGTGAAGCTCCAGGTGGTCAGCGGCGCGACGATGGTGACGTATTTCGGGTTGGCGCGAATGATCCGTTCGGCCACACGCACCAGATAGTCGATGCCGCCGGCGGCGTCCATCACCGACGCCGCCATGATCACCGCCAGGATGATCAGCATGACGTCGATCGGCGGCGAAGTCGGCGTGACGCCGAAGCCGACGACCAGGAGCAGCAGTCCAACCGCTCCCCAGAGGCCGAGTCCGACGCCGCTGTAACGCGCCCCCATCCAGATCGCCGCAAGGACGACGACGAACTGCAGGGCAATGCTGATGCTCATGATCCATCCTCCAGTCTGCCGCCGCAGCGGCATCGATCAGTCGTGCCTCGGCACCAGGGTTGCTGCATGGCGGGACTGCCGCCGCCAGGATCACTCGCTTTGCGGACTGATCAGGTTCTCGAAGGAGAAGATCTCGTCCCACTGCTCCTGGCTCAACAGCTTGCGCTCGCCAACGACGATCTGCTGCAGCGACTTGCCGCTCTCGTAGCCCTCGCGGGCGATCTCGGCGCACTGTTTGTAGCCGAGGGTCGGCTTCAGAACGGTGACGATGCCGAGCGAATTGAGCACCATCTGCCGCGTGTGCTCGGCGTTTGCGGTGATCCCGTCCACGCAGTTCACGCGCAGGCTGGTGACCGCGTTCTCCATCGTGAAGATCGAGGTGAACAGGGCGAAGGTGATCACCGGCTCCATCACGTTGAGCTGCAACTGGCCGGCCGACGCCGCCAGCGTCACCGTCAGGTCGAGGCCGATGACCAGGAAGCTGGTCTGGTTCACGACCTCCGGGATGACCGGATTGACCTTGCCCGGCATGATCGATGAGCCCGGCTGCATCTGCGGCAGGTTGATCTCGTTCAGGCCGCAACGTGGCCCCGAGGCGAGCAGGCGGATGTCGTTGCAGATCTTGGTCAGTTTGGCGGCGGTGCGCTTGAGCACTCCCGACAGCTGGACGTAGGCGCCGGTGTCGGAAGTCGCCTCGACGAGGTCGCCGGCGAGGATGAAGCGGGTACCGGTCAGCTCGGACAGGTGGCGCGTCGCCAGCTCCGGGTAACCGGGCGCCGCCGTCACCGACGTACCGATCGCCGTCGCTCCGAGGTTGATCTCGTGCAGCAGCTGACGTACCTCGGCGAGGCGGCTCACCTCCTCGCCGATCGTCGTCGCCCAGCCATTGAACTCCTGCCCGAGAGACATCGGCACGGCGTCCTGCAGGTGGGTCCGCCCCATCTTGAGCACGCGGTCGAACTCTTCGGCCTTGCGCCGGAACGCTTCCTGCAGCAGCCGCAGCGCATCCATGTAGCTCGCCAGGCGCAGGATCAGCGCCAGGCGGAAGGCAGTCGGATAGACGTCGTTGGTCGACTGTCCGTAGTTGACGTGATCATTCGGGTTGAGGTGGTGGTACTCGCCCTTGCGATGCCCGAGGCTCTCCAGAGCCAGATTGGCGATCACCTCGTTGGCATTCATGTTGGTCGAGGTACCGGCACCACCCTGGATGAAATCGGTGACGAACTGCTCACACAGCTCGCCGGCGATCAGCCGGTCGCAGGCGCCGGCAATGGCGTTGGCAAGCCGCGCGTCGAGCACGCCGAGGTCGCGGTTGGCCAGCGCCGCCGCTTTCTTGACGTAGCCGAAAGCCTTGACGAAATACGGCTCGGCCGACATCGGGATACCGGTGATGTGGAAGTTCTCCTTGCCGCGCAGCGTCTGCACGCCGTAGTAGGCGCCGTCCGGCAGTTCCTTCTCGCCCAGAAAATCTCTCTCGATTCGTGCCATTGCGACTCCTTTCAGGTGATCGGGCTGGTTGTCGATGCGACCCATTCATTCTAGTCTACCCTCAGGATCCGGCGAACGGCGACGACCGGGGCATGGCAGCTCCCCTTCGCTGGACCATCCTTGTTCTACGGGCACTGGCCGACACGCCAAGTCATGGACCACATTGGACCAGCAGGGAGGGCGTTGGATGAAGAATGCGTTGACGGCACTTGTGCTGGCCCTGGGCATGGCCTGGGTGTTCGCGTCAGCGCAGGCGACGGCCAGTGACGGCCCGCGCGACCTGCCAGAGCGGGCTGGCGCCCTGCTCGGCGGCATGAAGGAGCTGGGACAGCAGTACCGTGATCTGCAGTTCAGACGCGGCGGCATGCCTGCGGATGCCCGCGCCGCCGCAGCCGACAGGACCGCGCTGCGGCTGGCCGCCTACCGCGAGGATCTGGCCAGGCTTGCGCCGCAGCTTGAATCGGGCACCCGCTTTGCCACCGACCTCGGCCGGTTCCTGCAGAGGTGGCCGGACGAACCGGCGATCCGCCAGAACCTGCTGGACGACAGCTGGGGCGAGCGCATCCAGACGGAGATCACCGCGCTGTGGCTGCAGGTACTGGACACGCGCCCGGGCTGGAAGACGCCGTTTCCCTTGTTCCGGCCGTGAACAGCTGGCGCTCGTAGTCAGCCGGGATGCCGGCAAACGGTGCGCAGGCGATCGCATCCACCCCGAGACCGGAGTGCAACCATGCTTGACCGCCCGTCACCCGCCAGCCCCCTGCCCTGCCGCAGCGCGTTCCGACTCGGCAGGACCCGATGGCTGGGGGCGTTCGCGCTGGCTGTCGCAGCCTTGCCGGCGGCACCCGGCGCCACCCTGACGCTGGTGGACAGCCGGCCGCTCGCTGCCGGCGCCAGCGCGGCACCGCCGCCCTGGCCGGCTGGCACGCGCTGGCGGCTCGATGCCGGCGGCCTGCACGGCCTTGAGCCGCTGACTTGCCGGCAGGCACGGCAGCAGATTCTGTTGCTCCCCGCCCAGGGGCTGTTTCAGGGCGCCTGGCAGGCCGACGGCGTGGCGCGGGCACGGCAGCAGGCCGCCGCAGTGGGCCTCTCCGGGCCGAACACGACCACCCTGCGGCTGGATTGCGCCAATGGCAGCTTCGACCTGCATCGTGCGGCACCCGACCGGCTGCTCACCGCGCTCGACGGCCGTGTGCTCGTGTTGCGTCACCGCGCCGCTGCCGGTGACGCACAGGCGCCGGTGCGCGAGCTGCTGCTGCAGCACCTGTCCGAACAGGGCAGCGCCTTCGACGCCGCACGGGTGTCGCGCCTGCAGGCGTGGCTCGCACCGTCGCTCAGCCAGGCTTTCAGGCGCTGGTTTGCGCGACCGCCGCGTCCCGACGAGGCACCCTACCTCGACGGCGATCCGTTCACCGACACGCAGGAACCACCGCTGTCGCTGACCCTCCGCGAACTCGAGCGGCGCGGCGGGCAGGCCACGCAGGTGGTCCTGGTCGACGTCGGAGGCGGCCGTCAGCACCGCCTGGCGTATCGGCTGCAACGCGGCGATGGGGCTGGCTGGCGCATCGTCGACATCGACTACGGCGAAGGGGTCACGCTGTTGCAGCTGATGGACAAGGACATGCGGCCGTGACGATCCGCCCGTCGACGAGAGTCCCGGACAGCTGTCGCCGGTTGGCGCCGGGCCGGCATGATGAGTGGCGCGCCCGCAGCGCGCGCTTGCTCCGATGATCCCGGCGCGCTGGTTGCCGGCGATGCTGCTGGCGCTGATCATCGGCGGCGACGCCGTCCTTGCCCGCGCCGCCGGCTTCGATTGCCGCAAGGCCGGCACGCCACTGGAGAAGACGATCTGTCAGGATCCGGTAGCCAGCGCGCTCGACGAGCAGCTTGCGGCGGCGTACCGCGACGCCGGCCAGCGCTGCCCGGACGCCGGGCTCAGGACCGAGCAGCAGCGGTGGCTGCACGAGGTGCGCAATGTCTGCCGCGACGTGGCCTGTCTGGCCCCGGCCTACCGCCGCCGCATCGCCGAGCTGCACACCCGGCAATGCCGCGCCGCAGGCTGCGCCGGTCTTGCGCAGCGACTGATCGGCGCCTGGCGGCAGGCGTCCGCGGTTGGTTCGTTCGAGGAAATCGCTTTCGCGGCGGGAAACAACCCGCGCCAGGGCCGCTTCGATACGTGGCTGCACCGCCGCCCCGAATTCGTGAACGGTCGCTGGCAGCTGGAGGCGTGCGAACTGCGCCTGCTGCTGCCCGGCGAACCCGATGCCAGCGCGATGCGAATGACTCTCAGAAGCGTGGACGCCGATCACCTCGTCGTGCTGGAGCCGGACCAGACCCAGACAACCTGATCTCGGCGCCATGACGCTGGCACAAGTGGCGTCATGAATGCGT